>ERZ772900.3549-NODE-3549-length-9922-cov-5.249721_pt1 | contig 9922 bp, 8 predicted proteins | sample MGYA00512124_ERZ772900 | MGnify/ENA primary metagenome ERZ772900 (study PRJEB29015, sample SAMEA2737716) | human gut metagenome | biome: human gut; feature: human-associated habitat; material: faeces | place: China | collected 2012 ... | reverse complement strand
GCTGTAGGGAGCGGGCATGCCCGGCCCGCGCGTATAAGGCAAACAGTCATTTGCGGGAAAATTGAGGGCGGCAGCGTTTTTATCTTCCTACAACCGTATCCGCCTCTAAAATTGCGTCGTTCTGCTCTTTATACCGGGCGGCAGTCTCGTCATCCAGCACGTAGACCGTGACAGGGATAACCGCGCTCTCCACTGACTCCTCGTACGTCTCATAGTACAGATCAATGAAAGCCTTTCCCTGCACCAGAGCCGTGCCGGTGTCGGCGGCGTAGGCGTAGCCATAGACGAACTTTCCATCGTCGCTGGTGATGTACAGCAGAGAGCCGTAAGGTATGACGCCCGGATTGATGGCCACTGTGCCGTAGGTCAGTCGGCGTCCGCTGGCACCCTTGGCCGTGGCGGAGGCGGAATAGCCCGTGGCACGCTGCCCCGTATAGGTTGCGGCGACGCCCTCGACGGGTACGCCATCGACCACATCCGGCCCGACAAAGCCGGAAACGGGAACCTGCTCGCCGTAAATTTTCTGCACGGTGGGCACCATCTCGGCCTCATTCACACGCTCGATCTCATTCGTCTCGGCCCACTCGCCGTCGATCCACTTCTCGCGGTAGACAACGGTGTCCTGCCCATCGTGTCCCTCCTCCAGGGTCATGACCTTGCTCTGCTTGCGGTAGAACAGGCTCGTCGGGATCTCCTCGATCTCGGTGGGGACGACCTCATCGACAGTGTACTCGTTGTAGGTAACGCGCTGCACCGTGATGCCGCTGCCCTCGGGGACGATTTCATCCGCCGCGGGGGTCAGCAGGTCGTCCGCCGTGTAGGTCAGCCCGGCGCGCTCAAGCAGCTCCGCCGTTGTGTGCGTGCCGGTGACGGTCAGCTCCTGCATTGCGCCGTCCGCCGTGACCGGCACCGTGTAGGCGCGCAGGACATCCAGCCGCTCCCCGTCCTCGGTCTGGGACCAGACGGCCTCGTCGTGCTCGCCCAGCGGCGGCGTGCCGGACTGCTGCAGAACGGCAGCCAGATCGGTGGCTGCCGTCAAAATGCGCACGGTATCGCCGTGGGTATCGGCGACGGTGGTAAAGTGCAGCGCCGACCCGGTAAACGTGATGGCCGCTGCCAGCGCTGCCGCCCCGCCCAGCAGTGCCCCCCACTTGACACAAACAGCCGTCATTTACAAGCGCCGCCGCCATTTTCCCCCTCACCGTGTGCGTGCACTTTTCCACTTCTTAACAGGCCTCTGATTTGACAAAAGCAGGATTTTTTGTTAGAATTAAGCCAATATTTCCCTCCGGGAAAAATCAGGAAGAAAGGAACTTCATCCAAAATGCTTGAACAGCGCAGCCTGCTGTCCCAATTCACCCGCTTCACTGGCGCCACGGTGGCGTCGCTCATGGTCTTTTCACTCTACTCCATCGTCGACGGACTGTTCGTTGCCAAGGGCGTCGGAGAATTTGCCATGGCCGCCGTCAATCTGGCCGTCCCCTTCACAAATATCCTGTTCTCCATTGCGGTCGTCTTCGCCGTCGGTACAAACACCATCATCGCCATCTACCTCGGCCGCGGCGAGGGCGAACGGGCCGACAGTCTCCTTTCCCAGAACCTCGCCCTGCTGACAGTGATCGGCGCCGCAATCTCGTTGCTGGTGCTGGTGTTCACCGTGCCGTTTGCGCGCCTGCTCGGCGCGAACGAGACGACGCTCGATTATACGGTGCACTATCTGCGCGGGCTCGCGCCGTTCGCGCTGTGCTTCATCGTCTCCTATAACATGGAGATTCTCGTCAAGACGGACGGCTATCCCCGCATTGCCATCGCGACGGTCGTGACCGGCTGTTTGACAAACTGCGTGCTTGACTATCTGGCCATCTTTGTGCTGAACTGGGGCGTCTGGGGCGCCGCCGTCGCCACGGGGCTGAGCCAGCTGCTCACCTGCGTCATCTATCTGCGCCACTTCCTGTGCGGAAGGAGCACGTTCCACATCGTGCGCTTCCGGATGGACTGGCGGATTTACCGCCGACTGCTCCCCCTCGGCGTGGCCGACGGCGTGACGGAGCTGTGCAACGGCGTGATGATCTTCCTGTTCAACCACGTCATCCTCCGCTGCATCGGCGACGATGGCCTTGTGAGCTACAGTATCATCGCCTATACGAACACCCTGATCGTCAACACCATGCTCGGTATCAGCCAGGGCTCGCAGCCGCTTGTGAGCTATCACTACGGAAAGCGCGATGCTGCGGGCTGCCGCCGTCTCCTGCGCTACGGCTTCACGGCATCGGGGCTTCTAACGCTCGTACTCTTCGGCGGCGTGATGCTGCTCGCACCGCAGCTGGTGCTGCTCTTCCTCGGCGCGGGGGATCCGGCGCTGAACGCCGCGTCCGCCGCTGCACTGCGGCGCTATGCGCTCTCGTACCTGCTGATGGGCTTTAATATCCTGATGGGCGGTTTTCTCACCGCCGTTGAGCGGCCGGTCGGCGCGATCTGCGTCTCCGTCGGGCGCGGGCTGGCCTTTCAGGCCGCCGCGCTGCTGGCACTGGCGTTCACCGTCGGCGGAACGTCCATCTGGTTCGCGCCGCTCATCTCAGAGAGCGTGTGTCTGGTCGTGGCGGCGGTGTTTCTGCGGCGGTTCTGGAGATCGCCCGGCGACCTCGCGGATGAACAGCGGTAAATGCTTCAAAGGGGCGGACAGGGTGTCCGTCCCTTTTGTTCTGGCGTTGGATTGGCACTTGAATCGGCGTGTCCTCGCCTCCGGCGACATACCTTTTGCCGCTGCTGGCAAAAAGTATGTCGCCGAAGGCACCAACCGCCGAGTGGACCGTATCAGCTAGTCAACAGACGCAGCGGAATCGTCCGCTGTGCCGTCCCTTGCCTCTCCCTCCGGGAGAGGTGGCCGAGCGCAGCGAGGGCGGAGAGCGGAAACGCCGCACGCCCTCTCACTCACCTGCGGTGACAGCTCTCCCAGAGGGAGAGCCAAGGCATAGAAAAATGGAGCGTATCGCTGCCGATACGCTCCATGAACTATTAACCTGCGCTTTACCGAATCACCAGCTCCGCAATCTGCACGGCGTTCGTCGCCGCGCCCTTGCGCACCTGGTCGCCGCAGCACCAGATATTCAGACCGTTCTCGCTCGTGAGGTCGTCGCGGATACGGCCGACAAAGACGAGATCCTGATCGCTCGTGTCGAGCGGCATCGGATACTGCTTGTTCTTCAGATCGTCGACCAGACGGCAGCCGGGGGCGGCGGCGATCAGCTCGCGGGCGCGCTCAACGGAGATCTTCTCCTCCGTGCGCACGACGATGGAGACGCTGTGGCTGCGCACGACGGGCACGCGCACACAGGTGCAGCTCACCTTCAGCTCGGGCAGGTGCATGATCTTGCGTCCCTCGTTCTGCATCTTCATCTCCTCGGAGGTATAGCCCTCGAACGCCTCGCCGCCGATCTGCGGGATAACGTTGTAGGCGATCTGATACTGGAACACCTTCGGCTCGACGGGCTTTCCCTCGCGCAGCAGCTCGACCTCGTCCATCAGTTCCTTCGGGCCGCCCGCGCCCGCGCCGGACGTCGCCTGATACGACGAGGCGATGATCGACTCGATGGGGCTGTCCTGATTCAGGGCGTTGATGGCCACAAGGCTCACGATCGTGGTGCAGTTGGGGTTTGCGATGATGCCCTGATGCTTCTTCACGTCCTCGGGATTGATCTCCGGGACGATCAGCGGCACCTTGGGGTCGAGACGGAACGCCGAGGAGTTGTCGACGAACACGGCCCCGGCCTTGACGATCGCGGGGGCAAAACGCTCGGCGATGTCGTTCTCCGCCGCGCCGAGAACGATGTCCATGCCCTCGAACGCCTCGTCGCACGCCAGCTCGACCGTCAGCTCCTGCCCCTTCCACTGCATCTTCTGCCCCACGGAGCGCGGGGACGCCAGCAGGTGCAGCTGCGCGACGGGGAAGTCGCGCTCGGCGAGAATCTTCATCATCTCCTGGCCCACCGCGCCGGTGGCACCCAGAATGGCTACGTTATACTGTTTCATGTCTTGCTCCTCCTATATGGTTCAAATTATTTCACAAAGCTGTCATACAGCACGCGGATGGCGGGGGCGAAGTCCGCGTCGTCGACGCCGACGATGATGTTCAGCTCCTCCGGCCCCTGTGTGATCATGCGGATGTTGATGCCGTTTTCGCCGAGCGTGGCGAAGATCTTACCGGAGCTGCCGGGCTGATAGGCCATCTTACGGCCGACGGCGGCGACGATGGCGATGTTCTCCGTGACGTGGATGGCGTCGGGCTTGATCTCCTTCTGCAGCTCGCCGAGCAGCTGATACATGCAGGGCGCGGCCTTCTCGGCGGAGACGACGAGCGAGACGTTGTCGATGCCGGAGGGCAGATACTCGACGTTGACGCCGTAGCGCTCGAGCACCTCGAGGATGCGGCGCAGCGAGCCGTTCTCCGAGCTCATGCCGGTCTTGGTGATCGTGATGACAGAGAAGTGCTTGCGCCCGGCGATGCCGGTGATGAAACGGTGGTCGAGCTGCTCCGTCTCATCGAAGGACTCGCGGATCATCGTGCCGGGGTTGTCGGGCTGGTTCGTGTTGCGGATGTTCAGGGGGATGTTCTTCTCACGCACGGGGAAGATCGTCCCCTCGTGGAGCACCTGCGCGCCGATGTAGCTCAGCTCGCGCAGCTCGGAATAGGTGATGCGCTCGATGGGCTGGGGATCCTCGACGATGCGCGGGTCGGCCATCAGGAAGCCGGACACGTCCGTCCAGTTCTCATAGACGTCCGCGTCGAGCGCGGCCGCGGCCAGCGCGCCGGTGATGTCGCTGCCGCCGCGGGTGAAGGTCTTGATCGCGCCGTCGGGCATGACGCCGTAAAAGCCGGGCATCACGACGCGGCGGCCGGAGGCCGCGTGCTGCAGCGCCTCATAGCTCGCCTCCTGATCGACGGAACCGTCGAGACGGAACTTCAGCCACAAAGTGCTGTCGAGGAAGTCGAAGCCCAGATAGTCGGCCATCAGCTTCGCCGCGAAATATTCGCCGCGCGAGACGAGCTCGTCCTGACTGATCCCCTGATCCATCTTCCGGCGCAGGGCGGCGAACTCGCCCTCGAGGTCGGTCCTGAGCCCCAGCTCGTCGCGGATGGAGAGATAGCGGTCGCAGATCATCTGATAGATCCCGTCGCAGCTGACGCCATACTGCAGGTGCGCGTAGCACAGATACAGCAGGTCCGTGACCTTGTGATCGTCCTTATAGCGCTTGCCTGCGGCGCTCACGACGACGACGCGGCGGCTCTCGTCCGAGGTGACGATGGAGCGGACCTTTTCAAATTGTGCGGCGTCCGCCATGGACGATCCGCCGAATTTCAGAACTTTTAACATGGGATTCTTTCTCGCTTTCGTCAGATTTGAAGCAGATTTCTTCGCACAGCGACAAAAGCCTCTCTTTTGTCTTTGTGATAAAAACACTTGCTTTTTCGTTGGGGACAGTGTATCATAAGCCTATGCAAAATGCAAGAAAAAGATAGGAGCGATTTGTATGAACTATCAAAGCACGCGAAACCACCGGCTGCAGGCGAGCTCCGCCGCCGCCGTGCTGGAGGGCATCGCCGCCGACGGCGGCCTGTACATCCGCGATGATCTGTCCACGATGAACTTTGACTGGAAGGGTCTGCTCGGCGAGGATTCGCTGACCATGTCCGCGCGCATTCTGTCCGCGCTCCTTCCGGACATTCCCGATATGGAGACGCTCGTCAAACAGGGCTATGAGGGGAAGTTCGAGACGGACGAGCTCACGCCGCTCGCGCAGGTGGGCGACCGCTATGTCCTCGAGCTCTTCCGCGGCCCGACGAGCGCGTTCAAGGACTTCGCGCTGAGCCTGCTGCCGCGCCTGATTACCTCGGCCAAGACGGTCTGCGGCGTCGACGATGAGATCGTCATCCTGACCGCCACCTCCGGCGACACCGGCAAGGCCGCGCTCGAGGGCTTCCACGACGTGCCCGGCACGCGCATCATCGTCTTTTACCCGCACGGGGGCGTGTCCACCGTGCAGCAGGCGCAGATGGCCACGCAGGAGGGCTCGAACGTGTGCGTATGCGCCGTGCGCGGCAACTTCGATGACGCGCAGACCGGCGTGAAGAACATCTTCGCCGCCTGCCAGGACAAGGATCTGCACGGCGTGCGCCTGTCCTCGGCCAACTCCATCAACATCGGCCGTCTCGCGCCGCAGGTGATGTACTATTTCCGCGCCTATGCCGACCTCGTGAAGGCCGGGCGCATCCGCGTCGGCGACACGGTGCACTACGTTGTCCCGACCGGCAACTTCGGCGACATCCTCGCCGGGTACTTTGCCAAGCTCATGGGTCTGCCCGTCGGCAAGCTCGTCTGTGCCTCGAACGCCAACGACGTGCTGACGGAGTTCCTCTCCACGGGTGTCTATGACAAGCGCCGCCCGTTCCACAAGACGACCTCCCCCTCGATGGACATCCTCGTCTCCAGCAACCTCGAGCGCATGCTCTATCTCCTCTCCGACGGCGACGACGCCTATGTCGCGGGGCTGATGCGGCAGCTCAGGGACGAGGGCCGCTATCAGGTCACGGACAAGATGCTCGCGCGGCTGCACGAGATTTTCTCCTGCGCCTGCTGCGACGATGCGCAGGCCGCCGAGGTCATGGGCCGCGTCTGGCGCGAGCACGGTTACGTCTGCGACCCGCACACGGCCGTCGCGTGGCACGCGGCGGATGCGTTCATGGAGCAGGCGGACGGTGCGCCGGTCGTCGTTCTGTCCACGGCGTCCCCCTACAAGTTCCCGGCGGCGGTGCTCTCCGCGCTGGGCGAGGAGCCGGGCGACGACGAGTTCGCGATGATGGATAAGCTCAGCGCCCTCACCGGCACCCCCATCCCCAAGAACCTCGCTACCCTGCGCGAAAAGCAGGTGCGCCACAAGGACGTGATCGACAAGGACGCCATGCTCGACTACGTTCTGGGCAAAATTCAGTCCAAGTAAAGAACAAAAATACAGGAGGAAACCGAAATGAACATTGTTTGTCTGGATATGGAGGGCGTTCTGGTCCCGGAAATCTGGATCGCCTTCGCCGAGGCGAGCGGCATCCCCGAGCTGCGCCGCACCACCCGCGACGAGCCGGACTATGATAAGCTCATGCGCTACCGCATCGCCATCCTGAAAGAGCACGGCCTGAAGCTCCAGCAGATTCAGGAGACGATCGCCAAGATCGACCCCATGCCCGGCGCGAAGGAGTTTCTCGACGCGCTGCGCAGCGAGACGCAGGTCATGATCCTCAGCGACACGTTCGAGCAGTTCGCGATGCCGCTGATGAAGAAGCTCGGCTATCCGACGCTGCTGTGCAACACGCTCGAGGTCGCGCCCGACGGCGAGATCCTCGGTCACAAGATGCGCTGCGAGAAGTCGAAGCTCACGACCGTCCGCGCGCTGCAGTCCATCGGCTATGAGACGATCGCCTCCGGCGACAGCTTCAACGATCTGGGCATGATCCAAGCCAGCAAGGCCGGCTTCCTGTTCCGCACGACGGAGCAGATCAAGAAGGATTACCCCCAGTACCCCGCCTACGAGACGTTCGACGACCTGCTCGCCGCCATCCGCGCCGCGCTGTAAGGACAACATAAAAAAGGGAGGTGTGCCCGGCACACCTCCCTTTTTTATGCTATTGCTCCCACTTCTTCATTCTGCGGCGCCTGCGCTCCGCCCTTCTTCTTTCCCGCCGTCTGCGCATGCCGCGGCGATCGCGCTCCATCCGCGCCGCTTCACTTATGAAGCAGCGGTTCTGTGGATCCGGGAGCCACTCGCTCAGCACCTTGCAGAGCCTGTAGGTCACAAAACCCGTCACAAATTCATCCGTATTCTGTAAAAGGCTGATGTTGGCATAGCCCGGATAGGGCTTAGTCGATATAAACGCTTTTACTCCCATTGCCGGCTGGCCGGTTCTCTCCGACTTCCCGAACATGCACTGATGAATTCCGGCATACCGGCACTCCTCCCGCGGAATACGCCGCGTTTTTCTGAACGGGCAGCGCCAGATAACCTCCGTCTCTGTAAAAGTCAGCCAGCCAAGAAGACATCCGCACACTCTTCGATAAAAATATACACCAACTCCAGCGCACACCAAGAAGAGCACAAATCCCGGCACATAATAAAACGGTAGTTTCTCACCATTTAGATATAGACCAATACATTCACTTATACCCTCTTGTATTATGCACAAGGATCCTATCGTAAAAAGCCCGCATATAACGATAACGCCAAGACCCGCTTCCAAAATCGCATATGTGCATATGGCACTGCCGCCTTTTCCTATATCAAGATTCGTCACAACCTGTCTCCGAAAGCGGCCGTTAGCATCCGTAAAATTTTGAGACATCCGGTTCACCCGCTTTCTCTCGTTATCTCCCGCTCCCGCGCAGGCACTCCTCCGTGACCGCGCGCTTCAGATCGCGCAGGCGGGGGCCCTCCGGGTCGCGGGGATAGGGTACGTCCGCGAGGTCGAAGGTACGCAGCGCGCTGCGCCACCCCTCCGGCAGAAGCACCTCGCCCGCGTCGGGCTGTTCTTGCCCCGTGAGCAGCTTCCATGTCTTTTCCCTCGCTTCCGCCTGTTTTTACCGATATTATACAGGGAAACCGACACCCGCGCAACCCCAAACGCCAAAGCCCGTCGGATCTACATCCGCCGGACTTTCCGCTTTTACACACCCCGCTCCCGCAGCGCCTGCTCCAGCTTCTCCAGCGCCCGCTTTTCGATGCGCGATACATAGCTGCGGCTGATGCCATAGACGGCGGCGACCTGGCGCTGGGTCTGCGGCGCGCGGCCCTCAAGGCCGTAGCGTCGGCGGATCACATCTGCCTCACGCTCCGTCAGGCACTCCCCCACCAGCCGCCGCACGAGCAGGCAGTTTTCCTTGTCCTGCAGGTCGGAGAGCATCGTATCGTCCACCCCGACCACGTCCATCAGATACAGGTTCCCGCCCGATTGATCCGTCTCAATCGCCTCCGAGAGCGAAACCTCCCCCTGCAGCTTCCGCTGCGAGCGAAAGTGCATGAGGATTTCATTTTCAATACATTTGCTCGCATATGTTGCCAGGCGGATGCCCTTGTCCGGGCGGAAGGTGTTGACGGCCTTGATCAGGCCGATCGTGCCGATGGAGATCAGGTCGTCCTGATGGTCGGACTGGGTGTAGTACTTCTTGATAATGTGTGCGACGAGGCGGAGGTTGTGCTCCACGAGGAGGTTGCGCGCCTCGAGGTCGCCCTCCGCCCAGCGGCGCAGGTAGGTCTCCTCCTCCTTCGCCGAGAGGGGTTTTGGAAACGAGTGGGGATTCTCCGCCAGATGGAGCGAAAAAAACAGGCTGCCCGACAGGAGCAGCAGAGCCGCAGAAAGCATTGATGATCTCCTCCTTCGCCCCATCCTATGCCGGGGCAACAAGTCCCCATACCGGACAATTTTCGCGGCGGCGGTGGATTTCAGCGCAAGGACTTGTGCCGTAATTTCACGACATCGACCTGACGATCGCGGACAGTAATACAGATCGCGTGCGGGACATTCTCTGCGAAATAAGGACGCTGCAGTCGCTTACGCTTCAGGGCGAATATTACCCGTCTGATGGGCCGCACGGTCAAGGCAGAGCTGATTCAGCCGGCGCATACCGCGCGGCAGTCGATGATCACAGGTCGGAGGACGAACAGCTGTCTCTTTCCCGCAAGGTGGTCTATGACGGATATCCGCCGGACGGCGGGTCTGGGTTATCGCCATGCCGCCGCTCTGAAGATGGCTTTGAGCTGAAAGGATACGTGAAAGTCCCGCGGCTTTATTATGAGGCGGCGGGGCTTTTTCGGCCTATTGACACACGCCATAACGGATGTTGAGAAGATTGAAAGCAATCCTTGGCGAGTATCGCCAAGC
>ERZ772900.3543-NODE-3543-length-9937-cov-6.128213_pt1 | contig 9937 bp, 11 predicted proteins | sample MGYA00512124_ERZ772900 | MGnify/ENA primary metagenome ERZ772900 (study PRJEB29015, sample SAMEA2737716) | human gut metagenome | biome: human gut; feature: human-associated habitat; material: faeces | place: China | collected 2012 ... | reverse complement strand
GCAGCATGTTTTCCGCCCGAACCTTAACGAACCGCAACACCGCCGCGCGTGGGCGTTGTTGCAGCAGGTGCCGCCTGCCAAACGCAAAAAGTTTCTGGTGCAGAGTATCCTTGCGGCAGAACAGACGGATAGGCTGGAGAAAAGCATCCGGAAGGTGGTGCGGGAGGAGTTGCAGGCAGTCAACATAACCGGCGCTGTTCCAAGCCCACTGTCAGAGAATGCTATACCAGAATCTGCGCTCGATTTCCTGAATTCACTGTAGGGGGTGATTCCAATGTTTTAATAATAGGTAGAAAAGCAGAAGGAAAAAGGAGGTTTATACATTATGAACGGTAAAAAAATCTTGTTTGGTCTAGCCTATGACGGGCTGCTTTTGTTTTTGATGAGGGGCGCCTATTAAGCACATTTGCAGATCCGACAAACATCCCCATCGGGAGTTGTGCCCTTGATCAAGTTCGTAGATATGTTCTCCGGCATCGGCGGTTTCCGCGAAGGACTGACCCGTGCCGGAGGATTTGCATGTGTAGGTCACTGCGAAATCGACAAATACGCCAACCGCAGTTACAACGCCCTGTTTGACACGAAGGGAGAGTGGTTCGTAGAAGATGCAAGAAAAGCAGACCCAGAAACAATGCCAGACTTCCGGCTTCTCTGCGGCGGATTTCCTTGCCAGACTTTCAGCATTGCAGGATCCCGAAAAGGATTCGGAGATCCACGCGGCACTCTCTTCTTTGAACTGGCCCGCCTGGCTGAAGCCCGGAAGCCTTCGTATCTGCTGTTTGAAAACGTACCTTATGCACTTCTGCACATAAGGTACGTTATGAGTTGTAAGCAATTATGTAAAGTCTCCTTTCGCAAATGATGTAGATACGTTTTAAATTTGTGTTTCGCTGTGCATAATTTTCCTTTATACTTTGGTTATCACAGATATGAAGGAGGCCAACTATGCCAAGTCAAAAGAGTATCCCTATCTCAGAATTAATCACTACAGCAAATTCGGAATTATTGCGACTAGATTTCAAGCGTAGTGCATTACAAATTTACTGTGCTGAATTCAGAAAGTTTTCAGATTACTACAGCAATGAGAAAATTCAGGACTACACTGCAACGACCGGACGGGAATATTTTCAATCCATCTATGGTGTAAATATTGCAAGTCCACGACTCCAGCTAACAAAGTCGCAATCTGCCACGCGCAGAGCGATCCGACTTTTAGACGACATCTTCCAGTTCGGATACGCACTTAGATATTGCCACCGCAGTTATACAGTCAATCCAGAGTATGACATTTTGCTGGAGAACTATCTTATGAAGTGCAGAAAGAAGCATAATTCACAAGGAACACTACGCACAAAGCAGATGAAGCTATGCCAATTTTTTGAGTATATGGAGGACCGCAACATTCAGCTTGCATGTTTGACATCTGCAGATCTCTCGAATTTTATGACTACTCTTTGCCGTTGTCGTCGGCCAACACTTTACACGACTGCCAGTGTGCTGAAAGACTTTTTGCGCTATCTTTATGAGTCAGAGCAGTTCACAAAGGATTTATCTGCAGATGTTCCCAAACCTAAGATTTACACAGATGAGGATATTCCTGAAACATGGACTCCCGCAGAAGTAAAGCAATTGCTATCTGCTGTCGACAGGAGTAATCCAATTGGAAAAAGAGACTATGCTATGTTTCTTCTTGCGATCCTGCTGGGAATGCGGGCGGGCGACATTTGTAACCTGAGATTCAAAAACTTGGATTGGAACCAAAAGCTGATTACTTACACGCAGCAAAAATCCGGAAAAGTCAGTGCTTTGCCGCTGCTGCCTGTGATCGGAGAAGCAATTATTGACTATTTGAGAAACGGTCGGCTTGATTCCAATTGTGACAATGTCTTTATTCGGCACCTCCATCCCTATGGTGGATTCCAGTCCAGCGCTGCCGTATCTTCTGCGCTTAAGAAATACATTACATACGCAGGTCTGACAAGAAAAAATCGAAAAGCGATCCATTCGCTGCGACGTACCCTTGCAAGTACACTCTTGATGGACAGCACACCACTGTTGACGATTTCTAATATTCTCGGTCATTCCAGTCCCAAAACAACCACAGGCTACACAAAAGTAAATCTTCCCGCCCTGCGCAAATGCGCATTATCTTATGGAAAGTGGGAGGCTTCTGCATGACTGCTAAGATGCTACTGGAACAGTACATGGCTGAACGCCATGCGCTTGGGTTTGTGTCAAAAACCGACGAAGGATGCATTCGGCGTTTCCTGTGTGATTACAAGGAACCAGAAGATGGAAAAATTGTTTTCTCTAAGGAGTACGTCCTTGAGCATATTGGAACGGGCTTAAACCAAAAGGCAAACACTGTACTCCGAGATGTCAGCGCAATAAATGGATTCTTGAATTTTGTAATTCGAAAAGGTTTTACCGCATACAAAATTCCGCCCAAGTCTATGCCCAAAGAAGTGCGCAATTTCAGGGCCTATATATTTACTGACACTGAAATTGAAAAGATGTTGGATTCTGCAGACCATTTTCCTGTATGCACGCAAAACCCGGTAAAAAAGTACCAGATTCCAGTAATGCTTCGCATGCTGTTTAATTGCGGACTGCGTACCTCTGAACTGTTGAATCTGCGCGTCTGTGATGTAGACTTTACCGAAAAAGTTCTTGCAATTCGTGACACAAAATTTCACAAAAGCCGTCTGGTGCCTTTTACGGATGCCGTTGCAATTCCGCTGGCTAACTATTTAGAATTGTTTCCGCCTGCCTCAAATGAAGCAATCCTTTTTGCCAGTTGCTGTTCTCGCAGTAAAGGAGAACAGTATGGAGCCTCTTGGATACACACACAATTCCGGACACTTTTAAGAATGTCCGAGATTCCTTACGGAGGGCCAGATAGAGGGCCTCGGCCACATGATATGCGCCATACATTTGCTGTTCATTGCCTAAATAGCTGGGTTCTTGCAGGCGAAGATTTGACGGCAGGGCTTCCCGTTCTTTCAACTTATTTGGGACACAACGACCTATCCGGAACGCAGCGATATCTCCAGTTGACTGGACAAATGTATCCGGATATTACACAAAAATTGGAAAAACAATTCGGTGAGTTGATTCCAACAATGGAGGTGCCAAGATGAAGTCGCTTGATTTCGCACTACTTTTGTCGAAGTATCTTACACAATATTTGCCTGCACAGCGAAACTTGAGCAGCAACACAATCTGTTCCTACCGAGACACATTTAAATTGCTGCTGATATTTTGTCGCGATATACAGGGGTTCAATATTGCAAAATTACCAATGACTCAGCTAGATAGAAAATGTATTGAGGACTTTATTTTGTGGCTTAGGAACATCCGAAAATCTTCGCCTTCCACATGTAACCAACGGCTTTGCGCAATCCATGCATTCTTTGACTATGTTATGGTCGAAGAGCCACAGTTTATGGAACAGTGCATTCAGATACACAATATTCCCAAAATGGTTTCGTCAGCTCCTCCCGCAAAATACCTTACACCCGATGCATTACGCTGTTTGTTGGCTACCCCCGACATTACAACGCCAAAGGGACGCCGACACCTTGTTCTTCTTACGGTTTTATACGACACGGCAGCACGTGTAAGTGAATTAGCCGATATTCGTATGCGTGATGTTAGACTTGATTCGCCTGCAGCAATTACCTTACATGGCAAGGGAGGAAAGGTTCGCACTGTTCCGCTGATGAAGCAAACAGTAGAATTGCTGCAAAGCTACTTTACGGAAAATGGTATTACGCCCCAAAAAAGTCCGGACATGCCACTGTTTTGGAGTGGGAATTACCGCAAGCTGACGCGCTCTGGAATTACATATATTGTCCAGAAGTATGCAGCTGCGGCACAGGCAATCTCAACTGATATTCCTGCCACTATATCTCCACATGTGTTCCGGCACACAAAAGCCATGCATTTAGTTCAGGCAAATGTAAACACTATTTATATTAAAGATTATCTCGGCCATGCAGATATTTCCACAACAGAGGTATATGCCCGTGCAGACAACGAAGCAAAACGTGCGGCACTGGAAAAAGCCTCTCTATGTTTGGAATTACCTTGCGCTTCGAATTGGGAGCAGGACGCTGATCTTATTGCATGGCTTTCATCCCTTGGCTGAAAGAAGCATATTATGCACAGTGGAGCAAAGCAAAAATAGCCTTGCTCCGCTGTTTTTAGGAGGCGCTATACATATTTGATTTGTGTACATAATGTACCTGGTCTGTTATCTCATGACGGAGGGCGGACATTTGCGACAATCCTCAACACGCTGGATCGACTGGGGTATGGTGTGGAATGGCAATGTCTTAACAGCAAAGATTTCTGCGTCCCCCAGTCAAGAAACCGCGTGTACATTGTCGGATATCTTGATGAGCGATGTAGAGGAAAAGTATTTCCTTTCACCGAAACAACAGGAGGTTCTCTTATACAAACCCACGGAGGGCATCAAGGAGAACGAGTCTACTCCCCCGAAGGACTGAGTTGTACGCTGGCTGCCAATCCGGGCGGGTTCGGCGGCAAGACCGGGCTGTACGAGGTGGGAGTGCCGATCAAGTGCGCCACAAAAACCGGCTACCAGATGGCACAGGTCGGTGACAGCATCGACCTGAGTTACGCCACAGTCAACAGTCGGCGCGGACGGGTTGGTAAAGAGATTGCGCATACACTTACAACGGGCTGCCGACAAGGCACTGTTGAAGTTTGCCCGGTCAAAAATCCCATCAAGTCCGACCTCGCCCGCAACACCGAACGCACCGGTAAGCCCGGCGCACCCATGCATACACTTACCACAAAAGACCGTCACGGCGTTCTATGCGAGGGGCGCATCCGCCGCCTGACACCGCGTGAATGTCTGCGGCTGCAAGGCTGGGCAGATGACCGCATCGACACGGTGCTTGCCATCCAAAGCGATAATCAAGCCTACAAGCAGGCAGGCAACGGCGTGACGGTCCATGTGGTGGAGGCCATCGGGCGGCGCATTGCCAAGATGGACGCAGAACTGCGGGGTGAGGAGCTTGCCCCTTGATTTCCGTGACCAGTATTTTGGCTGTGAAATCGAACTGACCGGGATAAACCGCGCCACGGCAGCCCAAACGCTGGCCGACCTGTTTGGCACCCGCGCCGAACATTCCGGCGGTGGCTACGATGCCTACCGGGTCAAAGATTTGGACGGCAAAGAATGGAAAATCGTCCGGGACGGCAGCATCCATCCCGAATGCCGCAGGCGGTCTGTTCTTATGATATAGCCACCCTGTACCGTATCCTGTGCTTTCTGCAAAATCATGGCGTGGTGCTTATTACTACCAAAACTGATCTGCAATATGAACTCTATCTTACTGGACTGGAGAGCAGACTGTTAAGTCGCCCTAAGAAAAGAAAGCCTGTATGGGTATGTGAGGAATGCAAAGATGGAAATCCTTGAGACAAAAAGAGGAAAGAGCGGTGTACAAAGCATCGTTGTTCGCTGCGGCGAGTACACCGCTGAATTGACCTTTTGTGAGAACTATGAAACAGATGTTATGATTCCAATCAAAGAACTGATTATGTCTGCATACGATCTGCGCAAGCAAAGAGAAGAACAGGATAATAGGTAGAATTGTGGCCGGTTTTGGCGACGGTTCTTCTCCGTTTTGGTGAATAGCTTTCCTTATTATAATAGAGTATTGTTTGTGTTGCGAAAATGCACCAACCATTTCCGCAACATGAACAGCGAGGTGAAACTTATGATATGCGTAGACCAGAATGGGCAAGCCGTTGAAATCTCGGTGGCTGACCAGATGTGGCTGGATGATGCCTACTTTAAGGAAAAGCAGTTACGTCTGGGTAAAGATGCTCCGCGCGCTGCACTGGCCTACCGAGTATCCACAAAAGGGCAGGTGGACCATGACGATACCCCGATGCAGAAAATCGACTGCCGCAAGTTTGCGCAGAAACAAGGATGGCGGGTAGTAAAAGAGGTGGCCGAAAAAGGCGTCTCAGGTTCTAAGGTGTCGGCCTCAAAACGCGATGCCATCCAGCAACTGAAGGAAGAAGCCGCCAACGGCGAATTTGACATTCTGCTGGTCTATATGTTTGACCGACTTGGGCGAATCGAAAGTGAAACACCGTTTGTGCTGGAATGGTTCGTCCAACATGGCATTGAAATCTGGAGTACCCACGAGGGCCAGCAGAAAATCGAAACACACGGTGATAAACTGATGAACTACATCCGCTTTTGGCAGGCGGCGGGGGAGTCGGAGAAAACATCCATCCGAACCCGCGATAGAATCCGACAAATCGTGTCCAGTGGCCATTATACAGGAGGTTTTGTGTGCTACGGCCATCAGCTGGTAGACCAAGGCAGACGGAACAAGCGGGATAAGCCGGTTATGGATTTGGTCGTCAACGAGGAAGAAGCCACTTGGGTGCGTGAACTCTTTTACAAGGTGGTACACGAAGGAGCCAGTGGATATGCGCTGGCCGAGATGCTGAATAGCAGGGGATTACGCACCCGCGCCGGGGCAAAATTTCAATCGAGCAATATACTCCGCATTATTCGTCACGAGGGATATACAGGGTATATCATTACGAAAAATGCTCGATCGGAATACATCCCGGAATTGCAGATCATCGACCAAGAAACTTTTGAAAAAGCCAATGATATTATCAGCCGACGCAGCGCAAAGACTGCGCAAGACAGGCGAATCGCCCATACCAGCCAGAACACAACGCTGCTGGCGGGCATTGTCTACTGCGCCCACTGCGGAGCAAAAATGTCAGGTTTTATGCACACGGACCGCTACAAATTGGCGGACGGCAGTATCCGCGAAAAAGTCCAGCCCAAATATAACTGCTTTCAGCGCGGCCAACGGAACAAAGGTGGCAGAGACTGCGATGGACAAGCATTATACCTTGCCGAAAGGGTGGATGCCATCGTTCTGAAAATTGTCGAGGAAGTATTCGAGAAAATCCGAGATACACCGTATTCCAAAGTGGCTGAAAATCGGATTCGGCAGGAGTCGAACCTGCAAAAGACCAAACGTACAGCAGTAGAGAAAAAGATAAAAGCTGCCCAACACGCCTTGGAACGCTTTGAAGGCGAGATTCTAAAGTGCCTTGATGGAACAAGCAATTTTACAGAAGATATGATTGCCAAGCAAATCCGCCGATACCAGCAGGAATTGGATGATGCCAAGGGTGAATATGCGGAACTGCAAAATGCAAGGTTAAACGAAGCGGCGGAAATTCGGAAACTGCGTACATACTATAATGATTTCAGAGGATGGGCGGAAGAATTTGATACCGCTCCATTGGAGATGAAACGAATGATACTGAGCCAACTGATCAATAAGGTGGAGGTGGGGAGAAAGTACCAGGTTAACGTGAAGTTTAACATGAAGTATCAACATTTGTGGAACATGATGCAGAGGCAGAAAGCGGCCATATATAAAAAATACTTGAATCAGAAATTGAAAGTGGGGTTAATATTTAGACGTGTTGCATATAGTATGGTGTTAAATATAAATGATATACTACAACATGAGGGCTTAGAAACTTTAGAAAATATGTTTTGTATCACTGTGAGTGAGCAACAGGTAAATGATGTGAAACTGAAAAAACATAAAATATTTTTTAAAAAATCAAGATATAGTAAAAAAAAGAAATCTGACACAAGATACAGCTTGACAGCTGTGGCAATAGCATGTATAATAAAACAACAAAAAGGCCTTGACAAAAATGAAATATGTGGTATAATATACGACTTGCACCCTGTTGCTTTTATACCCGGTTGAAAGGGGGCGTAGTTATGCAGAAGGCAAGAATGCTTGGAAATAATGTTCAATGGCTTGCAGACAAGAAAAATGTATCAATTGAAGAGTTGAGTTCGTTATTGAATTGTAGCGAAAATCAATTGAGAGCGTTTTTCAAAGGAAGAACTTTTGCGTCCTATCCCCAAATTCAAGCACTCGCTAAGAGGTTTGGCGTATCGGTTGCGAACCTTTTGGAAGGCAATGAAGATGTTTACAAAAGAACAGTTGTTCATTGCATGAATAGCTTTGATGATGATAGCAATCGCGAAAAAATTTTAGATATCATTGATGATTATATGGACGTGTTAAATGCCGTTCAATAACTACTTGGAGCATGGCTGGCATAGCTATGCTCTTTTTTATTAAAAGAGGAGAAGATGTATGCTTAATGCTAACAGTCAAAGAGAACTGACAAGCACCGAAGTGACAGCAATCAAAGAATGTGTTAAAGAATATAGAGCTGAGATAGAGGCAAAATTTCCGAACCAATTATTAAGAGAAGATGTATTGGATTTGCTGGAAGATTATTGCAAAGTAGTATATTATCCACTGGAAAAAGAAGCGAATAATGGTTTTCACATAGCAGACATTCCAGATAAAAATGGAAATCTGTTGACATTTGTTTTTATTAATACAGCACAAACACTAGAAAAACAGATTTTTACTGCTGCACATGAATTAGGACATATATGGCGTGTAGATGGTTATGTGGCGGAAAAGTGCAATGAGAAAGTTGATGAAGAATTAAGCGAAAAAATCATGAATCGATTTGCGGCAGAGTTACTTATTCCAGAGGAAGTCTTTCAGGAGTTATATAATAGAGAGTATGACTCGTTAAAAGAAGAAACGGGGAAAATAACTTTGGCCAATATGCTTAAGGTTATTGTTAGCCTAATGAATCAATTTTGTGTTCCTGAAAAAGCGATTGTTATGCGCTGCTTTGAACTCCATAAAATTAGTGCAAAATCGAAAGATATTATATTGGGAGAAACTGAAGAAGCAAAAAGAGCAATAGACCAAAGAATAAAAGAAATCATTCGGGATAATGGATATATAAAATTCCAGAACCCAACGAATAAAAAGTATATAACGGATTACCCAGTATTGCTCGAACAGGCAGGCAGATTGGGAACGATAGCGCAAGATAAGATAGATAACATAAGAAAGACCTTTGAGATGGAAAAAAAAGAAACTCAGAGGAAGATGGATGATCTTATTGATTGAGAGCTTTCTATAAGGAAATGAAAGATAATGAGTATTGATAAAAACTCGGCTGCTGTCGATAATGACTTTATTAATAAGGTGGCACAAATTAGGACGGGGACAATGTCGCCGGAGGATATGCTTAGAGAAATATTTTCGGCGCTACAAATTCATGGAATAATGCATCCGCTTGTTTATGAGAAAGAGCTACTTAAAGAAGCACCAGGGATAAAGGCGATTTTCGATAAGAATGTAGTGGAATATGTAAGCTTCGATGACATATTTCAAGGGGATGAGGGGAAAAGAGCGTATTACATGTTCTTAGTACCGGAACTGTATAATGCGTTGATGGGGAAAAAGTTCCCTGAAGACAAAGATGTTTTTACATTCTGGATAAGGCAGAATAGTTTGGGAGAAATTCATTCAGTGTCCATGTGCTTAGTGTCGGAATGTGCAGTTTTCCTTTCAGATGATGGGGATTCTAAGGCATTAAAAAACATTGTAAACCAAAGAGCAATGGGCGCGATTGAAGTATTCAATCGAAACGAAATTGTGGAAAAATATCAAGCAAGTGGGGTAAATGGACTTAAACGTACGGACCGCAAGGCATTTACGCATAAGGGCTGACCTACTAGAAGGAAGAATGGTAAACCATGAGTACACGCAACTAAGGAGAGCAGCTGACTCTTAATCAGTGGGTCCTGGGTTCGAGTCCCCGATGGTGCACCAAATACCGCAAATACAAACCCTGCTGCTTTGGTCTTTTTCCTTTGTGGTACGTTTGGAATTTGCGTCGCCAGGGGTTCCCGCTGGTAGGCTTGCAGTCAAATGCAAAGCAGGGAACAAACAAAGCCCCCGTAGGTACGCTTCGGCGCACTTGCGGGGGCTTTTTGTTAAATCTCGGTTGTTACCTC
>ERZ772900.3518-NODE-3518-length-10002-cov-4.220368_pt1 | contig 10002 bp, 9 predicted proteins | sample MGYA00512124_ERZ772900 | MGnify/ENA primary metagenome ERZ772900 (study PRJEB29015, sample SAMEA2737716) | human gut metagenome | biome: human gut; feature: human-associated habitat; material: faeces | place: China | collected 2012 ... | reverse complement strand
TGATATGACGCAAAAGGAATTAGCAGATAAATGTGGATTAAACGAATCCACCATCAGAAACTATGAACTTGGAAACAGATATCCAAATGAAGCTACTTTATTAAATATTGCCAATAATCTAGGAGTCAGCTTCTATGCATTATCTGACCCTGATGTAGCAAATATATTCAGTGCACTTCATGTGCTGTTTGACATTGAATGGGCATACGGACTACGACCTACTATGAAAGATGGAGAAGTTTGCTTTAAATTTGAAGAGCGGCTTCCAAGTGCCGGTCCCCGCCCTCTGAAAGACCTTGATAACTTCCGAAAGATGATTGAGTATTGGGCACGTTTACGAGACAATCTGGAAGATGATGAGATATCAGAAACGGAATATTATCTCAAAGAGGTAAAATACCCAATGAACCCGACAGCCCCAAATAAAGAGTACACTGTCTCGTTGAATCTTGATGATGACGACCAGCTACTGGTTCAGAAAATGAATGAAGATGACAATGCAGAAGAAACTGCTGAATTGTTAAAAGACTTGTTTCCTGATTTCTCTTATGTGAAGAGGAAAAGGAAACCTAAGAAGGAATAAATTACCAATTACAAATATGAAGGTGGAATAATATGTCAACAGATAATTTTAGAAAATACCAAATTTTCATTAGTTCAACATATACTGATTTGATAGATGAAAGAAGATTAATAATTGACGCATTACTAAAAATGGATTTTATTCCAGCAGGAATGGAAATGTTCGTTGCTTCGAATACCGAACAATTTAAAGTAATAACCAAGGTCATCGACCTATGTGATTACTATCTACTCATTATAGGTAAACGTTACGGAACTATTAATGAAGACACTCAAATAAGTTATACGGAAATGGAATACGACTATGCATTGTCCAAAGGAATTCCTATTCTCGTATTTGCTTTAGATGAAAACAGTTCGGTTTCTGAAGATAAAAAGGATACCGATCCTCTTAAGCAATCAAAGCTGAAAGCATTTAGAGAGAAAGCAACGAAAACTCGTCTTGCGACAATTTGGAAGAATCAAATCGAATTAGCACTTAACGTACCAATTGCACTCAATAAACTTGTTATAGATTTTCCATCTCCTGGTTGGGTAAGAGCCGATTCAATTGAAAACTACCAATCTCAAATTATTGATACCTTGCAGGATAAAATAGCAAAAACAAGTGGAAGTAGTGATCTAACAGAATTTCCTAAAGATATGCTAAAAGATGCATATCCCGATTTACAAAATATTGATTTAGCCATTCTAGAAGTAATACATAATCCAGCAAATATGAATATAACTTATTCTAAAGTTGCCGAAATTTTAGGGTTTTCTATTGCTTCCATCAAGCATCACATAGGAAAATTAATTAAAATGAATTTAGTACGCTTTGAAGGTACAGGCAAACACTCATCTTTACATACTAACTTTTGCTCAATTATTTCTAAATTCTCATTTGATTATTCAAATAACAATGGCGAATTCACTATTGGTTCGGGAATTTATAGTTTTTCTACAAAATGGAGCAAAGCAAGTGATACTTCCATTCATGCATATTCTGATTGTAATAATATAATCTCCATCGGCAGAATAAAGCAAGTAAACAATATTGAAAATATCTCCCTCTCTGATATAAATGAAACTGATTTTTCATCAAGATGTCGAACAGCCGATATAAATGATGTTATAGTTTGGATAAATGAAAACGGAAAAATTGCTCTTACTAAAGTAATTGGAATTAAAGATGATTCCCGAAATGATTCTTTTGATCAAGTTGAATGTGAATACAAAATTTTTTTTGAGTAATTTCCAAAATTATTGTCATTTGATTGTCACTGGGTAAAAAACGAGCCAAAAAACGCCGTAAATTCGGCATTTCTTGGCTCATGTACATTATTCAAACTCGGCAAGTCCAAAGATGTTCTTAAATATATTTGTTTAAGATTTGTATCTTTTTTGCCGTTATTTTATTTTTGTTACATATATTATTTTGGCTCGCTGATTTTCTGTTGCCAATTTGTTGCCATACATTGGGATTAGCTCTTATTTGTGCATACACAAAATTTTTCTTTTAACTATACATTTCTTATCGATATGTTGTACTTGATTTTTTGATAGCAACTGGTTGCTGGAAATTATACCCTCCCTCTATACCATCATAGTATCCATAAAAGCTCAAGAGATTTACTATATCTTCAACTTCCACCTCTGATTTAGGACCAATAAATATTTCCTTGATAATACTTTGTTTAACCCTCTCAAAATTCATTTCTATGTACGGTATCAATTTATTGTTTGCTGTTCTATATTTAACTTTAGAAAAAAGAATATTCTCTGAACTTGGTATGTTATAGTGTCCTATTGTCGAACATACTACTACTCTCCATTCCTTCTCCTCTTCGAAACCCGGATTTTTCACAAATGGAAACTGCATTCTATAATTTTCACTTAACTCAAGTGCAACATGTCCTACGCCCTTATATTCAAGTTTTTTTATATTATCCGCGATTATATTCTGAACATATTCCTGTGGATTATCATAAATCACTTTTCCGAAAGCAGTATGAAATTTACTTATCTGATTTAGTTCCTCAAGAACGTCCTTATTAAAACCAATTGCTATTCCTTTTCCATCCTGTGCATATCCTCTCCACTGACTTAATTTATCTTTACTTTCAGAAAAACAAACACAAAATGTTTTCATTGAAAAATTACTATATACACCATTCTCATACCAAGTCTTCCATGCTTTTAATGCTTCAACATCATTTCTCAGATATTCTTCCATTCCCTTATTTACAAATTTTCTACACCTTATACACTCTTGATAATCGTTTGATTTTTCAATATCAGAAAGCCACATACTTGAATTTCTGATAATATTGAAAAACGTGTCAACACTACAATAGTGATATACTATTTCATCCATACTTTTACACATATTCCTTTTTCAAATATATTTAACCACAGCTCTTATTTTTAGCATTATAAACTTTCTCATGGCAACAAACCAATTACAATCAATATAATTTAAAATACGACAGGCAATCAAAAAGACTACCCGTCATATCAAATAATCTATGCACTTCCGCACTATTCAAACTCGCAGAATCTAGTTTGATTTTGGTTATTCCAATATAGTTATCTATACTGCTTTGTATTGATAGTCCATGCCTTTTCCACACATTATTTTTCGTTTCACATATTTTTAATACCAATCCAGTACCATTGCATTTTTTCATTATTGTGTGTAGTTCCGGTGGCTTGCAGGTTCTTTTACTATTCACAAAACAAATGCCCAATTAAGATTTTTTGACATATTTTCGTTTTGTTTCACAATGAGATTTAATACTTAATCCTATAACTTCTCCCAATCTTGGCGGTACAGCATTGCCTATATGCCTAGCAATATTTTTCAAAACAACCGTTTCTCCTTGTGGCACAAACGAATATCCGCGTGGAAATGTTTGTAGCATTGCACCTTCTCGAAGTGTCAACGCTCTATCCTGTTCCGGATGTCCAAATCTACCTGTTCCATAACCAATGAATTGTGTAGTTATAGTAGGAGCAACATCATCCCATCTCATTCTTCCATAAACAGCTGAATATGTCTGACCACTATCTTTTTTATGACAATCTAGCACAAGTGATTCTGGCCAATCCCTCCAGGTTCCTCCTGGAATAGAATGCTGAATTCTTTGTATATTAATATCAGATAATGTAGCTGTTACATGTAAATTATCACTATAATTTTTTTCTCCTGCTGCTATTGGTGGTAAATTTCCTATAACTTGCCTAACCGTAACTGGTTGATTATGTGTCGGTTCTATGAACTTAATCTTTTTTCGTCTTGATGCCAACAACAATAATCTTTTTCGTCTTTGCGGTACACCATAATCTGCCGCATTGATCACTTTATATGTCACATTATATTTTAAACTCTCTAATGTTCTCACAAAATCCTTAAAAACTTGTTCATTTTCCAATTCGGGAACATTTTCCATTGACACAATATGAGGTTTAACTTCTTCTACTAATCTTCCAAATTGGTACAACAATTTCCAATCTTTGTGTTTTTTTCTATTTTTTTTATCCTTTTGATGTCTTGAAAATGGTTGACATGGAGCACATCCTGCAAGTATTTTTACATCATAACCTCTAAGAAGACTTTTTATTTCCTGTCCAGTTATGTTCTCAACATTTTTATTTATAAACCTAGCTCTATTATTATGTGTATATGTATATTCACAACTAGCATCAAGATCATAACCTGCCACAACATCCAATCCAGCTTCTTCTAACCCACATGTCAAGCCTCCAACACCACAAAAGAGATCCACAACACCGTATGTCATCTTCTCACTTCCTCACACTATATTACTTTAACAAGTGTTTCCAAATATTTTATATTTGACGCTCGGTCTCTTCTTTTATAGCCTAAATATTCACATAGTATTTCTATTTTCTGTGCAAATATATCACATGACAATTTTGACATCGTCAAATTACCCTCCGAATCTCTAACGCTAATATGCCATTGTGATTCGTCATCCAAAGGATGTTCTGGTCTAAAATCTGCTATATTAAACACCTTATGATTTATCTGTGTTATCCATGCAGCTCCAACCTCTGTTAATGCTCCCCAAGATTTTTTTGTATTGTCACTAGTAACAAAAATAATATATATCTTCTGCGTTGAATAGCTATTCACAAAAAAATCTCTCAAATAATCATAAATTCCGCTCTTTCCTACTGCCACCTCAGGTATTCTAGCTTTTTCGTCATCACAATTTGTATATATAATATCATCTACTGGAACTCCATTGTACAATAGCATATTAAACACTATATCTGCCAAATCCTTATCTTTATATGTCTGACTTATTAATATCTTCTTTTTATTATTATCTATGACACTTTTTAATCCTAAATCAGGACTATTGGCGTTCATTTCATCTTCAACAATTTTTTTAATCTCATTTTTCTGAGATTCCGATACCCCTCCCATTTGGCTTGAAACTTTCTGTGCAACATTTTCTGACGATTTCTTTTTAAATGATTCTACTGATTTTCTTAGTTTCACCTCATCTTCTTTTTGTTTTTCCAGGATTTCTTTCTTTTTTGAATCTTTTCTCATAGATACATACTTTTCTCTCATCTTCAATGCATCTGGTAAAAGTTCATTTCTAACAATCTCGAGCACTTTTTGATAACGTATATCATCCGTTTTATATCCCTGTCTATTACTTAATGCCATATCTGGTAATTCTGTAAGTTCAAACAAATCTACATGTAACTGACCAACAATAAAAACTTCGTTCAATTTATTTTGTCCAACAGATGGAAGTATATTGAATTCACCCATTTTTTTGTTTGCAAACAACGATATAAAATTGTCAGGAAAATCCGTAATTTCAACCTTTCTGCCCCTAGTTGATAAATATGTGCCTATCCAGCCCTTTATCTCCAAATTATAATTTTGAAGCTTTCCTTCCTTGTTATTCATTTGAAGCGGTATTTTTATTGCCTGCCTACTATTACAAAGCTCTGACTTCAAGTCTGGATATTCTGTTTCAAAAATATCTGTCAAATATTTAAAATCATCTCCTAGTGTAATCAAAGAAGCTAATTCTTTAATCATATCTTTATCAAAATTGCTAATAACTGCCTCTTCTTTTCCTCTTATTATATGAATTTTAAAATCTTCACTTACCATCGGAAATAACTTCAGCAAATTTCTTCTTATAGCCTTAACAGTCGCATGTAATTGGTATTGTGGATTAAGCATTACAATTGCCGTTCCATGCTGAGTTATTTTTTCAAAATTTATATCTGATTCATCCAATGATTGTAGAAGTCTATCCTCTTTTACTGTTCTTGATAATACAAATCCAGATTTTTCATCATTTACCATTGTCTTAACCAGAACATTTTCCGATACAGACAATGCTGCCAATTTCCCTACGCCTTTTCTCCCCATTTTTTTACGTCCTAAAGCTGTCTCTGCATCATCTTCACTATTTCTAGATACTCTTGCAACATTTAAATACTTATCTATGTCTCCCCCAGCATATGACATTCCATTTCCATCATCCTCTACAGTAATTTTATCTTCACTATCAATAATATATACATTATGTGCATCTGCATCATATGCATTAGCAATCAATTCTGCAATAATATAATAAATATTTGTATACAAACTTGGTCCCAATAACTCTAAAATTCTTGGATCAATATTCAATCTATATTCTTTTGTTTCCATAAAATATTCCTCCTATTGTATTCAATTCCGCATTGTTTCATCTTTATTATATCACTCAAAGATGCTATATGCATCATGTAATACCAAATGCAAAACATAATTTTGTAATCCTTAATAAAACATATTCCTCTTATCATTGATTAATCATCATATCAAAAATTGTCTCTTCCACAACCTTCACACACTCATCCGTATGTTTCTTTATATCTTCACCCCAGAACCGGATTACTGTCCAGCCCTCAAAGTCCAGTTTCTTATTTATCTCATCATCCCGCTCTTTATTGCGAGATATTTTGTTAATCCAGTACTTACTATTGTTACTATTTTCAAGTCGCTGTTTTAAAGTATCCCAATCTTTTCCATGAAAGAATTCTCCATCACAAAAAATAACTATCTTATACTTTGTCAGCACGATATCTGGACTTCCTGGAAGTTTTTTATAATTCTTGCGATACCGATACCCTTTGTTCCATAAAGCCTTTCTTAATATAACTTCTATTTTGGTATCCTTCCCATGAATATTTTTCATATTTTTATGCCGCTGCTCTTTTGTTAAATCATCTGCCACAAAATCACCTCAACAATCTGTTTTCCCACAACTTTTCCAGTTCTTTTCTCATTTGCTTTTTATCTGGCATTTATTCTTTAACTGTACATTAGCTGCACGCTATAAATACACATCTCTAACAAGTTCCATTATTTTATCTGTCAGCATATCAAGCGACTTTCCATCCGCCATAGATTTAATATCTGATTTACTTTCAATGCATTTTTTTAGTACTACTTTAAGTACTTTTTCATCTCTAAGCTCCGCTTCTGATAAATCTTTTATAATTTTTTCTATCTCAATAGAGGCATCCGCAATCTGACTGCACCGATTATAAGAATCGCCCATATCCTCTGCCACCATACTTTCATGTTCTTCTTTTTCATATGGATTAAATCCATAAAAAGCATTACTTGCAACAGGGCATATAGCATCATATATAATTTTTGCCCCCAATTCTCTTTTTATCTGTTTGGGATATATAAGCCTGCCTCTGTCCGATTTCATTTCCAGTTTCTTTTCAGCCAATTTGCTGGCAGTTGTGATTCTCGTAAGATATGCCATCATCCTATTTGCAAAGTTTTGACTATCTACTTCATGTCGTCCAATTACTGGAATATATTTATCCATCTCATTTTCACTAACTATATGATCTGCTAAATATAAAGAATACATTTCTGATGCACAAAGCTTTACAACTGCTACATTCTCTAGTTTTTTATCTCCGATTTGATGAAGCATATCCATCTGCACCCATCCATATTCTTTATCTCCAGATTCATCAGGACAAAAAAACATATTCTGCACATATTTGTATCCTTGCTTTGCTATAAAATCATCGTACGCAAGCTGATATAAATACTGCTTTGTAACATCTGCCACTCCAGGCTGTCCTATAACTTTGTATTCTGACGCATTCTTATGAAAATTAATGTTATAATACTTTGCATCATATATGCCAAAACAATATTCTCCACTATCACCACACTCATAAATACTAATCAAATCTGGTCTTAGTGTATCTGACTTTTCATCACTAATATTATCTGAAGTCTTATGCCATACTGGTCTGTCAATTATTTCTATTAAAGTACTATCTTTACTTTCTTTATAATCATCACAGACTCCAAGTGGCAGCTCTGATAATTTTACATTTAAAACATTTCCAAAATTCTGTGCACACACTTTTTCCCATACTAAGTTAAAGCTGTTGGTACCATATATGCTAAAACTATCAATGTTATTAAAGCTTGCTTTTTGTGCTATATACGCATACATTGCCTTCAATACCAGTTGTTTTCTTGTGTTGTACTGCACATTAAGTTCATTTTGTATCCTATATAAAATATAATCTTCATCTCCCAAATCTTCCAGTTGTTCTTCTGACAGCTCTACTGTCACAATATTAAATAACTCTGGCAGATCGGATTCTTCAAGTTCCTTTGAAAATTTAGTCAATACACATGCATGTAAGCGTCTAATAAAATCATATTCATCTGAAGTCCGCTTTTTTGTCTGTAATTCAGTATAATATGGCCTGTTATTTGATATATATGAAAATGTTTCATTGATTGTTCTGTCCCACAGTATTTCTCCTGTGCCATTAGTCTCAACAATATCAACGTCATTAGCATATATTCCATTATCATAATAATCCTGCAGCAAATACAGCATTACTGCCAATAAGTTAAACGATCCTCCATCATCACTTTCATTATATAGTTTTATTACCTGCTCTTTTGAATTATATTTTTCCAAAACACGCATAATCTGCTTCATCTGCGCTACTGGACTACCACAAGAATTAATATATTTAGGATAACACTTTAATACCCGTCCATATACAACAATTACTCCAACAAATGAAAACACATAATATAATTCCCGCTCTCCACTTTCGATATCTGTTACTCTGATATCTTCCTCAACTAAGTCAGAGAGCATACTTTGCCTATCACTTTTTTTTACATTTTTAACAATTCCATACTCTTTTAACTTTCTTATAATCTGCACTGTTTCATCAGCAGTGCATTCAAATATTTTTCTAAGTTCATCTTGAGTATACCGCTTCTGCTCTTTGACATATTTAGAAATCATCCAGTAACATTCCCTTCTCATTCTAATTCACTCAAGTATTCTTTCTTGATTTTGTCTCGGATTTCTTTACAGAAAATATCTATGCCTCTTTTATCAAATTCCTCGCAAATCGTTGAATATTGGTTTCTTATATCCTCATCACAGCCTCCAAACAACATATGCCTTCTCTGCTTTGCTGCATCTTCAAATAAGTACATAATAATTTTACTCTTAAAAGTTTCTCTAAACGCATCTTCATTCTCTAAAATGCTTTTAGATACAAAAAATGGTCCCATAAGCTTGTCTTCATTTATCTTATAATCTCTAGAAGCAAGTGTTGTATTTATAGCCTTCCTAAGCTCATTCCAGTCAACTCTGTATGGCACCTGTGCTTTATCACACACTAAATATGTATCTTTAATCTTTTCTTCCTTATGGTTAATACCTATATATTCAAAGTTCCATCTTCTTTTAAATGCTGTATCCATTGGAAATACGCCCTGATCAGCACTATTCATAGTTGACCAGATATACATATTATCTGGTATCTTTATTTCATCATACTGCTCTGGCCTTCCACCAAGTTCTTTTGCCAAATATGCCTTTATATCTTCAGAAGGTTTAACTGGATATTGGCTTGCATTTCTATCGTCGCGATCTAAAAGCTGAAATACCTCTCCAAATACAGCAGCAACATTTGCTCTATTAATTTCCTCTATGAGAAGCAGAAATGGTTTTACATCTTCCTTATTCTCTGACTGTCCATTTTCTATTGCTTTTACATATGTCCTCATAAATGGTCCAGGAACATACTCATATGATATTCCATTTTTTGTAGGTACTGGCTTATATGTTCCAACAAAATTAGCATATGAATAATCTGGATGGAATGTAACTCTTTCGTACTCTCCACCTTCTGAAACAAGATCCTTCTGCTCATCATTCAGCTTAAAACTTTTTCCTGTTCCTGGTGCTCCAAATACAATTCTATTGTGTGCATATACACTCCCCGTATCCTTATTTTTACGTGAACACCCTGTATAATAATCACAACTTGACAAATTGTTGGACGAAGCTGAGTAACAACAATAAAATAAGGACATTT
>ERZ772900.3516-NODE-3516-length-10023-cov-3.787018_pt1 | contig 10023 bp, 11 predicted proteins | sample MGYA00512124_ERZ772900 | MGnify/ENA primary metagenome ERZ772900 (study PRJEB29015, sample SAMEA2737716) | human gut metagenome | biome: human gut; feature: human-associated habitat; material: faeces | place: China | collected 2012 ... | reverse complement strand
TAACTCAATTCTATCACTATATCTTTCCGCATTTCACTTTTTTGTAGTAACTTTGTCCCGTAAATTTACACGAATTACAGGATTTATCTATGGGATTGCAATACAAAGTCCGTAGCAACAGCACAATGGAACGTTGGTACGAAATACGTTTTGACGAAGTAAACGGCCCGGAAGAGACGGAAATCCGGGGCACTTTCCTGCCTCCGGAATGGTTTCCGCAAAGCGGCGTACAGCTCACATGGCCGCATGCCGGAACGGATTGGTGCTACATGTTGGAAGAGGTGACCACCTGTTACGTGCGGATGGCCTACGAAATTGCCTCGCGCGAACCTTTATTAATAGTAACACCCGAACGCCCTCAAGTAGAGGCTCTCCTGAAAGAGAAACTTCCGGCACAGGCTTTCGCGCAAATACGTTGGGCCAATTGCCCTACCGATGACACGTGGGCGCGAGACCATGGGTTCATTACCTTGGTAGGCGAGACCGGACCGCAGCTTCTGGATTTCTGTTTCAACGGATGGGGAAAGAAGTTTGCCGCCGACCAGGACAACCGCATCAACGGGAAGCTGATGGAACAAGGCGTATTCAATGGAACGTACACGGACCATCTGGACTTCGTACTCGAAGGCGGTTCCATCGAAAGCGACGGCCACGGCACGCTCCTGACCACTTCGGAATGCCTGCTCTCGGCCAACCGTAACGACCGTCTGAACCGCGCCGACATCGAAGAACGGCTCAAAGCGTTCCTGCACGTCGAGAGAATCCTATGGCTCGACCACGGCTACTTGTCCGGCGATGACACGGACAGCCATATAGATACTTTAGCCCGTTTCTGCCCCGACCAGACCATCGCTTACGTGAAATGCGAAGACCGTAAGGACGAACACTACGAGGCACTCGCACGCATGGAAGAACAGCTTCGCACGTTCCGCACGCTTCAGGGCACCCCCTACCGGCTCGTCGCCCTACCCATGCCGGAAGCCATCTTCGACGAAGACGGGCAACGACTTCCGGCCACATACGCCAATTTCCTGGTGGTCAACGGAGCCGTACTGATGCCGACTTACCATCAGCCCGCCTTGGACGAACAAGCCCGGAAAGCCTTGCAAAAAGCCTTTCCTCAGCATGAAGTGGTCGGTATCGACTGCCGCCCGCTCATCCGGCAGCACGGTTCGCTGCATTGCTGCACGATGCAATTTCCCGTACCCGTACTCAAATAAAAGAACACCCTCATGAAAAAGATAAAAGTAGGACTGGTGCAACAGTCCAATACCGCAGACACCAAAGCCAACCTTTACAAGTTGGCACAAAACATAGAAGACGTATGCAAGCGCGGCGCACAGCTCGTCGTTCTTCAGGAGTTACACAACTCGCTTTATTTCTGCCAGACGGAAGATACGCGGAATTTCGATTTGGCCGAGCCGGTTCCCGGCCCGTCCACAGGATTCTTCGGCGAATTGGCCCGGCAATTCGGTATCGTGCTGGTCACGTCCTTATTCGAACGGCGCTCAGCCGGCCTGTACCATAACACGGCGGTGGTGTTCGACACCGACGGTTCCATCGCAGGAACCTACCGCAAGATGCACATCCCCGACGATCCGGCTTATTACGAGAAATTTTATTTCACCCCGGGCGACTTAGGTTTCCACCCGATATCGACATCGTTGTGCAAGTTAGGCGTGCAAGTGTGTTGGGACCAGTGGTATCCCGAAGGTGCGCGTCTCATGGCACTGCAAGGCGCAGAACTCCTGATCTACCCTACGGCCATCGGATACGAAAGCAGCGATGCCCCCGAAGAGCAGGAACGCCAACGCGAGGCCTGGACCACGGTACAACGGGGCCATGCCGTTGCCAACGGCCTGCCGGTCATCGCAGTGAACCGTGTGGGACTTGAGCCGGACCCGTCCGGGCAAACCCGTGGCATACAATTCTGGGGAAGCAGTTTCGTAGTCGGCCCGCAGGGCGAGATGTTGGCACGTGCCAGTCGCGACGCGGAAGAAAACATGGTGGTGGAAATTGATTTGGAACGCTCGGAAAACGTGCGCCGTTGGTGGCCCGAACTTCCTGCGCGACCTGTTCTGCCAATTCGATGAACATAGTCCTCAGGAACAAATGGAACGTCGTAATTAATCACGAGCGGCAGCTCGGCAATGTCCAAACCGCGGGCTGCGACATCCGTCGCCACCATGATATTTAAGGTTCCATCCTTGAAATCTTTCAACAGCTTCAAGCGCTCTTCTTGGGTTTTGTCTCCATGAATTGCATCAGCATTGAATCCACATTTTTCTAATTCACGTGCAAGTCTACGCGCCGTCAATTTTGCATTGACGAATACGATTGTCTGGAGCGGTTTGCCATCGGGGTCTTCTCCGCGGGTTTTCAGAAGTTCCACTAAAGCATCCGTTTTTTGAAGCTCGTTAACAGAGAAGACCTCCTGTTTAATGGTAGCTGCGGTCGCGTTTTGGCGAGCCACCTCGATAACAACAGGATCAGTCAAGAAATTTCCGGCTAACTTCTTAATTTCCGGAGAGAACGTAGCTGAGAACATCAGATTCTGGCGCTTTTTGGGAAGCGCATTCAGGATCCTGGAGATGTCCGGCAGAAAGCCCATATCCAACATACGGTCGGCTTCATCCAAAATGACAATGCCGCTCTGATTAAGATTAGTGTTTCTCTGCTCGAGATGATCCAATAAGCGTCCGGGTGTCGCGATCAAAATCTCCACGCCCTTCCTTAATGCCTCAGCTTGAGGTTTGATATCCACCCCGCCATAAACAACGCCAATTCGGATGGGTGTATCAGCTGCGTAATTTGAAAGTGCCTCTGCTGTTTGATCTGCCAACTCTCTTGTCGGAGATAGAATCAAAACTCGTACAGGATGACGCGCCGGAGATGTGCTTGTATTTGCTAATGGCAAAAGTTTTTGAAGGACAGGAAGTCCAAAACTAGCGGTTTTGCCAGTTCCGGTCTGGGCCGCTCCCATAACGTCGCGTCCTTGAAGAACGACTGGGATTGCCTTACATTGGATCGCGGTCGGCTTTGTATATCCCATTCGTTTAATTGCGGAAAGCAAATTCGGGGCTAATCCAAACTGTTCAAAATTTTGACATTCTGCCATTTATCTATTTTTTCAAAAAAATCCCAAAAGAAACATTCTACAACTCTAGAACTTGCGCTTATTGTGCTCGACCATGAATAGGCACAATGGGTGATGAGCTTTCATCCTTCAAAGCCATCTGGCTGATAGAAGGTATGTTCTTTAATCAATATTGTGATTTTATTAATACTTTTAGCGCACTAAATTCTTGAGCAAAACCTTCTTTTTCGAATTAGAAAGAGAAGCCTAAAAGGCTTTGGAGATGATAGTGAATTAATACGAATAGAAAGATAGTTTCTATCAATTCCGACTCTTTTCGCAGAAGGATTTCCAACAACAATATCTAAGACAGTAAGTGACTACGGTTCATCTAGTACTTGAAATTAAACCGTTGAAAAATCCATCATTACGGTTCACTTCCATGTACGTGTACAACTCAGCAGTAAAGGGAAAGAAGAAATTGTTTTTTTGATCAACCCCTCCAATAACATAATGAGGAAAGAAGCGGAGGTCTTCTTGAATTATTGCTGAATCCACGGTCCATCCCCGCTTGTGGGGAACTCTTTGACATCGAGATGATCGATGACCCAATCCATCGGTCCGCCCTCGCTTGCGCAGGGAACTCGCATAGCTGTTGGATTTTCAACATCAATCAGTCGGTTCATCCCCGCTTGCGGGGAACTCTCTAAGCCGTCGTGGGCCATTGTCCAGTTGACGGTTCATCCCCGCTTGCGCGGGGAACTCAGGATTTAGATCGTCTAGGTTACGTTGCTGACCGGTTCATCCCAGCTTACGCGGGGAACTCTTGGCGGCTCCGATATTCGTGCGGGCTTGTGCCGGTTCATCCCCGCTTGCGCGGGGAACTCCTCTAAATCTATGCCTGGGGCGCCTTCCAATACGGTTCATCCCCGCTTACGCGGGGAACTCAAGTCGATCGAAGGCATCGATATTTGTTGGTGCGGTTCATCCCCGCTTACGCGGGGAACTCCATCAGAGAAGAGAGCGTGCTGATCAGGCTTACGGTTCATCCCCGCTTACGCGGGGAACTCGCGCCTAATTTCAAATTTCTATTGAGGTCGACCGGTTCATCCCCGCTTACGCGGGGAACTCGATTAGTTTTCACGGGCTCAATATTTCCAATCCCGGTTCATCCCCGCTTACGCGGGGAACTCTCTGTTTCCTCCTTTCGCTCCCCGTCGTCTCCCGGTTCATCCCCGCTTACGCGGGGAACTCACTTCGACGCCGTGGAAAAGAAAGTGTTCGACCGGTTCATCCCCGCTTACGCGGGGAACTCTGAGACATTAAAAATGGGCGCCGCCGCGTTGTCGGTTCATCCCCGCTTACGCGGGGAACTCTCAATTGCTCTCGCCAGGGTGGTTCCAATTTGTCGGTTCATCCCCGCTTACGCGGGGAACTCTAATCGCACTGCCAAGGAGCGTGAGCTCCAAGTCGGTTCATCCCCGCTTACGCGGGGAACTCACGGCGTTATTCCCAACTCTCGAGCGATAGCAGCGGTTCATCCCCGCTTACGCGGGGAACTCAACATCAGAACCGCCGATGCCATGGCGCCTACCGGTTCATCCCCGCTTACGCGGGGAACTCACCACTTGGACACGGCGGCCTGAGAAATCGTTCCGGTTCATCCCCGCTTACGCGGGGAACTCCCTATAGCTATATGCGTAGGCACAATAAGGGTACGGTTCATCCCCGCTTACGCGGGGAACTCTGGTTAGCTGAAAGCGTACATAGACAATTTAACGGTTCATCCCCGCTTACGCGGGGAACTCGAGTCATGAATCATAGCGAATGACTCCACACCCGGTTCATCCCCGCTTACGCGGGGAACTCGGATATGACTCCAAGAACATAATGCATTGGCTACGGTTCATCCCCGCTTACGCGGGGAACTCGATCAAGGCGGCGGTATCGGCGTCGAAACAAACGGTTCATCCCCGCTTACGCGGGGAACTCAACTTAAACAAGGCATAGAGCACCTTACTAACTCTAGCAAAGATTTCCTATCGGGAAAATATGCAAAGAACCCTGAGACTGTTTTGAATCATTTCAAGAACAGTTCCCTGGATTAGAAAATTTCAGAGCCATTTAATTTCAAAGACAAATGCTCTGCTGACCTGAAAGAGGATAATAACGTTTACAGAAGGCTGGGGTTCAGAATCTGTTCCATCCTGACTTCAATTAATTGGATTTAATAGATGAGGTGGTGGCCCCAACTGGACTTGAACCAGTGACCAATCGATTATGAGTCGACTGCTCTAACCAACTGAGCTATGGGGCCTAATGATGAAGAGATCACCATTGTGCAGAAGTGCAATTCTATCAGAACTTCTAATGATTCGTTTTTAACCTTTCCTTCTCAAAAGACTGAGGCGTTGTCATAAATAGAATTAAGAAGGTGGTGGCCCCAACTTGAACCAGATTATTATTAAAAATCAATGGCAAATTTTTGAGACACGTACAAAAAAAGTATATTTTTCATGTTTTCGAGTGCTATTTCAAACGTGTCTCAGGTTGATCCGGAGAGGATCTCCAGAGACCCTCTCAAAATAGCACATTAGATGTTATTTGCGACAGCAACACTTTTTCTCGTCAAAGTATTTTCGCTCCATCACTTCGCCCTGCTTACCGATGTTGAACGAGTCGATCGGACGGTGGTACCCCATCACCCTCGTCCACACTTCACATCTGGTCCTGTCGCTGTTCTTGATACCGTACTTCTGTAATTCGTTCTCCATTTTTCCTCCTCCTGCTATTTATCGCCGGCGCCGCTATTTCCAGCTAAGTGCCCTTCTACAGTAGTCAATAGCCGATCTTGCTTCAAGAAGTAGCTGTCTACCCTCTTGTTCCAATCGGAGGCATTGAACTGAGTCTCGAGCTGCAGTGGTTTTAGCTCTATTTTCGAGGATGTTGATTCGGTTGCGCATCCGCTCAACATCATTACGAGCGCTAGATTCAGCGATACGGAGCTCTGCCAGAGCAATCGCCTGATTTTTGTATTGCGTTTCATAATTCTGAACCGTTGCTATCAGTTGGGAAATTTGAGATCGAGCATTTTTTAATTGCTCCGAGTTGTGCCCTTGATTCAGGCCGAAAAAATAAGCGCCAAGCACGATTAACGCACCGGCGCCATATTTGAAAATCGATAACGGGTTCACATTAGGTCTACCTCCTCCTTTCTTCGGTTCAACAGGCCCGGAACTGTTTTCATGTCCGGAGTCCCGTCTGGCCTCCGTTTGATCGATCCATCCGGATTGAGCTGTTTCTGTTTAGAGAACGATAGAAAACCTTTTTTTGCTTTCTCCAAATCTCCGGCATTCAAATACTGCAGTGTGTGAGATTTGGCCACTGCAGGAACTCCGAGGTTAAAGGCCAGATCAAGGAGTGCGATGTATTGTCCTCGCGTCAATCTGCAGGTTACATAAGGCGCCAAGTCTTCGGCGTGATCTTCTAAATCGTCCCGGAGAAACCTTTCGGCCTGCAGAAGCGAAATAACCTGACCCGGACGAACGCCTTTCGTGTGACCATATCCGATGGTCCACGTTCCGGCAGTGCACTTATAGGCCTTAAGACTCAGCCCTTCCCATTTCTTAACAAAATTCTCAGCAATGATGGGATTCCATTGTGAGAACGGTAGTTTCTGCTCTGTCATTTGTTATGTAGTCCTTTCAAAGTTGCCATCTCCAGCCTGATCGCTATCAGTTCATGGCGTATTTCAGATATTGCGGCTAAATTGTTTGAGTTCTCTGAGACTCGTTTTGTGAGATTGTCGATTTCAACGCGCTGCGTCTCTGTCTCAGTTTCCAGTTCGTTGATCCTCGCCTTTTGAGAATCAATTGTGAATAGAGCCAGCTGGCTCTCCGTCAAGGCCCCGGCAATATAAAAGGCTGACATCAAAATCAGCTTAATGGTTCCGTTAAGGATGCTTCTAGGCGTCACTGTGATTTCACGTTTGCTCATCATCTTTTTTCCTCCCTTCGTTCTTTGAGGAGTCCAAAAAAATGATCTTGAGACGTCCGACAAGCAGTCCATACAGAACGTTCATCAGCCTCGTTCCGTAAAATGAGGCGATTCCGGTAAGTGCTGCAATCCATTCTTCAGGAATGTCCGTGACTTTAAGAAGCAAAAACACTACAACGCCGGCAATGGCTGACGTGGCAACCTCAACAATGTATCGATAGAACATAAATTTCCTTTCCCCTTTCACGTACGGCATTGCCGCTCCGGCCAGCGAACTGACAAATCCGAGTGCGAATGAAATCAGGGACAATGCCGTCATGAATTCGTCAAATTTCTGCGGGTCTTTCATTCCCGCCTCCTTGAAATTATTCGTTTGCTAGAACTTCTTCCTCAATGGGCCATTCGACCTCGTAGGGATAACCGCTCTGCTGATAAACCTGCTGCAGCGCTGCAGTCAGTTTTGCTTTTTGTTCTTCATCTAAGTCTGTCCGGGTCTTAACTGCCTCGATTCTCTTTTTGATTTCGTCAGACACCTGAGAGGCTTTCCAGTATTTATGAGCCGTTTTTGCGACTGCAGGAGGCTCCGGCCAAACAATGCTTTCCGGAAAAGTTTGAGTCTGCGGAATATCTCGGAGCGCCTGTCGATACTCGAGAACCTGATCGCGCTCCTCGGATGTGATGGGATAGTCGTTCACAACGAGATAATCGGTCATCGTCAGGTAATAGTCTCTCGTAGAACGTGCCGCCGCTTCCTTTTGAGCTTTCTTCTCTGCTTCGGTAGGCTCCGGAATCGCCTCAACTGTTGTGGCGATTTTGTCTCCGTTTTTATCGTTTACTGCTACCTCTCTGAAGTGCTCTGGATCGTTCTTTACATATTCAGTTAGCAGAGAGCGGAGCATGTGGTTATGCAGTGTCCGGCTCTTGTGCGGAATTTCAACACCGACAAAATCAGCTGCAGACTGCGGGAACGGGATTTCATCCCACCCGGAGTTTTCATCTCCCACCTTTTTAATTTTGTAGAAAAATTTCGGCTTGAGGGCGGGCTTTACCAGCGTACAGCGGGGCGGCATCAAGTACGACCTGGGACGCTTTGGATTGACCTGCGCAATGTGCGTGTCCTCGAAATATCCGTCCTCATCATAGACAAACACTGTTTTAACTAATTTTTCAACTTTTTTAGACATGCTGACTCCCAAAGAAATCCGGGCTTTAAAGCCCAAAAGTAAGCGCTATCAAATAACAGACTCTCCCGGACTCGCGCTCAGAGTCCAGGTATCCGGTGTTAAATCGTGGGTTTTTAGGTTTTCTAGAAACGGCCGCGTTACAGATCAGACAATTGGTCACTGGCCTGAAATATCATTGCTGCAAGCCCGGGCCATCGTCCGTAAGAAACAGAGAGAACTCGAGATCGAGCCTACCGGTTCTTTTACAGTTCGCGATGCATTCAAGTTCTGGTGCACAAAAAAGAAGGGCCGGATCCTCAGTTACAGAGATGAACGGCTTCGACTGGAGAAATACATCATTTCGAAAATCGGCTCTAGGCAATTAGATTCCATAACGCCGCCAATGATCATCAGCCTCTTGGAGCCGCTGGAAGAAGAAGGAAAAGCCTCCACAATTAAAAGACTCCTCATGCGTACCCGGGAAATTTTTGATATGACGGTCAACGCCGGGTACCTTGCCTCAAACCCTTTATCCAAAATAACTAAAGTGTTTCCAGTCCCGGCGGTCACCCACATGCCGGCGGTAGATTGGAAAGAATTGCCTATCGTTCTCTCGCAACTGGAAAAACTCGCTCCTCAAAAATATCGAGTGTTGTTCTATTTTTCGCTGGCTACCCTACTTCGCCCTAAAGAGGTCATCTCTATCCGGACGGAATGGATCACCGAGGAGGCAATCACCATTCCAGCTGAAAAAATGAAAATGAAGAGAATTCATAGAGTCCCGATGACACCCTACCTTGTCTCCCTGATTGAGGAGGCTAAAAATATTCGGAAAAACAAGCGCAGCCCTTACCTATTCCCTGCGTCGTCTGCAAACAAACCCATCAGCAGCCAGGCCTTGGCCAAGTGGATGCATGAGCAAAAAGAGTTTTCCGGACGGCTCGTCCCGCATGGCCTCCGCACAATCGGGCGTTCTTGGTTTGCCGACCATGAAATACCGTTTGAAGTGGCGGAAGCCTGCCTCGCTCATGTTGTCGGATCGCAAGTTGTCCGGGCCTACCAGCGCGGCGACTATTTCGCAGCACGACAAAAAATATTGCCAAAATGGCATGCATATATTCAGCACTGTGCTCAATGTGCCAAGCTTTTAAACAGCCCTTCAGATAACTCAGGAGCTGAGACAACATAATTTATCCGCTTCGGCTTGTGCCTAGCACTGGATGGTCGCAGGCTCTGAATCCTCAAAATTTAGAGCCTGTGGCAGCAATATCTACGATCCGAATATCTCCTTTCTCGCCGGTACTTTTCTGATGGGCTCTAAGATTTGGGCCGAAGGGATAAGCATCAATTATCAGCAACAAATTAATTTCTCTAGCGGAGAGGTTTCTGGGAATTTTGTTGACTACAGATTGAATTCAACCGCTATCAATTCTGTGTACGGCGCTTCAGACACAAATCAGCCCGAAGCCGTGAGAGTTTTGTCTCTAGTTAAAGCGTATTAACCAGTAGCCTCTGATTGCTGCCGGCTGGTTTGTCGTCGACGCTCCATAAATCGGATTGGAGCCCGCAGCATTAAAGTTAACAATCCCCGACGCCGTCCCCGGTTCCCGCATAATTGTGAATGTCCACCGAGTGCTCGCGCTCAGGGCGCCACCAGCTGCGGTCAATGGATCGAAGTAGCCGGCAATGTTTGAGAAACCCGTAATATTCGGGCGTCCGAATATCCCAGTCGGTTCGTTGCCGGTAATCGCCTATAACCGTAAAGACCCCGATTTACCGTTCAAGGTC
>ERZ772900.3512-NODE-3512-length-10032-cov-8.016538_pt1 | contig 10032 bp, 4 predicted proteins | sample MGYA00512124_ERZ772900 | MGnify/ENA primary metagenome ERZ772900 (study PRJEB29015, sample SAMEA2737716) | human gut metagenome | biome: human gut; feature: human-associated habitat; material: faeces | place: China | collected 2012 ... | reverse complement strand
CAAAAGTACAGATTTATTTGATAAATATCGTGATATAAACACATAATAATCAAATCAATAGGGTAATTTTAACAAAATATGCAATTCGAATACATACTAATTTAAGAAATCTTTAAGTGTAATAGTTGCAATTCTTAGTCCTTTTGCTTTTACTTGTAAGCCATTATCGGAAGTTAAAAGAATAGGATTTTCATTTTTAAATTTAAGTGCCACCGTTAATATGTTATTATCTGGAGATTTTTTATTAAAATCATTTGGCAATAAATCAGGATCAGAAAGTTCCATTGAGACATTCGGCTTATCCATTGCTTTATTGATCAATCGCAAAGCCGTTTCTACATTTTTTTTGTTTGCCGCATCAAGCTTAATTTTAAGTTTGTCCAACTCGTCTATAACTTTTGCAGACATGACAACTTGATAATGTTCATCAATCTTAGAAATAATATCTGGACAATTAACAAACACATTAGTATCGATGATATATATATATTCTTTTGGGTGGTTGACTTAACAGATTTTTGTTTTGAAGTCTCAAATTTTGAGAGGTCTATTTTCCCTTTTAGATGCAAACTTATCCCGTTACCTTCAATTATACTATCTTTAAGTTTATTTGAATACTCATCTATTATTTCTGGTATAATACCAGAAGTTATTTTGATTAAGTACGAACGAACATCTCTATGGCATGATGTATTGAGTATTGATTTATCCGCAACAATTATTGTTAGTTGTTTTGCACGACTTGTTGCAACATTAAACAGTGCTCTATCAAGAGACATTCCAATCATTGTGTTAGGAATATAATAAATACAAACATCGCAAGTCATACCTTGAACTCGTTCAACTGTGTCGATGAAAACATTGTTTTTGCTACCATATTTACTTATAAAACTATTCTGTAACATTCTAACTGCAGCACGAAATTTTGTTAATACTGCAATATTCAATTTAGGATAAGATGATAATAAATCATTAACAATTCTAATAGTGAAATCACAGCTGCCTTTATCTACTTTCTCACCGATAGGCATCTCCTTAGGAATAAGAATTGTACCACCTTCCTTAGGAATATAGTGTATAGTAGTATTTGCTAACTCATACTTAAAGTCAGCTACCGATTTAATAGGTGTATGATAGAAAATACTTGTCAAATCCGCAGATTTTTTCAATAAACGATGTGTTTCTGTTAAAATAAACGACTTGTAGTTAAAGTTCTCACAGAGTGTTGCAAAACCATTTGCAAGCATAGCGAAGTCATTCCTCATAAGCGTTTCTTCGCTTAACAATACAATTGGCTGCATCTGGTTTTGATCACCAATCCATATAACCTTTCTTCCAAGATTTTTACATGCAGCTATCATTCCAAACAAAGCCTGACTTGCTTCATCCATAATTACATAGTCAAACGGTTGTTCATAATAACTTTGTTTAGCCCAACCGCTTGTATTATAGAATGTTGAGAGTGTAAGATTGCCAGAAATACATGTTATTTTTTTACTATCAATAGGACAAAGATTTTTGCAAGTAATAAGTTCATCAGAAGATACATTAGTTTTCATTACCCGCTTATCGGAGAGGTATTTTTTTAGGCTGTCCTTTTCTGCAAGTTCTATCAGTGCTCTGTTAGTCATGGCAGTAACAAGCACACTACTATTTTGGCTCAGCAAATGTGCAACAAGTTCAGCCATAAGATAAGTTTTCCCAGTACCTGGAGGGCCCTGAAATATCAGTTGAGAAGTGGATTCTAACGTCTTGACTATCTCTTCAACTTGTTCTTTATTTGAATTAATATGAATAGGATTCCATACAATAAACTTCTTATCAAAATCCAAAATGTCCTTGGCTACCATATTTGTGTCGTTGTTGTTAACGATATCAATAAGGTTCTGATAATAATCCATTGGTGGCTCTTGAGGGCCAAGGACAATTACACATCCTTCTTTGTTTTCTAGGAATTTAGCCATATCTATTGACAATCCAGTAAAACCACACAGTAGGAAACCATTGTCATCCGTTTTACCCTGCCAGACACAATGTACTTCCGAAAATTCGACTTGGTGACGACGCAAGTTACCCCAACTGATTTCTCCCCAATACCTTGGAATACTCATTTCTTTTTCTAATACGACTGCAGTAAAATATTCATTCTTGCGTGGAATTCCTTTATCCTTCTTAAAACGAAGTATAAGTTGCCCAGATCCCAATACGTTACGGTCTGCATTATTGGAATCAGCCATTTGTAAATCTAGCTTTACAAACTGTGTAACATACACTTCATTATCTGTTAATAATGCAATTGCTTTAGAATTGAGTTTCTTTAGATATTCTTCACTTATTGCTACAAGTTCTTTATCAAGAAATCTCTTATGTTGCTCTCTTGTATAATACATTATATTTTTATTCTAAAAGTCAAACAATTCATCTGTATCAATATTTGTATAAACATCAGAAACTGACATCTTTTCGTCAAGTCCAAAACCATTTATTTGGTCTGAAATAGAATATGTTATATTTTCTATAACGAAGCATGTCTTTTTTGAGTACATATATCTATTAGCTAGATATGCAAATTCTTTAGGAGTTATGATATCCGTGTCAAATATAAGGTTGACATCCTTATTGTCTTTAAAAGTATCATTAAAACTTATACGATGTATCCTTCTATCATAGCCATAATTGAGTAGCAAATTATCTGGATCTATCATTAATTCTGAGAATAATCTAGGATGAAGGTATAGCTTTCGTCCTATAGAACTGGTTACGACTACGGTTATTAATTTCCCTTTAAATTTAATAATACCTTTAACCAAACCATTCCCCAAATTAGGATCCCATCCTGAGCAATCATAATCCTCTAATGAATCAAGGTAATCTTTTGCAGCATTACGTGCTTCCAAATTCATCTCTATACGAGATTCTTTGTCAAGATTATCCCGGTCGGAAACATTGCCGTAACTTTCTTCATCCTCATAATAATCACCGTCTATTCTTTTTTTACTTTTTGTTTCTTCAAGCATTCGCTCAAGTTCTGCTATGCGTTTATCCTTTTCTTGAACAATATCCGCTGATACGAGAAATATCATATTCCAATCCTCTTTAGAAAAAGGACATTTTAATAATGTAGTATTGGAGTATATATCCGCTAGAGAAGATGCTGGTTCTCTATTCGCTGATATATAGATATGTCTAGTGTTTGCAAAATATGTATATTCACCCGCATAACCTTTAAATAAGTAAGTATTATTATAAATGCCTCTATACGGAAGTTCTCCCTCAATTATGTATATTGACATTCTTGAATTCTGTTTCCAATCTAAATACAATTGATTTGACCATTCTGCTGCTTTACAGAAATCATCTTCATAATATGAACCAGTTAGACGTAAAGTTTTGTATAGATTTGACAATATATTTACTTGGCTTTCTGATTCTATCGGAAGTTGGAATGAGTTAGCTACCCAATTAAAGAAAGATCTTATTATGTTAGCATCATTAAGATTCCATATATTCTCTAATTTATTCTCTTTAAATGATTTTCTCCGCAGTATCTCTTTACTTTCTTTGTCATGCAACCCAAGTTGAATCAAGAATTGTTTTTTTTCAAACGTATTAGCCCAGTTCTCAATAAACGAAGGCACTTGTTCTATTGGTAAAGTGAATTCATTACTATCGAAATATGTTCCAACTAATTTATCAAAAGGATATTGAACTCCTCCATTTGTAATAACAGGACTTAATATATCTGCAATATCTAGTGCCATACTCTTGTCAAGTATTTTAATGAAAAGATTCTGATCATTAGCACGAATGCATGATTTTAGCATATTATCGAAATAATTGTAACCACAAAACTTTCTATACACAATAAGAAAACAGAATTGTTCTGCAGTGATTAGTTGAGTTGATGCAGTTAGTTCTTTATATAACTGATTTCGAACATCAGTAAGGTTAACTTCCCTTCGAGCAAATATCTTTTCGAATCCATCTATACTTGAAAACTTTGAACTTACATTGCTAAGTATAGAAGATGATGAATATGCTGGTAGTATTTTCGAAAGCGAGAATGTATAGAGTTTTACACCTATGTTTATTGAAAAATCATCTTTAAGATTATATTCTGACAAACTCTTACCATTAATTGTTATTATTGAGCGTGCATGAGAAACAGCCGTATCGTTGGATAATGCCATCTTCATCCATCTATATTCGAAAGATTTTTTGTCATATTCCAACGTACTTAAAAGTGGCATAGCTTTTATGCTCTTTGCATATGCTACCTGAGTATTAGTATCGGATTGCTCTACAATGCGAAGTAAACTTATTGTAGGTATATTGCTTTTTGAAAACAATGTTATCGTAAATCCGGGTCTCCAATATGACAAGAATGTTTTATGAATATCTGAAATATCTGTAATACTTATCAAGTCATCAATATATGGTTCAATAATGCTTGAATAAATATCTGTTGATACAACAAGGTATCTAGTAATTAAGCTGTTATTTTCTTCTTGCTTTAACATATAATCATATAGCCAAACCGGACAATTGGAATTATACGCAAACATTGAAGATAATGGACTATATTTACCATTCTGATTTTTAAAGATTTTCCATTTTTTTAATGTTTCAACCCCAATATTTTTAAATTTTGCAATATTCACAAATAAATGCAATCTCTCATTAAATGTGAGAGAATCTAAGGATTCTTCCTCTATTTTTTCAAAAATTGCTTTTTCATCTTGGCTAACAATAAACAATGATAATGGGTGTTCTTCAACAGAATGATTAGAACATTTAAAACCAAGTTTTGATAATACTGACTTTATGGTTGAAATCTTCTCTGTTGAAAACAAGAGTTTATCTTCTAACTTAACTTCATTTGTTGTTTTCCACTCTTTCCCAAACATAAACGTGGGAACAAGTGGAATTAGAGAATGCGCTTTTTCTTCTTTTGCCAACCATTCATAGAAAGATGTACGTAACTTATCATCACAAGAATCAATAATCCATTTTTTAAGGGTATCAATATTATTTAATAGAATTGTGATAACAGTTTCTGTAGTAATCTTTTCTATTCCAAATATTTCTTTTGACAATGAACTTGAATCAATAGATTCATGAGGTAAATGTTTGGTTGTACCTATTAGCTTATAGAAATCAGATGCACCAATTGCAGAAGATAGTCCAGAAGCATCAAATATAATATTATCTGGCCCTACGATATCATTATTATCATTAAGTATAAATGCTTTATTTGTTAAAGCATCCTTATATCCACGATTAAACGAATCGACTAGTGTTGCTGTATCCTGACTAAAATAGGTGAGTTCTTTTGTTGGAAGTAAATTAAGATAATTTACATTGAGTTCAGAAGCATAGCTTGAAACCATACTTACAATTTGCTTTCCAATCATATAGAACAAGAAGAAATTCCATGGATTGTCGCTTTGAATTCCTTCTCTATCAGACTTGGGAATAAAATCAGCATTCAAATAAAATGGGAATTTGAATCTGTGCTCATTCATAGGAAGATAAGCATATAATGAGAGATCATCTTCACCGATTGGCGTAACAAGTCCATCTTCGTCAAGCTTGATAGCAAATGAGATAGTTGTTTCTTTAGCCGATGCAATACGGTCTGGAATACCTGCAACTTCTGTTAATTCATTACCATCTTGATCAAGTTTAATAAAGTAGTTTTCTTTTTCACCCCTATTATTAGTTCTTTCTTTTCTTCTGATTTGAATGCCTGCCTTTTTGAATTCATCGTCATTCACTAAAAGATTATCTGACGAATAAATACAAAAATCTTCAGATAAACGATCTTCATTGAAAGAGTTTACAAGCGAAACTATGTTATTCTTTCTATCTATTTTCTTTTGAATAGTAAGACATTTATCCTTATCTATCAATTGCACTCGATTAGTGTTTCTGAGAAATAACATAAATCGTGGTTCAGAAAACACTTCTTTAATCGCCTCATGATATTCAGAAAGTGTTTCTTCATCCATTTTTAATGCAATAGCAACATTTTCTTTTTGATTGAAAATGGAATCATATGGATCAATTTTTAATGATTCATACCATATCGGTAATAACTGCCAAGGAATATCCTTTACACCTTTGAATTCCCTAAAGAATTTTAGATATTTGTGAAGAAATTCTTTCTGTTTTTCCACATCATTCTCAATATCGTTAACATGGTAGTAAAAGGCTTTGAAATCATTATAGATTGGTAAATTTTTATCGAAAGAAAAATTGTAGCCAGCACTTTTAATTAATACAGACTCAGAATTTGTGAATACTGACTTGAACCCAATACCTTTATAGCCTGTTTTCTTACTGCTTGCACTCTTTGTGCTTTTTGCAGCAGATGTAATTGATTCAAAGTCATGTTTATTAAATGCAAATCCATCGTGTGTTACAACAAAATAATTATCGCTAAGTTGTAACTTTACTTTAACGCCATTCTCTGGGGCAGCATCATCGGCATTTTGAAGAAGTTCAAAAAACATTCTCTTTTTACTAGTATAGAGGTTCTGACCTACTTCTTCAAGCAAGTTAGCTACACTTGTATTAGTGTTTGGACTTGTATGTTGCTTAAAAGAAAGGGAAACAGACTCTTTATATGGATTTTCTGCTTCTTTAATTTTATTTGATGATACACAAAACATATAAGGAGAACCTTGTTCCATGCGGTATTCTTTGCGTGGCATGTCAATCTCTATCTCATAATAATTACCAGAAACAAAAAAATTACGCAATCGGTTATCAACGATGGCAATGAGACACTTCCCATTAATTGGATCTACTAGTAATTTGCCATTGTTTTCTTCTTTAACATCTCCTGTAGACATTAAATTTGTGAAAAAATACTTGGAATTAATCTCTATAACTTTGCCAATAAAACGATTGGTTGTTAATCCCATAGTAGCCAGTAAATCTGTAAGACTAAGTTCGTAAAGGCTCTCTTCGTATTTATCTTCAACAAAAAACTTTCTACTAAAAATCAGCTGGCCGTTGTCTTCTCCCATATATGCAACACGGACATGTTCTCCTGGAAAAACTTCATCACTAGCACGAATAACTTTATTTGGTGACAGTTCATCCCTATATATACTGCCTAAGATTCCGGTATTACCAATGTCTATAGTAGCAAATTTATTGTTTATATTCTTAACAATAGCATCAATGATATCGCCCTTATTTAGTTGAGAACGTAACCAATCAACTCTAGCTTTCTTTTCCTCGGCCTCGATTGGACGCATATCCAAGACAACATCTTTTAACTTTTCATTATATTTAATGAAAACAAATTCAAGTTCTTCATCAGTCTCTATTTCATTGTTCAATAGTCTGGTTTTATAAGGTTCAACAAAACGTTTTAAAGGTACAATTACCTTTATCAATCCATCTGCTTCAATAAGAGCAGATGTGGAATTTTCATTTTTAATGATACCCTTAAATAAACATTTTACCCGTTCATTCTCACTATGTACTTTTGCAAAATAATCATGTAAAGCCAACACACTCATCGAAATTTTGTTTCGATGCTTCTCTGGGTCGTAATTGTTGTCAATTACAACACAAGTAATTTCTTCACCTTCTTTGTATTCTATTGTTGGGAGTTCACTTACATGAACAAGTGCCGTGCTGTCTCCTAAGTTTACAATAAGACCGAAACTCTCAACAGATTTTATAATAACCTTGTATATGGTACCTTTTTCAACTGTTCTTGGATTGGGTAGAAGATTTTTTCGGCTTAGATTCAACTTTCCATCTGGTAATTCTTTGATAACTTTTACATCAAGAACATCACCTTCCGATAATGAAGAAAGAGTCACAGACTGATTAGACCAAGATATATCATGAAGTCTTATCAAACCGTCAACTCCATTGGGCATTTTTGCAAATGCTCCGAGATCTGGTTTTATACTGGTAATTTTTACGCGAATAATATCACCAACTGATGGATTATTATATGTTGTCATAAGCAATTTATCTTTTAGTATAACTTTACAATTTTGTTAGTCACTCTGATCTCAAATATTTCAATTAAAAATTAAATCAGATATAAGACATTATCTATCATTCACATATTAGAATCTAACACATGTAACATTATAGTTTCATGCAAAGAGAATTTCTTAATTACAAAAATAGGTATTTTATCATTTTAAATAGAATACAAACACATAATAGTCAAATCAATGGGCTGATTTTAACAAAATATCCGGTTTTATCCTTACCTTTGTGTATGATATTGGGATATTATACCCGAACAACAATAAAGAAACTATGCAGATACATAACAATACATTGATAACAGAATGCTCGGCTTACGATTTCAAGGAAATGTTGGAGCGTAAGAAAGTGAAGTCGTGGCTTAAATCCGTGTCGGCTTTCGCTAATACGGATGGTGGCAGTTTGTTCTATGGAGTGAATGATGACGGCGTAATTGTAGGGTTGGAGAATCCACAAGCCGATGCTGATTTTATCAGTGAAATGATAAAGGCAAGACTTGACCCTGTTCCGGAAGTTCAACTTATTCCGATAGAACACGAAGAGCATACCCTGCTTGAAGTGAAAGTAAAGACAGGAACGCTTACACCTTATTATTACTATCAGGATGGGACACGTACCGCATATGTACGAGTTGGCAATGAAAGTGTAGAATGCAACTCCCAACAATTACTTTCGTTGGTATTAAAAGGCACGCACATGACTTGGGATTCACTGCCTACCGAAGTGGATGCCAGCAAACATTCTTTCATCATCCTTGCCAATACTTTCCGTGAACAAACCCATCAGGAATGGAATGACAAGTATTTGGAATCATTCGGACTGGTAACTCCTGACGGCAAACTGACCAATGCAGGATTGCTGTTTGTGGACAATTGCACAGTATTTCAATCGCGTATTTTCTGCACCCGTTGGACTGGACTATATAAGGATGATGCCATCAGTTCCGTGGAACATCGGGCTAACCTTGTGCTGCTCTTAAAATATGGTATGGATTTCATCAAAAACTATACCATGAGTGGCTGGGTGAAGATGCCAAACTATCGCCTTAACCTCCCCGACTATTCCGACCGCGCCATCTTCGAAGGATTGGTAAACCACCTTATCCATCGAGATTACACCATGATGGGCGGTGAAGTACATATTGACATTTACGATGACCGAGTAGAACTAGTATCACCTGGTGCCATGCTTGACGGCACACAGATTCAAGACCGTGACATATACAAAGTGCCGTCCATGCGCCGCAACCCTGTCATTGCAGATATGTTCACACAATTGGACTATATGGAGAAACGTGGTTCCGGCTTACGCAAAATGCGAGAGCTTACAGAGAAGCTACCCAATTTCCTACAAGGCAAAGAACCACAATATCAAACGGAAGCGACTTCTTTCTACACCACATTCTATAATCTGAACTGGGGTGACAATGGAAGAATACCTGTTGAGGAAGTGGCTAACAGGGTAAACAGTACCCTCGAAAAGTACCCTGAAAACGAAGAAAGTTCGGTGGAAACCTTTGGTGATACGCAAGAAAGTTCGGAGAAAGGTTCGGAGATAATCCCAAAAGGTTCGGAGAAAAAGTTCGGAGATTCGAAAAACAAATCTAAAAGCATTGGGAAAACCACACAAAAGATTATTGATTTCGTCATTTCCGACCCATCAATGTCTGCAGAAGCAATGGCCTATAAAATAGGAATAAGCTCCCGAGCCGTAGAAAAACATATTTCAAAGCTTCGTTCTATGGGAATTTTGTCTCGTGAAGGAGCAGATCATGGTGGCTATTGGCGCATTATTGTTAACCCTCAAACTGAGCAATAAAACTATGGAGACATCTTTCATACCATTCAGTGTAATAATTGCCGTTTTGATTATCGCCTTTTTGTTTGCCTCTTTGCCACAGGTAAACCATAAAACGCGATACAAAGTACTTTATGCAATAGCCATCATCATGTTATTAGCTGTTATCCCTATTAGTGAATATATGGCTGGTGGCATACAAAACTCAAG
>ERZ772900.3498-NODE-3498-length-10076-cov-5.105878_pt1 | contig 10076 bp, 7 predicted proteins | sample MGYA00512124_ERZ772900 | MGnify/ENA primary metagenome ERZ772900 (study PRJEB29015, sample SAMEA2737716) | human gut metagenome | biome: human gut; feature: human-associated habitat; material: faeces | place: China | collected 2012 ... | reverse complement strand
CCGTTGGCAGCTCTGCTGCCTTACGGATGCGGCGTACCCCTTGCGGGTGCTGCGCCGTGCCACCTTCCCCCAGGGGAAGGCTTTTTGTATCTGGCCTTCCCCCCGGGGAAGGCTATTTTATGCCCGGATGAGAGTCCACTCCCGCAAAAACACCCCTTTTTTGTACCGTCTGCCCAAAAAAATCAGATATAATTTGTGCAATATTTTTTCTGTAATTGCGCGTTGAAAAGCAATATGTAACGGGTTTTGTAACCGCCGTATGGTATACTCTTGTCATAAAACAAGAGAGGGGAGGACTTGACAGCGTGCAAACCAGAGTCCAGGCGAATGAATACCGGAACACGCTGGTGTGCATCGACTCCTATGTAGACGGTGTGCTGGACGGGCGGCTCTACCACCCACAGCTGCACAGCGGCGAGCAGTTCCACAGCGCCATCCAATTCCTGCAAAAAATGGAGCGGCTGCTGGATGCCACAAAGTTCCCCCAGGCGTTCAGCACCCCCCGGGCCTTCGGCGGAGATGCCGCGGGAAGGGGCGGCGCAGCAGCCGGGACAGGCCCAAAAACGGGAAAGTTGGCCACCTTTACCGTGAGAGTCATCTTCCGACAAAACGCCAGCTGGCAGGGCTCTGTGTCCTGGCTGGAGGGCGGCAGCGAACAGCGGTTCCGCAGCGTGTTAGAGCTGCTCCTCCTGCTGGACAGCGCCCTGACAAGCGTCAACCGGATGGAGAAAAGCGGCTGACCCAAACCCACGCACAGCAAGTTCCACTACCCCAGCGACCCCGGCCCCGGCGGGCCAACGAAAACACTGACCACGGCAAACCGCCCGAAAGAGCGGGACGCAAAGCCATGGGGGCTAAAGCAAAACGCCATGCCAGCCCGGCCGCCAGTATTCCGTTCCTGCGAAAAAAATGAGGAGGAGAACGAAATAATGGGAAACAAACGATTGAAAAAAAGAGCGTATTCGCTCAAGGGCCTTGGCCGCAGAGGATTGTCCATGCTCATGGCTATGGTCATGACCCTCAGCCTGGTCCAGATCAGCGCCTTCGCCACCGATGGCGAGGAGAACGACACCCTCAAGCCCCAGGCCCGCACTGACAACAACGGCCACAACATCACCCTGAGCAAGACCGCCGAGCGGGTGGGCGACACCGAGTGGAAGGTCACCGTAAAGGCCGACATCGGCGAGACCCCCATCAAGCAGCAGCCCCTGGATGTGGTGTTCGTCCTGGACCGCTCCGGGTCCATGATGTGGTGCACCGACCCTGACCACGACAAGGGCAGCCACGTGCATGAGAAAAATGATGAAGTCTACTATGATGGAACTTGGTACAACCGCGTCGATTCCACCCACTGGCGGGGCCACCCCGACGAGGAATATACGTGGAAAGATGGAATTTTTGGCTCTTATAGAGATGAGTTCATCTATTCTGCCTGCCCCGACTATGTTGCGTGCACGCAGAAAGAAGCCAGACACAAGGTTCAAGGCGGCTGGGGTGATGCTACCGACTGGCTGCCCTGCCAGTATAAGGACGAGAACGGCAACTGGGTCAACTATGAGACCCGTCTGGAGTCTGCCAAGGCAGCAATGACCGCACTGGAGAATTCTCTGCCCGCGGGCGCTAACGTTCAGTACGTCTCTTTTTCCAGCAATGCCAAGCAGGAAACCAGCCTGAACGATGTGGTTGCCAATGGCGGCACCAACATCATGAAGGGTGTAAATCTGGGCATCGACCTGCTGAACAAGAATCAGAGCACCGTGACCAAGAAGGTGCTGGTCCTGCTGTCCGACGGCAAGGATGATAATGGTAACTACAGCTCCAAAAAGCTGAGAAACTTCAACGGCGACGTGTACACCGTGGGCTTTGCCGTGGACAACCAGAACCTGAAAGGGATGATCAAGGGCGACGGCAAGTACATCTACGCCAAGAATGCCGAAGCGCTGGACTCCGCCTTTACCGAGCTGTCCACCCGCATTGCCGCCATGATCGTGGACCCCATGGGCGACGAGGTGACCTATGTGGACGGCAGCGCCGAAGTCAGTGAAGGTTCTGTTGCCGGCAGCATTTCTGTGGATACCGATGGCCGCACCCTGCGCTGGACCCCCACCAATCAGGACCAGTTCAACAACCGCACCATTGAGTATACCTATAACGTGAAGCTGACTGCTAATGAAACTGCTGACAACTACACCGACATCAAGCTGAACAACACCACCTATCTCCAGTATGGCGTGGAGCAGAACGGCGTGAAGAACGCTTACACCGCCAATTTCCCCATCCCCGCCGGATACTATAAGGTGTCCACCCTGGAGGAGCAGTTCAAGGTTCTTGACGAGAACGGCAGCGCAAGCGATATCACCGATTCTGTCCAGAAGCCCCACGCCTTCCAGAGCAAGGTAACGGACTACGGCATGACCAATCTTAAGGTGTACGCCCCCACCCAGGCTCTGGATACCAACGACGAGCACGTCAAGTACCTGTATGTGTCCTCTACCCTGGATAAGGCGGATTACACCTATACTGAGGATGAGGGAAAATATGTTGACGATAGCCTGAATGTGACCGACGAGGCCGAGGCTCACGAGCTGATCCACGTCTATGAGCGTGCCACCGTGAACAGCGTGGAGTATGTGTACAACGGCGATGTTCCCGAGGACGCTACCAAGCTGACCGACGGTTATACCAAGACCTGGTATCCCACCGGCACTACAGGCATTGAGGTCCAGCCTGACGCGGAGTCTAAGCAGTACAACTTCTCCGGCTGGGAGAAGATTTCCGGCGAGGCTGAGGTTGAGACCGAGACCAGAAACGAGGTCGAGTACGCCGTTCCCGGCAGCACCTTCACCCTGACTGCGCCCGAGGGCGATGTTCCTGCTGGCGACGTGGTGTTCCAGGGTTCCTGGAGCCTGAAGCCCAGCTATCAGATCGTGGCTGATTATTATATCATCACCGATGGCGGCGACCGGGTAAAGCGGAACACCACCCCCATGCCCTTGACCGAAGTGGAGTATGAGATCAATGACGAACCCGTTTCTTACACCGCTGGTTCCAGCACCTACGAATCCAAGACCTATGATGAGGTGGAACTGAGCCAGGGTCAGGAGCAGCTTGAAGGACTGAATTGGGATGCGGGTACCTCTACTGTGGGTAACATCATCCCCACCCAGGGGACCACCGTCGTTCACCTGGACTATATCCGCCACGAGAAGTCCGATGCCAGCTATATTGTGAACCACGAGTATTACAACGTGGTCTCCGATGGCGAGCCCCAGGCGGTGACGGAGGATAACTACAGCACTGATGTTATCACCGCCAAGCACGACGACAGCATTGCTGTTACCCCTGACATGAAGGATTCCACCGCCAATGGCAAGCACGCCCAGGGCTATTATGAGTATGTCAGCGACAACGGCCCCATCACCCTGAACAAGGCTGAGACCAAGAATCTGACCATCAGATACAACCACTATCAGTACGCCGTGACCACCGAGGGCGATGCCGGTGTGGCCACCCGGACCGGCGACGGCATCTACGACAAGAACAGCACCGCTCAGGTGAACTTCACCCTGAACGAGGGCTATCAGGTCAAGTCCGTCACCGACAACGGCACCGACGTGACCGCCCAGGCCAAGAGCGGCACCTATAACATCACCAACATCGACGAGAACCACGCTGTGGTCGTGACCACCGAGAAAATCAAGTACACCCTGTCCGTGCAGTATATCTTCCCCGAGGGCGAGAAGCCTGCCACCGGGTTCGAGAACTATAACGTGTCTCTGGACTACGGCACCCAGTATGATCCCCATGTGAAGGCCGTGGCCGCCCCCGCCGGTTATACCCGCACCGACAGCGGCAACACCTCCGGCGTGATCACCGGCAACACCACTGTGCTTTTCCTGTATGTTCCCAATGGCAACGCCACTGTGAACGTGTATTATCAGCGTGAGAGTGACCTCATGCACCTGCTGTCCCCCAAGAGCCAGTCCGGCCGCATCGGCACCAGCTTCGACGTGACGAACTGGAAGATCGACTCCATCACCGACGGCGGCAAGATCTATGACCTGGTGGATGGCGCCGAGCACGGCAAGGATGCCGTGATGACCGGCACCTATCAGCAGGGCGGCACCAACATCTATCTGTACTACAAAGAGCGTGCCAAGGCCAATATCACCATCAAGTATCAGAGCGAGGACGGGAACAAGGCCACCTTCACCAAGCCCGACTACACCGCCCAGGGCTATCTGAACACCCAGTATAACATCAGCGGCACCACCTATCTCCCCGAGACCATCACCGAGACCCTGGACGACGGCTCCACCCGCACCTGGTATTACAGCGGCAAGGATCAGCTGGTCATCACCGGCGCAGAGAAGCTGAACGGTACCCTGACCGGCGACATCACTGTGGTGGCCAAGTACTACCTGAAGCCCACCTACTCCGTCACCGCCACTTACACCACTGTGAGCGACGGCGTCTCCTTCAACCAGACCGATGCCGTCGCCAAGCAGACCGGCGAGGCCGGCCAGAACGTCCCCTTCGACCTGAGCACCTATGTGGTGAAGTACGGCTTCACCAGCGGCAACTATCAGAACGACCTGGCTGTCAACGGCAAGCCTGCCAGCGAGATGCCCGTCATGGAGAAGTTTGGCGACTACGCCGTCACCCTCAGCTATAAGAAGAGCGTGAACAGCGGCGTGAGCACCACCATCCAGCACGAGTTCAAGACCTTCGTGGACGGCGTGGAGACCCTGGACACCACCACCGCTCCCGTCGATGCGGTCACCGAGACCTGGGGCAAGACCGTGGACATGAGCAAGTTCTCCAAGGCCGGCCAGGCCGGTTACGAGGGCTACACCGTGGAGAAGTACAGCGCCGAGAACGGCCAGCTCCGTGCCGGCGACAAGGGTACCATCACCTATGTGCGCAACCTGGTCTCCGTGGTGTTCGACCTGAGCGGCGGCACCTGGAACAACAGCCTGAACAACGTGAACTACAACGTGGTCAAGGGCGGCAGCCTGGATAAGGACGGCCAGCAGCCCATCCCCGCCCCCACCAAGGACGGCTTTAAGTTCGCCGGCTGGAGCGCCCAGCCCGACAACGCCGTTCCCACCGGCACCTTTGACCAGCGCACCGTGTTCACCGCCAAGTGGGAGCAGGAGATCGTGGTCACCACCAGCTACTTCTACACCGTGACCTACAACTACACCGTGACCACCGACGGCACCGTGACCTATCAGGACAGCGAGACCACCCAGGTGCAGGATACCACCAAGGCCAGCCAGACCATCAATGCGTCTGCCACTGCCAGCCACGGCGGCTATACCTTCGACCTGGCCAGCCCTGCGGATCAGACCGCTGACCTGACCGGCACCACCCGTGAGGCCCCCCACCAGTTCGTGGTGAACTATGTGCTCACCGTGAACAACGGCGGCGGCGGCCGGGACGACCGGGACGACGACCGGCCCGCACCCAAGCCCGACCCCGACACCGAGATCAAGGACGACGACGTGCCCAAGAGCGACCTGCCTGAGCAGCCCGTAGAGATCCCTGACGAGGATACCCCCAAGGCCGACCTGCCCCAGGCCCCTGTGGACATCCCCGACGAGGACACCCCCAAGGCCGACGTGCCCAAGACCGGCGACACCATGGGTCTGTGGGTGATGGCCGCTGTGGCCTCCGGCGCTGGCCTGATCTGGCTGAACCTGACCGGCAAGAAGCGCAAGGACGACAACGGCTAAGCCAACGTCAAACCCAAAGCAACCAGGGCCCGGACTTCCCGTCCGGGCCCTTGCCCATTTCACCACCCCCAGGAGGAGAAGCCATGAAACCGAACTTCCGAAAAGCCCTGACCGCCCTGCTGGCGGTGGTCTGCGCCCTCTGCCTGGGCAGAACGGCCCTCCAGCTGGTGCAGTACCGCCAGGGGGACGAGACCTATGCCCAGGCCCAGGAGCTGGCCGGGCTGCCCGACCTGCCCGACCTGCCGGCGGTGGGCGTGACCGACGGGAGCGGCGAGGCTTCTGGCTCCGCCGGTGCCGACGGGACGGAGGAGGCCCCGGAGGAGGTCCCCGTGTGGCAGGACCCCTACGCCCAAGCGCTGAAAGACATGGACTTCTCCGCCCTGCGGCAGCAGAACCCGGACGTGCTGGGCTGGATCCTCATCCCCGGCACCCGGGTGTCCTACCCCGTGGTCCAGGGGACGGACAACAGCTCCTATCTTGACCACACCTGGCGGGGCGGGAAGAACTCCGTGGGGGCCATCTTCATGGACTATCGGAACAGCGGCGATCTGAGCGACTTCAACACCATCCTCTACGGCCACCGGATGAACAACCGCTCCATGTTCGGCACCCTGAGCCAGTACAAAAGCCGCAGCTATTGGCAGGCCCACCCCTATGTGTACCTCACCGACGACAGCGGCACCCACCGGTATGAGATCTTCGCCGCCGGGGAGGTGAGCGTGGACAGCGACGTCTACCGCCTGGGGCTGCGCAGCAGCAGCGGCCGCCAGAGCTTTTTGGACAGCTGCCTGTCCCTGTCCGCCCTGAACACCGGGGTGACCCCCCATGTGTATGACAAGGTGCTGACCCTGTCCACCTGCACGGGAAACGGCCACGCCACCCGCTGGGTGGTTCAGGCCGTCTGCCCCGGCCAGGCCCCCGAACCCCAGCCGGAGGAGGCCGTCCAGCAGCCGGAGCAGCTCCCGGAGCCTGCGCCGCAGCCCGAGGAGAGCGTCCAGCCCCCGGACACCTCCCAGCAGAGCCCGGCGGAGCAGGAGCCGCCGGAACCGGCCCCCTCCCAGGACATCCGCCCCGAGGAGCGCACAGAAGAGGAACCCTGAAACAAACCGCCCGGCCAAACAAAATTTGGCCGGGCGAAAAATTTTGCTTTACAATTCCCAAAAATCTGCTATAATACTTAGAGACCTGTGAAAACAGAATATGGGCCTGTAGCTCAGCTGGGAGGAGAAGCGGGTTGCTTATAGCCCCTCTTTTCCGGTAGTCTAACTCAGTTGCCCTCAAGCGGTTCCCATCTCAAAAATTTCATATCCGGGCTCGTAGCTCAGTTTGGGAGAGCGTACGGTTCGCATCCGTAAGGTCGAGGGTTCGATCCCCTTCGAGTCCACCAGCAGTAAGGCAAGCGTCATGCTTGCCTTACTTTTTTGTTTCCATCGCCAGAATTGTATTTGTTCCGGGTCTTTTTGCCTCTTCCGGCTCCCCCTCCAGATACAATGCTTGAAATTCCTCAAACGACACATTGAACTCTATGTCGATCTCATAATCGCGCCGCACACGGATGGCCTTGACAAACTTGGCCACGATCATTTTCTTTGCCTCAAAGGTGCAGTGGTCATACATCTCGGCCCAGCTTATCAGCTGGTCATATTCCCGCAACACTTGGCTGGCCGTCTGTACGGTTTCTTCCAACTCGGCTGTGGTGGTCTGAATTTGTACTCCCAGCTGTTTGATTTGTTCCGTAGTCTCGCTGACAAGGCTGTTCAGCAGGTCTGCATTCAAGCGGCTGGTGCCTTGGATGACCTTGATCGTCTCAGCGCGCAGGTCTTGATACTCCCGCTGCTTCTGCCGATACTGCTCATTTAAGAGATTTAGTCTGGACTTGACGAGTTCAACCTCCTTGGCCTGCTGCTTTTCGATCAGTTCTTGAGATGGTGAGTTCTGAATGCGCCCAAGCTGGATACGAATGATTTGGTCTACCAATTTATCCAGCTTTTCTACGCCATATCCAGATTGGCCGTCGCATTCGCCGGGATGCCTGACATTGTAATGGCATTGATACCTTGCTCTCGTTTCCCGCACGATAGTCCCGTCTTTTCGGACACGCTTTCGTCCGCTGGTGGTCAGCGTCAGGCGGCCTCCGCAGTGTCCGCAGTAGACATTGCCTACCAGCAAAGACCGTCCCTTGGTGTTAAGCGGCACATCGTCGTGATGGGTCACACGCTTCTCCATCATTTGCTGTGCCCGTTCATAAGTTTCTGCATCGATAATTTGAAGTTCTGGCAGCATTTCTGATTGGCTGTCTCCATTTCGGATGACCCCGGTGTAAATGGGATTTTTGATAATGCGGTTGATCGAAGTAGTTGGTATGTTGCGCCCGTTTCGGTTTGTAATCCCCTGTTCGGCAAGATACCGGCAAAGGCGCTGCGCTCCATACCCTTCGCAGAGATATTTCTGAAAAATCAGTTTCACGATCTCCGCTTCGTCCGGCTCGATCACAAGGTCGCCCACATCCTGATTTCGCTTATTAGTGCGTCCTTTATGCTCCAGACGATAACCAAATGGAACACAGCCGCCGGTAAAATGACCTTCCTGTGTCAGCTGCTCCATTCGGGTCTTGGTGCGGACAGAGGTTTTGATGCTTTCACCGGATGCCTGCCAGTAACGGATGTAATTCAGCAGCTTGTCCACATGGGTATCAAACCGCTGCTGTCCTTCCTTGGCGCTCCACACCTCAATGCCGTTTTTGACAAACCACTCCACAACAAAAGGCGTTTCGTCCTCTCTGCGCCCCAGTCGGTCAAACATAAATACCAGCAGAATATCGAATTTGTTCTGCAAGGCATCACGCTGAATTTCTTGAATGGCATCCCGGTCTTTTGCTGAGACCTTAAACCCGGAAACGCCTTTTTCCGAAAATTCCTTGATGATTTCCCAACCAGGATGCTGCCCGACGAACTCGCGGCAATACTGCTTCTGCATGGGAATATCATCTTTCTCAACCTGTCCCAGCGTCGAAACACGGTACAGGCAATAAACACGCCGCAAATCAGCCATCAAGTTTTCTAACATATACATCACTCCTGTTGCTCTTAACAATCTTTGGAACGGTGTATATGGCCTTGTTTCAATTTTCAAGGTGCATCTCTACACCATTATTATCTCATATTTCATCAAATAGTGCAAAATTTTACACCTTTTTCGCAATATTTGTGAGAAGGATTTCCTTGATTCCGCGGATGGCATCGGGGTTTTTATGGCCGGAATACCGGACTGTAACCTTGCAGCCATCTACATAGATCGTCTGCGTTTGCGCCGTTTCGTGCGTCGATACGCATTCTGAACACTGCTTCTGATTCACGATCCATTCCTCCGTATTGTAAAAATTGCAAGACCATACCCTCATGCAGATATGGTCTTGATAAGGAGGCCGTTTTCCCCAAATCCGTTCCTACCCCTGCACAACTTTCAGCGGCGTTTTGATTTTCTTGGCACGCAAATGCACTGCTTCACCGAAAACCATATCCGATTTGGACGGTCATTCACTTCTCAAGGTGCAAACAGTTTACTGCTTATGGACAGTGAACACAGGCTGTCGCCAGCCCGCACAGACACACCCTTTGATGCGCCTGTGCCGAATGGCAACCGTGTCGAAATATGTCTCAAATTGGACGTGTTGACAAAGTGGTTGACAAAAGGGAAGTGTTCCGGTATAGTATATTTAGCACGTGCGCCATATAATGAAAGGAGCAAACGGATGAATACCATACAGGAACTGCAAAAGCTTAGGGAAGAATTGATCCGCGAGATCAATGAAAAATTCGATTGGATCATCGACGAGGTGAAAAAAGAAAGTGTACCGTCTCGGCAAAAAGAGAGCCGTAAACCGAGGAATTACGAGATCATATATCCGTTGAATGTAGGTGCAGGGATATTCAAGGGAAAACGACCGACCGGAGTTATTTTTGCAGATGGACGTAGAACAGAGAACCCCACATGGAAAAGCGTTGCGGAGGAATTGCTGAAAGATTGCTGCAAAGATTCGGATCAGCGTCAGGCACTCATGGATCTGCGGGGGAAAGTGTTGGGACGAAATCGGGTTCTGCTAGGGAGTGAGACCGGGAAAATGCGCAGCCCGGTAAAGATCGATGAAGCTCTATACATAGAGACACACTATGATGCCGAAACACTCATGCGGATTCTGACGACAAGAATTCTGGACATGGTTGGCTACGACTACAGCAAGATTCGGATCGCAGTCAAGGCGGAGTAAAACGGAGGAACATGCAGATGCAGCTGGCGATGCACATGGTAACGATCGAGGACTTAATGCCCCAGGGACAC
>ERZ772900.3494-NODE-3494-length-10080-cov-4.051471_pt1 | contig 10080 bp, 6 predicted proteins | sample MGYA00512124_ERZ772900 | MGnify/ENA primary metagenome ERZ772900 (study PRJEB29015, sample SAMEA2737716) | human gut metagenome | biome: human gut; feature: human-associated habitat; material: faeces | place: China | collected 2012 ... | reverse complement strand
CCCCTACGGACGAGATTCGTCACATTCCGTAGGGGCGGATGTCCCCATCCGCCCGCCCTCTCAGTCACGGATGCGGCGTACCCCTTGCGGGTGCTGCGCTCCTCGGAATGACAGAAATGGGTTTATTGACACGCTGATATATATATAGCGTAATGTGCAGTGACCAACGCTGCCCATTTTTTTGCCCTTTTTTACGGCGAAGGCGGACGGTTTGCTTGACGCCGAACGATACGACAGGGCTGTCGTTTTTAGAGGCCGGAGGAGGAGACCGAACGGAAATGGCCAAATTAAGAAATGTCTGTCAATTTTTCCAAAATTTAGATGAGCTTGTGTACGCGGCGGATATCGAGACCCACGAGCTTGTCTACCTGAATCAAAAGGCACTGGATGCCTTCGGGCTGAAGTCGCTGGACGAGATCAAGGGTAAAAAGTGCTACGAGGTGCTGCAAAACAGCGCCATCCCCTGCGGGGTCTGCAACAACGACAGGCTATGTGTCGGGCAGTTCGAGGAGTGGCGTTACTATAACCCTGTCATCGAAAAATACTTTATCCTGAAGGACACGCTGATCGAGGACTCGGAAACGAAGCGGAAGTACCGGATCGAGATCGCAGTCGATATTACGAAGGAGCGTGTGCAGGATCAGGTCATCCAGCTCTATCGGGATATTGAGTCCTTGGCCAACGAGGGTCTGAAAAAGGCCATCGCCGCAGAGTCGCCGGACGAGAGCATCAATATCATCTTAGAGCATCTGGGAAAGGCGCTCAGCGGCGAGCGGACCTACATTTTCGAGGAAAACGAAAACGGCGGCGACAACAACACCTACGAATGGTGCGCGCCGGGCATCCATCCCGAGAAGGATAACCTGCAAAACGTACCGCCGGATGTCTGCGCCAACTGGTACAGCAACTTTGAGGACGGAAAGGCCATCATGATCCCCGATCTGGAGGAGACAAAGGAGACTGACCCGCTGCAATACGAAAACCTCAAGCGGCAGGGCATCCATTCTATTGTGATCGTCCCCCTGTACGACAAGGGAAAGGTCATTGGCTTCTGCGGCGTGGACAATCCGCCGCCGAAATTTTTGGAATACTCCCACGATATGCTCCAGATCACGGCAGCCTTCCTGATCTCCTGTCTCAAGCGGAGAAAGCTGCTGAATAAGCTGCTGGAGCTGAGCTATAAGGACGCACTCACCAAGCTCGGCAACCGCTTCGCCCTGACCGACTTTGTCAATCAGCTGGATCCGACGCAGAGCGTTGCCGTTGTGTACTGCGACGTTACGGGCCTCAAGCAGGTGAACGACACGCAGGGGCATGAGGCGGGCGACGCGCTGATCCTCGATGCCTGCGAATGTCTCAAGCAGGTATTCGATAGCAGTTGCCTGTTCCGCATCGGCGGCGACGAGCTGCTGGCAGTTTGCCCGAACGTTACTCAGGCAGATGCCGACGCGCTGGCGGCACAGCTGCGGGAGGTCACGAGGAAGCATTCCGTGAATTTGGCGATTGGCTCAGTCCGGCTGGAGACACTGGGTGACGACCTGTTCCGCGCCGTGACGGAGGCGGAAAAGCTGATGTATGCGGACAAGGCGGAATATTACAAAAAGAGCGGCATTGATCGCAGACGGCGCTGAGCCCCTCGACCGGCCCAACGGAAATAAAGCGGGTGGGAGCAAGGAATTCCTTGCTCCCACCCGTTTGCTTTTTGTTTCAGCGAACGGCGCTGTTATCGGCCGTTCCTGCGGCGGATCTCGTCGCGCTGCAACAGAAAAATCTCCCGCACCATCCGCTCCTGCTCCTTCCCGCTGAGGTCGATGAAGCGGCAGCCGTGAAAGTATCTGCCGTCCTGCTCGCTTGCCCGCAGGACCTTGCACCGCAGGACAAAGGGCAGGTGATCCGGATAAAACCGGATCTCTCCCAGCTGCACGGTGGCATTGACGGGAAAGCGATGGTCGCAGCAGAACAGCACGCCGCCGATGCTGATGTTCACCACCGCACACTGCTCCGTGCCGACGGCCACACATTCCTCCTCCGTCTCCTCCTCCGGCTCCTCCCCCGGCCTATTCGGCAGGCGGCGGGCCGTCGTCACGATGGCGACGGGATGGCGGTAATTTTCCCGCTTGTTGAAAATACTGAATTCCGAGATCTGCCCGATCTTCCAGAACAGCGGCGTGCTGCCGAGCACCGTGCCGCAGAGTATGAGGATGTTATCATCCTTCTTGTACCCCTTCAGCCGCACGCGGCTGTTGTAAACGACCGGCGGCACCTCGCTGCCCTCCGCGTGGGAGACCCAAATACATTCATCGTCCTTCTTGCTGATAACGCCTTTGAAAAGCGGCGTTTGGTTCTCTGAAAGCATCTCCAGCCGCATACCGACCTTCAGCTCCGAACTCACCCAATTATGCTCCGCCAGCGCCGAGCACCCCCCTGATCAGCTTGTTTTTACGCGGCGTGAGCGCTCGCTCCGACGCCGCAAAAACATAAATGCTTATTTTACTGCATATTATACTCCCTTTCGCCCGCTTTTTCAAGAGGGAGCGAAAGGGAGTATGTGTAACGAAACCGCCGTCGGCCAACGCGCTACTTCGTCAGCTCCGACAGGATACGAAATAGGAGCTTCACATCAAGCGGCTTGGCGATGTGGCCGTTCATACCGGCGCTCATCGCGCTCTTCTTGTCCTCCTCAAAGGCGTTTGCCGACACGGCTACGATGGGAACGCCCGCCTTTTCCTTGTCCGCAAGCGCGCGGATGCGGCGCGTGGCCTCGTAGCCGTCCATCTCCGGCATCTGAATATCCATCAGGACCAAATCGTACCAGTTGGGGGCGGCGGCCTCCACCTTCTCAACGGCGACGCGGCCGTTCTCCGCCGTCTCCACCGTAAAGCCCGCCTCCTCCAAAATGGTAGTGGCGATCTCCAAATTCAGCTCGTTGTCCTCCACCACCAGCAGCCGCTTTCCGCTAAAGTCACGCTTCGGCTGTGCGGCGTCCTTCTCTTCCGTGCCAAACGGCTTTGCCAGTACATCCCGCAGCTCGGACATGAAAAGCGGCTTGGCGCAGAAGGCCGTCACGCCTGCCTCCCTCGCCTCTGCCTCAATATCGGTCCAGTCGTAGGCGGTCAGGATGATGATGGGCGTATCGTCTCCCACGACCCGCCGCACCTGACGCACCACCTCTACGCCGTTCATATCGGGGAGCAGCCAGTCGATGAGGTAAACGCTGAAAGCGTCGCCCTGCTCCATCGCGTCTCTCGCACGGATGACCACCTCCTTGCCGGAGATGGTCCATTCGGGCCGCATCCCGATGGAGCGCAGCATTTTGCTGACATTCAGGCAGGTGTTGGTGCTGTCGTCCGCCACCAGCGCGCGAAGGCCCTCCAGCTGCGCGATCTGCCGCGGCTCCCACTTCTCCCCGCTGATGGGGAAGCGCAGAGCGACCACAAATTCCGTGCCCTTATCCGGCTCGCTCTCCACGGAGATGGTGCCTCCCATCATCTCCACAAGGCTCTTTACAATGGACATACCCAGACCGCTGCCCTGAATTTTGCTGACGGTGGTGGATTTCTCTCTGGAAAACTGCTCGAAAATGTGCCGGCGGAATTCCTCGCTCATGCCGATGCCGTTGTCGCGGATATGGAACTCATAGTCCGCGAAGCCCTTGGGCGAGGCGGGCTTCTGCTCGATCCGCAGGCTGACGGTGCCGCCGGCGGGCGTGTATTTCACGGCGTTGGACAAAAGATTCAGCAGGATCTGATTGAGCCGCATAGGATCGGCGATCACATCCTCGTCCACAACGTCAACGGTGTCGATGAACAGAGACATCCGCTTGGCGGCCACACTTGCCTGCACGATATCGTGAATATCGTGTACCAGCTCCGGCAGATTCACCATCTTCGTTTCCAGCGTGGTCTGGCCGCTTTCGATGCGGCTCATATCCAGCACATTGTTGATGAGGGAGAGCAGATGCCGGCTGGCAGTGGAGATCTTTTTCAGGTGCTCCATCACCTGCTCCTTGTTATCGATGTGCGCGGCGGCCAGCGAGGTAAAGCCGATGATGGCGTTCATCGGCGTTCGGATGTCGTGAGACATATTGAGCAGAAAATCCCGCTTGGCCTGATTTGCCGCCGTCTCGTGCTGGACAGCCAGCTCCAGCTCGGCGTTCTTTTGCTCCAAAGACAGTCGGTAGGCCCGCTCGGCGTTTGCCTGCTGCATTTGGTACTTTCTTGCGGAGCGCCATTGCAGCAGATAGACCATCGCCAGCACCACAAGGTAGGCAATGAGGGTCACCGTCACACTGGAGGGCGTGACCTTATAAATCTGGTCCACGGGCAGATAGATATAGAGATAATAGTCCCGCCCGTGGCTGTACATTCCGTAACAGCGGGTGCCGTTCTCATCAAGCTCCGCGTCCACCAGCTCGTCCGGCCTTCCGCTCTCCCGAATGGCGAGAAGCAGCGGATCATCCGCCAGCTCCGTATTCAGCAGCTGAGGGTCATTGGCAGCCACCACCCGTTTCCCCTCCACCAGCACCACCGTCCCCGCCAGCCTGCGCCCATAGCCCCGCAGCAGGGTCTGCACGGAGATCGTGGACTTATCCGCAAACTCCGCTCTGGTGTGGCAGTAGGCGACGACGATGCCGCGTTCGTCCGAGGAGCGTTGGATGGCGGTATCGGCATAGGAGCCGTCCGCCAGATAGATCCGCTTGATGTAGGTGTTCTGCGGATAGGCCAGCACATTCGCCAGCCGCTCCGGCGCGATACCGGCGCGAAGCTCCTCGTAGCCCACGCCGTCTGTGGTGTACTCGCACAGCAGCTCGCACTGTGCGTCGAGCACCGAAATGCCCGTGACCAACACATCCTCGGCGCGCCGGTGAAGCGTCTCCTCATCGCAGTCCATGGGGATGCCCGCCAGCCGCGTAAGCGCGCTGGCTTCCCACACGAGTGCCTTTGCCATGGCGATTTTATTGTATTTCGAGTAGCTGCCGGCCTGCTCCTTGACGAACTCCACGGTCATGCTCATTCGACGCTCGCAGCTGCCCAGATCCGACCGACGGGCAAAGAAGTACACGGCGGTCAAAAGAAGAACACCCACCGTAATGCAGATCAGCCAAAACGCCCCCTTGGTAATAGGCTGGTTCTTCTCAGCGTCCAAGGGTCTCCACCTCCAAATAGCTCTCCGGATGCTCTATGTATTTGCTCACGATCGCAAGCATTGTGCCGTCCTGCCGCATTTCTGCCAGCGTTTTGGTCAGCTCCCCCGCCAGCCCGCGGGTATCGTTGTTGGAAAACGCCACGCCGATCCCCGCGGTCAGCAGCGGCGGAGCCAAAAAGCGGAAATCCGCGCCGTAATCCTCCATATACTGTGTGATCGCCTCCTCATGGGCGGCGATGGCATCCACATAGCCGCTCTCCAGCGCGGCGTACTGCACGCTGCGGTCCTCAAGGCTGAATACCGCCTTCACCTCTGGAATATCGTCGGTGGGACGGGTGAGAAAAAGCTCCTCCGGCTTGGTGGTGGCCTGCACGGCAATGCTCCTGCCCGCAAGGTCTTCGATGGCTTGGATGTCGCTGTGCCGATTGACCACGACCACCTGCCGGCTGACCATGTAGGGTCCGGCCCATCGGTAGTCCTCCTCCCTTCCGTTCATGGAAAAGCAGCCCCAGATGCAGTCGATCTCTCCGGCGTCCACCAACGCTTTTTTACGCTCCCAGTCGATGGAGGTAAATTCCGCCTCATACCCCATGCGGCGGAAGGCCTCTCGGGCAAGCTCCACATCAAGGCCGGTGATGTCGCCGTTGTCGTCCATATAGACATAGGGCGGATAGGTATCGCTGCCGATGAGGAGCTTGGGCAGCGAGGTGTCCGGCTGCCCCGCGCCGCAGCCGCAAAGCGCTCCCACGGCTATGAGACATGCTAAAACCAATATCACACGGCGTTTCATTCGTTTCCCATCCCCGATCTTTATTTATCCTTACTCCCTCCGCTCAGGTCGGATCAAATTTTCCGATGCGCCCATATCATTTGAAGCCGCTTTTAGCTCCGCAGGGCGCCCGCACCCGCTCTTGCGCGATGCTGCTCCTTGTTCTCATACATCAGGCAATCCGCCTGCCGGACGGCCTCCCCCAAGGGATGCACACCGCTGACGCCGCCGAAGCTGACGGACAGGTGCAGCCCCGGATACTCCGGAAGCGCAATATGCTTGACCGCATCTTGAATTTCGGTCTTCTTTCTCTCCAAAACCTGCTTGTTCATCTGCGAGAACAGGAGCAAAAATTCATCGTCGTTATACCGAATCAGGATATCCGTATTGCGGATGCAGGCATGAATCGTCGCAGCGACCCCCTTCAGCGCGGCGTCGCCCGCCTGATGGCCGAAGGTGTCGTTCACCTGCTTGAAGTTGTCTACATCCACGATAGCCACACAGCCCATGCCCTCCAAATCGGAGCGGTGTGTCTCAAAGTACTGTCGGGAATAGGCCTTGGTAAGGGGGTCGATGAACAGCTCCATGTTTTCCCCTCGACCGCAGTCGAGCAGAAGCCGGCTGCCGTCGGCGTCGATCCAGCGCCCGTCCTTCAATTTTGAAAACATCTCCAGAACGCAGGGAACGCCATTCAGGCTCAGATACTTGGAAATAACAAAGTATACGTCCGTGTCGGTGAATTCGAGCTTATTCAAGGTGGTCTTTTGTGCGAACGCCCGATTGGAAATGCAGTTTGCGCAGCCGATGCCGCAGTTGCCCCAAAATGCCGCACAGCTGCCGCCCGTCGGATGGAGCCTGCCCTGCTTGTCCAATTCCAGCACAGAATGGGAGATGGGGTCCACCAGCCGAACGGCATCGAAAATCGTTTTCAGCCGCCGAATCTCCTCCGCATTGCGCGAAGCCCCCTCTGCCGCCGCGCCCGCGTTTGTAGCGGTCACCATCAGCGGCTGCTTTGCGGAAAGCTGCGGATCGGTCAGTTGTCCCACGGCGCCCACATAGTGGTCTGGGCGGCGCTCGGACCACAATGTCCGCACCCGCAGATCGCACCAGTGCTTCTCCTCTCCGCAGGGCAGGAACATACTCATGGTGAACTCCGGGTTTTCCTTCGTCGTTTTCTCCATAGCCTCCTGCAGGCGGCCGATGTCCTTTCTGCCCATGAGCTGGAATTCCTCTAAATGAGAGACATTCTTCACAGAACGGCGGTACTGGGGCGGCATGTCCCAGTCGGTAATATCCACCAGACCGGAAATCGCATCATATTCAAACTCGATCCCGCCGTTGCACGAAGCGAAAAAGTCGATGCGCTCCTGCATGGATTCCAGCAGACGCTGCATCCGCTCGTTTTTCGGCATATCGGCCTGAGAGAGGACCTCGTCGGACAGACGGCTGGCCTCAGACCAGTAGGGATACGCCTCCGCAGGACGACGCGCGGTCGTGCGAAGCTGCGGTGCGATCTCCGTCAGGCATTCCAGCAGCAGCGGGTTGAACGCGCCGCACTCGCCGTTGAGGATCATCTTGATCGCCGTATCCTGCTCGATGGCTTTTTTGTAGCACCGCTCGTTTGTCAGGGCATCGTAGACGTCCGCCAGCGACACCACCTGCGCGGCAATGGGGATCTGCTCTCCCCACAGCCCGTCAGGATAGCCGTGTCCGTCCCAGCGCTCATGGTGCCAGTGGCAGATCTCCAGCGCGTAGCGGAAGAGCGGCTTGTCCTGCCCATAGGGCATATCCTCCAGTATCCGCGCGCCGGCGGCCGCGTGATCCTTCATGATCTCAAATTCCTCTGCCGTCAGCTTGCCGGGCTTGTTCAAAATCTCCTCGGGCGTGGTGATCTTGCCGATGTCATGCAGTGCGGCAGCCGTCTTGATCATGGTGATATTCTCCTCGGAGAGAGGATAAATATCGGTCTTCTGCACCAGCTTATGAAGCAGCAGCTCCGTAATGGTGCGGACATTGCGAACATGCTCTCCGCTCTCGTGGTTGCGGAATTCCACCACGCGGCTGAGGATCTCGATCATCAGATCGTTGCTTTCCTCTTTTTCATAGATCTGCGCGGAAACCAGATTCATCAGCCGCTTCTGGTTGGCGTAGAGCCTGAGCGTATTTTCTACTCGGTGGCGCACGATAAAGGCGTCAAAGGGTCTGCGGATAAAATCCGTGACCCCTAACATATATGCCCGCTCGGTAGCCTCCTTGCGCTCCTCCGCGGAGATCATGATGACGGGGACCTCCTTGATCCAGCGGAAGCGGTCCATCTGTTCGAGCACCTGAAAGCCGTCCATCTCTGGCATGTGGATATCCAGCAGCATCAGATCGACCGTCAGATCCTTTTCCAGCAGTCGGATCGCCTGCCGCCCGTCGGTAGCCTCAATATAATGATACTGATCTCCCAAAATGTCCATCAGCATCATTCGATTGAGCTCTGAATCATCAACGATCATTAGCGTCTGCTGTTCCATGCTGCTATCCCATCCTGCTATTTCCGCCTGTAACGAAAATGCATCTTTTATTTCCCCGCTTCCCGCTTCTCTCTGCCGCATTCGGAAAGCGGTGTCTGTCGCGGCGCAGGGTCAAACATTATTTTGCTTTTTATTATACTCCCTCTCATTCCTTTTTTCAAGAGGAAACGAAAAGTAGGCGGCCTCTTGTACAATGACAGCTGAACGAGGAAATTATCAAGGAGCAGCTCAAAGAATTAGTTCGAGGAAGTGTAGAGGAAACCCCGAACGAGCTGCTGGAAAAGGAGGCGGAGTCCCTGACGCAGGCGGCGCGCTATGAGCGCAGCGAGGCCCGTCGGCGCACCCGTGTGGTGGGGACATTCCCCGATGGCAACTCCGCCCTGATACTGGTCTGCGCCCGGCTCCGCCACGTGGCGGGCACCCAGTGGGGCTGCAAGAAATACATGAACATGAAGCACTTGGAGGCGGCTCTGTACGACACCTCTATTGCCGGCTGACTTCATTCAGCCGGAGCCTGCAAACAATTTTGCACATAAATCTGGACGGCACCCACCACACCATGGAACAAGGAATACGCCGAGCGGAAAGCAAAACAGCAGGCCGAACAATAGAAACAGGCATAACAGAGGCGGGAACATCTCAACCGATGCTCCCGCCTCATTGATTATATAAATTATTTGTGATATTATAATAAATATAATGAACTTTTTCCTTTCTGTTTCGTCTATATAGTTCAAATAGTATTAAAGGAGGATTCTGATGAAAAGAATTATTACAAAGGTGACACTGTCTGCAACTTTTGTACTGTTATTCGTATCAGCGCTTGCTGGGTGTGTCAATCACTCCACTGAAGCGGAAAGCATTGTAACCAATCAAGGAAGTGAGCCCACTCAGTCAGAACAGAATGCAAAAGTAATAGATATGATTCCTGGTATACCTTTATCCACCGAAGAATTAACCCGATTCAATGATATATTTGCGGCCCAAGCTGACACAAATCATTTTTTACCGGTCAATGGCTTTTTTACCAGCCACTATGATGATGTGACCGAACTTGATTTTGTTGAGTTCCTTCGTTATTATCCAGGTGATGGGATTTTAGAGGAAAAAGATGCCTCCGAATTCGAGGCGTTGTCGAAGGACCCAAACTTTCCTTGGAATGCGGGGGATTTTGGAAAAGAAATTTTGACAGTTAACGACTTGCCCACGCCTACACATCGCATACTGCGGACTTCCGTGGATGAAACCTTACAAAAATATGCAGACATTACTACTGCAGACCTGAAAAATACTGATGGCGTGTGCTATCTATCTGAGTATAATGCCTATTACAATTTCACCAGTGATTTTGGCCCGGGCCTGTTTGAGTGTGTTGGGGGTAAAAAAGACGGGAATATTGTTCGGTTGTGGTCTGATGCGGATATATATGATGGCCATAGAGAGCTCTTGACACTCCAAGAGAAAGATGGGAACTATTATATTAAGTCATTCCAAAATATTGCGGATGGAGAGTAACTCCATGTCGGTGTATGAGGAAAGGTTTATTTTCTCTTGCGTGTATCGCAGATTTAACATGGAACAAGGAATACGCCGAGCGGAAAGCAAAGCAACAGGCTGAACAAGAAAACAAGGCATAACAGAGGCGGG
>ERZ772900.3490-NODE-3490-length-10102-cov-4.137255_pt1 | contig 10102 bp, 7 predicted proteins | sample MGYA00512124_ERZ772900 | MGnify/ENA primary metagenome ERZ772900 (study PRJEB29015, sample SAMEA2737716) | human gut metagenome | biome: human gut; feature: human-associated habitat; material: faeces | place: China | collected 2012 ... | reverse complement strand
CTCGATCTCTACCTGTGAAAACCTTAGAAACAATATTGCCACGTTTGACCCTAAAGTCTTCTAAATTGATAATATTATCTTTACTTTGTTTCATAATTATAAATATATATATGCGTGAATAAATGTGCCAGGGAAAAAGAACTCGCTACATTTAACGTATTTATTATCAGGTTTGTCTTCAATATTTCCAGAGCTGTTAAATGTAAGGACTCTATATTTTTGGTTTTTTACCATAGATTCTGTTACTGGATATTTACCGTCAAATACAATATTTGCTTTTCCCGATTGTAACGTCATCTTTGATAATTTTGATGCGTTGCAACCTTTTAAGTTGTAAAAACTTTCGATAAAGCGCAAAGAGCCATTTCCTCTATTTTTATATTTTTCTGGGGATACTGAAGTAACTCCATCTTGTAGAGAATATAGTGTCCATAAAGTTTCTTCTTCAAATTCTTTCTTTTTTAGGAATCCTTTGTGTGTGTATTGTTTTGACAACTCCTTCATCTTATCAGATATAATAGGATTTGGGCAATTTTCATCTTTGAATTTCTCGTAAATCGACATTCCTAAATTCATTATGACTAGTTGGAATACTCCAACTTTTTCTCCATCTATTTCTTGTTCTTCAAAATATCCTATCGAATAGCGACATTTCGTAGAAGAATGTTCTTCTGCATTAATGAGAATTTCTCCAATAACGGTACATAAATCATCTATTTGCTCATCTTCTAAATTACGACCCATTTTTGACAAACAAGTATCAACATAGTCAGATAAAGTAGTTGTGTCTATGTCCTTCATTTCTGCTTGTCGAATAGTATCAACTTCAGAACGATGAATGCAAAGATTATACGGAACAACATGAGAAAACTCTATTTGTTTTTTTGCATGAATTGCTAAAGAACCTACGGAAAATAACATGGTTCTTATGGAACTTCCCCTAGTAGATCTGTCTGTAATCCTTTTTGCGTACTTTTTAAAGCGCTTTTTCTTTCGACATCTATTGTAAAACCTAAATATATCCTTAAGTATTAAGTCTAACAAAACTTGAGCCTCAAGAGTGAATTCATCACATTTGGTATAGTCAATGAATATTTCTGGATAGTTTGAAAATAAAGACAAAACTATCAGTTTTCTGATTGCGGAATAACTTTCTTGGGGATTTTCAATTAGAGAAAAAAGTCTTGGTATTTCAACATAACAATTAGTGTTATTATTCTCTTTATTTATCAATTCGTAATTAAGAGGACTGCTTATGCAGTTAAGTAGATACGAAACACTTGGAGAAAGTGTGTTAGACAACAATTGATCTACGGAGAGAATCACGCCATTTTTCCTATTATAGCGGGCATTCTCTTCGCATAGGATTTGAGCCTTTCTTCTTTTTTGTCTCTTTGTTTTTAGCTGACGTAAGAAGCGTTTATAACCTCGATGTAATCTACTTCTATCTTTGGCTGTCATATGCGTGAATCCAAGTTATTTACCTTGTAGGTGCAAAAGTACAAAAATAATCACAATTATCGAATATAATTCGCTATATTTGCACTATAAAATCGTATTAAAGAATGAAACTGAATAGAATAAAGGCAGTCCTTTCGGAAAAAGGCATTTCTCAAACGTGGTTAGCCAAACAGTTAGATAAGAGTTTTAGCATGGTCAATGCTTATGCTTGCAATAGGATTCAACCTAATTTGGAAACGCTCCAGCGGATTGCCGAGATTCTACAAGTTGATTTGAAGGATTTAATAACCGATAAAAAAGAAAGACTGCAATAGAACCTGAATCGATTTGATGGTTTTAGATGCATTTGCAATCTATGTAAAATCGAAAAGGTATTGGATGTCAGAATACTAATAGCATAAGTAGTAACTACTCATAATAGGGCAAGGATATGTCAACACAAAGTGAAGCGGCATTGGAAGCCGGACTGATAACCACTCTTCAACAAATGGACTATGAATATGTCCAAATTGTAGAAGAGGATAATTTGTATGCCAATTTCAAGCGGCAGTTGGAGGTTCATAACCGCAAACGGCTGGAGGAATATGGACGCAATGAGTTTACGACAGAAGAGTTTGAGAAGATTCTCATATACCTTGAAGGTGGTACTCGCTTTGAAAAGGCAAAGAAACTCCGTGACTTATATCCGCTTGATACGGCTGATGGACAGCGTATATGGGTGGAATTTCTAAATAGGCAACAGTGGTGTCAGAATGAATTTCAGGTTTCCAACCAAATCACAGTGGAAGGACGTAAAAAATGCCGTTATGATGTGACGATCCTAATCAATGGTTTGCCACTTGTGCAGATTGAATTGAAACGTCGTGGCGTGGAACTTAAACAGGCATACAACCAAATACAGCGTTATCACAAGACTTCGTTTCACGGATTGTTTGATTATATCCAGTTGTTTGTTATATCCAATGGCGTTAACACTCGCTATTTTGCCAATAATCCAAATAGTGGGTATAAGTTCACATTCAACTGGACAGATGCCGCCAATCATCCGTTCAATGAATTGGACAAGTTTGCCGTATTCTTCTTGGAAAAATGTACGCTTGGCAAAATCATAGGAAAGTATATTGTGCTGCATGAGGGCGACAAGTGCTTGATGGTACTTCGTCCTTACCAATTCTATGCGGTAGAGAAGATTTTGGATCGTGTACAAAACTCCAATGATAATGGTTATATCTGGCATACAACAGGTGCCGGAAAAACATTGACCTCATTCAAGGCTGCACAACTTGTATCAGAATTGGATGATGTGGATAAGGTGATGTTTGTTGTTGACCGTCATGATCTCGATACTCAGACGCAATCGGAATACGAGGCATTTGAACCGGGTGCAGTGGATAGTACCGACAATACGGATGAACTCGTGAAGCGACTTCAAAGCAATTCCAAAATCATCATAACCACCATTCAAAAACTTAATGCGGCAGTTAGTAAGACGTGGTATAGCAACAAGATTGACGCTATCCGTCATTCACGCATCGTGATGATTTTTGATGAGTGTCACCGTAGTCATTTTGGGGATAGCCATAAAAAGATTATGAAGTTCTTTGATAATGCCCAGATTTTTGGTTTTACGGGAACACCTATCTTTACCGAAAATGCAGTGGATGGACATACGACAAAAGAAATTTTCGGCAATTGTCTTCATAAATATCTCATCAAAGATGCTATTGCTGATGAAAATGTGCTTGGTTTCCTAGTGGAGTATTATCATGGTAACGAGATTGTAGATAACGATAACCAAACTCGTATGGAGGAGATTGCAAGATTTATCCTTAACAACTTCAATAAATCTACATTTGATGGAGAGTTTGACGCATTGTTTGCTGTACAGTCTGTTCCTATGCTTATCCGCTATTACAAGATTTTCAAATCATTGAATCCTAAAATCCGTATAGGTGCAGTATTTACATACGCAGCCAATAATAGTCAAGATGATGAACAGACTGGTATGGGTACGGGAAAATATGTCAGCGAAAGTGTGGGCGAAGCAGATGAACTACAATCCATTATGGATGATTATAATGAAAACTACGGCACATCTTTTACAACAGAGAACTTTCGTGCTTACTATGATGACATCAACCTGCGCATGAAAAAGAAGAAAGCGGATATGAAACCGCTTGACCTTTGTCTTGTCGTGGGAATGTTCCTTACTGGTTTTGACAGTAAAAAACTGAACACACTTTATGTGGATAAGAATATGGAATATCACGGTTTGCTGCAAGCATTCAGTCGTACCAACCGAGTGTTGAACGAGAAGAAACGATTCGGTAAAATCGTATGCTTCCGTGATCTGAAAAACAATGTTGATACGTCTATAAAACTGTTTAGCAATTCCGACAATCCTGAAGATATAGTACGTCCTCCGTTTGAAAAAGTTAAGCATGAGTACAAGAGTTTGGCAACAGATTTTCTGCAAAAATATCCAACGCCAAGTAGTATAGACCTTCTGCAAAGTGAAAATGACAAGAAGAATTTTGTACTTGCGTTCAGAGACATTATCCGTAAACATGCAGAAATCCAGATATACGAAGATTACAGCGAGGATGCTGAAGACCTCGGTATGACCGAACAGCAGTTTAATGATTATAAGAGTAAATACCTCGACATTACGGTTGGTTTTATTGACCCACCTGCTACACAGTCAACTGTTGCGGAAGATCCTGTTCCATATGGCAATAGTCAAGGGCTGGAAGACATTGATTTCTGTCTTGAACTTCTGCATAGTGATATTATCAATGTAGCGTATATTCTTGAACTCATTGCGGAACTTGACCCATATAGCGATGATTATTCAGAAAAGCGCAAGCATATCCTTGATACAATGATTAAGGATGCTGGAATGCGAGGCAAAGCAAAACTCATCGACGGCTTTATTCAAAAGAATGTAGATGAAGACAAGGAAAACTTCATGAATGGGCGCAATAGAGCAGATGGAACAAATGAATTAGAGGAACGTTTGAACCAATATATTGTGTCAGAACGCAATAAGGCTGTGAGTGATTTGGCGGATGATGAACAAATTTCTGCCGAAGTGCTTAATCTTTACATAAAAGAGTATGACTATTTACAAAAAGAACAGCCTGAAATTATACAAAAGGCATTGAAAGAGAAGCATCTCGGTCTTATCAAAACCCGAAAGGCTTTGACGAGAATAATGGAAAGATTGCGTAGTATTATAAAAACGTTTAATTGGGAATAAGATATTATGAGCGAAGAATTACAGCAGAAACTCCGTGACCAACTTTGGGAGGTTGCAAATCGTTTGCGTGGCAATATGTCGGCAAGTGACTTTATGTATTTTACATTAGGTTTCATCTTCTATAAGTACTTGTCGGAAAAAATAGAGAAGTATGCCAACAATGCCTTGGTGGATGATGAAATAACCTTTAAGGAATTGTGGGAAATGGATGATGCCGATGCGGTGGAACTTCAAGAGGAAGCAAAGAACCAATGCTTGGAGAATATCGGCTATTTCATAGAACCGAAATTCTTGTTTTCGTCCGTAATAGAGGCTATCAAGCGTAAAGAAAATATCTTGCCTATGCTTGAACGTTCATTGAAGCGTATTGAAGACAGTACTTTAGGACAGGATAGTGAAGAAGATTTTGGCGGATTGTTTTCAGATATAGACTTGGCATCACCTAAATTGGGCAAGACTGCCGACGATAAAAACACGCTCGTTAGTAACGTGCTTCTTGCATTAGATGATATAGACTTCGGAGTAGAGGCATCACAGGAGATTGATATTTTGGGTGATGCTTACGAATATATGATTTCGCAATTTGCCGCAGGAGCCGGAAAAAAGGCTGGAGAGTTCTATACTCCGCAGGAAGTCAGCCGTATCTTAGCAGAAATTGTTTCCATCGGACACCAGCGTTTACGCAATGTATATGACCCTACTTGCGGTAGTGGTTCGTTGCTTCTTCGTGCTGCTAATATTGGAAATGCAGTTGATATTTATGGACAGGAAAAGAATCCTACAACTTATAACCTTGCCCGAATGAATATGTTGCTTCATGGCATCAGATTCAGCAACTTCAAGATTGAAAATGGTGATACACTTGAATGGGATGCTTTTGGTGATACTCAGTTTGATGCAGTGGTTGCAAATCCTCCGTTCTCAGCCGAATGGAGTGCTGCCGACAAATTCAATACTGATGATCGTTTCAGCAAAGCAGGACGGCTTGCACCACGTAAGACTGCCGATTATGCATTTATTCTGCACATGATTTATCACTTGAACGAGGGTGGTACAATGGCTTGTGTTGCTCCGCATGGTGTACTATTTCGAGGAAATGCGGAGGGAGTTATCCGTCGTTTCCTTATAGAAAAGAAAAACTATGTGGATGCCATTATAGGATTACCTGCGAATATTTTCTATGGTACAAGTATTCCGACTTGTATTCTTGTTTTCAAGAAATGTCGTAAGGAAGATGACAATATTCTGTTTATTGATGCAAGCAAGGAGTTTGAAAAGGTAAAGACCCAGAACAAACTTCGTGAGCAACATATCCAAAAGATTGTCGAAACTTATCGTGACCGCAAGGAAATAGAAAAGTACAGTCACCTTGCCTCTCTTCAAGAAATAGCCGAGAATGATTACAATCTGAATATTCCACGTTACGTTGATACCTTTGAAGAGGAAGAACCTATCGACATAAAAGCTGTAATGGCAGAGATAAAGGAGTTGGAAGCCAAACGTGCTGAACTCGACAAAGAGATTGAAGTGTACCTGAAAGAATTGGGACTGGTAGAATAGTTCAGAAAAGTAATAGCAATGGGTGAAAATGACAACATACCTCAGATGACTCCTTCATTTGAGAATATATGCCGCAAGGATGAAAACGGGAATGAATACTGGAGTTCCCGTGACCTTTGTGGTGCGATGGGCTATTCTGCTTATTGGAAATTTCAACGAGTCATAGATAAAGCCATTAAAGTAGCCGGAGAAAAAGGGATGAATGTGGATGAACATTTCAACCAAGCGGTTGATATGGTCAAGATAGGAAACGGCTCATTCCGCAAGGTAAATATATTCCGTCTCTCTCGTATGGCATGTATGATTATTGCGGAAAATGCTGATGGTAAAAAGTTGCTCGTCCAACAAGCACGGGACTTTTTCTCACAATCTGTCTCAATGGCAGAACTTATGCATAATTCACTAAGCTCTAATATATTGTTGTATAAAACAGCACAAGGGGAGGCACGGGTAGAAGTCATTTTCAACAGCGAAACATTTTGGATGTCACAAAAAAGAATGGCGGACTTGTTTGGGGTTGATGTCAGAACCATTAATTATCATCTCGGGCAAATTTACGAAACAGGAGAACTTTCCAAAGAGGCAACTATCCGAAAAATTGGGATAGTTCAAACAGAAGGAGACCGGGAAGTGGAACGTATGCCGCTATTTTACAACCTCGATGCTATTGTGGCGGTGGGGTATAGAGTAAACAGCTATCAAGCTACTCAATTCCGTATTTGGGCTACTTCAGTGCTGAAAGAGTTTATCATTAAAGGATATGCCCTTGATGATGAGAGACTGAAACAGGGCAAACATTTCGGGAAAGACTATTTTGACGATTTGCTTGAGCGTATTCGTGAGATACGTACCTCAGAGCGCAGATATTACCAAAAGATAACTGACATTTATGCAGAATGCAGTGCGGACTACGACCCGAAATCAGAAGATACAAAGTTGTTCTTCAAGATGGTACAGAATATGATGCACCTTGCCGTTACCCATCATACGGCAGCGGAAATTATCTATCAACGAGCTGATTCTGAGCAACCTTATATGGGGCTTACCACATGGAAGAGAGCTCCTGATGGAAGAGTGCAAAAGTCTGATACCATCATCGCCAAAAATTACTTGTCAGATTCTGAATTGTCCCAGTTGAATCTTATCACAACTGCCTTTCTTGATATGGCAGAATCACGTGCTGCACGTCATATCGTTTCAACTATGGATGATTGGAAAAAGTTCCTTCAACAATATCTTGCAACGATGGATTACGAGCCGTGCGATACAGCCGGAAAAGTGACACAGGAGGAAGCTAGAGATAAGGCTTATAGCGAATACGAAAAATATAAACTGATTCAAGACAAATCATACATATCGGATTTTGACCGTTTTAATGAGGGTAATGATGAAACACCATTGCTTCCATTTGACTTGAATCCTATAAAATAATGACAACTATGGCAATAGATAATAAAGATAAAAAAGTCCTTAATGTTCCCCATTTGAGATTCCCTAAATTTAGTGGAGAGTGGGAAATATGTAAAGTGTCTGAGCTATTGGATTTCTATTCAACCAATTCTCTGAGTTGGGAACAACTTGAATATGGGGAGAAAGCCATGATGAACTTACATTATGGACTCATTCATGTTGGGCTTCCTACTATGGTGGATTTGAGAAGAGATAAACTACCCAATGTCAAAGAAGGTAATATGCCTAAAAACTTTGAATTGTGTAAAGAGGGTGATGTAGCCTTTGCTGATGCTTCGGAAGATACGAATGAGGTTGCTAAAGTCATTGAGTTGTTTAATCTTGATAATAAGGATATTGTTTGTGGTTTACACACAATTCATGGGCGAGACAATAAAAATAAAACTATTGTCGGCTTCAAAGGATATGCTTTTTCGTCATCCGCATTTCATAATCAGATTAGACGAATAGCACAGGGAACAAAAATCTATTCCATCAGCACAAAGAATTTTTCCGAGTGTTATGTTGGTATTCCATCCAAAGCGGAGCAAACTAAAATAGCTACACTGTTACGACTAATAGATGAGCGTATTGCCACCCAAAACAAAATCATTGAGGATTTGAAAAAATTAAAGTCCGCAATTAGTTTGAAAATGCTTCACTCTGATTCTTGGGAACAATTCAAGATTCAAGATATTGCATCAATAGGACGTGGTAGAGTTATTAGTTCGGTAGAAATTAGCCAACAAGAAAATCCGTTATACCCTGTGTATTCTTCTCAAACATCAAATGACGGAATTATGGGTTATCTTGATGATTTTATGTTTGAAGGTGAATATATCAGTTGGACGACTGACGGTGCAAATGCAGGAACGGTATTTTATCGTAATGGAAAGTTTAATTGCACTAATGTCTGTGGCTTGTTAAAGCTCAAAAAAGGATTTGATGCCCATTTCGTTTCATTAGTCTTAGCAGAAGCAACAAGGATGTATGTCTCAACTAATTTAGCAAACCCGAAACTTATGAATAACACAATGGGAAACATACAAATCCGTCTGCCAAAATTAGAAGAACAAAAAAGAATCTCCGTTGTTTTCAGAAAGTTACATGGACTATTAGAGACACATAATAGTTTGATCATCAAGTATTCAAAGCAGAAACAATATTTGCTCTCGCAGATGTTCATATAAACATTTGCGAGAGTAAGTATCTCTTTTGTTCTTCGTATCTTATCTTTGTTTTTGCTTCAATATCCAATTTGCTGTTTAACGAAGTCATTAGTGAGGCTATTATACTTTGTCTTTCTTTTGAAGGTAGTTCAATTACAAGCGAAGCTATTTCTGAAATATAATGCCTTTTATGTTCTTCCGATTTAAGTTCCCAATATGATAGATATTCAAACATAAATCGAAGATTTACATTCGGTTTTGCTGTGAGTATTTTTATTGCCGAAGACTTTACCTTAAAAGGGAATGATACATATTTTGCATCCATTGTGAAATCGTCAAAGATTATACACTCTCCTTTTTGATATATGCCAAATTTTTCGTCTGTATACCCCAAGATAAAACCTTTATTCGCAGTTAGAACAGGGGTTAAACTTGTGTCGGTAGAGTATTCATCATTAGCTACAATATATGCAGTAGGTTGTTCGTAATCAAGTAGCTGATTGATTTCAAAGCTCTCTGTATATTCATCTTTCAATAAGGAGAACATCTTTTTTCTAATTGCGGACTTTAATTTTTTCAAATCCTCAATGATTTTGTTTTGGGTAGCGATTCGAGTATCTATACATTCAAATAGTTTTGCTATTTTCTCTTGTTCTTGAATTGAAGGAATATTAAGACAAACTTTACTTAATCCATCTTGACCTATATTAAAGTGCTGTGCTCCGGCTCCTTTTACGATTATCTTTTTTCGTGCAGTTGGTGAAGCCAAAAGATAACGAAAAAACATAGGATAATAGTTACTTTTACTTTTTCCACGAATAACAAAACCACCAAACACTGCGGGTTTGCTATCCAAATAGACATTGGCTTGACCTACATCTTCTAACGTTTCAGAGCTGCGCTGAAATAAGATATCGCCGTAGTTTACACCATAAGTTTCAATATCGCCATCCACAACTTCAACAGAGGCACGGATATTATCATAACAAATGAATTGGTTATTAAGAATATCCATCACCGAAATGAATTTTGTTCCACGCCCAAATCTTTTGGCATCAGGATTCATTCCATTTTTGAAACTCATAAAATCTGTAAGAGGATAGATTTCCCACTCCCCACTAAATTCCGGAAATCTCAAATGGGGAACATTAAGGACTTTATTTTCGTTATTATCTGTCATAATCATTATTCTTTATCGGGATTG
>ERZ772900.3479-NODE-3479-length-10124-cov-4.400536_pt1 | contig 10124 bp, 13 predicted proteins | sample MGYA00512124_ERZ772900 | MGnify/ENA primary metagenome ERZ772900 (study PRJEB29015, sample SAMEA2737716) | human gut metagenome | biome: human gut; feature: human-associated habitat; material: faeces | place: China | collected 2012 ... | reverse complement strand
CATCAGAATCTTCTGAATGTCGGACTCGCGGTAGAGTATCTTTCCGCCAAGCTGGGATCTGGAGCGGGAGCGTGGCATTACCATTAAAAGCCATGCCATCCAAATGGAATATATACATAAAGGAGAGAAGTACGCGTTGAATCTGATCGATACGCCGGGACATGTGGATTTCTCATACGAGGTTTCGCGTTCCATCGCGGCTTGCGAGGGGGCGTTGTTGATTGTGGATGCCACGCAAGGCGTGCAGGCTCAGACCATCTCCAATTTGTATATGGCCATAGAGCACGACTTGGAAATCATCCCGGTCATTAACAAATGCGACATGGTGAACGCCATGCCGGAAGAAGTGGAGGATGAAATCATAGACCTGTTGGGATGTAAACGTGAGGAGATTATCCGTGCGTCGGGACGTACGGGAATGGGAGTGGATGAAATATTACAGGCTGTGGTGGAACGTATCCCCCATCCGGAAGGGGATGAGGACGCTCCTTTGCAGGCATTGATATTCGATTCCGTGTTCAACTCGTTCCGTGGGATTATCGCTTATTTCAAAATCGTGAACGGCAGTATCAAGTCGGGCGACGAAGTGGCTTTTATCAATACGGGCAAGGAATACACGGCTGATGAGATTGGAGTACTGAAGATGGAAATGTCCCCCCGTAAGGAATTGCATTGCGGGGATGTGGGGTATATCGTTTCCGGTATTAAGACGGCAACGGAGGTGAAAGTCGGCGATACGATTACTCACGTGGAGCGTCCGTGCGATAAAGCCATTTCCGGTTTCGAGGAAGTCAAGCCTATGGTTTTTGCCGGGCTTTATCCCATAGAGACCGAGGATTTTGAAAATCTCCGGGCCTCTTTGGAAAAATTGCAGTTGAACGATGCGTCGTTGACCTTCCAACCGGAATCGTCCGTGGCGTTGGGCTTCGGTTTCCGTTGCGGTTTCCTCGGCTTGCTTCACATGGAAATCGTGCAGGAACGTTTGGATCGCGAGTTCAATATGGATGTGATTACGACCGTACCCAACGTGTCTTATCTCGTATATGACAAGCAGGGCGGGGTGAAAGAAGTGCATAACCCGGCCGGTATGCCCGAAGTGACGCTGATCGACCATATAGAGGAGCCGTACATCAAGGCTTCCATTATTACGACAACCAACTTCATCGGTCCCATCATGACCTTGTGCCTGGGGAAAAGGGGGGAGTTGTTGAAACAGGAGTATATCAGCGGAAACCGTGTGGAACTCCATTACAGCATGCCTTTGGGTGAGATTGTGATTGATTTTTATGATAAACTCAAAAGCATATCAAAAGGGTATGCCTCTTTCGACTATCATCAGGACGGTTTCCGGCCGTCTAAACTGGTGAAGTTGGACATCCTGTTGAACGGGGAACCGGTGGATGCGTTATCTACTTTGACGCATATCGACAATGCGGTGGACTTCGGGCGGCGGATGTGTGAGAAGCTGAAGGAGTTGTTGCCCCGCCAGCAGTTCGATATTGCCATACAGGCGGCCATCGGTGCCAAGATCATCGCCCGCGAGACGGTGAAGCAGTTACGTAAGGACGTGACGGCGAAATGTTACGGAGGAGATATCAGCCGGAAAAGAAAATTGCTTGAGAAACAGAAGAAAGGAAAGAAACGGATGAAACAGATTGGTAATGTGGAAGTGCCGCAAAAAGCTTTCTTGGCTGTGCTGAAGTTGGATTAACCTAATAAAAACCTTATAGACTATGGATTTAAGACGCGACGTGGCCCGTGAAATAGCCCGTATTTATTGCCGTTTGTCTCCATCGGGCATCGAGGCATTGTCTGAGATACTCGTACCTTTCAAATATTCGAAAGGCGATGTGGTATTGCCTGAAGGAGAAACGTGTCGTCACATGTATTTCGTAGAGCGCGGAATGGTGAGACAGTATTATTATAAAGGTGGGCGTGATGTAACGGAACACTTTTCTTATGAAGGGCGAATCGTGATTTGCATTGAAAGTTTCTTGAAACAGGAACCTTCACGGCTGATTGTCGAGGCGTTGGAAAACAGCAGGCTTTACGGTATTCCGTATGATGCCTTACAGGAATTGGCAGACGAGAATAAAGAGATTGAGCTGCTGTTCCGTAGGATTATGGAACATGCCTTAATCAGTTCCCAAGTCTATGCTGACAGCCAGCGCTTTGAGAACGCTACGGAACGTTACCTTCGTCTCTTGAATACGAAACCCGAGATTTTGTTGCGTGCGCCGATGCTCCATGTGGCTTCTTACTTGCAAATGTCGCCTGAAACATTAAGCCGCGTGCGTGCGGCTCATTTGGAAGAGTCGAAAAAGGAGAGAAGTGAAAAGCCGTCCACAGAGTCTTAGGGACTTGTTAAGGTAATGAGATGGCCTTATATATGGAAACGCCGGATGTTCTTGATGAGAATATCCGGCGTTTTTGTGTACCTTGATATATTATAATAATGATTTCTTGCCTGTAAGTCTTGTTTGTAAATATAATATTTGCTAACTTTCGGTGTTTTTATAAACATTAAATCTTTTATTTATGGATTGTAGAGTTAACCTAATGAAAAAGAAAAGCGTTCGCTTGGTTTTGGTCGGTATGTGCGGCGTAGCCGGATTGTTGGTCACTACGACCATGAGAGCTGAAAGTGGGCTTAGTGTGTCCGCAGTAACGATGTCGGCTGACGAGGCGGAAACAGGACATCCTTTGGAAGGATTTTGGAAAAAGACTTGGATTCGGAAGAAAGGGGATTCCCATAAGGGTTCCCAACCGTTCGTGCATTACAAGTATTATGGAGAAGACCACATGGTGTCGCTTTCCGTGCGGTATGTAGGCACCAACGATGTGGACGTGGATTTCGAAGGGTTATACACCACGTTTGAGTATATGTCGAAGAAAGCCATTCGTGAAGGCGGCGGGAAATTGAAAATCAAGACGCGGGCAGAAGACATGTTCGAACTTTCATGGACGGGTCGTTCCCTTGTAGGGGAGACGGACTATGAAGAGGGGTGGGAGCGGTATCCCATGCCCTCGGGATTGGCCGCCATACACCAAGGGATGCGCGATGCCCACGAGGCAGACGGACGTTACACCGGCATGTGGGAAGTGCAAGGCTTGCGGCAACCGTTGACGGGTGAACTGATACCACCCAAGTTGAAGAGCTATAAATGGTATGGTGACGGTTATTTCTTGGGCTTTACCCCGAATCGAACCGGGGAAGACCGTGTATATTTTAAGGGACATGCCGGGACTTTCACGTCGGAGGGTGACAGCATCATCAAGGAGCGCGGTGGGCGCAACAAGGTGAAATGGTTATCGGACGACACGTTTGAGATGTCGTGGTTCAACGGACGGGGTGTGGCTACCGAGGTGTGGAAGCGCGTGGAAAACGATGATTTGGAACAGCAGGTGCTTCGCGTGATGAAGCCGATGTTCCTGCGTGTGGAAGGTTTGTCTGTGGCGGATATGTATGCAGCCGACAAGGTGTATGAGAAAGCTGATGTTCCTCCGCAATATCCCGGAGGAATAAACGCCCTGATGGAATATATGTCGTCTAATATCCACTATCCTGAGGCCTGTGTCAAGGAGAAAGTCGAAGGCAGGGTGATGGTTTCTTTCGTGGTGGATAAGGATGGGAACGTGACGCGCCCGCAAGTGGTGAAAAGTCCTGATGTGCGCCTGAGTGCGGAAGCCGTGAGGGTCATCATGGCCATGACGAAGTGGAAACCTGCACGGTTGGACGGCAAACCGGTATCTATGAAAGTTACTGCTCCCATAATGTTTGCGTTAAAAGGAAAGAAGAAATGAGGGTTGGAAGAGTCGGTACAGGAATCTGAAAGTCCTGGTTTGCAGTGGGGCTGCAACCTAAGAAAAAGGGAAAGGCGTGTCGCTCTTTCCCTTTTTTTTGTGTCTCGTTTCCATGAGGGTTCCCCGTATGGATACCCGTAGGTTTAACGTGCCGCACGGTAGATGTGCTCCATGTCCTCGCGGTTCAAAACTTTGAAGCCTCCGATAGAATGGGTACCGTCATAACTGCATTTACGGGACATTTCGCGAATTTCCTCGTCTGTGATTTCGCGTCCGATGAGTTCGTGTATGCTGGTAGGCATGCCGATGGCCCGGAAGAAGCGTTCCAATGCTTCGATACCGGCCAAGGCTGTTTCTTCTGCCGACTTGAAGTTGTTTCGTACTCCCATGGCATTGACGGCGAATTGTGCGAAACGGGTGGGATTTTCAAGGTAGACGTAACGTGCCCAACTGCCCCATACGGCGGCCAGGCCCGCACCGTGGGTTACGTCGAACATGCCGCTGAGTTCGTGTTCCAGAAAGTGTGTGGCCCAGTCTGAAGTGGTACCGCAACCGGTCAAACCGTTGTGAGAAAGGCTGCTCGCCCACATGATTTGGGCGCGATGCAGGTAGTTGTCCGGTTGTTGCAGTACTTTGAACGCGCTGTCTTGTACGGTGCGGATGAGGCTTTCGGCAATGGAGTCGGTTACGGTCATGTCATCATCGTGGGAGAAGTAGCGTTCCAACGTGTGCATGATGATATCTACTACGCCGGCTGCCGTTTGATAGGGAGGCAATGTAAAGGTGCGCTCCGGGTTCATTACGGCAAACTTGCAGCGGAGCTTATCGCTGCCGTAGTCTTTTTTCAGGTCGCCGTCTTCGTTGGTAATGACTGTGGCATCGCTCATTTCGCTACCTGCTGCCGGGAGGGTGAGCACGGCTCCCAAGGGGAGGCAAGTGTCCACTTCGGCTTTATGGGTGAAGAAATCCCAAACGTCTCCTTCGTAGGTTACCCCCATGGAGATAGCTTTGGCGGAATCGATTACGCTGCCGCCGCCGATAGCCAAGATGAAATCTACACCTTCGGCACGGCATAAATCGATGCCCTCGTGTACTTTAGAGAGACGTGGGTTGGGCACGACTCCTCCCAACTTCACATAAGGGAGGTGTTCGGCTTCAAGTGCACGGCATACTGCGTCTAACAGTCCGGAACGTTCTGCGCTTTTGCCTCCGTAATGTACCAATACTTTTGTTCCGCCGTATTGTTTTACCAATCGGCCTGTCGCCTGTTCCGCTTTTCTTCCGAAAGCGACCTGCGTAGGGGCGTAGTAATTGAAATCTTTCATTGTCCTTTGCTTTTATGTTTTTTCTTGGGTAGATTTGTGATTTTCGTCTTTATAGGGGATGCCGGGACTATATCTGGCAATCCGTGTACAAATAACGTTTGATGCTTTTCTTAGGGGTTTTCTCGAATTCCTCTTGGAAGATTTTGATACCGGAAAGCTGGGCATATCCGGGCAACATACTGTTTAGTTCAGTCCGGTTTTGTTCCATGACGTTGGCCAAATCCGAGTCTTGTAAACCCAGATTGTGCGCTTCCTCAAAGTCCGGGTACACCAGTCCGTAAAGTTTTTCTCCTTTTTGGATGACGATGCTTTCGTTGACCAAAGTCAGGTTATTCAGCAAATCTTCAATTTCTTCCGGATAGATATTTTGTCCGCTGGCACCTAAAAGCATGTTTTTGCTTCTGCCTTTGATGAAAAGGTTGCCATTTTCGTCCATGATACCGAGGTCGCCTGTACGATACCAGCCGTCTCGAAATGCTTCTTGGGTTGCTTCTTCGTTTTTATAGTATCCCAACATGACATTGGCGCCTCGGGTGAGGATTTCTCCTACAGTGTGTTGCGGGTCATTGCTGTCAATCTTGATTTCCATACGTGGAGCCGCCTTGCCGCAAGAACCGGGTGCGAAAATATTCCAGTCTGCGTATGAGATAATCGGGGCGCACTCCGTGGTGCCGTAACCTACAGTGTAATTGAAACCGATGTCGTGAAGCAGCATTTCTATTTCATGATTGAAAGCTGCCCCGCCTATGATGATTTCATAGAAATTTCCTCCGAACGCCGTTTTGAGCTGTTCGCAGATTTTGTCTTTGATTTTTTGACGGACTAATGGGACTTTCAATAGCATCTTTACGGTCGTACCCTGAATTTTAGGAAGAACCGCCTTGCGGATAATCTTTTCTATGATTAAGGGGACGGCGATGATGATGCGCGGCTTCAACTCGGCAAATGCCGCAAAAAGAACATTGGGGGACGGGTTCTTGGTCAGGAAGTAGATGTGGCATCCCGTGCAAAACTCAAAGATAAATTCAAAAGCCATCCCGTACATGTGAGCCATGGGCAACATGGAAATCACGTTGTCTCCGATTTTCATGTGCGGACTTAATACTTCCTTGGCAAATTCCAGATTGGACCAAAGGGCGCGATAGGGAATCATTACGCCTTTCGAACGGCTTGTCGTGCCTGAAGTATAGTTGATGACAGCCAGTTCTTCCGGTGCTCCTTTATAATATGATATATGGTGTTTGCGGAAGTTCATGGGGTAACGTTCGCCGAACAACTGGTTCAGATGTTCTCGTGCATACGCGACTTTCTGCGTGCGACCTACAAGGAGTGAATAATCTGCAATGTTGATGATCCCTTCCAGATTAGGCATTTCATTGGCATCGAGATTCTTCCAGACCTGATCACCTACGAAAAGTAGTTTGGCTTCACTGTGGTTCACAATGTTATGAACCTGATCGGCTTTGAACTCGTGTAAGATAGGCACGGCCACAGCCCCGTATGTCAGCGTCGCAAAAAATACGGCTCCCCAATGGGCACTGTTCCGTCCGCAAAGGGCTATCTTGTCTCCCGGTTTTACGTTGCTGTATTCAAAGATAATGTGAAGTTTCTCTATGATTCGGGCTATATCTTTATATTGAAAGGTTTCTCCTTTATAATCAGACAAAGCATCAAGATCCCAGTTGTCCTTGATGCTTTGTTCTATTTGTTCGTTAAAACTAAGTTTTTCCATTGCACAATTCTTTTTATTTTGTGCAAAACTAAGGAGAAAAAACGATTAAAGCAAGAATAATATGCTTTTAATACACTCTTTCACCAAATATTTTACTTCCCACGCGGATAAGCGTACTACCTTCCTCTATTGCAATAGGATAATCATGGCTCATGCCCCATGAACATTCTTTGAAATAGGGAGCATTTGCAAAGGTTCCGGTTTTCAGTTCCTTGAACAGTGCATAAGCCAGATGGAATTCAGACCGCACTTGTGCCATATCGTCCGTATTGGAAGCCATGCACATCAAGCCGTAAATTCGGACGTGTGCCAGCTTTTTCCATTCTCCATCCGCTACTAACTTGCAGCATTCGTCCGGTGTGAAACCGAATTTGGTTTCTTCCTTGGCTACGTGAAGTTGAAGCAGACAGGGTATCACCCGTCCGGACTTTTCTCCTTGTTTATCTATCTCAAGAAGTAGTTTCATGGAATCTACTGCATGTATCATGGCTACGTATGGAGCGATATACTTCACTTTATTGGTTTGCAAGTGTCCGATAAAGTGCCACTCGATGTCTTTGGGGAGGTTATCGTATTTACGGCGAAGCTCTTGTACATGGCTTTCGCCGAAGACGCGTTGTCCGGCAGCGTATGCCTCCTCGATGTGGCTTTCGGGATGGTATTTGGACACGGCCACCAACCGGACACCGCAGGGAAGCGAGGCCGTGATACGTTTTATTTCGTCCTGAATCTGTGACATGGCGTTATGGTTTCAATGAAACGGGATTATGCTTCGGGGAATTCCGGTTTCTCGTCCGCTTCGGCTTTGTAATGGAACACGTCCATAATAGGCGTTTCTGCAATAGAGGCGATTTCGTAGTCGGCCATGGTGCCTTCCATTCCTTTGTCAAGGCGTTTTACGGCATCGCGCAGATCCGAAGCTTGTATCAGCATGTTTTGGTTGCTTTTCTTTTCCGCTCCGCTTTTTTCATCAAGGGTGATGAAAGCCACTTTGGCTTTGAACCAACGGTCGGCCGCATCTTCGTCCGTTTCGAACAATTCGGCGTATTTGGCCCGTTTGATGTCTGTCACTTGAAATTCGCCGGACATGAACGGTTCTATTTCTTCTATAAAACGTCTTTCGGCTTCAGTGAAGCTCAGGGCATCTACCAGATAGGGCTCCGTGACTTTCTTGACCAAGCCGTTTTCTAATGTTTTTTCGTATCTTACCTTGCATTCAAACCATTCGTTCATCATAATTGTAATCTTTGTTTGTAGAGTTTAAAAACAACGCAAAGTTACACGATAATTCTTAATTCCATGCAGTTCCTTCCGGAAAAATTTTATTCCTCTTATGCTTCCCCCAATGAGTTTTGCAAAATGCCCTTCATCTTTCAGGTGATACGGTAAGTAGTTGTCACATAACGTACTACGGAATGAAAGGCAGTAAGGTCACCTTTCAGCTTCCTTTCATGGCGGAAAACGATAAAAAGTTCTCAGCCAAACGATTTTTCAATCTCAGTCGAACGATTTTTCGTTCTCAGCAGATTGAAATGAAGCATGGCTGAAAGATGGCTGAAGTATCTTTCAGCCTGTAATCTTAACATAATGAATGCTTTAGTGATCGAACTGAAAGATGAAGGGTCTTTTTACAAAATCCCAGTGTAGGAGGTGGGTCATACCTGTACGGGCAACAGTGTTTTTTACCGGCTATTTTATGAAACGGCTTTTGGGGCAAACGGTTATCTCCGTTTTCCAAAAATCCGGCGTATGTTACGTGCTACTCTCATTCCCATCATCACACCATCATATACGGCTAATCCTTGGTCTACCATATTCATGAATGAGCCTAATTTGGATGTGGCTTGTGGGGGAGGAGTGAATAGTTTATGGGTAGTTGTTTTAATGAAGTCCGCACTTTCTTTTATCTGGCTTTTTACTTCAGCCTTACGAGTACGGATTTCTTGTAAAACATCTTCGGTTTGATGAGAAGGAATCTTATTTGCTGCCATCTTCTTTGGTAAGGATTAGTTTGGTCATGAAACGTGCCATGGGCTGAATGACCATGCGGTTTCGGTTTAAATAGAATATGACGGTCAGTAACAGGATGAAAGCAGAAATGAGGCCGAATCCGAGTGAAAGGCTTCCTAATACATCTCCTAAATAATAGGCTAATGCGAAGGTGAGGAAGAGTAAAACGATAGAACCTAATAATAGCAAGACGGTTACAATCAAAATGGCCGAAAGGATGACCGTCATTTTTTCTGTGGCATCCAATTTGACAAACTCTTTCTGGAGCTCAAGATATTTCTTAAATTCCAGCAAGAGTTTGCCTATACTTTCTATGTTTTTACTATTAGAAAACATAAAATGTCATTTACACTTCTTCAGCGGATTTGATTTCATCTGCAATTTCGTCTACGAGAGAATCCATCTCTTTACGATTGAGCTTGATGCCGCGTTTACGCAATGCTTCTGCTATTTTATCACGAGTTTCAGTTCCTTTTTCCGGAGCAAACAAAATTCCTACTGCTGCACCTACGGCTGCGCCGCCAATGAATGCTGCTAAAAAACTTAATGCTTTCATATTATTTCTATTTTATTTGAGTTGATTACATTTACAAAGTTATAAATTCTCTTGATATAATCCTCATATTTATCACTTTTTTTTGATTATTTTTTTTGCATTGTTGATTTAACCTTTTTTTTGTGCCGGGCCTTTTACCATATATAAATAATGTGTACCTTTGTCTTTCGATGTGGATGTTATTTGCCATGAAAATACCGGTAACATCTACTGTGTGGTTTAAGAGAATCATTTAATTAAAAAAATAAGTAGAAGAAGTATGAAAAAGTTTTTTGTGATGGGACTTGGGTTGAGTGCGGTTTTTGCAATGACCTCTTGTAAGTCTTCCGAGAGCGCGTACAAAAAGGCGTATGAAAAGGCAAAGCAGCAGCAGGTTGTGGCTACGGAACAGGAGCCGACTCAGACGCAGACGACCACTCAGGTGGAAGTGACGCCTGTTACTCCCTCGACAACAACCTCCACGGCCACTAACGCAGACGTGAATACGGTTCGTGTGCAGAGTGAGAATGTGACAGTGGTTTCCGGAAGCGGTTTGAAAGCTTATAGCGTGGTTTGCGGAAGTTTCAGTTTGAAAGCTAATGCCGAGGGGTTGCAGAAGACATTGTCGAATGCGGGTTATAATGCGCAGATTGCATACAACGACGTCTGAGTAAGCGAATCCAGCCGTCTGCGTAACCCAGTGCAGCCATATCCTTAA
>ERZ772900.3476-NODE-3476-length-10129-cov-20.180762_pt1 | contig 10129 bp, 10 predicted proteins | sample MGYA00512124_ERZ772900 | MGnify/ENA primary metagenome ERZ772900 (study PRJEB29015, sample SAMEA2737716) | human gut metagenome | biome: human gut; feature: human-associated habitat; material: faeces | place: China | collected 2012 ... | reverse complement strand
TTATCATAGAAGACCTTTATAGTGTTGAATTTACAGAGATTATTTCACGGGCTCGTTATTGCATTCCCTTGAAAAACAATCTTTTTCCATTAATGAACAACCTTATGCTTCACTGTTTGACCTCTACACAAAGGAGTTCCACCGCAAATCTCTTGAAAAGGGACTTATTAACAATACGCATCTATATGAAAGAACACACACTAAAACGGAGCTTCTGGCAAGTTAAAATGAGGAGAAATTTTTCATTTTGTAACTATAATATTTTTTATATTTGTTCCGAACGAATTCATTGACATTTTGTCTTGTGTATAGAACAAAATATGTTTCTTCCCGTTCTGTGAGCAGAATATTCTATAATATAGTACCAATTGGGAAATCATGTTCTTTTAGTACTATTCCTCTTTTCCAACAACACCCTATACTCTCTTAAACTGATATTACCATTTTCGTATGCCTCATCCAACGTATGTCTAAATGCTTCTAATGAAACATTATTCGGCATATTCATAAGTTCATTGTATACTGTTTCATTTTTATAATTTTTCTGCTCACTTATCGATACTGAAACATCAAGTTTTCTCTGTTCTGCCACCTTTTCCATCTTAACAATTTCAATATTTTTCTTCAAAAAATCACTCACTGCTTCAAATTCGCTCCGTGTCTCTTCCGGATACATCCCATCCACAATCTCTCTTTGAAGCATTTCCTGTATCTGAACCAGTAACCTTCCCAATCTTTCGCCGTTTTTATCTTTTTCCCAGTGCATTTCTTCAATTAGATGCTGCACATATTCTCCATAAATATATCCCAGCCTATATGCAATGCTTATATACTTCTCCAAAAAATCAATATAAATATCTTCATCATTCATATTACCACTGATTTCCAAAGTATTAAAATATGTAATCGCCTTTATAAAACTCTTTTGATCATCCGGCTCTATAAGTCTAAATGCTTTTACAGTCTCAAGTACAATTTTATTATCTTCCCTATACTTTTTCCAAAAATCAAAAAAGCATTCTTTTATTGCACTGCGTTTCTTCAGATATTTTGGATTTTCTATTACAATTCTTATGGCCTTTGCAAGCGATAGCAAATTGTCTCCCCACAGCATAAAGATTGTTTCGTTGTCCTTATATAACTCCGTATTAAAACAACGTTTTACATATTCATGCCATTCTTTTTCCTGCACTTCCTTTTTTGCAAACAGCACCTTATCGATAAAAAGCATTGCATTTGCTTCGTTATCGGTATATTCCGATTTTCCATTCATATACAGATTTTTTATCAAACGATTGATTTTAATATTATGTTCTATGCTTTGTGTCGTTTGCAGTTTTTCATCCAAAATCGGATTGCGCTCTTTTTTCTTATCTCCATTGTATTGTGCCGCCTCATACAATTTCTGTAATTCTTTAAAATCAAATTTCAAGATATGTAATAATGTCAACTTGTTCCTGTTTTCTGCGACATATACTTCTTCCATTTCATTTACATTTGCTGAAAACATCTGTTTTAAATCATTTGTATTCATTTCATTCTTTTTTAACATATGCACTAATTCCATTATAGAAAAATAATAACTTTTCACGGTATCCCCTGTCGTTATATTTCTCTGAAACCGGATTTCATTTTGAATGTCATCTTCAAATGATAGTTTTTCGTACAATTGCCACATAAATATTTTCAAATAAAAAAAGGCAATTACTACTTTTCTATTCTCTTTTAATGCAAATACTTCCTTATTCATTGCCAGATTTACTTCTGCAACAAATTCTTTTACTTTCCGTGGTGTTATCCGATTCAGTCTGATTGTCATGCTAAAATGGATTCCAAATGTTTTCTTCAGAAAATAATCTGCATAGATTGGAAGTGTCAGGAATCGAAAGTCTTCCTGCGTCAAGTGTCCGTTTAAGCTCTTTTCCTCCTCCAATGCATTCTTCACTAATCGCATAAATGGAATATCTGTTAAATTGATCACATATGGTATATATTTCTCCATATACTCCTGGTCAAATCCCATGGCGCTCATCTTTTCCTGATCGTACTCATATATTACCTTGACATTATTTCCTGCCAGTTTCGCAGATATATCCAAAATCTTCGCGACTTCGTCAACATAATTTTCCGAAATGCGATCAATATCCTCGCATACCAGAAGAATTGTTTTTGTCACCTTATGTATATCTTCACAGAAGCCATTAAATGCAGTAGATTTGTCCAGGCTTCCTTTTATAAAAATTTCACGCAATTGCTTAATAATGCCATTTTGATCCAAAAAATTTTGAATTTGCCTTGAATATCTCGGATAAATTCTATTTCTCCATAACACATTCTCCAGTTGTTTAAATATATACAAATCTATGTTGTCAAGCTTACAAGTCAGAGTTTCAATTTTAATCACTTCATAATCTTTCTGATTTCTTCTTATAAATTCGTCTACCAGATATGTCTTTCCACTTCCCCACTCTCCATTAATTCCTATCGTATCATATTTTTGTATATACTCCCCCAACCTTTTGATATCCTCTTCCCTCTCCGAAAATATCTCATTATCAAAAGTAGTATTTTTCCCTTGATCATCACAAAATTTCTTATAACGAAACAAAATATAAACATATTCCACCACAATAACACCGGTTATCATCCATCTGTATTTTTCACCGTTAAAGTAATTTGTAACATCACAATTTTGTTCCAACGCTTTTGATGCCAGATATCCCAAAGTTATTGTCGTTCCAAAACACAACGCCCGAAATATATAGTTTGCATTTTTCTTGTTGTCCAGAACGAGCATAATTAGAACCAATATGGTTGCGTATATTGTAGTATAAACATCAATTTTCAATTTCGTTATAATGACCGAAAAACATATTACACTCAAAATGAAAGAATATAATAGCTTCGTCAAATTAATTTTCTTATCCATTTGTTGTTCTTCCTTTCGAATATATTTATATTATACGTAAGTACGTAATCATCCGTACCTTAACTTTTTAAAAATGCCGCCCATCGGGCGGCACATTTTATTTCTTCTTTTTGGTTCGAAATCCTTCCGGTAATTCATCTGACCATGGTAAAAGCCGATTTAGATCATCCGGTTTTGGAAAAGGTCCCATTTTACGAAGCTCGTCTAATACATAGGAAAGATATACATACGGCTTCAGTCCATTCAACAGGGCAGTTTCGGCGATACTGTAAACAATAGCACTGGCATCTGCACCACGGATACTCTTGGCAAACAGCCAATTTCGGCGGCCTACTGCAAAATTTTTGATTGCACGTTCCGCACTATTATTATCAATGCTCAGATGCCCATCGTCCAAGTACCTGCGAAGATAGGTTTCCTGATTCAGCGTATACAAAATGGCATCACCAATAAGGGAAGAGCTGTCTACAGAATCTTCCATCGAATGCAACCATTCAAACAGGGCATCCACTACCGGACGCGACTGCTTCTGGCGTTCCTGATACCGTTCTTCCGGTGTCTTATCTTTGATCAGTTCCTCCACTTTATACAGGATTCCGATCCTCGTCATTGCCTGATATGCAACTGTTTCTTTCAGCTGCTCCTTTGTGAAATCCTTTTTTAATGCCGTGAGCGCAGCATCAAAACGGCGTCTCGCATGGGTAAAGCATCCTGTTACGGTAATGGAATCGTTCAGTCCGTGATACGCCTGGTATCCATCACACGTCAGATATTATCAGCAAAGCCTTCCTTGATGTCGTCATACAGCCCGGACAGCAGCCGAATGAGCGTGAAGCGCTCCACTCCATGCTGGATCATTTCACACCCGATGATCCGCAAAAATATATTATAACTGCAGACCGCGGTTACGAATCCTATGATCTCCTGTTCCACTGTGAGCTCAAAAACCTGGGTTACGTTTTCCGTGTAAAATCGCCATCTTCTCCGAAAAGCATTCTTTCTTATTATGCATCTGAGCTTCCGGATGATCTTGAAGAATTCGATGTTACGATAAAGCGCTTTTTTACGGATAAAGCCACAAATATTATGAAAAGCCATCAGATGTTTACCGCTACATCAATCCCAGTAAAAATACCCCTCATTTTTATGAGCTTCTCAGGAAAAAACACAGTCATCTTTATTTCCTGCAGTTTCGCGTTGTTAAGATCAAAACCGCCGGAATTTCTAAAACAGGAAATCTATTCCCGCCTGATTCTGTACAATTTCGGCATTTTTATCGCAAACGAAGCGGCAGAAGAAAACCGGAAAAAGAAACGGGATGGCAGCAACAAGTATCTCTATGAACTTGACTTTTCTTCAGCATTAAAAACAGCCAGAAAGTTCTTCATGCGCAGGGATTCCGGCAGGCACATCGATATTATCCGGCTGATGATGAAATATGTCCACGCAGTGAAAGACAGGTTCCGGCAGTTTCAACGGCCTCTTCGTGGAATCAGCGCAATTCATTTTGGATATTGGTAAGTTCTGCAACTGAATATCCTTCTTTTGGGCAGATGGACAGCATCTGTCTTTTGGGCATACCTGTTTTTGGCTTTTTGAGTTCAAAATATCGGATATCTGACAACAACTGAGCTATCGAACAAAACTTCGAACAACTGGCTTAATGGCATTTCCTTTTATCTATCTCAAAAAACTTAACAAACCCGCTTAAGCCGATTGCCCTGGATGAGGTCAATCCACATACTGATAAGATTGAGGTGCGACCCTTACCCCGAACTCACTTAACTCTTTGGGTTCCGGATACTTTTTTACATTAGTCAGCTCATAGGCTGTTGCTACGTCCTTATTTGCAAAATAATTGTCAAAAAATTTTTTTTCGATTCCTGCGTAATTTTTTGTGATCGACCAGACACGATTGGGAGAATCGATTAAAACATTTTTAATTTCAGCCTCACCGACAACCTTACACACTGGAAATGTTGAATAAATAATTATTTTATCTACCTTTTTTTTGCAAACCCGCTTGCGAAATTCATATTTCTTTTTCCCCGAAAAAATTTCTGCAACAAATTTAGGCTTTATAGACATTAATATAGAACTCATATTTCCTCTGTCCTTTTCAAATTTAAAAAGCCATCTATATAGATGGTTTTTACTTAAGCTTTAAACATATGAATCTGTCTCATTTGTTCCCGATTATACCAGCACCGAATACAAGCATCCATGTATTCCTCAAGATTTTTCTTTCCCGCGTGAACAAAATCTCTATATATTTTTTCCATATCCATTAGCTCAATTTTGTTAAAAAGTAACTCTTTCTCCGGCAATAATCCGTTAAACACCAATTCCGTGCTAAAAATACTATAGTAATGCTTTTGCGTCTGTTCCAATACAAAATTATAATAAGCTAATAACTTTTCAAACTGATTCAGTTTGCTTTTATGTAAAGTAATCATCGGTTTATCCGTATTTAATTGATGCATACTCAGCTCCACCAGATTATGTCCAATCCCCTGATGCTGACACTCTCTCGCCACTCTTAATGTACATATTTTTTTTTCTTTCAAATCGTTTTTCAGAATAGCTACTCCAATAATTCGAAACTGATCTTCACAGATTATGATCTCACGATTATACTTTAATTCAAACTCTCTTGTATACAATCCTTTGTACCAACTTCGAAATCCCTGATATTCGAACACCAGCCGACACAAAAAATTATATATTTCACCTTGATATATTTTCTTTAGTTCCCGAGAAAGCGACGTATATAAATAGTATTTTTTGCCATCTATCATTTTTTCCATAATGCTTCCCTCCATATTAACAATCTTATCATGTTCCATCTTTCATTACAATCTATTAAACTCTGTTATTTTATTCTTCCCAGCAGTAACCCGGTTAAAAATAGAACGAGAACAATTCCACCTGATATATAAGAGAAATAGTCCCCACATTTCATCTGCAATACAGCTACGATTGTACTCCCCAAAACTCCTAATGCTAAAGCCACTACAATATAGGATGTCAAAGTTATAATATTTGTTTTTGAATATTTTATCTTTATTAAACAGGAACATTCATCTTTAAATTTCCAATGATATGCTAATACACGACCTTTTGCATAATTAAGGGTTTCTCCAAAATAATCATCCCAAAGTCCTTCCTCAAGTTCTCTGCACGTCATTTGATTATTGGAAAAAGCTTCAACATCATAAGATGATGGCTCCATCACTAACAAATGACTATCTTCAATTTTCGGAAACAAATAATGTTTTTCAATTATATCAGCAAGGGTTTTCGTTCCAAGATTTCTCTTTTGATTTATCTTAAAGTCAAAAATGCGAGTACCTGAAAATGCACTCTCAAACGACTTATTTGATGGTTCACAGTCAAAATAAATATTATTCTTTAATTCATTCGAAGAAATCCGAAATCGAATGTACACCTCTTCGATATCCTTAAATTTCTGTCCAATAAATCCCTGAGATCTTAAAATATCAAATATGATCTCGGTTTCTCCTTCTCTTACATTCAAGTTATATGCATTGCCAAAACTATGCGCAAACGGAAATAACACAAGTTTTTCTTCTTTTTCATGTTTCGTAAAAGAATAGACAGAATATGATTTCTTTGTTTCCAAGGTTCCATCTATATTAAAAATAATGTCTGCATTTTCCAGTTTTCGTAATTTCGGTACCAAATCATGAATCTGTTCTTTTTCAACCACAAATGGACAGTGAAACATTACTTTCTTAACACTTCTAAAATTCCGAATCTTTATCCCCACATCCAAATCGGGAACATTATTGTCTTTCTTTACAGATTCTGACCAAAAATTAATATGTAGGGAAAAGATCGGCTCTTCTTTACTTCGATTGTTTTTCTCATACCACAAACCAAAACTTTTCATTTGTTTTCTAATCCTCATTACAAGAATAACCAATACCTGATAATGCTTTTCTATCAGAATCGCCTTGCAACATATTCCAATTTCTAATTTATATATTATATTCCAGCACTTTTTATCCGTCAATCAATTTTATTCAACACATATAATCTAGACTTTGTCAAAGAACGATGTGATTTTTACGTTCTCTTCCTATGTGCCAACTTTTCCTCTCCCAATATGATTATAAAATCTGAAAGGAAAGAAACAACGTGATTTTCAAGCATTTTGCCTTGTAAAAATTTTGTTATTCGCATAATATATATTATGCGAATAACAAAATTTAATGATATTATACACTCTTCTGCTTGAAATTACTATATATTCTTGAAATATATTCAATTTTATTGTGTCAGCCCCCCTGTTTCAATGCCATTTAGTTTTTCTAGCTTAACAGCACTTTTTTCAAAATTATTATAACCCTGACAACACACAGCTTTTCGTATTTTGTTCTATTTTGGGGCTGGCACTTATTTAACATTTATGTAACATATTTTATGTTTCTTTTTGCATTTTTCTATTGACATGCAATAAAAAATGTGCGGTCACCTTGTTGTCCATTGGAACAACAAGGTGACCCCTTAGTTTATAAAGGGAATTGATTCCACCACGAATCATTCTATCCCAAAACACTGCAAAACTAAGGAGGCACATTTTTATTATGAACCATTATCCGTCAAATGTAAAAGAAAAATTGAATTCTATCATCTTATCCATGGCTGAACATCACTGGCTCTTTTCCAAAAATCCTGGTCACGATTTTACATGCCAGCATCTTGAGAAACTACTACGGACAAATTCAAAGGCCATTGTATTCTCGCCTGCGATGGGTTCCACGTTGTCTATGCTACCAATTCTGATATTATCGAGGACTATAATAAGCCCCGGCTTATCGACTATAAAGGTTACAACCATATGCACTTAAATGGTTTTGTTGATGTTATCAGCAAAGCCTTCCTTGATGTTGTCATATGCCCTGACAGCTTCCGGATGATCTTGAAGAATTCGATGTTACAATAAAGCCACAAATATTATGAAAAGCCAATCAGATGATTACCGCTACATCATCCCCAGTAAAAATACCCCTCATTTTTATGGGCTTCTATACTTTCATTCAAAACAGCCGGAATTTCTAAAACAGGAAATCTATTCCCGCCTGATTCTGTACAATTTCGGCATTTTTATCGCAAACGAAGCAGCAGAAGAAAACCGGAAAAAGAAACGGGATGGCAGCAATAAGTATCTCTATGAATATCCTTCTTTTTGGCATACCTGTTTTTGGCTTTTTGAGTTCAAAATATCAGATATTCGACAACAACTGGGTTATCGAACAAAGCTTCAAACAACTGGCTTAATGGCATTGCCCCTTGAATATTCACGGTTGATATTTTCTATTTATTTTCATGATAATCAACAATTAAATTTGCTGTTATTATTGCTACCATCACTGGACATGCTACATTCGAAAAAATTTCGCTACAAATACTGCTAATGTTCCCCAATTCAACAATAAATGCCGCTGATAATAGAATCACGCAAATAATTAGCATTGATAAAATCATTATAACATATTTTCTAATTTGCTTCTTTTTTACAATTTTATTCAATTTCTCAACTTCTTCTTGATGTTGTTCATTAAATTTTTCCAATTCTTTTTCATATTCTTCTTTACATACTTTATATTCATCAGACTCCGTCATTTTATGAAATAATTCCATCTTCCGAGTTGTCCAAGGATTGTGATCCCTCCATTCTATATATTTATCAACATCTTCAAATCCATTTAACATTCTAGGATGACCTGGTTCATTATCATGAGATGGGCTGTTTTCGTATCCAGGTGAATTTAAATACCAAAACTGTAATGTTACAAACTCACTTCCAATTTTTAATTTCAAATTCTCTAGGCTGTGATTATGTAACGCTATTAATGAACATCCGATATATTGTGCATCCAACGTTGTCCCTATATGTCCTGCGCCTTTTGAAACCAATGTCACCTTCGAATTATATGTCCCCCCAATTTTATGGGATACATATATAGATTCCTCCGTATAAATCAACGCCATATCATCAGGCTCAATGATGATATAATCACCATTTCTAATAGACTTTTTAGTTTTTAAAGACCACGCAAACTCGCTTACATGCAAGTCAATAGAATTAGCCTTTATAGAATCTTTATGCACAGGATATATGTATATATTCTCCCCCAGTTCTTTTTTTAAATCAACAACACTCAACATATTTCCCACCCCACCCTCATTTATGATATATAAATTATATCACTACAATCGCCAATTTTCAATTTTCAATTTTTGAATAGTTGCTTTTTATTTTCTCGTATTCTTATCTTTGCCTCTAATTTCTTATTTTTTTCTACAAGTTTATCGTAATCTTCAATCTTTTTCTTCATTTCTCTTATTTCATTTTCTTTTTGTTTACGTTCTCTTTCTAAACAATCATCCGTTTCTTTTTGTTTTAGCTTTTCTAAGCAATATTTCTTATAATAAAAATACCCTATTATAAAGGAAATAATACTCGTACAGATTAATGCATAAACTACCTCAATTTTTATTATAAACAACAAAAGTCCCAAAAACAATAAATACAGTACTACCAATCTATCGGTATATTTTCCATGAAGTTCTTTTGATTTTCTAATAAAAAATGCAAACACATATGCCAGAATCTGATACAAAACCTGTGCTAAAACCAACTTAAATACTTTAATACCAGTTATATCTCCCACTAAATATAACTCCAAAATATTCGTACTAATTAAAATTACCCCACTTTTTATTATCTCTTTTGTAATTTCTTTATAGCTGTCTTTATATAAGAGACATCCAGACAATACAAATGTCCAGATAGTGAAACGATAAGTTCCGTCAATGGCTTTCGCGTTTAATTGAAAATATACTAATAACCACACACTTATTGACCAGCCAATATATGAAATTACATCTATTAAATCACTATATTTTCCCTTCATATTCTCCTGCTCCGTTAGACACTTTACATTTATTTTTATAACTTACAATATGTAAATTGTACATAGTTCCGCATACATCTTTCCATCTTCAAACTTCACATCATCGAGTAACAATACCTGGAATAACACTTCCCGGACTCTCTCTAATTTTACCATAGCAAGCTCCGTCTCTGAAAGTCCCTCCAGCTCTATATTTTCCAAATGAAAATTGCAAAGTTTAATTCTACCATCCATTTATACAGTGGAATTCTCTTCT
>ERZ772900.3475-NODE-3475-length-10133-cov-4.416849_pt1 | contig 10133 bp, 10 predicted proteins | sample MGYA00512124_ERZ772900 | MGnify/ENA primary metagenome ERZ772900 (study PRJEB29015, sample SAMEA2737716) | human gut metagenome | biome: human gut; feature: human-associated habitat; material: faeces | place: China | collected 2012 ... | reverse complement strand
CAAGGCATGTTATCTCTGTATTTCTGTGGATCTTCCAGATAGTCATCTATCGCTTTGCGATAAGTTCTTGCAACGGTTGCAACATAAAGAGCCGTTTTCATACGCCCTTCAATTTTAAAGCTGTCGATTCCGGCATCGATCATTTCCGGAATATGCTCAATCATGCATAAGTCTTTTGAGTTGAAAATGTATGTTCCACGCTCATTTTCATAGACAGGCATATACTCTCCCGGTCTCGTCTCTTCCACGATGGAATATTTCCAGCGGCACGGATGCGTGCATGCTCCCTGATTTGCGTCACGGCCAGTAAAGAAATTACTAAGCAGACATCTTCCGGAATATGATATACACATTGCTCCGTGAATAAAGCTTTCAATCTCCATCTCAGCCGGGATTCTTTCACGGATTTCTTTGATTTCTCTCAAGGATAATTCTCGGGCAGATACTACGCGGGAAGCTCCCTGCTTCCACCAGAACTGATAGGTCGCATAGTTCGTGTTATTCGCCTGCGTGCTGACGTGACGCTGAATCTCTGGGCAGATTTCCTTTGCCAGCTCAAACACACCGGGATCTGCAATAATAAGCGCATCCGGTCCAACTTCTTTTAATTCTTTCAGATACTCTTCTACTCCAGGAAGATCATCATTATGTGCAAGAATATTTACAGTGACATGAACTCTTGCTCCATGCTCATGCGCAAACTGCACGCCTTCTTTCATGTCTTCCATAGAGAAGTTCTTTGCCTTTGCACGAAGTCCAAATGCCTCTCCTCCGATATATACTGCATCTGCGCCAAACATAACCGCAGTCTTCAACACTTCCAGACTGCTTGCAGGAATCAGTAATTCTGGATGTCTGTTTCTCATCTTATCGATTCTCCTTCTCCTCTTTTTTCTTCTTGATACTTAGTGCCACACCATCGCCCAACGGGATGATCGATGTCTCCAGCACATCGCTGTGCTTTAATTCATAGAGGTAATCCCGCATACGGCTGTGGATGGTACGGTTCCGTCTCTCTACCGCAAATCTGGATTCTATGATATCCCCATCCTGTAATACATTGTCTGACATCAGGATACCTCCATCCGCAAGCAGCCTTACCGCCTCCGGCATATAATGGATATACTGTCCTTTGGCTGCATCCATAAAAATAAAATCATACGGACCTTCCAGTGTCTTCATCACTTCCAGGGCATCCCCTTCAATCAGTGTGATCTGTTTTTCTTTCCCCGCACGCTTAAAGTTGTTTCTCGCAACCGGAATTCTTTTTTCATAGTTTTCTATTGTTGTGATACGGCTTCCTTCCGGAAGATATTCACTCATTAAGATTGCCGAAAATCCGACTGCTGTGCCCACCTCCAGGACTCTGGCCGGGCGGTTCATTAACATCATTACCTTTAAGAAGCTCTGGGTTTCTTTGCGGATGATCGGTACGAAACTTTCCAATGCTTCTTGTTCGATTGCCTCTATCACAGGATTCTCCGGACGTTCCAACGACCGGATGTATGTAACCATACGTTCATCTACGATCATAGTATCTCTACCTCTGTTCTAACTGTTGTACCTGTTCTTTCCTGCAGTTTCTCTTAGGATTCTACACGGAAACGAGCCGTACACTGTACAAAACCAGCCTCACACACTGTGTCGGAAGGCGCCGGTTTCGTATTATGTGGCGGCTCATTTTTTCTTTTTTATACGTCCATAATGATCGGAAGGATCATTGGTCTTCTCTTGGTACGTTTCCAAATGAAATCGTTCATCGTATCACGGATCACAAGCTTGATCTTACTCCAGTCTGCGTTGCGCTGATGTGTCAGACAATCCTCCACTGCATCTGTAAGGACTTTTCTTGCCTCTTCCATCAGACTTTCGGACTCTCTTACATAGACGAATCCACGCGATACAATATCCGGACCTGCAAGAAGCTGATTGCTTCCTTTTTCCAGTGTCAGTACAACGATCATAATACCGTCTTCCGCCAGATGCTGTCTGTCACGAAGTACAATATTTCCAACATCTCCTACACCAAGTCCGTCTACCAGAATCTCTCCTGTGTGTACATTGTCTACTACTTTTGCTTCCTTCTCACTGACTTCCAAAACATTACCGGATTTCAGGATGAAAATATTATCTTTCGGAATGCCAAGCATTCTGGCAATTCCCGCATTTGCTTTGAGGTGACGGTATTCTCCGTGAACCGGGATCGCATATTTCGGTTTTACCAAAGAATAGATCAGTTTCAGTTCTTCCTGACATGCATGACCGGATACATGTGCATCCTGGAAGATGACATTCGCTCCCTTAGCTGTCAGTTCATTGATTACCTTGGATACAGACTTTTCATTTCCAGGGATCGGATTCGAGCTGAAGATGATCGTATCACCAGGCATGATCGTTACTTTCTTATGCACATCTGCTGCCATACGTGACAGAGCTGCCATAGATTCTCCCTGGCTTCCGGTTGTGATCAGAACGGTCTTCTCCGGCGGATAATTCTTAAGCTGGTCGATCTCGATCAATGTCTTATCCGGAACATTTAAGTATCCCAGTTCCTGTGCAACCTGGATGATGTTCACCATGCTTCGTCCCTCTACGACCACCTTACGGTCATATTTACATGCCGTATTGATGATCTGCTGTACACGGTCTACATTTGATGCAAATGTTGCAATGATAATTCTGGTATCTTTATGTTCTGCAAAAACATGATCAAATGTGATACCTACTGTACGCTCTGACTGTGTAAATCCTGGTCTCTCGGCGTTGGTACTGTCTGACATCAGTGCCAGTACGCCTTTCTTGCCGATCTCTGCAAATCTCTGCAGATCGATCGCATCACCATATACCGGTGTATAATCTACTTTAAAGTCTCCTGTATGCACAACAATACCAGCCGGTGAATAGATTGCCAGTGCTGCCGCATCCTGGATACTGTGGTTTGTCTTAATAAATTCGATACGGAACTGTCCCAGATTGATCGACTGTCCGTGTCTGACAACTTTTCTTCTTGTACTGCGAAGCAGATTATGTTCCGTCAGCTTTTTCTCAATGATTCCCATCGTAAGCTTTGTCGCATAGATAGGAAGATTCAGTTCTCTTAATACATAAGGAAGTGCACCGATATGGTCCTCATGTCCATGGGTGATTACAAATCCTTTTACTTTCTGAATGTTATCTTTCAGGTAGGTGACATCCGGAATGACCAGGTCGATTCCAAGCATATCCTCCTCCGGGAAAGATAATCCGCAGTCTACAACAATAATACTGTCTTCATACTCAAAAGCTGTGATGTTCATTCCGATCTTTTCCAGACCTCCGAGTGGAATGATACGCATTTTTCCATTGTTTTCTCTTTTCAAAATTACACCTCCACGTGTTTACCGCACTACTTTTTTCTGCCTCTTTTTTGGCACTCCCTGCACTGTCCATAGAACTTTAATTCGTGGTCTAACACATGAAATCCCGTGGTATCTTCGATCTTATCTTCCAGATCTTCCAACAGATCATCCTTAAACGGAAGAATCTTACCACATGTTCTGCATATCAGATGGTGATGATGATGTCTTTCTTCTCCATCAAAGAATTCTCCGATTTCATAACGTGCACATCCATCGTCAAGACTGATACGATCCACCAATTGCATTTCCAGTAACAACTGCACTGTCCGGTATATAGTTGCCAGCCCAATCTCCGGATAATCTTCTCTTACTAATTCATAAATATCTTCTGCAGTCAGATGCTTATCGCGGTGATCTGCAAGGACCTCCAGTACCAGTATACGCTGGTTGGTAACTTTCAACCCCTTCTCTCTCAGCATTTCTTTAAACTTCTCTTTACTGATAGACATTCCAAACTACCTTTCAATCTCTACATCTTCAAGTAGTTCTTCAAATACTTTCAGAACAGCAGAAAGCTCTACATCATCCTCTACGATCTCGTATACGCTCTCTGACTGACTCTCTCCTGATGTGTCTTTCAGAATCAGACATTCTGCATCATCTTCTTCCGAATCCGTCACCAGAATATATGACACACCACCAACTTTCGTCTGTTCAAGTACATAAAAATCTACTTCTTCATTCATCTCTTCGGACATGAATTTAATCTTTTCCATCTGCAATCTACCTCTTAATCCAGTGGCGTATGTGCAAGTGAATCCAAATATCCCTGCAATATAAAAACAGCCGCAATCTTATCAATATATTTCTTACGGTCTTCACGCCTTACCTTATTCTCTATTAAAGTCCGTTCAGCTTCTACCGTGGTCAGACGCTCGTCCCACATCACGACCTCCAGGCCGGTCCGTCTTTTTAACATCTCACCAAATGCCATTGATTTTTCCGCACGATCTCCAATATCATTGTTCATATGCTTCGGAAGTCCGAGGACAATCTTCGTAACCTGATACTCTTCGATCAGTGCTTCGATACGCGCACAGGTCTTTCTGAGCTTGTTCTCGTCCTTTCTGCATATAGTCTCCACTCCCTGAGCAGTAATTCCCAACGGATCACTGACAGCAACACCTACCGTCTTGGATCCATAGTCCAGTCCCATGATTCTCATAGTCATTATTCCCACTCATTATGCTCAATATACGTCTTGAGCATCTCTTCTACCAGTTCATCTCTTTCCATCTTCATGATCAGACTTCTGGCTCCGTTATGGCTTGTGATATAAGTCGGATCGCCGGACATAATGTATCCTACGATCTGATGTACCGGATTATATCCCATTTCACTCAATGCCTTGTATACGATTTCCAGAATATCTTTTGCACTGATCTGCGGTCCACTTTCCACCTGGAAAAACTGGGTATTTGTCATATTTTTCATGTAATCACGTCCTCCAAAAATATTTCAATTTTATTCTACATGATTAAATCTTAAATTTCAATGCAATATTTGTAATTGGTTTTCAATTTCTACATTTACAAGCTGATTAATAAGATTATTCGGATTTTTTACACCAATTTTCACATATTCCTTTGTGTGACCAATCTGTAATTCTTCTCCGTTGCGTATAATTTTCTCTTCGATCAGAACTTCCTGCGTGGTTCCGATCAGTCTTTCTTCGTATGCGGCCTGTTTTCTATGGCTCAGTTCTATAAGTTCCGCACTTCTTACAGCCTTGATCTGATCCGGAACCTGGTTTTTCATTGCTGCGGCCTTCGTTCCTTCTCTTCTGGAATATTTGAAAATGTGTGTCTCGTAGAAATCCACTTTATCTACAAATGCTTTTGACTCGGCAAATTCTTCTTCCGTTTCTCCCGGGAATCCAACGATCACATCTGTTGTAAGTGCCGGGTTACGGAAATACTTACGGAGCAGCCGGCATTTTTCGTAATACTCTTCTGCAGTGTATCTGCGGTTCATGCGCTTCAGTGTTGCATTGCATCCGCTCTGCAGTGACAGATGGAAATGCGGACACATCTTCGGAAGCTGTGCGATCGTCTGTACAAATTCCTCCGTGATGATTCTTGGTTCCAGTGATCCGAGGCGGATTCTTTCAATTCCATCTACTTCGTGGATCGCAAGGATCAGGGATAACAGATTGTCATCGCAGTCGATTCCATAGGAACTCAGATGGATTCCCGTCAGTACCACTTCTTTGTATCCGTTGGCCGCCAATGTCTTTACTTCTTCAAGTACGCTGTCACGGCTTCTGCTTCTTACTCTTCCTCTTGCAAATGGAATAATACAGTAAGAACAGAACTGGTTACATCCATCCTGTACCTTGATATACGCTCTCGTATGCTCTGCTGCCGTGCTTAAATGCAGATCTTCATACGCTTTTTCGTGATTGATATCCAGAATCTCCTGATAAGTCTCTGCCGCTTTTTCCTGTTTTGCCGGTGTTCCGGCCTGGGCATCCGGATTTTTCTCTTTCTCATAATTTTCCAGGATCTCGACAATATTCTGCTTCTTGTTATTTCCGATGACAATATCGATTCCATCCGGGATGTCATCTTTTCTGGCCTGCACGTAACAGCCACAGGCAACGACAATCGAATCCGGATTCATCTTTCTTGCCCTGTGCAGCATCTGTCTGGATTTCCGGTCTGCCATATTTGTCACCGTACAGGTATTAATGATATACACATCTGCACCTTCCTGAAACGGCACAATCTCATATCCATGCTTTTCCAGCAGTTCCTGCATGGCTTCCGTCTCATACGCATTCACTTTGCACCCGAGATTATGCAATGCTACTTTCTTCATGTATCTGTTCCTTTCTTTTTTACACATTGTTGTAACTTCTAACGAAAATCTTCTGAATTCTTTGGCAATTTGTTTCTTGACTTTTCTTCGTCTGACTCTTAATATATCTATAGAACAAGAAATGAATCAAGGAGGGTATTCCAATGAAAACAGTAAAAATTTCTTTAAATTCAATTGACAAAGTAAAATCATTTGTAAATGACATCACAAAATTTGATTATGATTTTGATCTTGTATCCGGAAGATATGTCATCGATGCAAAATCAATCATGGGAATCTTCAGCTTAGATCTTTCTAAACCGATCGATCTGAACATCCACGCTGATGATAATGTAGATGAGATCATGGCTATGTTAAAACCATATCTTTGTGACTAATCAGTAATCAAAAAGTAAATGATCTACTTAGAAAAAGGGCTGACCTGTTTAAGGGTTCAGCCCTCTTTTTTTATTTTACTTCAATGACCTCAACAGTCTCGATCGCCTGCTTCATCAGCTCATCAATCTTTTCATTCAGGTTCTCTTCCGAACGCCGGATCACATCAATATTCGGCTTTGTTACCGGATGTTTTGCCACGAAGATCGTACAGCAGTCTTCGAATGGCTGGATGGATGTCTCGTAAGTATCGATCTTCTCTGATACATCCACGATCTCCTGCTTGTCAAATCCGATCAGCGGACGATAAACCGGCATCGTACATACATCATTGGTTGCCGCAAGGCTCTGCATGGTCTGACTTGCCACCTGCCCGATACTCTCGCCTGTGATCATACCTAAGCATCCATCTTCTTTTGCAAAATGCTCTGCAATACGCATCATATATCTTCTCATAATGATCGTCAGTTCATCGTGCGGACACTGGTCATAGATATAAAGCTGGATGTCAGTAAAGTTAACTACATGAAGCTTGATCGGTCCGGAATATTTTGCTACCTTCTTCGCAAGATCCACAACTTTCTGTTTTGCGCGCTCACTTGTATACGGCGGTGCGTGGAAATAGGTTGCTTCAAGACTCACACCACGTTTTGATACCATATATCCCGCAACCGGGCTGTCAATACCACCGGATAACAGCAGCATCGCCGAACCATTCGTTCCAACCGGCATTCCGCCTGCTCCCGGGATGATCTGTGAATATACGTAAATCTCATTTCTTACTTCTACATTGACCATAACATCCGGATGATGCACATCGACTTTGATTCCGCTCTCCGGAAATGCATACAAAATAGCCTCTCCAAGGTCACGGCTGATCTCCATAGAATTCAATGGGTACGACTTCTTTGCACGTCTGGATTCTACTTTGAATGTGAAGTTCTTATCCGGATACATCTCATCCATATATGCCACAACGTCTTTCTTCAGTTCCTCAAATCCTTTATCCTCCATACGGACAACCGGACAGATTCCGACCAGACCAAATACCTTTTTCAGATGTTCTACCGTCTCATCATAATCGTAATCTCCTTTACAGTCCACATAGATTCTCGCCTGTGACTTATGCACATCAAACTGTCCGTCCACATCCTTTAATGCATAGCGCACCTGACGTACCAGTGCATCCTCGAACAGATGACGGTTCTTTCCCTTAATTCCAATCTCTCCATATTTTAATAAAAATGTATGAAATCTCATCTTCTGATTCCTTTCCTGATTTCTTTCTCTTTTATCGTGATCTACTTAATGTCTGGTATATCTTCTAAGCATCGGTACTATATTATATAGTGCATCGAGCGTATAGTCAATCTCTTCCATCGTAGTAAATTCTGACATACTGAACCTGAGGGTCGCATCCAGGAACTCCTGCCTTGCGCCGATTCCCTTTAACACACCGCTGATCTGTGGATGATTGGATGCACATGCCGAACCGGATGATACATAGATTCCCTTATCTTCCAGCGCATGCAGCAATACTTCACTCCGGATACCTGCGATTCCTACACTGATAATATGCGGTGCCGATGTCTCATCATATAATCCGTGGATCGTCGTATTCTCAATCTTTTCCACGCCTTCGATGAAATGCTGCTTTAGCATCCTCATCTTCTCTACCTTCTTATCCAGGTTGTCGTAAATCGTCTTTGCTGCCAGGGAAATTCCTGCGATTCCCGGTACATTTTCTGTTCCGGAACGCATATCATGCTGCTGGCCGCCTCCATAAACGATCGGACGGATCTTTACATTTTCACCGATGTATAAAGCACCCACACCCTTCGGTCCGTGGATTTTATGACCACTGACGGAACACATATCTACCTTAAGTTTCTTCGGGTAAATCTTATATTTTCCAAATCCCTGTACCGCATCGACATGGAATAAAATATCTTTATTATATGCCTTTACGATACTTGCCGCTTCCTGGATCGGCTGGACAGAACCTACCTCATTATTCACATACATGATCGATACCAGAATCGTATCTTCACACAGTGCTTCCTGCAGTGCATCCAGACGGATCCTTCCATACTGATCTACCGGAAGATAGGTTACACGGAATCCTTCTTCCTCTTCCAGAAAACGCATGGTATTAATGATCGCCGGATGTTCAATCGATGACGTGATCAGGTGGTTGCCTGCACGCTTGTTCGCCCTTGCTGCACCGATCAATGCCATATTGTCACTCTCGGTACCGCCGGAAGTAAAATACACTTCCTTTTCCTGTACTTTCCATAGTCTTGCAAATGTCTCTTTTGCTTCTTTTATATATTTTTCTGCTTCCACACCTTTGTTATGCATGGAAGACGGATTGCCATAGTCTTCACACATAACCTTCTGCACCAGTTCCCCGACGCTTCGATATGCCATAGTGGTCGCCGAATTATCCAGATATACTTCCTTCATTTCTTCACTTCCTGTACTCTTCATTCTTAGTATTAGATTATGTCTCTACCCTTCCAGATGGAACATCAGAACCGAAAGCATTGTAAGTCCGGCCGTCTCTGTACGGAGGATTCTCTTTCCAAGTGTCAGCGGCTCTGCCCCGGCTTTCACAGCCTGTTCTACTTCTTCTTTCTCAAAGCCGCCTTCCGGTCCGATAAAGATGCCAACCGACTGCCCCGGCCGGATCTCTGCAATGATCTGCTTCGTCTCTTCCATGCCTTCTGCCAGTTCATACGGGATCAGGACAACATCCAGTTCCTCTGCATACTTCAGGGCCTGTGCATAGGTACACACTTCTCCCACTGCCGGGATAATGCCTCTTCCTGCCTGCTTTGCCGCACTGACTGCGATCTGCTGCCAGCGTTCGACCTTCTTTTTTGCTTTCTTTGCATCCAGCTTTACTACTGCACGCTTCGTTGCCACCGGAATCACCTGGTATACACCCAGCTCCACCGCTTTCTGCACGATCAGTTCCATCTTGTCCTGTTTTGGGAGTCCCTGAAACAGATAGATTTTTGACGGAAGTTCGCTCTCATCCTTCTTTTTCTCCAGAATCCTAAGTACCGCCATGTCTTCTTCGTAAGATTCCACCACACACAAATAGAGCCACCCGTCACCGTCCCCAATGGTCAGTTCCTCGCCGGTCTTCATACGGAGCACATTCTTCATATGATTGACGTCACTGCCTTCTACATAGATTTTTTCTTCCCTCACCTGTTCCGGTGATACAAAAAAATGCTGCATATGCCGATCCTCTAATTCTTTCTTGCTGTTACAGATACCCACTCACCCTGGTGATTGACTTCCAGGACTTCCAGACCTGCCTCCTTCACAGCTTTTACTACCACATCTTCTTTGTCTTCGATGATTCCACTCGTGATATAGATACCGCCTTTTTTCATCTGATGAATGATCACAGGTGTCAGCGGCACCAGTACATCTGCCAGAATATTTGCTGCTACAATATCATATTTTTCATATCCCACCTTGTCCTGTACTGCTTTATCGTCAATGATGTTACCGATCATGACTTCA
>ERZ772900.3473-NODE-3473-length-10133-cov-15.148045_pt1 | contig 10133 bp, 6 predicted proteins | sample MGYA00512124_ERZ772900 | MGnify/ENA primary metagenome ERZ772900 (study PRJEB29015, sample SAMEA2737716) | human gut metagenome | biome: human gut; feature: human-associated habitat; material: faeces | place: China | collected 2012 ... | reverse complement strand
TCCCTCTGCCCATGCAGTTCCATTAAAATTCACAGTCAGATTCTCCAATACGGGATTAAAGGTATCTGTGATCACGACACCGGTAGCTGCATCCGCTGCCGTATTCCCCAGATTCTGTATCAGGAACGTATACGTCAATGTTCCATTCTCTGTCACGGGTACGGGACTGACGGACTTTGTGATCGTAAGAAGCGGTCCGCTTACCGCATTTACTGTCTCGTTCACAGTAACAGGAGTGACCCCTGCCCCGGCAATCGTCGCCGTATTCGTAATGGAAGCCTCTGCTGCCAGCGGCGCATAAGAGTTCACCTCAGCCTCATAGGTAAGTGTCACATTACCTCCCGCAGGCACGGTAATTCCCGTGATTGTCAGAGGAGGGCCTGCCGTTACAGCCGGTGTTGCCTGTAAAATTCCGTTTGCATAGTATTTTACGGTCCCCGGAATATACGTCAGAGGTGTCAGTTCTCTGGTATTAAACAAATACTCTCCCAGATTATCCGTTACTGTAATTCCGTTAAATGCTGTAGTGCCTGAGTTCACAATACTGATCACATACGTCACATTTTCATTCTGCCCGTAGGTATCCCGCACTGCTGTCTTGGTTGCAGACAATACCTCCGTGATCTCACCCACTGCTATATTGGAGTTTGTAATCTCATTTCCATAGCGAAGCTGTGCCTGGTTCGTAAATCTAGCCATATATTTTTGTATCCTTTCATTGTATTTGGATTTACTATAATATATGACTGTTTTTAAGAAAGTTGACGGATTCTGTCACCGCATTTCTTGACTTTCCTCTTCCACCTCCGTATGATGGAATCACAGGCATTCACTGGCGCTGCCCCAAAAAACATTGAGGATTCAACATGAAGAAAAAAGTATTTAACATCATCCAGATCGGCGACAAAAGCAACCGTATCAGCCGTGCATTCGATATTTTCATCACCTTCACGATCATCTGCAATATCATTGTCACGTTTCTGGAAACATTCGATCAATTAACATCCTTCGGTGGTCTGTTTACCATGCTGGAACATGCCAGTGTCCTGATTTTCTGTATTGAATACGCGCTGCGCATCTGGACTGCCGACTATCTCTATCCAGAAAAAACACCGGGACGCGCCCGGTTCTGCTTTCTCATTTCCTTTGATGGAGTGGTGGATCTGCTGACGATCATCCCTGTCTTTTTTCTGTCGGGCTTCATCATTTTCCGTATGCTGCGCGTGGCGCGGATTTTCCATCTGTTCCGGCTCAATGCGAAATACGACTCGTTCAACATCATTACCACCGTACTCTATGAAAAACGGAACCAGATCATTTCCTCTGTATTCATCGTCATGGTGCTGATGCTGGCGAGCAGCATGTGCATGTATAGTGTCGAGCACAACGCTCAGCCGGACATTTTCCGCAATGCATTCAGCGGCATCTGGTGGAGTATGTCCACGCTGCTGACCGTCGGTTACGGCGATATTTACCCGGTCACAACGCTTGGGCGCGTGATGGCGATCTGCATCGCCTACCTCGGAGTCGGTGCCGTCGCAATCCCAACCGGTATCATCAGCGCCGGTTTCGTCGAACAGTACCAGCGCAAGAGCAGCCTGTCCAGCATGAAGGACGCGGATATTCAGGAAATTGCCGAGGTTTTCGTCGATAAACGGTATGCCGGAAAAACCATTGAAGAGATGGAAGAAGAGCAGAATATCAAGATATTTCTGGTGCTGCGCGATGATCTGTCGGTGCTTCCGCAGAAAAATATGGTTTTGAAATTAAATGATATTGTGATTATACGAATAGAAAATGAAGCGTAATCAAACTTATCATCAAACATTTTTTGTGAACACAAAAAGACTGCCGTCCAAAGTTTCTCTCTCTGGACAGCAGCCTTTTCTTTCCTTCAAAATCAGCTTCTCAGCTCAATTCCATACGTCTTATTCAGCTGTTTCAGCACTTTCTTGACATATCCGTCAACGGTATCTGCCTTGAACGCCTCTTCCTTCGGAGTGAAGAGAACGGTAAATGCCATCGATTTCTTATCGGCTGCGATCTGTCTGCCCTCGTATACGTCGAACAGGCTAACATCCTTGACGTAAGCACAAGCCTCGCGGATACAGCCCTCAACCTGTCCGCAGGTGATGTCTTTGTCCATAACCAGCGCCAGATCACGTTTTTCCTCCGGGAATTTTGGAAGCGGCTCAAATACTTTGGCTTTTCCATACCATTTCTCCAGCGCTTTCATGCTGATCTCCAACACATACGCATCTTCGCGCATTGCCTCTTCCTTCATGATCTCATATTTTACCTTACCGAGGTAACCAATCTCCTCGCCCTCGCAGAAGATCGCTGCGGTCTGATACGGATGCAGGAACGGTTTCTCTGCTTTTTCATAGTTAAAAGTAATATTTAAAACATCGGCAACTGCCTCTGCCATTCCCTTTAAGGTAAAGAAAGACTCTTCCTTACCAAATGCACCGATGCACAGCGTCTCTCGCTCTTCCGGATATTCCGTCAGAGGCAGGGACTTCGGAATAAATGCATTTCCAATCTCGAAGATACGTCCCTCGAAGATGCCTCTCTTCTGGTTGCGTCCCATCGCATGAATCATCTGCGGTGCCAGTGTTGTTCTCATCAGGGACAGATCCTCGTTGATCGGATTCATGATGCGGATCGCCCTGCGCTCTGGCGCGTCCTCTGCAAATCCCATTTCATCCAGATCCGACGGGGAGAAGAAGGAATAGTGGATTCCCTCAAATGCGCCAACACTGCACAGCGTTCTCTTTACTTTCAGAATTGTTCTCTGACGCAGGTTGCTTCCACCGATCGTCACCTTAGCACTCGGCATGAAGGTCGATGTGATGTGATCGTAGCCGTACATACGGATCACTTCCTCGGCAACATCCGGATAATCTTCCATATCCTCGCGGTATGCCGGGAAATGCATGGTCAGTTCGTCGCCGTTGATCTCCGGCTGGAAGTTTAAGCCAGTCAGGATGCGTAAAATATCCTCGTCCGGAACGGTAATACCCAGAACAGCGTTTACCTTCTTAACACTTGTCTTGAAGGTAGTCGGCTCTAAGGAGTTTCCGGTATTTACATTTTTATGGGTCTTGGAAATCTTACCAACTCCCAGCTCCTCAACCAGGTGCAGGGCACGTTTCATCGCCATCTCGGTTGTGTACTCATCAACACCCTTAGAATATCGCTGGCTCGCGTCGGAGCCCTGTCCTAATGCACGGGAGCTTCTGCGGATGTTGTCACGGGCAAATTTAGCTGCCTCAAACATCACTTCCGTCGTGGTATCACGGATCTCAGAATTTAAACCACCCATGATTCCGGCAAGTGCTACCGGCTTTTTGCCGTCGCAGATAACCAGATTGTTCGGATTTAAGGTAAATTCTTTCTCATCCAGCGTCACGATCTTCTCGCCCTCGGCCGCGCGTCTTACGTTGATCGCATTGCCCTCCAGATAATCGCAGTCAAACGCATGAAGCGGCTGACCTAACTCACGCATGATATAGTTTGTAATATCAACAATATTGGAAATGGAATTATTCCCTACCAAAGCCAGACGTCGTCTCATCCATGCCGGGGACTGACCCAGTTTTACGTCATATACATAGTGTGCAATGTAACGCGGGCAAAGATCCTGTGCCTCTACCGTTACGTTGAAGCCTTCTTTCTCAACTTCTGTCTCAGTGTAATCCAGTGCCGGTGTCTTGAGCGGCTCGCCCAGTGCGGCGGCAACCTCTCTTGCCAGACCGAAAATACTCTGGCAGTCCGGACGGTTTGCCGTGATAGAAACATCGAAGATCCAGTCATTTAAGCCAGTCAGCTCTTTGACATCCGAACCAATTTCCGCATCCTCCGGCAGAACCAGCAATCCGTTGTAACCAGCACCCGGATACAGATCCTCGTTTAAGCCAAGCTCGGTACCGGAACACAGCATACCCTGGGACTCATAACCTCTCAATTTACCCTTTTTAATGGTAGCCACGCCCTCGATCGTCACATGATCTTTTGCAGTTGCATATACTTTCGCGCCAATCATGGCAACTGGGAATTTTCCGCCAGCTTTTACATTGTCAGCGCCACAGCAGATCTGTAAGAGTTCCGGACCACCTACATTGACCTGGCACACATGAAGATGTGTTTCCGGAATCGGCTCACAGGAGTCAACATAACCAACGACGATGCCACTGATATCCTTGCCAACCTGCCATTTTTCTTCTACCTCAAATCCACAGTCAAAAAGCTTCTTCTCCAGCTCATCTGCGGAAATATTAATATCTACATAATCTTTTAACCAGCTTAACGGTACAAGCATTTCTAATCCTCCTGTCCTGATCAGTCATCGATCTGATCCAGCACACGCAGATCAGACTCAAAAAGCATCTTGATATTGTTGATGCCGTATTTCAGCATTGCGATACGCTCCAGACCCAATCCGAATGCGAATCCACTGTATTTATTGGAATCAATGCCGCAGTTTTCCAGTACCTTCTTATTTACCACACCAGCGCCGAGAACCTCGATCCAGCCTGTTTCCTTGCACAGACGGCAGCCCTTGCCGCCGCACTGGAAGCAGCTTACATCGACCTCAACAGACGGCTCCGTGAACGGGAAATAGGACGGACGAAGTCTCGTTTTTGTCTGCTCACCGAAAATTCTCTGAACAAACATATCCAGCATACCCTTTAAATCACACAGGGTGATGCCCTCATCAACAACCAGACCTTCCATCTGGCTGAACATCGGAGAATGGGTCGCATCATCGTCAGAACGGAATACTTTACCCGGGGAAACAACCTTGATCGGCGGTTTTTTCGCTTCCATAACATGAACTTGTCCAGCCGATGTCTGGGTACGGAGCAAGAATTCCGGAGACAGATAGAATGTATCCTGCATATCGCGCGCCGGATGATCCTGCGGTGTATTTAAAGCTGTAAAGTTATAATAATCGGTCTCGATCTCGGTTCCCTCATATACCTCAAATCCCATAGAGGTGAAGATATCCGTCAGCTGATTGCGGACCGTCGTAACTGGATGCAGATTACCGTAACGGATTTTAACCGGCGGCATCGTGATATCAATCTTCTCCGATTCATAGCGCTGCTGCTGCTCTTTCTCTTTTAATTTCTGATCCAGCTCGTCAAAGAAATTGTTTGCCCACTCCTTGGCGCCGTTGATAGTCTTACCAAATTCCGCTTTCTGGTCATTGGCAACATTGCGCATTTCTTTCATCAGCAGACCAATTCTGCCCTGCTTATTATCCAGAAAGGTCTTCTTAAACTCATAGACACTCTTGGAAGTCGTCAGAGCATCCGCACCCTGGCGGATTTCCTCTTTGATCGCAGTGATCACTTCATTCAGCTCTTTTAAATCCTGCATGATTTCTCTCCTTCTATTACTTTTGTTGCTTTTTATCTTGATATTGCTTTAACTTGTGGACACGAATTTGTGCATAAAGGATGTTCTCTGGCACATTCGGGCGTCTCGCGCGGTCGCTTGCGACATGACATAAAAAAATCCCTTCGCACAAAACGTGCAAAGGGACGATCATATCTATACCGCGGTACCACCCAGCTTCCTGTCGGCAGGTCATTTTTTCGTCTGCCACAGACACTTTCCGGTATGTAACGTACACCAGACGGCAATGCCTACTCTAAATTTCAGCAATGCAACTCCCGTGGGAAATTCGGATATCTGTCTGAACGGAAAAAGGCTCACAGCCGCTGACCTCTTCTCTCTGACCGGAAACAGTATCTTAAAACACGATCTTCGCTTTTGGATTGATTGCAACTAACTAACTGGTATTGTAGGCATTTTTTTAAGAAAAGTCAAGTCCTTTTTGTCTGGGGAGACTTTCTTAATTACTTCTATTTTACAAATCTTCATTTCTATTGTATACTGGTTGGAAAACGAAACGATCATCCACGGAGGTAATCCAATGTTTACAAAAGCAATCACCAGAAAGCCTTGCAAAGCCCTGATCGATGGCATCTCCACCGCCCAGTTCTGCGACGGCACACCAGATTATGAAACCGCAGTAAAGCAGCACGACTGCTATGTTGCCACTTTAAGAGAACTTGGCCTTGCAGTCACAGACCTGGAAGCAGATGAACGTTATCCAGATTCCTGTTTTGTCGAAGACCCGGCCGTTGTCATGGAGCGCTGCGCTATCATCACCAACCCGGCGCGCGAATCACGGAATGGTGAAAAAGTGGAAATCGAACAGACAATTAAAAAGTTTTACAATGATGATCAGATCTTCCACATCGAATCTCCAGGAACCTTAGAAGGCGGCGACGTCATGAGAGTGGGCGATCACTTCTATGTAGGTCTTTCCGACCGCACCAACGAAGAGGGCGCAAAACAGTTCCATGAAATTGTGACAAAATTGGGTTACACCTCTTCTACTGTCCCAGTGACCGAGGGATTGCATTTAAAAGATTTCGCCATCTATCTGGAAAATAACAACCTGTTAGTTACTTCCCTGATGGATCAGGAACCTTCCTTCCAGAACTTCAACCGCTTTGTCATCGATCCAGAGGAGCTTTACGCCATCAACAGCTTATACATCAATGGCACCGTCCTGGTTCCAGCCGGTTATCCAAAGACAAAAGCCCTGATTGAAACACTGGGATATCCGGTAAAACTGGTAGACACCAGCGAATTCCGGAAAATTGACGGAAGCCTGACTTGTCTGTCCCTGAGATTCTAGGCTATTACACGCGGAGCGTTTTTGTGTCATAGGACGAAGTTTCCTATGACACAAAAATAAGAGCTATCTGACTTTCTCGTCATCAGATAGCTCTCTTACGAAATATCCCGAAGTTTCACTTAATAACCTCTCTTTCTGTTATCTAGTTTTCAAATTGCTATGGGTCTCTGCCTTTCATCTGAATCTCCTCCTTCGATTACATCTATGTAAACTCGCTAAGAGATTTTTCTTAAGTTTATTTTCCTAACCCATTGGACCGTCCTCCTTTTTTTATTTTTGTTTTGCTTTTTATTTCTCTTGTTTCTTGTTGTCTTTATTGTACTAGATTAAGTACAATTTGTCAATATATTTTTCTAAATATTTTAAAATTATTTTTGTTATTTCTGAATATATTGTTTTATTTGTTTTAATTTTATATTTAATTATATTATTTCCATCTATTTACGGTCAACACATCTGCCATCACTTTTTGTGGATTTATGTTTCTGCGTTAACGTCTGATGGTTTTCCATTTTCCTGTCCGGTATTCAAGATAAGAAATTACAAAATTAGCCGTCCAGCCAATCGGCACTGCATACCATACCCATGCGATTCCAAACCTCGGCGCCAGTGTCATGGCCATGATCACACGAATGCTTAAATTCACCAGATTGGCAATGGTAAATAACTTCATATCCCCTGCGCCCCGAAGGACTCCATCTGCTGCCATCTTAAAACCGATCATGAAGAAGAAAAATCCCATGAACACCAGATACCCATAGCCAGTGGCAATCGCGACCTGACTGCCCTCCGCGCCTAGAAACAGAGTGATAAACTGCGTCGGAAACAGTTCCAGAATCACGCAGATCACTACGCCGAAGAATATGACCATTTTGTTGGCCTGCACGTAACCTTTGCTTACCCGCTTCAACTGTCCCGCGCCGATATTCTGTGCCGTGTACGAGGAAATGGCGTTGCCCACTGCCGCCATGGGCACGATACAGATGGACTCGATCCGCATACCAGCCGAAAATCCCGCCAATGATTCTGCACCGAAGCTATTGACCACCGACTGTACCAGCATCATGCCGATGGACACGGTAGACTGCTGTAAAATAGACGGGAGGGCGATCTTCGCCATGGGAAGAAGTTCCTCCGCCTCGAAAATGCCATCAGAAGCACCTTCCAGTTTCTTCAGTTCCTTCCTGAGAACCGTAAATGACCCCAACACAGAAACGCCCTGCGCGATCAGCGTCGCCCAGGCTACCCCTGCCACATCCAATGCAAAATCTGCCACAAATACCCAGTCCAAAATAATGTTAAACACTGAGGAAAAGATCAGGAAATATAGCGGAATCCTGGATTTTCCCAAGGCATTGAACATAGAAGAAAGTACATTATACATAAATAAAAACGGCAGTCCCAGGAAATAGATCTGCAGATAAGTCACTGACATATCCAGAACTTCCACCGGCGTATTCATAGCAATCATGATATTTTTGCTGAATGCCAGTCCAATGACACCTAACATCACACTGATGACCAGAAATGTCACCAGCGCTGTATACACCGTTTTCTTCAATTTTCCATAATTTCCATGGCCAAAATACTGGCTGACGATCACTGACGCGCCCATACCGCCTCCGATCGCTACGCAGATGAAAATATTCGTCAAAGAATAAGCGGCTCCCACCGCAGCCAAAGCCTTTTCTCCTACTAACCGCCCCACGATTGCTGAATCCGCCATGGTGTAGGCCTGCTGAAAGAGGTTGCCTATGATCATGGGAATAGCAAAAACGATGAGGGCTTTTAGAGGATTTTCAGTTATGAGGTAATCATTTTTCATGCTATTGTCTCTCCATTTTCCTATTATCTAATTCCAACTATTCCGCTCTTTTCTTATGGAACCCTTTTCTCTTATTTCTAAAAAATCCCCGCAGCCCCTTATTTTACAAGGGGCTGCGGGGGTGATACTATTCAAATTCTACCGTTCCAGTTGGCTTCGGTGTGAAGTCATACAGCACACGGTTGATTCCCGGTACTTCATGGGTAATACGGTCTGTAATGTGAACCATCACTTCATGCGGGATCTCAGCAGCGGTAGCTGTCATAACATCGGTGGAGCATACGGCACGAACGATACAGCACCACTCGAATGCACGCTTGCCATCTTTGATACCGGTTGAACGGAACTCTGGAACAACGGTAAAGTACTGCCAGATCTTGCCTGCAAGGCCGTTCTTATCGAACTCCTCACGAAGAATCGCATCAGACTCACGTACAGCTTCCAGACGGTCACGTGTGATTGCACCCGGGCAGCGAACACCAAGTCCCGGACCCGGGAATGGCTGACGATATACCATATCATGCGGCAGACCAAGCTGATCGCCAACAACACGAACCTCATCCTTAAACAGGATTCTAACCGGCTCTACCAGTTCGAAATCCATATCCTCCGGAAGACCGCCTGCATTGTGATGTGCCTTGATACCTTCCTCAGACTCCAGAATATCCGGCCAGATCGTTCCCTGTGCTAAGAACTCAATTCCATCAAGCTTTCTGGCTTCCTCAGCAAATACCTCGATAAACTCGCCGCCGATGATCTTTCTCTTTGTCTCCGGATCATCCACACCTGCCAGCTTATCCAGGAAACGGTCGGTAGCATCCACATAAACCAGGTTCGCATTCATCTGATTGCGGAATACCTCGATCACCTGCTCCGGCTCACCTTTACGCAGAAGACCATGGTTCACATGAACACATACTAACTGCTGGCCAATTGCCTTGATTAACAGAGCTGCAACTACGGATGAATCTACACCGCCGGAAAGTGCAAGAAGAACCTTCTTATCTCCTACCTGTTCCTTGATCAATGCGATCTGCTCATCAATAAAAGCCTGAGCAAGCTCCGGTGTATTGATCCTCTCCATGTCAGCCGGACGTCTGATTTCAGTAACGTTCATTTTGTAACTCCCCCTTCAAAATTTCAATCAGTTTCTATAACGTTTCTTTGTCAAAATGGGATCGCTGCATATCAGCATCTATACAATATTCTGACATAACCGATCTTAAATAAATAAGGACATTATCTAAGTGGTGTAATACTATTATATCAGAAATACAAGAAAAAGCGAATCTGCATTAACTTATTCTTATCATATATTTTCAGATACATATGCCTGGTTGACCTTTTTCCCTTTCAGCATATATATTCTAGATTCAAAATCGGTACAAGGAGTCACATTTCCTGGCACTTCACCAGCTGTCACATCGGATGTGATCAATCCATAATTCATCAACTCATCGCCGTAATGTTCTGTATGATTCCATACATTTTCATAAACCATATCCGGGTTCAACCCCTGTAATCTGACACGGCTATACGGCTGATTCACTCCATTTAAAACACGATAGTAGCCTACGATTGCAAGCGTGC
>ERZ772900.3465-NODE-3465-length-10151-cov-4.251288_pt1 | contig 10151 bp, 9 predicted proteins | sample MGYA00512124_ERZ772900 | MGnify/ENA primary metagenome ERZ772900 (study PRJEB29015, sample SAMEA2737716) | human gut metagenome | biome: human gut; feature: human-associated habitat; material: faeces | place: China | collected 2012 ... | reverse complement strand
AGCACAGCGGACTCTGACTCCGTATGTGAGGGTTCGAATCCTTCTCCCGCTGCCAAAAAGCTCTGTATTCTTTGGAATACAGAGCTTTTTTATTGATTGCCACAGCAGGCGCATAAGGAGATGATGCAGCATGATCTTTTTTACAGCAGATACGCACTTTGGACATAACAACGTGATCCGCTTTTGTGACCGCCCCTTCTCCTCCGCCGCGGAGATGGACGAAGTCATGATCCGGAATTGGAATGCGCGTGTAACCGGCGGCGACACGGTGTATATTCTTGGTGATATGTTCTTCCGCAGCACCAATGCAGAAGAAATCCTGCAGCGACTGAAGGGCAAAAAGCGGCTGATTGTCGGCAACCACGATGGCTCCTGGATGACAAAATTCGATTACGCAAGATACTTCCTCAGCGTGGACAAATTTCTGGAAACCTCGGACGGACGGCATACGCTCACCCTGTGTCACTATCCAATGCTTACCTGGAAGCATGCCATGCGGTCATATATGATCCACGGGCATATTCATAACGACACAAGCGCCGACTTTTATCCGCTGATCGCCGCGCGGGAAAATGTTCTGAATGCCGGCGTGGACATCAACGGCTTCCGGCCTGTCACCTTTGAGGAGCTGCTGGAAAATAATCGCCACTTTAAAAAAGGCAGCTTTTATACCGGCAGTCTGTAACGGCATCATGCTGCTTTCGTACTGCATCTCCCCGGCAGAGACCTCTGCCGGGGAGATTTTTCCGCCGAAAAGGTTGACAAAACCGGCCTTTGCGGCTATAATCATCGGGTAAAAAGTCGAAATGGAACAAAATCGGAGGTGAATGTTCATGGATCTTTGCGGATGTACAGGACGAAACCGGGCATGCGGTGCGCGGTCATATCGGTGCAGAATGTGGGCGTCCATGGACATGGAGTAACCACATTCCGCTTCGCTGTGTCCCTCTTTCCCGCCGCATCAGGTGTCTTGCCGTCGCAATCATCTTGACGCGGTGTATTTTTATGCCCATTTTCGGGCGGAAGGAGGACAAAACATGAAGAAGAATCTGCTTTTTAAGAAGAATTACGCGGTCGAGCTGGTGCGCGCCATCCGCGGCGCGCAGGGGGCCGCGCAGCTGCGAACGCTCCTCTCGGACTACCACGAGCACGACATCGCCGAGGCGCTGACGCACCTCACGCCCACCGAGCGCGGACGCGTCGTCGCCGCGCTCGACACGCACACGCTCGCCGACATCTTCGCCTATCTCGAGGATGCGGCCCCGTACATCGGTGAGCTGCCCGTCGCGCTCGCGGCGAAGGTCATCTCCTGCATGGACTCGGACGACGCGCTCGATGTGCTCGAGAGTCTCTCGCCGGAGAAAAAGCGCGCCGTCGCGGCTCTGCTCGACAGCGGCGCGCAGGCGGACGTTGCGCGCCTGCAGACTTACCCGGACGATGAGATCGGCAGCCGCATGACGAACAACTTCATCGCCATCCAGCGCGGTCTGAGCATCCGCGGCGCGATGAGCGAGCTGGTGCGTCAGGCCGGGCGGCACGACAACATCGCCACGCTCTATGTTCTCGACGAGGACGGGCACTATGCGGGCGCGATCGACCTCAAGGATCTCATCATCGCGCGCGAGAGTGACTCGCTCGAGGAGCTCATCAGCCGCTCCTACCCCTACGTCTGCGAGCACGAGAAAATCGCCGACTGCGTCGACCGCATCGCCGACTACGCCGAGGATTCCATCCCCGTGCTGACGGCGGACGGCACGCTCGCGGGTGCGCTGACGTCCTCTGACCTTGTGGAGCTGGTCGACGAGGCCATGGGTGACGACTACGCCAAGCTCGGCGGTCTGTCCTCGGAGGAGGATCTAAAGGAGCCCGCGCGTGTCAGCATGAAAAAGCGCCTGCCGTGGCTGATTGTCCTGCTGTTCCTGGGGATGGCCGTCTCGTCCGTCGTGGGGATGTTCGAGTCGGTCGTGGCGGTGCTGCCGGTTGTGATCTGCTTCCAGTCGCTCGTGCTGGACATGGCCGGGAACGTCGGCACGCAGTCCCTCGCGGTGACGATCCGCGTGCTGATGGACGAAAATCTCACCGTGCGCGAGCAGCTGGCGCTGCTGGCCAAGGAGATGAAGATCGGCCTGCTCAACGGCGGGAGTCTCGGGCTCATGGCGCTGGTGTTCCTCGGGATCTATATCCACGTCTGCAAGCACTACGCGTGGCTCGCGGCGTTCCTGATCTCGGGCTGCGTGGGCGTCTCGCTCGTGGTGGCGATGGTGATCTCCAGCATGGTCGGCACGCTCATCCCCATGCTGTTTCACCGCATCCACGTCGACCCGGCCGTGGCCTCCGGCCCGCTGATTACGACCGTGAACGACCTCGTCGCCGTCGTGACGTACTATGGCCTTGCGGCGATTTTTCTGATTCCCATCCTCGCGGCGTAAAAATGCCCCCACCCTGGCGCTGTCCAATGACGGACGGTGCCGGGGTGGGGGTGTTATGCTGTTATATGGTGCAAGGTTGATGGCGTGTCCCGCCTCCGGCGGGGTACTTTTCCCGCGCGGCACGCACCCCAACAACCTAAAACGTGCGGGGCGCGCTTAGGATTCCAAAACCTTGGTTTTGTCGGCGTTTTTTGCATACTTTTTGCCGCTGCTGGCAAAAAATATGTCGCCGAAGGCATCCCCAAAAAATCCGCAAATTTACAGCTCGATCAGCCCCGCCTCGAGCATCTTCTGCAGACTCATCATAATCCCGAGCTTCGCGTGGTACCACGTCAGCCCGCCCTGGAAATACACCGCGTACGGCGGGCGGATCGGGCCGTCGGCGGAGAGCTCGATCGACGAGCCCTGCACGAACGCGCCCGCGGCCATGATGACCTCCGACTCATAGCCCGGCATCGCCCACGGCTCGGGCGTAACGTAGCTGTCGACGGGGGCGGCAGACTGGATACCCTTGCAGAAGGCGACCATCGCCTCGCGCGAGCCGAGCTCGACGGCCTGAATGATGTCGTGGCGCGACTCCGTGCTCCCCGGCACGACGCGGAAGCCCAGCTTCTCATAGCAGGCCGCGGCGAACACCGCGCCCTTGAGCGCACCGGAGACAACCGTCGGCGAGAGGAACAGTCCCTGATAGAACGAGGGCATCAATCCGAGGTTCGCGCCGACCTCCTGCCCCAGACCCGGCGCGGACAAGCGATAGGCGCAGCGGTTCACGCACGCCTGCGTGCCGCAGATATAGCCGCCGATGGGCGCAAGGCCGCCGCCGGGGTTCTTGATCAGGCTGCCGACGATCATGTCGGCGCCGACGTCGGACGGCTCGCGCGTCTCGACGAACTCACCGTAGCAGTTATCGACCATGCAGATCACATCGGGTTTGCACTGCTTGCAGAAGGCGATGAGCTGGCCGATCTGCTCGACGGAGAACGTCGGGCGCGTGGCGTAGCCCTTCGAGCGCTGGATGGTGACGAGCTTCGTCTTTTCGTTGATGGCGCGTCGGATGCCCTCATAGTCGAACGTCCCGTCCGCAAGCAGATCGACCTGCCGGTACTGCACGCCGTACTCCGCGAGCGAGCAGGGCGAGGGGCGGATGCCGATGACCTCCTCGAGCGTGTCATACGGGCGGCCGACCGGGCTCAGAAGCTCGTCGCCCGGCAGCAGGTTCGCGCTCAGCGCGACGGTCAGCGCGTGCGTGCCGCAGGTGATCTGCGGGCGCACGAGCGCCGCCTCCGTATGGAAGCAGTCGGCATAGACGCGCTCGAGGTTGTCGCGCCCCTCGTCGTCGTAGCCGTAGCCCGTCGTCGCGGCGAAGTGCGTCGCGTTGACGCGGTTTTTCTGCATGGCAGCGATGACCTTGCACTGGTTATACTCCGCCACCTCGTCGATCTGCGCGAAGCGCTCCGTCAGGCCCTCCAGGACCTCACGGCCGAAATCATGCACAGCGTCGGAAATGCCGAGCTGGCGATACATCTCTTTTGTCATGTCTTACTCCTCCAGATTCCCCAATATCTCCTGCGCGACCCGGTCGAGCACCTCCGGCTTCGAGACAACGAGCCCGCTGTCCTCGCTGCCGAGGATGAGCAGCGTGTCGCCCGGCCGGATGCCGAAAAAAGCCCGCGCCTCCTTCGGAATCACGATCTGGCCGCGTTCGCCGACCCGCGCCGTGCCAAAAACATGCCGGCCCTTTGGCCGGCCCAGTATGTGCTTGCCCCCAGGCATGCGCCTCACCTCGAAAAAAAATCATACTTTTCACACAAATGTGACAGACGTCAGTATAACACAATTTTTTCCCATTGCAAGAGGTTTGACGGAAAAGTCCTGTGAATCCACAGGAAAAATTTACGATTCTTTAAGTATTCCTTGCAATTTTTGCGCGGAAGGTATACAATGTTTGCCGTACATTCACTGGAAGGCTGGCTGATTAACATGAGCAATCCGTATAAGACCCGGGCGGGCGGCGCTACCGTCACGGTCTTTGTTCCCTATGACTGCAACAACCATTGTCCCTTCTGCATCAACAAGCAGGAGTATGAGGACTGCACGGGCTTCAGCCTGGAGGCGATCCTGCGCAGCATCCGCACGATGGACGAAATCACGCCCGCGTGCGACTTCGTCTTCACCGGCGGCGAGCCGCTGGCCAACCTCGATGCCCTGCAGCAGATGCTGGACGCCATCCCGCCTACGCACAAGATCTATATCAACACGACCTTCCCGGTGCAGCAGCAGCACTCCGCCGAGGAGATGATTGCCTTTACCGAGAAGAACAAGGACAAGATCACCTGCATGAATATCTCCCGCCACCTCGTCAAATACGTCGAGGAGAGCCCGGACGAGGTCATCGGGCGCATCGCCTGCCGCACGCGCATCAACTGCGTGCTCTATAAGCACTATCCGGCGGACAAGCTCCCGGCCTATGTCGAGCGGTTCCTGCCCTATGGGATCCCCATCCAGTTCCGCTATGACTACACCGCGACCACGCCCGAGAACCTCTACGATGAGAAGGACGACAGAATTCTCGCGGATCTGCGGCGGATGTTCACCTACAAGGGGCTCGACGGCTGCCGCATGCGCAACGGCTTCCATTTCGAGTACAAGGGGCTGCACCTGACGTACCACAAGACGCTGCCGTATTCCACGATCGTGGAGACGGGTGAGGACGGCGTGACGTATGACATTCTCTACGACATCCTCATCAAGCAGAACGGCGACATCCACTCCGACTGGACAGGCGTGATGCTCGACGTGGAGAAGTACCGCCATGTGACGTTTGAGCCGTATGACCTGCGCGTGCTGAACGGGACGATTGATTTTTAAAAGTGCTGACAAAATAAAGCCGGAGAACGGGGTACCGTTCTCCGGCTTTTTGTATACCAAAAAAAGGGACGGACACCCCGTCCGTCCCTCTGCCGAAAGATCACCGTTACTTCTCCCCCGCGTGCGCCGCGATCGTCTCCAGAAACGCCTCGCCGTACTGCCTGGCCTTCGTCTGCCCGACGCCGGACACCTCGAGAAAATCCGCCATCGTGCGCGGGGCGCGGCGCGCCATATCCGTGAGCGTCGCATCCGAGAACACGACATACGCCGGGACGCCGCGGCGGCGCGCAATCTGCGCCCTCGTCGCGCGCAGCGCCTGAAACAGGTCGGCGTCCGCGGGCGGGAGCGCCCCGGCCTTCGCGCGCTCCTCTTGCTCGATGCGCACGGGCATGGTGAGCGTCTTGCCGCGGAAGAGCACCTCGCGCGCCTGCGGCGTCAGCAGGAGCGCCCCGTGGTCGGGGTCCGTTTTGAGATAGCCCTCCATCTCGAGATATTCGACCCGCGCGCGGACGGCGCTCTCCGGGAGCTCCGCGAGCAGGCCGTACGTCGGGAGCTTATCGAGCCGCAGCTGCAGCACGCGCTGGTCGCGGCTGCCGCGCAGCACCTGTATGAGCAGGGTCTTGCCCACACCGTAGCCGAGGGCGTCGCGGATACGGACGGCACAGGAGAGAATCATCTGCGCGTGGGTGGTGATGTCCTCCGCGCGGTACTTCGCGCGGCAGTTGCCGCAGCTGCCGCAGGCATCGGCGTGCGGCTGGCCGAAATAGTCGAGGATGTATCCGCGCAGGCACTTCGCCGTGCGGCAGTAGCCCACCATCGCCTGCAGGCGCTCCATGTCGCGCCGCCGCACTAGCGCGGCTTCCTCCTCGCTGAGCGCGTCGCTGCCGCCGTTGTCGATGAGAAAGCGCGCCGTCTCCACGTCCGCCGGGGCGAACAGGAGGATGCAGTCCGCGGGCTCGCCGTCGCGCCCGGCGCGCCCCGCCTCCTGATAGTACGCTTCGAGACTTTTGGGCATGTTGTAGTGGATGACGTAGCTGACGTTCGACTTGTCGATGCCCATGCCGAAGGCGTTCGTCGCGACCATAACCGTCCGCCGGTCGAACTGGAAGTCGTCCTGATTGCGCCGCCTCTCCTCCTCGTCCAGTCCCGCGTGGTAGCGCGTGGCCGGGATGCCCGCGTCCTGCAGCGACTGGCAGACGCGCTCGACCGCGGCGCGCGTCGCGCAGTAGACGATGCCGCAGCGCCCCACCCGCTCGCGCACAAGGGCGAGGAGCGTCCCGTTCTTGCTGCGCGGGGTGCGCACCTCAAAATACAGGTTCGGCCGGTCAAAGCCCGTCACCTCGCGCAGCGGGCCGCGCAGGCGGAGCAGGCGCCCGATGTCCTCCTGCACCCGCGCCGTCGCGGTCGCGGTGAACGCGGCCGTCACGGGGCGCTGCGGGAGCGCGTCGATGAAATCGGCGATCTCCAGATAGCTCGGGCGGAAATCCTGCCCCCACTGGGAGATGCAGTGCGCCTCGTCGACGGCGATGAGCGGGATGGAGATCGTCTGCGCCAGCTTCACAAAACCCGGCGCGCCGAGCCGCTCGGGCGCGACATAGAGCAGGCGGTACTCCCCGTTATAGGCGCGGCGGTACACGTCGCGCAGCTCCTCGCCCGAGAGCGAACTGTTGATATACCCCGCCGGGACGCCCGCGTCCGTGAGCGCCGCGACCTGATCCTTCATCAGCGAGATGAGCGGCGAGATAACCAGCGTCGTCCCGCCGAGGCAGAGCGCCGGGATCTGGTAGCACATTGACTTGCCGCCGCCCGTGGGCATCACGCCGAGCACGTCCCGCCCGCCGAGCACGGCCTCGATCAGCTTGTGCTGCCCGCGTCGGAAATCGCTGTGGCCGAAATATTGTCTGAGTGCTTCGCGTGGCTGCATGGGGCGGTTCCTCCGTTCGATTCATGTTCTACTATTGTACGATGTTCCGCGCGGTATTGCAAGCCCCCGCTAAAAGGACGCCGCTCCTGCCTGTGCTACAATGGCCCCACAAGACACACAAAGGAGGACTTCCCCATGATTTCTTTCAGGCCGAAAAAGACAGGGCCGCGCCCGCTCGTAACTGTGCGGGAGGTGTATGACAAAACCTGCGCGGTGGAGCGTGCCGTCGGCGAGCTGCAGCGGACGCTGGATGGGCGCGCGGCGCAGCGCTCGCATGTGCTGCGCTATCTCGGCATCGCGGCGGTGCTGACGCCGCTTTTCTGGCGGCTGGAGACGTACGCCCTCGGCTGCCGCTGGCTCGTGAGCAACGGCATAATCCGGGATACGGTGCAGGTCGTGACGCTCTTTTCCGTCGCGATCGGGCTGGGACTCGTGCTGCTGGACATCGCGTGGCCGCGGCTGCGGCGCTGGCTCTTTGAGAGCCCCCAGCCCGTCCGGAAGCGCCGGTAAAGAGCGCACCAAGGCCGCCGCACAGGCAGTGCGGCGGCCTTGGTGACCTTTCCGGGGCTTCCCCCAACCCTTCCATGTATGAAACGCGGATCCCCCTCTGCACAGGCTCCCTTCAGGCCTGTCCGGTATCCGCCATCACTGCTTCAAACCCCGCCTCCGCGCGGCGCACCGCCTCGCCGACGATCTCCTGTGCCTGTGCGCAAATCCATCTGCAGCACCCGCGCGATGACCTGCTCCTGCTTCTCCTCCGGCACGCAGTACAGCCGCATGCAGCAGCTGAGAAAGCGGCGGAGCTTACGCTCTATGGTGAAATACAGGTCGCAGGGGCGGCCCATAAAGCCGCGCATTACGCCCGCCGAGGCAATCTCCAGTTCGTAGAAATCGCTCGCCTGTGCGCCCGGCAGATACGGCGCGAAAAACGTCTCCAGCTTCTTTGAGATGTTCTGGTAGATGTATTCCGACGTACTCTGGAGCGAATAGGCCGTCATATACAACTCGCGCAGCTCCGGAGACAGCTCCGTGATGTGGATCTGCAGCGCCGTCTCCGCGCAGTAGAGCAGCAGCGGATCCGGTCTCTCGCCCAGCAGACGCTCCGTCCACTTGAACTGCTCGGCGAGCATCTCGCGCACAAGCGCGTATAAAATCGCCTCTTTATTCGGGAATGCGGCGAAAAACGACGTGGCCGACATGCCCGCGCGGCGCGCGATCTGCGCCGTGGTCGTCTTTTCATAGCCGTTTTCCAGAAACAGCACCACGGCCGCATAGATCATCTTGTTGCGGCGGCGGATGCCGCTCGGCTGCAGGCCCTTCATGCCGCTTTCTCCTCACCATAATATAGATTTCACTCTTGAGTATGCTCAATCATAACACATCTTGTCTGTCTGTGCAAGTGTCTTGACATATTTTTATGACTTTTTAACGACTGCTTATACCTCCCCCCGGAAATCGGAATTGTCAGCGGGGTGCTTTTTTGCTATACTGGTACTCTACCCCCGATTGACAAGAGAAAACAGGAGGACCCTACATGAAAAATCCCGCAGAGGTGGCGCGCGGCTATCTCACCCTCGGAAAAATCAAAACGGAGCAGACCGCCGTACGGCTTCTGCTGCTGGGCATGCTGGCCGGCGCGTTCATCGCGCTCGCGGGCGCGGCGGCCACATTCGGAAACGTCTATGTCGGCAAGGTCGCGGGCGCGGCCATCTTCCCCGCCGGACTGACAATGGTCGTCCTCGCCGGGAGCGAGCTGTTCACAGGCAACTGCCTGCTCATCATCCCGCTGCTCGAGTGGGAGATCCGCCTGCGGGCGCTGCTGCGCAGCTGGGCGCTCGTCTACCTCGGGAACTTCCTCGGCTCGGTGCTCGTCGCCGGGCTGTGCAGCGCGGCGGGGACGCTCGACGTCGTGCGCGATGCCGTTATCACGACAGCGGAGATGAAGGCGTCGCTCCCCTTTGGCGCGGCGCTGCTGCGCGGCGTGCTCTGCAACTTCCTCGTCTGCATCGCCGTCTGGATGAGTCAGGTCGGCGAGAGCGCGGCGGAGAAGTTCATCGGGCTCTACGGGCCAATCTTCGTGTTCGTGCTCTGCGGCTTTGAGCACAGCATCGCCAACATGTTCTATCTCCCCGCGGGCATCTTCCTCGGCGCAAACGTCGGCTGGGGCGGCTTTCTGCTGTCGAATCTCCTGCCCGTGACGCTTGGGAACATCGTCGGCGGGTGTCTCGTCGGAATCGTCTACCGGGCGGTTTATCTGAAAAAAAAAGGCTGATGACCGTGGGAATCTATCAGGAAATCGAGCGCTTCGTCCCCGGCTGCGAGCAGGAGGAGCGCGACCGCGCGGTGATGCTGCGCTTCCTGCATGAGCATCCGGACGCGCTGCTGCGCGAGAACGAGAGCGCGCACCTCACGGCCTCGGCGTGGGTGCTCAGCCCCGACCGCACGCGCGTCGTGATGGTCTGGCACAATCTCTACCGCTCGTGGTCGTGGGCCGGCGGGCACGCCGATGGCGAGGAGGATCTGCTCGCCGCCGCGATGCGCGAGGTCACGGAGGAGACGGGTCTGCGGCGGTTGCGCCCGCTCACGGACGGGATCTTCTCGCTGGAGTGTCTGGCCGTGGAGGGGCACGAAAAGCGCGGGCGCTACGTCCCGAGCCACGTCCACCTGAACGTGACGTACCTGCTGCAGTCGGAGGACGCCGCCCTGCGTGAAAAGCCGGACGAGAACAGCGGCGTCGAGTGGATGCGCCCGGGCGAGGCGCTGCGCGCGTCAAGCGAGCCGTGGATGCGCCGGTGGGTCTACCGCAAGCTCATCGCCCGCGCCGCCCCGTGGATGGCGCAGGAAAGGGCGAGATAAATCATAAACGAAGGGCCGTCACATGCGTGACGGTAAGATAAAAAACACCTCTTTTGCAGTATTAAGGTATTCAT
>ERZ772900.3458-NODE-3458-length-10168-cov-4.123504_pt1 | contig 10168 bp, 8 predicted proteins | sample MGYA00512124_ERZ772900 | MGnify/ENA primary metagenome ERZ772900 (study PRJEB29015, sample SAMEA2737716) | human gut metagenome | biome: human gut; feature: human-associated habitat; material: faeces | place: China | collected 2012 ... | reverse complement strand
AAACCTTATCCGCTCGGTTCCGGGCGCATAGATGACGCGGCGCTCGCCGAGGATAAAAAAAGCTGCCGGAAGATCGGCCCGTGCGGCATCGGCAGACGCGCGCTCTATTTGAACAGCTTTTTCATCGACCGGCGCTATTATGTCCCGCTCTCCATGGTAACGCGCGTGTACAAGCGCGTCGCGATGAGCAGGGGCGGCTTTTCCGGCAAGGGCATTTTCGCGACGCTGTCCTATCTGGTCGTTGAGTTCGACGGCGGGCAGCAAAAAGTCTGCAATTTCAAATACGAACAGCAGGTCGATGATTTTCTGAACGTCATCCGCGCCGAATATCCCTCCATTCCGTGCGTGAGCGCGGCGGCGGAGCAGCGCCTTGCAGAGCAGAAGGCGCGCCGCGAGGAGGAGGAGCGCAGCCGTCCGCCGATGAGCGAGCAGGCAGAGAAGACCGTGCGCACGCTCGATCAGGCGCTCGACTATCTGGAGCGCCGCCCCGAGCTGACCGAGCAGCTGAGCGCGGCCGCAAAACGCCGCCGCAATTTCCAGTGCACGCACGGCAGCTACCGCTGGGCCGCCATGGCGATCACCCTGCTCGGCTTCGCGGCTCTCGCCTACGGCATCGTCTCCTTTGTGCGCCACGGTTCGTTCGCGATCTATTTCACGCTGTTCGGCCTTGCGGCGATCTTCACGTTCGCCGGCTTCAGCGTGCTCCCCACTGCGCGCAACAACCGCACATCGATCATGCGGAACGATGAGCAGGCGCAGCAGAAAATGCAGGAATATGTTTCGGCGTATCCGGACTTTCCGCTTCCGGCGCGCTATGCGCATCCGGTCGTGCTGCGCCGCATGAAGCGCGCTGTCATGGACGGCCGCGCCGTGACCGCCGGGCAGGCGCTCGATGTCGTGAAGGACGACCTCAGGGCGCTGAATGCCGACGTCGAGGTCTCGCAGGAGGAATATGATGAGGTCGTCGCCATCAAGCCGCTTTTCCTCAACGCAGAGTATCAGTAAACAGAATAAAATCCCATGCCGCAGTTCACAGTTCAGACTGGCATGGGATTTTTTCTGTTATTGGGTCCCGGACGCATAAACAGACGCGGTTTACATGCTTCGCGCCGTCCGGCGCATCTGCCGCACATATACGATCAGGAGCGCCGCGCCGGTGAAGATCCACGAGGCAGGGTAGACGTTCATCAGCATTTCATAGGTCGGGAAGAGGCGGAACACGGTCGCCATCCAGATCAGGCGGAACACGACCGTGCCGAGGATGGTGAAAACGGCAGGCTCGAGCGAGCGGCCCATGCCGCGCAGAGAGGCGCTTTCGACCTCGTAGGTGGCGGTCAACCCCTCGAGCGAGCAGACATGCCGCATACGGCTGACCGCGAACACGGCGACCGCGCTGCTCGAGGTGTAGATGCTGACGAAGAAATCGTCCCAGACCATGAAAACCGCGCTCAGGATTTCGGTGAACACGATACCGAACAGCAGGCAGAGACGGAAGATCCTTTTGCATCGTCTGATATCGCCCGCGCCGAAATTCTGACTGGTGAAGGTGACAGCAGCCTGCGCGAAGGCATTCGCGATGTCGTAGGTGAAATATTCGAAGTTGAGCGCGAGCGATGAGCCTGCGATGGCGTTTTCGCCGAACGAGTTGATGCCGCTCTGGATGAACACGTTGGAAACAGAGAAGATCGCGCCCTGAATGCCTGCCGGGATGCCGATCTGCAAAATACGCAGGAGCGGTTCCTTCTCGATGCGCATGCGGCGGAAGCGGAACGCGAAATCGTCGTCGCGGCGGATGAGGTGCGTGATGACCATGACCGCGCTGAGCACGTTGGAGATGACCGTTGCGATCGCGACGCCGGCGACGCCGAGCTGCATCACGATGACAAGGAACAGATTGAGCACCACGTTGACCGTGCCGGAGAGCAGCAGATAGTACATGGGACGGCGGCTGTCGCCGTAGCTGCGCAGTACGGCCGCGCCGAAATTGTACACGACCATGAACGGAATGCTCAGAAAATAGATGAATATGTAGAGCAGCGCCTCGTTCAGCACGCTTTCCGGCGTGCCGGAGAGCACGAGGATGGGTCTGGCCGACAGCCACCCGACGAGCATCAGTCCCGCGCCGAGCGCCGCGCCGAACGTGAGCACGGTGTGAAGCGTGCGGTTGATCTCGTCGCGGCTGTTCTGGCCGATGAGCAGCGCGAGCACGGCGTTCGGACCGACCGACAGACCGACGATCAGATTGACGAAAATGCCGACGAGCGCGACGCAGCTGCCCACTGCCGCAAGCGCAGCATTGCCTGCAAAGCGGCCGACGACTGCGACGTCTGCGGAGTTGAAAAGCTGCTGTAAAATGCTGCTGAAGGCCAGCGGCAGGGCAAAAAGGATGAGTCTGCCGGCCAGACCGCCGTGCAGCATGTCCATTTCTCTGTGTTTTGCGGTTTTTGCCATGATTCGTGCGTCTCCCTTGTGAGGTTTACCAGAACTATCTTACCATGCGCGGAGGGGATGCGCAAGGCAGTATTTCTGCGTTTTGCGCGGTATTTCTGTGGTTTTCATGTATGAAAAAGCACCTGGCTCCGCTGCTTGACAAAGCCGGCCCGCATGGATATAATATAAGAAAAGGGACGCTGTTACAGCAGTCAGACCCTCAAGTCATCAAAATTTATTTATGATGACCGTTCGTGTGTCAGACGAGCGGTCATCGCGCTTTTATACAGAAAATGTACAGCAGAATTACTGTACATACGAAAAGCTGAAAAGCCTTTTTCTGCACACGCGCCACCTCCTTCCTGCCGCAGACTGCGGGAAAGGAAAAGAGGGTCTGACCGCCAAAAGTAACAGCGTCCGCCTGTATTATAGCATGAGCCGTCGAAATGTGTCAATTTAACGGTCCTGGCTCCGCTGCTTGACAAAGCCGGGGCGCATGGATATAATATAAGAAGAAAAGGGACGCTGTTACAGCAGTCAAACCCTTAGTTTAGTCAATTTTAAGTCATTGACCGTTCGGAGTCGACCCGAGCGGTCAATGCGCTTTTATACAGAAAATGTACAGCAGGATGACTACACATATAAAAAGCTGAAACGGGAAGGATCATACTCATCGAGTATGGTCCTTCCCGTTTGCCTTTTTATTAATCCTCTTTATGATTCATGGCGCTGATAACCGTTTTCAGCACGTTTTCCAGATAAGGAAGCTGACTCGGTGTTACGCTCTCGATCATCGGAGAAAGCGCCTTGAATGCCCAGAATTTATCCTTCTTTTCCTGCTTTCCGAACAGGATATAGTCGGTGGACAGGCTGAGCGTCGAGGCGATACGGCACAGCGTCGGGACAGACATACCCTTAATGCCGAGCTCGATATCTGAACAGAATTTCGGCGTAATATCCAGTTTTTCAGCAAACTGCTCGCGCGTCAGTCCTAAATACTCGCGCTGCTTGCGGATTCGTCCGCCAATCGCTACCCAGTCCATTCTGTTCCTCCGTCAACTCTTTTCATTTAGTGTACCCCGGATAGTTCCTGCAAAGAATAAACTATTAGGGTGGAAATAAGAGAACTTTGGGTGTATAATAAAGACAACTGAGGGGGGACTGCCGATGGAGTACAAGGAGCATGCGTTTACGGTACACGGAAGGGAAATCCGTTTTTCGCGTGCGCAGGATATCTATAATGCAATCGAACAGCAATTCTGGCCGCGATATAACGAGACGGTGAAAGATTTCGACCGGTTTTATTCGTCTAATATTTCTTCGTTTGAAGACATCTTTCGATATCTGCCTGGGGGAGCGGACAGCCGCATACGGAACCTTGTGATATCGTCCGTGGGCATTCTGCCGAGTGCTGGCGTTCTGTCCTATACGCCGGTGAGCTTTTACGGGGAGTACGAAAACGAACTGATTTACGAACCCTGCATGAAGGAGCTGTACGAGACACGGGAGCAGATTGAACAGGCTCGTGAGCAGCAGGAGCAGTACCGTGCCGCGCAAAAGGCAAGCCGGAGACACTGGCAGGGCGGCGGATTTGGTTTTTCGGGTGCGATCAAAGGTGCCGTGATGGCCGGTATGCTGAACGCAGGCAGCGGACTGATTCATGGTGTCGGCGACTCATTTGCCGCGGCAGGAGACTGGGCCCAGATCGCAGGCGCGAAACGTCAGGTCTTTCAGCATGTGCAGAAGAGCGGAATGCTGAAGGAGGCGTTTTATCTCCGCTGCCAGCGCATCTTTTATGAGGTTTTAGAAACCGTCGGGTATGAACTGCATGTTGAAATGCCGGATTATGACGAGGAGAAAGCAAACGCGACGTTCCAAAATGCGGCGGCGCAGCACCGAAAGGGACAGCTTTCGGACGAACAGTATTTCGACTATCTGATAAAATGCGTGCAGCTGTACCCGTACAAGCCCAGCATATATGGAGAACTGTATCGACTGCATCCGGAGGACGATAAAGAATTACAGTCGCTGTCCGAATATCTGCATTTGCGGGAAGAATATCTGAAGCAGAGGGCGACGGTCATTGAAGCACAGCTTTCCTATATTGCGGACATGCCGAGCGATACGATCATCGCAGTACAGAAGAAAATACAGGCGCTTGACGAGCTGGCGGAACGCTATCACGCAGCGGATGATAATGACTGGCTGAGCGAGAAAAACAAGGCGCAGGCGAAGCTGCAAGAGCTGCTCCGGCTGAAGGATGAACAGGAGCGCACCGCACTGGGCGTTCTCCTGCCGACAAAAGAGGAAGCGGACCTTGTTCGCATGGAATGGAGGCAGGTATCTGCTGTTCTGAATGACTATCCGTACCTGTCAGACATTGGTGCGGCACGAAAGTGCGCCGAAGCGCTGAAGGAAATTTCGGTCACGCATCCTCTGGTGCGCGAACAGGTCGAGCGGGTAGAAGACCAGGTGGTCATTTTACAGGCGAAGCAGGGTTCGTTCCAGGAGGAGATGACGCGGCAGTACCGGAAGATTTTCGGCAGTGCAGAACTTGGGAAATCCCTCGTCAATATCGACAGCGAGTACGATGAGGACTCGAATGCCGAGCTTGACCCGGAGAGCGAAAAGTTTATCAATATGATCTGCGATATGACGGTCGAAAGAATGCTGCTGTACTGCATGACAAGGCAGGTGCTGTGTCTGACTGACACCATGCTGCACATCGCCACATTCGAGAACGAGCAGGCGCATTTTGTCCATTTTCCGCTGTACGGAGACAGAATTGAGATCGAATTTCCGTCCAGCACCATGATGGAGCTGCATACGCGCACGCAGAGAGCACAGTTTTCACTGGAAGACCTCGAAAACGTGCCGCAATTCAAGGAAATGCTGCAAGTATTTCTCCGCGAAGCGTCGATTTGCAGACTGCCGCCGTTTTCGGGTGCACTTAGCTGCAAACGTCTGTTCAGCCGGTTCGCGGCAGAACTGCCGCAGATCGATACCGAACGCCGAGACCGGATTGCGGAGCGAATGCAGCTGCTGAAAGATGCCGTGCTGTGCAGCAACCCATTCCCGGGGCAGGTACAGCAGGTGCTCCCTAATCCGATGTCGCGGTGGCAGACCGGAGAAGATGTCTGGCAGAGGATGCGCAGCATTGCGGAACAGCAGGAGCCGCCTGAAATCCCGACGGTGCTTTATCGGGACGCACCAGAGGGCGCACAGAAACTCACGGCTTTTTTTACCGACCGGGCGGTGTACCGGCTGGACGGCGATGCGTGTGAACGGCTTGCGCTGAATGAGATTACGGAAATGACAGTGCATGCCACGTTAGCTGAACCGTATCTTCAGCTGAGCAGTACGGTCGTTCTTCCGGCGGAAGAGATCGGTCCGCATCATCTCGGCGAGTTCGCACAGCTGGTCGGCAATATCGTGCATGTGCTGCTTGGCGGCGTGATTGCGGAAGCGCTCTGCGAGCCTCCGCAGGAAGAGCCTGCGCTGCCTGCATCGTCGGTTCGGTTTTGCCCGTCCTGCGGCGAGGCAGTAGAAGAGGGCGCACGGTTCTGCGGCAGCTGCGGTGAGCCGCTCTTCCGGTACTGCGCTTCGTGCGGTGCGGAAAACGATATAAGCGCCATGTTCTGTATGGAATGCGGCGAGAAAATGATGTAAACAGAGGAGAATTACAATGGCAATTAAAGATGCAACCTGTCCGGTCTGCGGTAAGTCGATCAAGCTGAATGATGAGAAACCGTTCGGCTTTTGCAGCTTCTGCGGACATAAGATCGATACGGCAGAGTATTTCAGCGCTAAAGTGCCTAAAGCGTCTGCTGTTCAGGCAGAAACGGATAAGCCGGAGCCTGCGGCAGCACCAATCTCGGCTCCGACTCCAACTCCGGCAGCAGCGCCCTCCATCAAGATTACGCAGGATGCGCAGAGCAGCGCAATCAGCCAGATCGAAGCGATGTATACGCTCTGCTCGACCGAACAGGAATACATGGGCCTGCGTCAGCGCGTACTTGATGGAACTTACTCCGACCAGGACAAGGCGGTCATGGTATCCGAGTTGGACCGGCTGATAAGCAAGCGGCTACACGACGAACTGGCACTGGAGGCAGATCTGCCTGCGGCAAAAGAAGAGGTCTCCAAACTCGCGATGGGAACGGTATTGATCGCCGTTATCGGCCTTGTCGTGACGATGTTTTTCCCGATTGCGCTGCTGATTACCGCCGTTCTGGTGCTGTGCTGCATCGCGGGCGGCGCGAAGGACCGCAAGAGAAAGAAACAGTGCGTCCGGGCGCATAAGCGTCTGGAGCAGTACCGCAAGCTCGGATATAAGATTTGATTGAGACGCTATCAATGCAAAAAGTTCCGGCCGTGTCGTATTAATACGTTATAATAAAAAATAGAGAGGGACGCTGCTACCGCAGTCAGACCCTAATTGATCAAAACTTAAAGTAGTCATTGACCGTTTCGGAGTCCACCCGAGCGGTCAATGCGCTTTTGTGCAGAAAAATGCACAGCAAAAATGCCTCACAGTGCGCCTGCCGAGACGCTTCATGACATCCTGCGGCTTCACGATACGCAAGCCGTGCTCACACTCTGCGTAGTCGTTCGAGCACAGTTCTGTAGAGAACCTTGCGAAAAAATAATGAATATTTATATAGCTGATTGTACGATAATGTCTTATCTGCTAGGGATATGTCGGTTTATTCCGGCTTTGTTGATTTTTCATGAAATTTTTCGAAACACTCTGACGAAAATGCTGATGTGAAAAATCAGCAGATTTTCAGGGGATGGAGGGAATGAACGCGCGGAAATCTGTCACAGGGGCGAAAAATCAGCAAGCACTTTTTCAAAATAGGGAAAATGTGGTAAAACGACACTTGCCGTGTTCGGACGATTTCCTTAACGGTATCTTAACACGGAGATGCAAAATTCGGGAAATTATTTGTATAAAATGCTGTCTGGAATACGGAATTTCGACGCGATAGGGAAATAATGGATATTACACGAAAAAATCATACTTTATTCCTTTGAAATCTTATGATATAACTTTTGTATAGGCAGGAGGTAAGCTGGAAATATAGAATCAAAAGGAAGGTCGTGTATAAGATGAAGAATAGAATTGAGCGGGGAACTGGGCTGTATGCGGAAAATCTGCGCACGATTGCTGCGAGAGAAATTGAATTTCGCTTAACGCCATATATCTTTAATCTCGGCATCCCGCCGCACGTTTCGGGGTACAATTATCTGCGTGACGCGGTGATTGAACTGCTGCTCGAGCCTGCGGCACAGGTCGGAGTGACAAAATGTGTATATCCGAGCGTTGCCGCCATGTACGGCACAACGGTGCACGCGGTGGAGCGTTCGGTGCGGCACGCGATCACGTCGGCATGGAATGGCGGCGGCCTGCGCCGGGTGAAGGGCGATCCGCAAAATACGATTCTGAGATTTCACAGCAGACCGACAAACAAAAAATGTATCATGGCGCTCGCACAGATGATGCAGGAACAATATGGGAACCAGATTCCCGACTGGTATGGCGATGCGGTATGTAACGAAACCGAATGACAGGAATACACCGGATTACCCAGGCATCTGAATGCCCTCAGCTTTTACTGGACTTTTTCGACAGGCAAAAAAATCTCCCGGCCGGCGAGAGAAACCGGTCGAGCGTGTCGGCATTCAGAATCGTTTCGGCCAGGTCGGTCCGCAGGATTTCCTGATGAAGCAGTACAGCCTCACGGCCGAGGACATCGCGGCAGCAGCACTGCGCGCCATCGCTCGCAGGAACGGATAATCTGACAGATTGTGTAATCTCTCCGGGGAAGCTCTGGGCAGAGGGGAACCGGAGGGATTTTTTACGTCGAAAACCGCACAGCACACACGGAAAATCTGGTGATCCTGCTGCAAATCGGTTCTTTGGTTTTATGGAAAACCACAAAGATAAATTATTTCGGAAAAAGCGGTTGACAATCCGGCAGGGGACGCGCTACAATAACAGCGTCAGGTAACGAGTACGTACTCGTAAAGAGAACGAGGACGTACACGCTGACAGAAATACCGATGAAAGCGAGGCGAAAGTTCGGCATGAGTGTTACCATGAAGGAAATTGCCGAACGCGCCGGCGTTCATCCGTCAACCGTTGATAAGGTCGTGCATCACCGCATCGGCGTCAGCGATGAGGTCCGCGCGAGGGTGCAGGCCATCATCAACGAACTGGGTTACACGCCCAACCCGACCGGCCGCGTTTTGCAGCGGCAGGGCAAGAAATACCGCATTTCCGCGATCCTTGTGGATGTTGACGCGCTGCCGTACCTCAAAAGCGGCATCGAGCAGGGCGTGAAGGAGCAGGACGGCTTCGACATCGAAGTCACCTACGCCGTCACCGGTTTCCAGGAGGCAAGACTCCAGAGCCAGTACATCGACAAGGCGGTCAACGACAAGGCCGACGGTATCATCGTCAGCCCGATCAACGCGGACAACGTGCGGCGCGCGATCGACCGTGCGGCGGACGTCGGTATCCCGGTCATCACGACCGACGCCGACATCGACGGTTCGCGCAGAACGTGCTGCGTCAGCATCGACAGCGCGCGCGCAAGCCGCATTGCAGGCCGTCTGATGGGGCAGTTTCTGGACGGAAAGGGTAAGATCGCCATCATTTCGAGCGCGGTTTCGTCGGAAAACAACAACTATTACGTACAGATGCGCGAGCACGGCTTTACGGATTTTCTGCAAAGAGAATACCCGCAGGTCGAGATCGTGTCCTGCATCGAGAGCTTCGAAAATCCGCAGATCACCTATGAAAAGACCATGCAGCTGCTCCGGGACGAACCCGAGCTGCGCGGTATCTACATCACATGCGGCGGCGTGGCGCAGGTCGGCAGAGCGCTGATCGAAAGCGGCAGAGCCGACAGCGTGCGTGTGCTGTGCTACGAGAACTATCCCGAGATCGTGGAGCTGATGCGGCAGGGCGTGATAGACTGGACGCTCGGCGGCGACAAGGCGCAGCAGGGCGCGCTCCCGGTCAAGCTCATCATGGATGAGCTCGTGTTCGGCCGAAAGCCTGCGACAGATCGGATTTACACCGACACCCGTATTCTGGTGAAGGAATGCTTCGCATAAAAGATATTTGCTGAAAGACGCAAATATTTTTTATGGAGATTTACGAGTACGTCCTCGTAAACGGAAAACGGGAGAATACAGGCTTTGAGAATTTCATTACTGAGAAAAGATATTTGCTGAAAGATGCAGATATTTTTTATAAAACGTTACGAGGACGTACTCGTAACACGAAAAATGTTGAAGTACAAATAAACGGAATTGCTCGCAAAAAGTTTGCCTCGTGCAAATATTTTTTATAGAGAGTTACGAGGACGTCCTCGTAAATAAAAATGAGAAGAACTGACATGAATTAAGGAGGAAAATATCATGGAAGAACTCAGAATCGGTCTGGTAGGTACCGGCGCAATCGGCCGCACCCACATTGAACGCATCAACAACGCCCTGCAGGGCGGCAAGGTAGTTGCCTGCGCGGACGCAAACATCGACTTCTGCAAGTCGGTTGCCGAGAAATACGGCATCAAGGCTTACGAAAAGGGCGAGGACATGATTGCGTCCGATGGCATCGACGCAGTAGTCGTTACCACGCTCGACCCGTTCCACGAGCAGTATGTCATGGCCGCAATCAAGGCCGGCAAGTACGTTTTCTGCGAGAAGCCGCTGGCTCCTGAGGCTG
>ERZ772900.3455-NODE-3455-length-10175-cov-8.481621_pt1 | contig 10175 bp, 10 predicted proteins | sample MGYA00512124_ERZ772900 | MGnify/ENA primary metagenome ERZ772900 (study PRJEB29015, sample SAMEA2737716) | human gut metagenome | biome: human gut; feature: human-associated habitat; material: faeces | place: China | collected 2012 ... | reverse complement strand
GTCCCTGCCCCTTTTGTCTCTGCCGGGAGACCCCGGCATCCCCTGCCGCCGAAGGCGGCCAATGACCACGCCCTCCGAGGGCGTAAAGTCGCCTCCAGCGGCGAGCCGCTGTATCGGCGGAAAGGCTTACCCTCTGCTGAGGGGTATAAAGTAAAAAGGCTGCCAAACGGCAGCCTTAAAAGCCCTCCCGGCGAATCAGCTGGTACAGCAGCGCATTGACGATCGCCGCCGCGACATTCGAGCCGCCCTTGCGCCCCCGCGCAATGATATACGGCGTTTTTCCACCGATAAACAGCTCCTTCGCCTCGACAACGTTGACAAAACCTACCGGCACGCCGATGACGAGCGCCGGCTTCACCTCGTCCTTCCCGATCAGCTCGTGCAGTCGGATGAGCGCTGTCGGCGCGTTGCCGACCGCGAAGATCAGCGGCCCGTCCAGTCTGGCGGCGTGCTCCATCGAAACAACCGCCCGCGTCACGCCGCGCTCCTTCGCCTCGCGCGCGATGTCCGGGTCCGCCATGAGGCAGAGCGCCTTCGCGCCGAGCTTCGTGAGCGACGGCTTGCTGATGCCCGAGAGCGCCATGTTCGTATCCGTGACAATGGTCGCGCCGTTGCACAGGGCGGCCTTGGCCTGCTCGATCACGTCCGGCGAAAACGCGAGATTATCCGCATAATCAAAATCCGCCGTCGTGTGGATGACGCGCTTGACGACCTCGGCGATGCCGACCGGAAACGTGCGCGCGCCCAGCTCCTCCGTGATGATCTCGAACGAGCGCTTTTCAATATCCTGTGGCTTCATGTATCCGTTCAAAATTCAATCCCCTCCCGTGCGGCGACGCCCTTTTCATAGGGGTGCCGCCGTTTCTGCATTTCCGTGATATAATCCGCGTGCGCCGTCAGTCCCGCCGACGGGCTGCGGCCTGTGAGCACGACCTCGAGCATGTCCGGACGGTTTTCGAGAAAGTCCGTCACCGTCTTTTCGGGCAGAAAGCCGCCGTTTACTGCCGCGCATACCTCGTCGAGCACGAGCAGCGTCGCGCCCTCGCGCACCGCATAGCCGGCCGCGGCATCGAATGTGCGGCCGAGCGCGGCGGCGGTCTCCGCCTTCTCCTCGTCCGTCATGCGGAAGGTGAACTTGCCGGCCGGGTTCGCCGCGAGCACGGTCACGCCGAGCTTCGCGAGCACGCGGCACTCCCCCGATGAGCCGTCCTTGAGAAACTGCGCAAAAACAACCTTTCCGCCGTGCCCGGCGTGGCGCACCGCAAGGCCGACGGCCGCCGTCGTTTTGCCCTTGCCGTCGCCGCAGTACAGATGGACCAGTCCGCTGGTTTTCATGCTTTTCCCTCCATAATGTCGTAGATCCGCTGCATATCCAGACTGCGCCGCACGGTAGCCGCGAGCAGGTCATACTGCCGCTCCCGGTAGACTGCCGGGTCCTCCGCCGCGCCCTCGAGCGTCACGCCCTTCCGGTCTGCGAGCGCCTGCGCAAGCCGCTGCGCGGCCTCCGGTGCGTCAAACACGCCGTGCAGGTAGGTACCGCAGGCATTTTCCGTCACGCAGCCGTCCGGTACTTCGTGTTCGCCGTGCTTCAGCGTGACAAACGGCTGCGCGTCCGCGTCGCGCACGGTCTCGCCCATGTGGATCTCATAGCCCTCGACCGCAAGTCCGGACAGGCCGTGCAGCACGCCCGCAGTGTCTGCGACCGTACCGTGCGTCTGAACCGTGGTCTTTGCTGTGCGGAACACAGTCTCGACCGGAAGCAGGCCGATGCCGCGCAGACTGCCGCCGCCCTCGGTGTTTTCGGGGTCGGACACCGTCCGCCCCATCATCTGATAGCCGCCGCAGATGCCGAAAACCGGCGTTCCTGCCGCGTGCGCCTTGAGCAGCGCCGCCTCCATGCCGCTCTCGCGCAGCCAGCGGAGATCCGCGATCGTGGACTTGGTGCCGGGCAGGATGATGAGGTCCGCGCCCTCCAGCTGCGCCGGACGGTCCGCATAGCGGACGCCAACGCCCGGAACACGCGAAAGTGCGGAAAAATCGGTAAAATTGGACAGTCGCGGCAGCTTGACCACCGCAATATTCACGAGCGCAGGTGCGCTTTTCGTTTCCAGACGCTCGGAAAGGCTGTCCTCATCGTCGATGTCGAACCGTCCGTACGGCACAACGCCTACGACCGGCCTGCCGGTCAGCTCCTCGAGCTGCGTCAGACCCGGCCGGAGGATTTCCACATCGCCGCGGAATTTGTTGATGACAAGGCCGCGGATGCGCGCCTGCTCGTCCTCGTCCAGCAGCTTGACCGTGCCGTAGAGCGAGGCGAACACGCCGCCGCGGTCGATGTCCCCGACGAGCAGCACCGGTGCGTCCACGAGCTTCGCAAGTCCCATGTTCACGATGTCGTCCTGCTTCAGATTGATCTCGGCCGGACTGCCGGCGCCTTCGATGACAATGATGTCGTTCTCGGCGGCGAGGCTGTCGAACGCCTCCTTAATAACCGGCAGGAGCGTCTTTTTGTGCCCCCAGTATTCGCGCGCCGTGCGATTTCCGTGCGCCTCGCCCATGATGATCACCTGTGAGCCGACGTCGCTCGTCGGCTTGAGCAGGATCGGGTTCATGCGCACATCGGGCGCGATGCCTGCCGCCTCGGCCTGAACGACCTGTGCACGGCCCATTTCCCTGCCGTCTGCTGTGATGAACGAGTTGAGCGCCATGTTCTGCGACTTGAACGGCGCGACCCGGTAGCCGTCCTGTCTGAAAATGCGGCACAGCGCCGCGCAAAGCAGGCTTTTCCCGGCGTTCGAGCACGTGCCCTGAACCATAATGAGTTTTGCCATGACAGCCGTCCTTCCCTATATTTCCTGTATCTGCCGCAGAGCGTGCAGCAGTTTTTCGCTCGCGTCTCTCGTTTTGACCGCCGTCCGGTAAAAGCCGGGACCGAGTCCGCGGTAATTTGAGCAGTTTCGTATCATGATACCCTGTTTTCGCAGTTTTTCATCGAGTTTTTCGTCCGAAGAGTGAAAAAGCAGAAAGTTCGCCTCACCCGGATAGACCCTGACGCCGCACGAGCGCAGACCGTCCATGAGATACGCGCGTTCCTCCGCGATGCGGCGTGCCGTCTGCTCACGCCAGCCGTTCTGCTTCGCAGCGGCCTCCGCGCACGCCTGCGCGATGACCGACACGTTCCACGGCTGCCCGGCGCGGTAAAGTCCGTCGATGACCGTCCTGTCTGCGGTCATGCACCAGCCGAACCGCACGCCCGGGACGGCGAACATTTTCGTGTAGGCGCGGAGCAGGATGAGACAGGGAAATGCTTCGAGCAGTCCGGAGAGGGAATGCTGCTCTTCATCGAGCAGAAAGTCATTAAAGCATTCGTCTACGATCAGATAAACACTGTTTTCTGCACATTTTTGAACTATTCTGCGCATCAATTCCGGCTGCGCCGTGCGTCCGGTCGGATTGTTGGGATTGCACAGATAGACCGCATCATATTTAGACGAAATATCAGAGAGCAGCCGCTCCGTGACCGCAAAATCCTCGCTCTCGCGGAGCATATGAAAGTCGATTTCCGCGCCTGTGAGCGTTCTTTCGTATTCCGCGAAGGTCGGCGCTGTGAGCAGCACATGCTTCGGCCTGAGCACTGCCGCGAGCCGGTCGAGCACATCCGCCGCGCCGTTTCCGCAGTAAACCATGTCCGCCGTAATCCCCTCCGCTTCCGCAACAGCCTGCCGCGCCGCGCGACAGAACGGGTCGGGGTAATGCGCGCATTCATCCACAGCCCTGTGCATTGCCGCACGGACCGCCTCAGGTACGCCGAACGGATTGATATTTGCGGAAAGGTCGATCGGCTGCACACCGAATTCGTTCACAAAAGTTTCTATATCTCCGCCGTGACAGTAGGAATAAGCCATTATATCACCTCTGAAGTGTCAGTCTGACCGCGCAGCACAGCGCGAGAGCGAGCACGCTCGCGGCGTTCATCAGGTCGATCGTCGCGAGGATATCCGTGCGGTCCACACGGCGCAGCGGGTCTCCGAACGCCGCTTTTCTGACGGTTTTCCCGAAGTAGCTTGCGTCACCGCCGAGCTGGATGTGCAGCGCCCCGGCACACGCAGACTCGGTCTGGCCGGCGTTCGGACTCTTGTGCAGATTGCGGTCGCGGCGGTAAATACGCAGCGCGCTGCGGTTGTCGAGCCGCAGCATGCCTGCGCCGGCGATGATGCAGAGCGCTGACAGCCGTGCCGGGATGAAGTTAAAAATATCGTCCATTTTCGCAGAAAACTTGCCTAAATTCTCGTATTTTTCGTTGTGATATCCGACCATCGAGTCAAGCGTGTTGACCGCCTTATAGAGCATCCCGAGCGGCGCACCGCCGATGAGCGTGTAGATGAGCGGCGAAACCACACCGTCAGTCAGGTTCTCTGCAATGGTCTCTACGGCGGCCTTGATGACGCCTTCTTCGGAAAGCGCAGCAGTGTCGCGGCCGACATACCACGCGACAGCCTTTCGGCCTTCCTCGACCGACTCCTTCACGGCGCGGTAAACATGCTGCCCGGCTTCAGACAGGCTTTTTCGTGCAAAAATCAGCCAGCAAAGGATGGAATTCGCGGCAAATCCAAGCCAGAAATTAATTTTGGATAGAAATCGCAGGACGAGGAACGGAACCGCGAAGCTGACGCCGCAGACAACGATCCAAAGCACGGCACCTGCGAATATCATTGCACCTTTTCGAGGCGGAAAAAGCCGTCTAAGCAGTTTTTCCATGCAGGAAATCAACTTTCCTACGGCACAGACCGGGTGCGGGAACCACCTTGGATCACCGAGCAGCGCGTCGAGCGCAAAGCCGAGCATGACGGCACAGGTTACAGCCATTTATTTCAACTCTCCTTTAATAAACTGCGGCACGCCCGCCCAGACACGGATGACCGCATCCGCCTCCGATGCGAGCGCACAGCACAGCCGACCAACGGCTTCGCGCCAGTTTTCGTCATTTGGTTCGATCGGAACCACGCCGCAGCCAATTTCATCGCATGTTATCACATGGCCGCGCAGCGCTGCAGAAAGTTCCAGCGGGTCCTGCTCTCTTTGCAGCATTTCACGCACTTTTTCATGAAGATTATAGATTTTCGGTTCATCAGGATACAGTTTTTCTGCAATTTCGCGTTTTCCCTGAAACGAACCGCCGATGATAAGTACAGTCATAACACAAGTCCTCCGAACGCTGCAACAGCCAGGCATAAAAGTTCTGAAATCGAAATACAAAAGCCTGCCAGGTCGCCCGTTATCCCTCCAAAAGTTTGTTTTGAAACTTTTTCATGAAAGGCATACCACAGCATGAGGAGCACGGTCAGAATCAGCGCTGCCGTCGTACCGTGCGTTACGCCGAAAAGAAGCACTCCGGAAATCAGCAAATATACCATTGTTTCCAGCAATAAAACGACCGAAACCACACGTTTATCACTGTTTTCCGCAAATATATGTGCGAGTCCGCTGTCCTTCGCGCAGGGAGAAGCTACCACCTTGCGGCCGCCCATTGCGCGTGCGACCGGGAATGCGACCAGAACAAGAGGAAACAGTCGGAAATACTCAAAAATCTGTGAAAAGCAGGCACATTCAGCAAGTAAAAATGCACAAATCCACATCGGACCAAATGCACCGACATGCGGGTCTTTTAGAATAGCGAGCCGCTTTTCACGATCTCCGAAAGAACAAAGCGCATCGCAGGTATCGCACAGGCCGTCAAGATGAATGCCGCCCGAAATGCACAACGGTATCAGTGTCGCTCCAACCGAATAAAACAGCGAATTTGCACGAAAAAAGCTGCAAAAAGCAAACCAGATCCAGGATACCGTGCTAATGATGACGCCGACAAGCGGGAGAAAAATGAGCGCCCAGCGCATCGTCTTTTTTTCCCAGTTCACCTGCGGAACAGGGATAGCAGAATACATCGAAAACGCTACAAAAATACCGCTGATTACGCTTTTCATCTTGTTTTCACTTCCTTTATCGGCAATAAAATTCCGCAAACGCTTTCGTAAACTGCATCTGCATCCCGTGCAATTTTTTCATGAAGCTCCGCAAGTTTTTGCAGATAATTTTCTGTTTCCGGCGGATAACTTCCTCCATCCGAAAAGATTTCATTGGAAACGATTACCAGCGTATCACAATATGATTTCAATTTTTCTACGCCATCAAGTATGGATTTCACACAGTTTTGTGCCGTGCCATCCGGAGAGAAAATTTCATTAGCGAGCAGATTGCCCAAATCCTCAAGTAAAATCCCGTCATAATGACGATCAATTTGCAGACCTTTCAAATCGAGTGAACGTTCTACAGTATGAAAACCTTTTCCTTCTCGCAATTTACGGTGCCGCGCGATTCGTGCTCTGGCGCTTTTACCAAACGGCTGCATCGTCGCAAGATACAATTTGCTGTGTGCTCGCGCACACACGATTTTTTCGGCATGTTCCGATTTTCCAGAAGCTGCTCCTCCTGTCACCAAAACAAGCATATTCTCGCCTCCCTCGCCGTTTTAATTATTGAAATCATATTGTTTATTTACTCAAGCATCACTTCAATGGTTTATATGCCTCAACGCCGATTTCATCAAATGTAGGCATTTCTCTATATGGTGCGAGCGCAAGATCAAGCAGTGCGATACCTGCCGCAGCACCGGTGCCCTCTCCCAGGTGCATCCCCGCTGTTATAAATGCCTTTTTGCCAAGTTCTTGAAGCAGCAAAGCGCTTGCAGGCTCTTCCGAGCAATGCGCTGCGATCAAATAGTCCGCGACAAGAGGACACAAGCGCACCGCGGCCAGCGCAGCAGTGCAGGAAATCACGCCGTCAAGCACAATCGGCAGACCACATGCCGCAGCACCGAGATAAAAGCCTGTCAGCCCGGCAATATCCAGTCCGCCCACCTTGCTGATCACATCAATCGGATCATCAGGTTTCGGACGATTTATTGCAAGAGATTTTTCAACAACCTGCATTTTTTTGTGAAGGCCTTCAGAAGAAAGTCCTGCTCCCCGTCCGGTAACGCGCGATGCCGGTGCACCCGTGAGCGCTGCTGTGACTGCCGCGCTGGTCGTAGTATTGCCAATTCCCATTTCTCCACCACAGACCAGACGGAAGCCCTGCTGCGCGCAGTTCTCTGCAAGCTCAATCCCGGTTTTCACCGCCGTAATAGCTTCATCCCTTGTCATAGCGGCGTTTTCCGCAATATTTTCTGTCCCTTTGCGAATTTTTTTATCAACAACTCCCTTAAATGAGAATTTTTCGGCTACTCCGATATCCACCGGGAATACGTCCATATCAATCGATTTCGCCATCATGCACATGGTGGACCTTCCCTGTCCCATGTTTCGGGTGACTGTTGCCGTGACATCCTGCCCGCACTGCGTCACCCCCTCTGCTACGACTCCGTTATCCGCACAGAAAATAACCGCAGCCCGCGGTCGAATAATCGGTACAGGTTTGCGCTGGATTCCTGCAAGCTGAATGATCGCGTCCTGCAACAGTCCAAGTCCCCCAAGCGGCATCGCAATATCAGAAAAACGTTTTTCTGCTGCCCTCATTGCTGCTGCGTCCAGCGGTCTGACGCGCGATACAGCCTCCTCGATCGTCATTTTCTTCTCTCACTCCATTCCATGCATGCACGAACAAATTTTTCTGGAAAATCAATGTTTGCACGTAAAAATAAATGCGGAAATCCAGCATAAAGCGACTTCGTAGTGTGCACGCAAGGCCATTTTCTCCCGTTCGGTTTTTCTGCCACGAAATCATGTCCGTTATTCTCGGATTTGGCATAATGAAACTCGTGCGCACGGATTTGTCCTCCACATGCGGACAGCATATTGTCATCCTGTGCAGTCAGTGTCACATACCCGAACGGCTGCAATTTTTTAGTCAAAACTGCGTTTCCGCGAACAACGCCGACCATCTCCGCACCTTCCAGATGCTCATGAAGATAGAGAAATCCACCGCACTCCGCAATCGTCGGAAGTCCCTTTTCGATTGCATTTTTGATCGAATTTCGCATTTTCACATTGTTTGACAGCTCAGTAATATGCAATTCCGGATAGCCGCCGCCAAGATACAGGCCGTCAGTATTTTCAGGAATGCAGCTGTCAGAAATCGGAGAAAACTCAACCAGTTCAGCGCCTAAATTGCGCAATACCTCAAAATTATCCTCATAATAGAAACAAAACGCCTTATCCCGCGCAACGGCAACACGTACCGGCTTTTTCGTCACCGGACTGATCTTTTCCGAATCATCTGACAGCTGCGATGCGGTGCGCGATATTTTTAATATTTGCTCAATATCAATTCTGTTCTCAGCAGCATCTGCAAGCAAATCCAGTCTGTAATTCAAATCCTTTAATTCATCTGCGGTTACGAGTCCCAAATGTCTGTCTGGGATTTCTGCCTCTGGTACCGACGGAAGATAACCCAGAACCTTCAATCCGGATTTCTGCACAATATCACGATAAAAAGGATACATTGTATCCGAAATTTCATTTAAAATCACACCGCACAGCGTGTTTTCCGCAAAATTACGAAACCCCGAAAGCATAGCTGCCAGAGAAAGCGACTGTCCCTTCGGACGCACAACAAGTATCGCAGGCGTACCTGTTTCACGCGCCAGATGCGCGGCGGAGGCCGTGTCGGTCGCGCCGGAAACGCCATCATAGAAGCCCATTACGCCTTCGATTACGCCGATACCGTTTTGCGGAATGCTGCGCACAATCTGACCGCGTACTTCACGTTCACTGATGAAAAAAAGGTCAAGATTTCGGCTTGGGATGCCGAGGACTGCCTTGTGAAACATGGGATCGATATAATCCGGTCCGCACTTGAATGCTGCAAGCGGAATATTTCTTCGCTGCATCGCGCGCAGAACAGCAAGCGTGACCGTTGTTTTTCCGCAGCCGCTGCCCGTTCCGGCAATCATGATCCGCGGTGCATTATTCGCCATATTTAGCCCCTTTTCCCGACAGGATAAACACCGGATTGTTCGCTGTCATCATCGTGTAACACCCGATGCTTTTCCCTCTCGCCGCAGAAAGCTGCGTGATTTCGACCTGCTGCAGACCGAATTCTGCAAACAGCCTCTGCGTTTCCTGCAAAGTCTCCAGCGCGATCGCATTCACGGCAATTCGTGTCTCTGGATTTTTCTTCAATGCAGTTTCAATTATTTCACGCATATTTCCGCCGCTTCCGCCGACAAAAACACAGTTCGGTTTGGGAAGATATGCAAGCACTTCGGGCGCATGTCCTTGGACGATATGCACATTAAAGCCTCCGAGCTTTTGTCTATTCTGCGCAATAAGCTCGATTGCTTCCGTGTTGCGTTCGACCGCAAAGACAGCTCCGTCCATCGCTTTCCGCGCGAGCTCAAATGTCACCGCGCCTGTGCCCGCGCCGACGTCCCATACGGTATCCCCCGGCTGCACGCCGAGACGCGCGACCGACACCCATCGCACTTCCTCTTTGGTCATCGGAACCTTCGCGCGCGTCAGCATTTCGTCCCGAACAGGCTCAAACGGATTCACAGAATTCGGATTGAGGATACCTTGATATAATCACCTGTATGAATTTCTGAGATATAAACACCCGTATCATCGGTCTGCTCCGACTTCACTCCCTTAGAGAAAGCGATGGTTTCAGCCTCCTGACGCTTGTAAGGATTGAGGGTTGCGATAGGAGCCACTCCTTCCTGAGTATGGTGGATAATTGGGAATGTGCCGTCGGCATTATATTTGAATTCTTCCACAGCCACACTGCGTCCGAATCCGCCACCCAGTTTACCCGTATGATAGAAGAAATAAGACTTGCCCTTGAAGTCGGTCACACCGCAATGGTTAGTAAAGGAACCCGTATCTTCCAATGGCATGATTTCGCCCATATACTTCCATGGTCCGAAAGGCTTCTTGCTCATGGAATAAGCGATATGCTCAGGCACTCCACCTGCAGCATAAAGCATATAATAGTTCTTGCCACGCTTCATGAACCAAGGTCCCTCTGTGTAGCAATCCTTATATTTTCGGGTAGAATCACGCTTCTCCACGTCAGGCGAACCGAATCCCTCCTCAGTCATCACGATTCTGCCCACTTCACGCTTTTTATCAACAGCTGCCTTAGCATCTATACCACCCTTGAAGCTGATCATATCTTTATTC
>ERZ772900.3453-NODE-3453-length-10178-cov-16.631038_pt1 | contig 10178 bp, 9 predicted proteins | sample MGYA00512124_ERZ772900 | MGnify/ENA primary metagenome ERZ772900 (study PRJEB29015, sample SAMEA2737716) | human gut metagenome | biome: human gut; feature: human-associated habitat; material: faeces | place: China | collected 2012 ... | reverse complement strand
TGAACTGCTGGTTTAATCGCCTGAAAAGCTCAATTATGGACAAAGGTTTGCCGTAGGGGTCTGCCCCTCGTTTTCCCATTCAAATAGTGCAGGAAGTGCGCGAGGTGCGTAGTCACGGGATCGCGTTCCCGCAATTCTGGGAGATGGGTCATTTTCTATGAATCGATCCAGGGCCTGCTCCAGAATATAATCGATCCAAGCGATTGCATTCTTGCACTTGCGCCGGCGCACACGGGCATCGTGCAGAAGTTTATATAGCTGGTATCCATGTGAGGCATCCAGGTTATAGAACTCCGCTGCGTGCTCGATGTCTTCAATCTCCAGCTCCGCCTTCCGCTGGCCGGTCACCAGTGTTTCTCTCTGGCATTGGATGGTGTGAATGAAATCGCTGAAATTCTTCAGCCGTGTCAGGTAGAATTCAGGCGTCAGTAGCTCCAGTTGCAGATCAGGATTTTCGGGATTGGGGTTTGAGATGAAGATGACCTTATACTTCAGGTTTTTCATCGCCTTGGCAGCAAAGAGCAGTATTTCTCTGCCGTCTTCTTATTGTTGAATGTATGCGCGCGATCGATATAGGCAGTGGTGATCATCTGATTGTTGCCGATAATCTCCACATAGCTTTTTCCATTGCTGATAATCCAGGGCATATTTGATCCTCCTTCGTCCGAATAGAAATAGTGGGCGCACATGATGGAAATGCCAGTTCTGGGTGTTTGGTTGAACATGTCCACCTATGCAATATTGATATAGAGCCATCAGGTGGTTCTAAGGGCGCGTAGGAGTTGTGCACGAGCCACCTGCGCGGTCTGCTGTTTCACTCCAGCTTTCAAGTATTCAATGGCATCATTCCACTGGAAAAGTGTGTATTCTGCTGCATCAAAAGTCTCAAGAAATGCGGCTAAACGGGATCGACCGTCAGTGGACAGGAACCGCAGGTCAGAGAGGTATTGTACTTTCATGAAGGTTGCTGCTTCATCAAGTAGACATGGAGTGTGATTGGTCATATCGGAGTTCCTCTTGCAGATGCAACGAGGTCGCACCCTCTTTCTTCTCATTTGTGCCATATAGTTGGGAGGCATCGAAGTGATCGCAGCGAAACATCGTACCATCGGACATATAGATTTCCGCTCTGCCATCGGATTCCATCTCCACACGGATAATGTAGCTGGTGTTGACAATCGCGATACCGAGGTTGATAAATCTACCCATGTTTGACATTCCTCCACATGTTTTGGAATAGAAGGCCGCTGCCGGAGCAGCGGCCTTCGTTATTTACTTGGTTGGAACGAATCCGGTAAAACCGGTATGGCCTTTATTGGCGATTCGCTCGATGTCTTTGTCTGTTGCAAAGACGAAAGGCTCAATTTTGCCGTCAGACATCAGCATCACAAAAGCGCAGGGGCAGATTTCGCTGTCGCCATCATCATCCAGATAGACAGCGCTGACGCCCTGGCAAGGGATGATGGAACGAATGGAGTTGTAGTCATTGACTTCGTCGTGAAGGTCGATCTCGCTGTGGAAGTGCTGACCATCTTTGGTGAGGATGATGCATCCGCCATCTTCCTTGGGAATGATGCGGGCGATCATGTCGCTGTTCAGCAGCTCACCTTTGGTACCAATAGGTAAAAACTTGCTCATGATAATACTCTCCTCATGTTCAAAAGATCAGCCCCGAAGCGTGAGCTCCGGGGCTGGCGGGGGTTATAGGAAACGACCTCTCTCGAGATCAATATCCGGTCTTCGGCAGCGGCGTGGTATTGAAGCGACGGACGGTAGTGACCCAGGTGGTCTTTGCCGTCTGCCACTCATTGAGATACTGGCCACCAACATCGGCACGATTGATGATTTGGTAGCCATTGCTCACGGTACCAAGCACCTGCACACGCATGGTAGGCTTCACAACGGAAGAGAAGCCGCTGGGCACCGTGCCAAACTCGAAGCGGACATCGGTAACATACTCGCCCTGCGCGAGCCGCAGCGTAGCGGCATTCAGGCTCAGGGAATAGTTGTTGGAGGTCAGCAGGTTACTGGCCAAAGTCCGGTAGTCATTGAGATTGGTCTTAAAGGTGACCTTATAGTACAGGCGCGCATTGTAGGTACCCGTGCTGATGCTGAGCGCACGCGTCGCATCCGTAGGAATGCGATCATGCCAGAAGAAGTGGTTGAGCGCGACATTGGAGGTATTGGCAATACCGGAGAAGTCATAGCTCATGCTCTGACCGGACTGCACTTCATAGTTGCCGCTCTTCTTGATGGTCACGCCTAGAGACGCGGGCTTATTGTAGGCGGAGAGTTTGATGATCTGACTGGGATACTCGATCTCAGCTTCCATCTTCTCGCCACTCAGCTGATAATACTTCGGTGCGGACACCTCCGTCACGAAGTAGCGGCCAAGAGGCAGGGGGCCGGAAGCGGCAACGCCACGCGCGTCTGTCACGATATAGCCAACAACCTTGCCAGAGCGGGCCTGGGTGATCTCAAACACAGCGCCTTCCAACGGGGTGCCAGCAAGCTGACCTGTGACGGTGTTGTCTTCCGAGCTATACTTCCGGATCTGGATCTGACCCGTCACAGCACTATTCTCCCACTCGATCTGTGCGCATTTACCACGTTCGACATAGACGGTCTTATACTGCTCATCGCGAATATAGCCATCCGCCGCCTCCAGTTCACGCAGGTAGTACTTTCCGGGTACCAGCTCATCATCAATGTAGATGTAGCCGTCCTGATCCGTCGTGTATTCGCCGATCGGGTTCTTCCCAGAATCATAGAGTACGAACTTGACACCATAAATGCCTGTACCAGTCGCTGCATCGATCTTGTGAATCATGATAGAGGCCATGCGCTGGTTGGTGATCTCAACCGTCGTAGTCTCGCTATCCTTGACGCATGCATTGACAGGCGTGGTATCGAGTGCGTATCCGTCTTTCGCCTTGCGCTCAACGATGGTATACCAGCCACTCTCTGCGTTGGGGATGCTGATGACGCCGTCGCGGTCGGTGGTATAGGTCCCGAGAATTTCACCATTGATTTTGCGAATCTCGAACTTGACACCACCGAGCCGCTCTCCGGTGTCCGCATCGGACTTGATAATCTGCAGGCCGCCAGCAGGGACGTTATACACGATCAGAGTCTGAAGATCGTCGGGGTTAACAACGATGGTCTGGCTTCTTGTGGCTTCATCGATGGTGTAGCCAGGGATCGTTTTCACTTCCGTCACAACAAGTGTGCCGACAATATCTCTGATGAGGATCTCGCCATTTGCGTCAGTCATATAAAGGCCGTTGGAAGAGAGCTTGCCACCCTCATCTGCCACAAAGCTGCCATCGCTATAGGTGATGCGGAACTGAACCCCTTCCAGAGGCTTCTTCGTGACGCTATCAAGCTTAATGATTCGAAGCCCACCGAGCGGTTGGTTGCGAAATTCCAGCGTAATCATCTCGTTGGATTTGACCTTGACCGTCTGAGGAGTATCATCCAGCAGATAGCCATCCTTGGCGCGCGTTTCTTTGATGATAAGCGTCGTGCCAGGGGCAATGTCGGTAATGGTGAAGGTACCAGCACTATCGGTAATGAACTTGCCATTGGCATTCCCAATGAAATTGCCGTCAGAATCGGTCACGAGGAACTCAACATCAGAGATTGGTTCATTCGTTGCGGCGTCTACCTTTTTCACCAAAACGCCACCCTTAGGCTGATTACGGAACTCCACCGTGACAACTTCATTGGACTTGACCTTGACCGTCTGAGGGGTATCGTCCAGGATATAACCATCCTTGGCATGAGTTTCCTTGATGACGAGTGTGGTGTCGGGAGCAACATCCGTAATGGTAAAAGTACCTGCACTGTCCGTCACATATTTGCCGTTGGCATTACCGATGAAGTTTCCATCGGAGTCGGTTACGAGGAACTCAACATCGGAGATCGGTTCGTTCGTTGCAGCATCGACCTTTCGAACTAACACACCGCCCTTGGGTTGATTGCGGAACTCCAGCGTCATCACGGAATTGCGCTTGATTTTGATGCTCTGCGGGGTATCGTCCAGAATGTAGCCGTCTTTTGCCCGCACCTCACGGGCGATGACTGTCATGCCGGGGGTCAGGCCGTCAATACGGATGGTGCCCGCGCTATCGGTCATATACTTTCCGTTGGCATTGCCGATCACGCTGCCGTCCGAATCGGTGATGAAGAACTCCACATCGGAAATGGGAGCGCCGGTCACGGCGTCCTTTTTGACAATGAGCAAAGAACCCATCTTATCGTCGCCGAAGGTCACGGTAATGACGTCCTGATCCTTACCGGAGAGATAGACCGTTTCCGTGGCGTCGGTGATCACATACCCGTCCGGCGCGGAGATCTCTTCGCAGACATAAGTGCCTGCGGCGAGGCCCGTTAAAATGGCGGTTCCATTTTGCGAGGTTTTGATCTCTCCAACCACGGTACCGCCTGTGCCGGAGGTGCCGCCAAGGTAGCGGATGCGGAACCATGCACCCTCCAACGGCTGGCCGCTCTCGCTGTCCACCTTGCGGATGATGATGGCGGAAAGAGGTGTGTTCTCGAAGGTCAGGACTTTGCTCTCGCCACCGGAAATGAAGCATTCCTGCGTGGCAGGCTCCTTGATGGCGTAGCCGTGCGCCGGTTCCAATTCCGTTACTTTGTACCAGCCGTCCTTGATCTCAGGAAGAATGATTTTTCCGCTTGTGTCAGAAAAGTAAGTGCCGAGGTCGTTGAGCTCACCAGTGTCGGTATGGTTGCTGCCATACCAGATCTGGAACTTGGCGCCCTTGACGGGATCACCGGTGACGCTATCCAACTTGCGGATCTCCAAGCTGGGCTTGAGGGCATTGAAGAAGGTGACGGTAGATGTCTCACCAGCCTTCAGCGCTACTTCCTGCGGAATGGGGCAGAGAATGACATGGTTGGGGACATTGATCTCCGTCACTTTGAATGTGCCGACCGGGACAGAGTCGAGGAAGATGCGGCCATGGTTATCGGTGGTGGCGCTGGTGGAGAAGTTGCCGTCGATCTGCTCGATACGGTAGGTCACGCCCTCAATGGGTTCACCGTTGACGATGTTTTTCTTGATGATCTCAAGACCCGGCTTTTCATAGTCCACAAAGGTGACCTCGCTGGTCTTGCCGGGACGCAGCGCCACGGTCTGCTCGGTATTGGTTACGATGTACGGCTCGGGAACGGATTCCTCACGCACAACATAGACACCGGCAGGAATGGCCGAGAGCGTTGCGGAGCCGTCCGTCCCGGTCGTGACGGAGGTAGAATAGCTGCCGGTAACGGACTTAATGGAAAAGACCGTGCCAGCGATGGGCTTGCCGCTCATGGCGTCCCGCTTGGTGATCTTCATATCGGGCAGTGCGTAATTTTCGGCAGTGACCGTGTACTGCTTGTCGCCATCGGTGGTATCGACATAGACGCTGATGGGCGTAGAGTCGGCGCAGTAGCCCTCCGGAGCCTCGGTTTCCACGAAGGACCACAGGCCCTTGGTGACATCCTTGACCTCAATGATTCCGCCATTTTGGGTCACATCGCTGCCGACGATCTGACCGTCGCGGTAAATATTAAATTTTGCGCCATCCAAACCACGGCTCGTTCCTGCGGCAACCTTCCGCAGCGTAATATCAGCGTCCCCAGCCGGCGGCTTTCCCGGCTCGGATGTATTGGTGACGAGTTTTCTCGGCGCATAATAGTTAAAGAAAGCCTGACGCCCCTTAACGCTGGATTTCGCGTAGACCGCCCATTTTGCAGCTTCATCTTCTACCACAGTGGCGATGATGCCCTGTTCTGCGTATTCTTCAATTTGGCGCTGAAATTCTGCGTCTTCCTTGGCCTTTTCTTTCAACATCCAATCGATATAGCCCAGGTACATTTCATAGGTATCGGCGTTGGCGTAACCACCGCCATCGATGTCACCATCGCCCTCACCCTTGAAGGTCTGGTGATCCCACACATACGTCTGCGCAGCCATAAAAAGGCTACCGGGGATGTCACCCTTATAGTCCGAAATGAACGTCATCATCCATTTGAAGTTTTCAAGCTGCTGGGCATCCAGTTCACCCATGCCGCTCTGCGCCAGCGCCGTTTTCAGCACGGTATCCGCGTCTGCTCCGGTGGCGGAGGTATAGGTGTAGCTGTTCAGAAAGCTGGCAGTGCCCCAGCGGTAGCCGTAGCCGCGGTCCAGGCAGTACAGCAGCTTGCCTGCCGCCATCGGGGGCTTGTAGCTGTAAGGCGTACCGTCATGGAGCAGTCGTGTTGTCCAGTAATTGGTATTGTCGGTGGGCTTGATGCCCGTTCCGCTGCCGGACGCGGCCAGCGCGGAAGTCGGGAGCAGCGTCAACAGCGTCATGATAACGAGAAACGCCGAGACGAGCCTGGTTCTTAGTTTTTTCAATGAGCTACCTCCTTGCAAAATTGCACAAGAAAAATCAGACCGAGGCTCCCCAGTCTGATTCGTGATATAGGATAACAGGATTTACTTCGTTGCCGGCTTGTCCACCGCCGAAATGCTGTATCCGCTGCGAAGAAATAGTTGGACACAGTACCAGCACTCCAAGCCGTTGGCGTCAGTCCCTCGTGCAAGGCCGACGCCGATAGCCGCATAGCTTTCATCGGTCATGTTTTCCATGTGCCCTGCGGATTTTGACCATGAATATATGAGCGTTTCCGCAAGCGTGTTTTTTTGCTGCGCAAGATAGAGCAGCGGGATCTGGTGGATATTTTCCCCAACCTGCCTGCAGTCCGTAACGGTGTAATACTTCCTGCCGTCCGGTCTGGTATGAGAATAGGTACCTGTGGCAGCCATTTCATCGGCCCGCACCTGCGCGGCCCGCATCAGTTGATCGTCGGCAGTCAAAGCTGCGATGTCACGCTCCGCACGGAGGACATTGGTGCGAGCTACAATATCCCGCTTTGCAGCATCCACATCAGAAGGTGCAGCAGCAGGCGGAACAGCTTCAGCGGAGGGAGTCTCGCCGGTGTAAGGCGCGTCGGTTTCAATTTGCACACATCCGCTGTCCGCATCCCAGAACACATTGAAGCCGACTGCTTTGCCGATGTCGCGGAGTTTCACATAGTTGTGTCCAGCAATACCATACGCTTCCATTTGCACCTCCTGCCCATCGACAAAAATACGATGGCTGCTGCGTTCAGCGAGGATTCCCGCAGCATAGGCGGAAGCTCCGCCTGTGATAATAGCGCCGATAAAAAGGCCCGTAAACATCGTGAGGATCTGCTTCTTCATGGAAAAGCCTCCTTATTTTTGATCTACTATTCCTTTACGATCATAAAGCGGCTTTTTCAACAAAAGATTTTTAAGATGCCTGAACAGCCTGCACACACCAGCGCTGACTGGAATCTCCGGCAACGCAGGTAAGGAGAGTCATTCTGTTATCCGCGGTAGAGGACAAATAGCTCCAATCGCTGCTGCTGATTTTGGTCACAGTCTCCACCAGATAGGTACGGGTACCCGTGGATGTGGTATAGGTGATTTTATCGCCCACATCGAGATCCTTGATGCTGCCGATCACATATTTGGCGCCGCGATTATGCCCGCAGACAGCCACATTGCCGTTCCAGACGCTGGTACTGGTGAAATGCCCCAGCCCCTTTTTCATGCTGGCAGTCGTTTCACCTTCCCAGAGATAGTAATTCTTAACTCCGATGGCAGGAATGGAGATCTTTCCGACGGCACCGTTGGAGAGCAGAAAATCCTGTGTCAGCTCTGTGAAAGCGGGCGTCGCAGGAGTAGCTGTGGAGCCGCCCTGCAGAAAACCGGGGATCTCCACAGTTCCGCCGCCGGGAGAAATTCCGTAAATGCCGCTGCCGGATGCAGAGATGCCCTGAAGACCAGGCAGCATGATTTTCTCCATCACCCCGGTTTGGGTGGTGCTGAGCTGCCCGTACTCCAGCTCGGGGATCTGGTAGTCCACCACATTTTTTCCACCGTAATTGTAGCGGGAGCCGTAGACGTCCTCATAGGAAGAGGAGGGATAGTATTCCGGGGTGCCATCGGTTTCAAAGGAAAAATCGGCAGCCTGGGCGCTGACCGCCATCGCAGAAAGCATGGCAGCCAGAGTCAAAGTCAATGAGAAAATCTTCTTCATACGGGAGCCTCCTGTTCTTCTTCAGCGGGAACGGTAAATTCATGCCAGTCATTGTGCTTGCTGGCTTGGATCGTGTAAGTATAGTCACTCTGCGGGAAAGAAACGGTGAACTCGCGCCCAGCCAGGTGCCTGGCAAGGGATTTTTTCACCTCAACCGCGACGGTATCTCCCGGATTCAATGTGAGAGCGCCTGCATCGATAGCGGGAACCTCGCTGTCAGGCTCCACACGGAACTTTGCAATCAGCCGGTACTCTCGGGGCTTACTGTCCGGAACATACACATAGACATTTTTGCGGCGGCGCAGCAGGATGAGTGCAGCGGCGGCGATGCCCGCGCAGAGCAGCACGGCAGCGATGATCAGCAGCGGAGCGGCAAGGCTGTCGTTATCCCAGATATGTGTTTTTACGGGGACGATCTCACTTCCGGTATAAACCACGGTATAGGTGATGCTGTCCACGCCTTCCGAAGTAACGGTTCCGTGATATTCCGCCGTGGTGACATAGCCAGTGGCAGCCTGATAGCTGCTGGAGGCGGAATAGGTGGCGACCGCCTGATACTGGGCAGGAACCAGCGCCTCGCCGACGAGCGCCGTGCCGGTGACCTGCCATTCCACATTGGCAAGGGTGAGCGTTTTTCCATTTTTGACGGTCGTGGCCGGCACATAAGACATGTCGTTGCGATCCAGATTGCCGATCACCTTCGTCTCGGTGGTTTTGCTGTATTTGGTGGTGTAGCCGGACGCCTCTGTGGAAAGCGTGGTATGATCCAGCGCCAACTCGCCGGAGAAGCCGCCTTTTTCATAGGGCATACTGGGCGAAAGCTCTGCGAGGATCTGCGCAAGGTCATTTTTGGCGGTATTGACTGTGACGGTTTCCGTTACAGTTTTGCTTTCCAGATACGGGTGTTCCACCTTGGTGGTATAGGCCCAGGTATAAAGATAACCGTCGTAGGAAAAGTCCTCTTCCTTCAGCTCATCTGGGTCAACCTCCGGGGAAAGCGTGTAGGTTTTTACAAGCCGCTGCTGGCCGTTCAGGTTTTCCGCTACCAATGAATCGGGAACCTGAGCGGCAAAGGCGCTGACCGTCAGCGACATGGCAAGCAGCAGGCAAAGGGCCAGCTTTGATAAGCTCTTCATGGTGGCCTCTCCTTTTTTACAAATTCTGTTTGATGATTCTGGTGATGATGCCGACGGCGATGCCGCGTTCCTCATCCAGACGGGTAACGGCAAAGCTGACGTCGTCTTTCTTTCCAGGCATTCGCCGGTCATAGCAGGTGTGGGCAACCGCATTGACACCGTTGTTGAGCCGGATGAACACAACGCCGTGCCGCACATCGGTCACTCTGCCGGCATATTTGCCCTGCAGGACGCATTTATCCAGATTGCTCTGGTTGGCGGCGGACGAAACGCTGCGGATATCTGCTGTGATGGAAATATGGTTGATGTCGCCGCGGTCAATGGTGAGCACACGGACAAGAACACGGTCGCCGACGCTGTAATACTCGCGGGCATCACCGAACCATGCGGCAGACAGATCGCGGGCGAAAATCGTACACTCCACGCCGAACACTTCTACACGCAGGACTTTTTCCGCAACACCAATGACGCGCGCCTGTACGACGCGCCCTTCATAGATCATGGGGATGCCCTCTTCATTGGCGTCCAGATAGAAGGTCTGACGCTTACGGAGCATAGCGGCCTTGCGGCTTGCCACAACGCTGCGGGCGGTGTTATCCAGACCCCGGACGATGAAATCGATCTCCGCGGTGAGCATGGTTGCAAGGATACTGTTCATCCGCTCCATAAACGGCTTGTATTTCGCTCCATACGGAACGGGCCCGGAATAGAGCATCATTTCTTTCAGCGGGATCGCAACGCGATAACCCTTGTAGTCAACGACAACGATCGTGCGGCCGGAAGGGGTCTGCTCCACGCCGTCTAACGTTCCGGTCAAAATACGACCGGCAATATGCGAGGTCTTGATCTCGTGCCAGATGACCTCACGGCGTTCTTCTTCCGTTTCGATACGGTCTTTTGCATCAACGGTCAGAATGTAGGAGTC
>ERZ772900.3452-NODE-3452-length-10185-cov-3.348371_pt1 | contig 10185 bp, 15 predicted proteins | sample MGYA00512124_ERZ772900 | MGnify/ENA primary metagenome ERZ772900 (study PRJEB29015, sample SAMEA2737716) | human gut metagenome | biome: human gut; feature: human-associated habitat; material: faeces | place: China | collected 2012 ... | reverse complement strand
TGTTTTCTTGCATGATATCGACATAATCCTGACGTTCCTTTTTGTCATCCGATTCGACCAGTAAACTGGCAAAGCCGACAATCGCATTGAGCGGAGTACGGATTTCATGACTCATATTGGCGAGGAAGGCTGATTTTAAGCGGTCCAGGTTTTCCGCTTTTTCTTTGGCTATCCTTAGTTCTTCTTCTATTGTTTTTTGGTGGTCAATATCAACGCTGGTAATCACATGTGCCATCTGTCCGTCTATCCAGGCAAATGCTGCACTGAATACCCGGAACCAACATTTGTCGAACGGGCGTTGGTAATCCCAGGAATATACCTTGGTTGGCAGCCCGTTTTCATCTATCAAATGTTTCTTAGGACAAAACTCACATTCTCCGGTTTTATCTTTATATAGAGCCTGCCAGCATTTTTTTCCTTCAAAGTGTTCGATACCTCCATAAGGAGCGGCCATAGATTCATTGGCATATAGCATATCATGAGAATCAAAAGAGTTCACATAAATGTCAACTCCCATATTATTCATGATGCTGCTTAATGTCTTGCTTGCCCGCACTTCTCTTTCTTTATATTCCCGCACTGCTATTTCCTTGGAGAGGGAGCCTAAAATGAGATGAATCATTTGCAGTTCTTCATCGGTGAAAGATATTGCATGTTCTCTGTCTCCAAATCCGATGAATCCGATAATTTTCCCTTCGGAGTCTTGGATTTGCCGGATTAGTAATGAGTCGACTTTATAAAAATCCACGATGTCTACATCATTCCAAGAAGTATTTTGGTTTCTGCAAGCATAAAAAGGTTTGTTCTTTCCATTTGCACGGACAACATGTTGATTGGTCATTTCGCTGATTTCAAAACGTTGTCGCAAAACGTTGTCGTTATTTCCGACAGTTTCCTTTAGGTAAAAGTAGCGAAATCCATCAGTTTGGTAAATGAATCCTCTTTTAAAACCGTAGTATTCGCAAATATCTGTCAGTGATTCTGTGATTTTGTTTTCAATAGATTCACAGCCATTCAACCTTTCTAAAAAATGAAGTAAAAATGCATTGTAATTCTCTCTTTCTCTAATCATATTGTTTTAGGCATCTTGTTTGGTTATTTAAACTCGGAAGGAGTATGCTGTTTATCTCTTTCAAGTCTTCAAGCTGCTAATATACGGACTTTTAAAAAATGATGAACGCTGTTTCAGATTTTTTGTAATGTTCCGTTTTTCTTTTTCTTGGTACGAAAAGAGAATGTGATATATGATATTTCTCTTGGATTTTAGTTAACTAACAATAATCATTTGAGAAATAAAGGAGTGGACGCTTATACGGATTTATTGAATTGAATAATGATTGGGGAAGTTAGTCGGTCATTGAATTTTTTGAATCTGTAAGTGATTGATTATTAATGCGCAATAAATGTACATTTTTCCTTTAAAACCAACGGGCCGTTCCTTTAAAAGGAACGACCCGTTGCACACCGAGGAATGACCTCTTCCTTTTAAAGGAAGGGGTCGTTCCTTTAAAAGGAGTGAAGCTTTGGTTTTAAAGCAAGAAAAACGACCTTATTAACAGGTATATTTGCCTGTATCATAAACTTTTTAAATAAAAAAGCTCTTTCAAAATTCGGCGGAAATGTTTACTGCTTTATGGCAGACGAAGATGTGGCTGAAAAAGCCAAAAAAGATGGAACGACAAGGGCAACGGCAAGCATGGAAAAAGCATCTCAGATGGATGAGAGGGTTAAAAATGAACGGTGAATATCTTAGTGTTATTATTTCTGCATGTATGCTTGTAATTGCATTTATTACGTATAATCGTGGCACACGCAAGATGGATGGCGAGCAAATATCAAATATGGCATTTTTGAAGAATGAATTGGAACATATTAAATCGGATTTAAGTGATATAAAGGATTCAATTTCAGAAATTAAAAAAGGAAGTAATTCAATGGAAGTAGAGCTTTCTCAAATAAAAGAACAAATAACTACTTTGTTTAAACGTGTAGAAGCGTTGGAGGATCGTAATAAAAATGGATATTAAAGATGCAAACAAGAAACTTCAGAATGTAGAAGAAAAAGTAGATAACATTTATTGTTTTTGCTCAAAATTAATTGATAGAAACTATAAAACAAGTAGGACGATTATTACGGTTTTAATCCTAGTAATTATTGTTCTTTATTCTACTATTGTTTGTCGTGGTTATTGGAAAGATGATCATGTGAATAATTGTTCTTGCGAAGCTAATTCAAACCAACGAATTTAATTAAGGCGGTGGTTTATATTAACAAAGCTAACAGATTAAAAGAGATACGTCCTAATGATGCATTAATACTTATCAAATCTGTTGGATTAAGAAAGAAATATGAACAGGTTTTGATTATGAGATACGTGTATGATATGTCATGCACCGAAATTGCAGATGCATTATGTGTGGAAGTACAAACCATAAGGAACAGAGTATGCAAAGCAAGAAAAATGTTCGATAAATATGTGAGCAATCTATAATGATTGCTCATTTTATTTTGGGTATTTTATGAGTATTATTCGAGTATTAAGTTATTTATTGCATAGCCATATAATTAAAGCGTAAAGAGGTGGTTGAAATGTATAACAATTATAATCCAGCACAAGCACGAATTGACAGCTTGATGCAACAAAGACAAATGATAGATCAACAAATTCAGCAAGTACAACAGTATGCAAATATTCCACCTATCAATATTAATAATCAGATTACACCACAACAACAAGGTAATTTTGATTTTAATGGAAAATGGGTGAATGATGAGAATGAAGCTAGAAACTTTGCGAATGCAAATTTACCAACGATTTTATTTGATAACAATAAATCTATTTTTTATATGAAATCTTTAGATGGAACATTTAAAAAATTTAAATTTGAAGAAATCACGGAAGATAATTCTAACAGTATTGAAAATCGTGTAAATGGAATCGAAAAGAAATTAGATGATTTGATATGTGCATTAAGCAAACCACCCAAACAAGCTAATGAACAACCAAAGAAAGGAGCACAAACAAAATGAATCCTTTAAAAAGTATTATGGGAAATATGAATCCAATTAACATGATGAATATTGGGAATCCCCAGCAAATGTTAATGAATATGTTGTCACAGAAGAATCCACAAGCATTTCAACAATTTCAAATGCTTATGAACAGTGGTCAAAATCCACAAGCGATTTTAAATCAGATGATGGGTAATTTAAATCCCCAACAAAAACAACAACTTCAACAAATGGCAAAACAATTTGGAATCAGGTAACAACGGGTAAACCGTTATTATAGAAAGAAAGGAGAACATATATGATGGAAAATGGAATGGGAATTCAACCAACTTACAATTTAGCCGAAAGAAATGACGGCTTTGGAGACGGAGGAGGTTGGTGGATTTGGATCTTGCTAATCTTCGTATTATTTGGATATGGAGGATATGGCAACGGAAACCTAACAAATGATTCTTTATTAAGTGAAGAATTCATTAAACGAGATATTTTTAACACAAACACAAATGTATCTCAAACAGGTTGTCAAACTCAACGTGATGTATTAGAAAGTCGCTATACTAATCAGTTAGGACTTCAAAACTTGCAAGCTCAGCAACAAGAATGTTGCTGCAACACTCAACGAGCAATTGACAATGTAAATGCTCAAAGTTTCAAAAATACTTGTGACATTACAACAGCAATTCATTCAGAAGGTGAAGCAACACGTGCGTTGATCAATGCTAACACTATGCAAGAATTACGTGATCGTTTAGCTGATCGTGACCGTGATTTATTGACGGCTAATTTCCAATTAAGTCAACAGGCACAATCTGCAAATATCATTAATACTTTGCAACCAACACCAAAACCAGCTTACATTACATGTTCACCATATTACGCTTATAACAACGGATGTGGATGTAATGGCTACAACAACTTATAATCTAGCACATATGTGATTAGGCAATTGCCTTTGGATTTAATGGGATAGTCAAAAGGCTATCCCTATTTTAATAGGAGGATAAAAAATGATTAATAGTATTGCTACGGCTGTTCAGACAGTCGATAATTCAAGTAATGTATTGTTTCCTACAGACCGTGTAAGAAGTAAATCGTGCCAGTGTCCATGTAAAGGATGGTTGGCACATGATCTAGGAAGTGGATTGTTTACACTAACAAAGCCAGGTATCTATGAAGTAACTTATACTGCGGATATTACGAGTGCAGCGGCAGGACAAGCTTCTCTAGTGCTTGAACTAAACGGAGAAGTAATTGGTGGAACACAATCTATTTATACTGTTGCAACTGCAAGTGCGTATGGAAATGTAAGTGGAGACACTTTGATTCAAGTTCCATGTGGCGCATCTTATACAATTGCATTAGCAAATAACAGTGGTTTAGACTTAACAGTCCAAAACGCAAATATCATCATTAAAAAGATTGCGTAGGTGAAAAATATGCACAAAGCAATGGAAGTTAATGAGAAGATAATGCATGAGTCAGCAAATATGTTAGAGAAACATGGTTATTCAGAATCTTATTTTCATGCATTGTCTCAAGCTTTGGATAATATTAAAGACATTGAAACGATAGAAGCAATGAGAAATAAATATCAAATTGAGATAGGAAAAGATGGAGTTTCAACTGTTGCAAGATTAAAAGAAGATAATGATGGATATAATATTCATGATCCAGAAACAGAAGATATTGTTTATAAGCTTGCAGAACATTTGAAAAAATATAAAGCGTTCAAAGAAGAATATGAGCGTACAAAAGGTGATATGGATTTAGAAAAGTCTCATCGTGAATTAGATAAGACTATGAAATGTATGCAACAAATCGTAACTATGATTCATGGATGCGTTGATTCAGATGAAGAAAAAACAATGATTAAGACACATATACGAGACATGTTTAATATGTATCAATAAGGCCGTTAAATACGGTCTTTTATTTTGTACAGTGTACAAACGATTTAAATACTATTATTAGGATAGGAGGTATTTGTAAATGAAAAAATATAGTAAAGAATGGTGGATTCAATATGGCTATTATGCAAGTATCAGAGCATTAAAGACGATTGCTCAAACTGCTGTTGGTGTTATTGGAGCATCTGCATTATTGGAATCCGTTGATTGGCGAGTTGTAATTTCGTCAGCTGTTTTATCAGGTGTTGTTTCTTTGTTAACAAGCGTTGGCGGGTTGCCTGAAATTAGTGTACCAGAGGAGGAATAATGATGAATATTGTTAAAAATTTAGTAAGTCCAAGTTTGTATTATTGTAAATGTCCTTATTCGATGAATCCAACTCGAATTGTAGTTCATAACACTGCTAACGATGCATCCGCTCGAAATGAAATTCAGTACATGATCAATAATCGTAATGAGGTTTCATATCATTACGCAGTCGATGATAAAGAAATTGTTCAAGGTATTCCTGAAAATCGTAATGCTTGGCATGCAGGAGACGGTGGAAATGGAGTAGGAAACAGACAAGGTATTGCTATTGAGATTTGTTATTCGAAATCTGGTGGAGCGAGATTTGATGCTGCTGAAGCCTTAGCTGCTAAATTCATTGCATCCAAATTAAAGGAAAAGGGATGGGGAATTGACAAAGTAACTAAACATCAAGACTACTCAAATAAATACTGTCCACATAGAACCTTAGATAAAGGCTGGCAACGATTCCTAAACATGATTCAAGCAGAATTAGGACAAACTACTACAAGTTCACCAAGTGCTCCAAACTCTTCAAGTGGTGAAAAGTATTCTACAGGCACTCCAATTTGTACCAACACATTAAGCGTTAATTGCAATGGAACAGGTAAAGTTTATACAGGAGATTGGAGTGGAACAATTGGTAAAGTGATTAAAGGTGCTAAGTATCCATATCGTGTTGATCGTAATGGAGTAGCGATTGGATGGACAAATGATACAGGTATTGATACAGACCCTCATATCCCTGGAGGAAGCACTCAATCAGTTCAAACTGTTTTAAATGGTATTCCGTCAGATTTCATCAGAGAAAGTGCAACATTCTATCCAAACACAACGTTGAAGATTAGATGGATGGTTTTCATACAGGATTATTCTACAATCAAGGAATGTCTGTACGATATGACGGATATGTAAAACGTGAAGGATTCGTTTGGATCAGTTGGATTAGTGCGTCTACAGGCGAAAGAAGATGGATGAAAGCTGGCGTATTAAATTCAAAAGGATACAACACTAATCCATATGGAAGATTTGCTTAAATTTAATATAAAACGTGTCAAAATTGTTCAACGTTGACACAAAATTGTACAAAATGTACTGAAAATAATTCAAAATATAAAAAATGACACAAAAGTTGAACTAAACTATATTTTTAATGACTAAATCGAGCCTACGTGTAAAGCGTAGGTTCTTTTTTTTGTGCTATAATTGAATAGGTTTAAGGTTAATATATAAATTTGATGTTAATCTATGGTGGCTCTGTTTATCAGGGCTTTTTTAGTGGCTTATGCATTTATGTGATATAATCATGTTGCTAGGAAAAGTAGAGTGATAAAGGCCTAAACTCTCTTTGGTGTAGTGCAAATTGCAGACGTGTAATTGAATCTTAACATTTCTCTTGTAGGCAACTAGCAAACAACAACAAAATGTGACAATTGCTAAAAACTCCCCTTTTTAGAAAACTGTCACCAAAACGATTCCATACCTCATCCACATTAGGTATGGTTTTTTTTGTTTTTTTAACAAATCATTCAATTTAGATGCTATATTATTGATGTGTTAATTGTGACACACCCTTTCTGATAAATATCCATTACCAAAAAAGTCTCCATGCCAGCAGGAGGCTTTTTTGTATGCCTATATAATAATAAGGAAGAGAATTTATGAATCTGTGGCATAAAACTTTGGTACAGTGGCATATGAAATGGAATATTTTTTTAGATTTTACTAAATAAAAAGTAGTCATATAGGTGAAAATATGAGAAAATTAGAGTAGTTAGAGGAGAAAGGGATATTGACTTATTTACCATTTTAAAGGTAATGGGTTAATTGTTAAAAAAGAAAGATTTGATTGTAACGGGTGATTGATATGTTGAAATTTATGAAATTTGAAATAAAACGGAACTTAAAAAAATCACAAGTTAAAATATTAATTGGGCTTTTGCTTATATGCGAACTTGTTATGTTGGTTGTATTAAACAATAAGGCACAGATAGAAGACGTATTTTCATTATCTCAAGGGTCAATGGAAGTTAGTGCTTTAACTCGTTTTAATTTACCTGATTCGAAAAGAAAATATATCGAAAAACAGATTGAATCTGTAAATAATAAAGGGAAGTTTTTTGAATACTACAAAGAGAATAAACAGTGGAAGAAAATGTATATAACGGGTATGGAAGTCTATTGTTACAATGTGGATATGCGTACGAGCGTACCGATAAAATCACAGTCTACTTTTGATTATACAAATCATGAGAAAGAGTTAAAACAGATTCAAAAAAAATATAAATTAACACGAGTACCACCAAATCCCAAAGAGTGCACATGGTTTCAACCTGTAGGAACGGCTGGCTATGAAATGATTCCAACATATCAGCAGGGAGCACGTTATTTTGAGAGATTATACCGAAATGAATTGAGCCCTCTTTGTTATTCAAGCGTAGACAGTGCTACAGTTTTAATACAATTAAGTCGAAATGTATTGTTTTTGGGTATTCCCATTCTAATTGTATTGTTATTTTTTAATGTTTGCTTATCTGGATTCCTTCATCAGGATTTTGCTTATCTGGATTTCTTGAGGATTTCCATAATGTCATGGGTTTCTGCCGCCGGGTCCTTGGCATTGAGGATGCAGCCGCTGAGGGCGATGCCGTTAACTCCCGTCTTCATGATATCTGGAATATCCTCCTTGGTGATGCCTCCGATGGCAACGATAGGGATATCGATATTTTCTGCCTTCATCTTCTGGATGATTTCTTTATATCCTTCAAGACCGAGGATAGGGGAGAGCTTCTCCTTGGTGGTGGTGAAGCGGAACGGACCGCAACCGATATAATCGGCACCAGCCTCATAGTGAGCTTTCACATCCTCGAAGGTGTTTGCCGTACCGCCGATGATGAAGTCGTCGCCCAGAATCTTGCGAGCCTCGGCAATCGGCATGTCATTTTTGCCCAGATGCACGCCATCGGCGCCCACCTCTTTCACCAGTTCCACACGGTCGTCGATGATGAAGGTAACATTCATAATCTTGCTCCATTCCTTCACCTTGTAGGCGATGGGGCGCACTTCATTATCAGAGGCATCCTTCATGCGGAGCTGAACCCATTTGCAGAGTCCCGTTATTGCCTCGTGGATGCCATCCAGATAACTCATCTTCTCATTCTGATGAGAGATGAACTGCAGTTGAAAACTGTCTAAAGGTATTTTTGCCATAGCCCTATAAACTATTAACTATAAACTCTTAACTAAAGATTATCCTCCGCAGAATGCCTTTACAATCACGATGTCGGCACCCTCCTGAATCACGTGGCTTTCCCACTCGTCACGAGGCACCATCTCGTTACTGATGGCTACAGCGCAACCTGTAGCTGGAAGATCGAGTTCCTGGGCAAGTTCCTTGACTGTCTTTGCCTGAATCTCAGTTTCTTTGTTGTTGATGATAACTTTCATAATCTGTTCCTATGTTTACATTTATAAATTTACAATTGTCAACACGGGGGGATGCCTGATGAAAGCAAAGGGGTTGTAGAGAAGCAAGAGTAGGTTACATCTATCTCTGCCTGGGTGTAAAACGATCTATCATATTTCCTGCGTCAGCATTACCTGCTTCAGGTTCAATGGGTATAATCTCAGCCGATTGCTCAGCACCCCCGTGATAATTACAGATGCAAAAGTATAGATAATTTCCGAATTATCGTAGAAAAGGCGGATTATTTAATCTATATTAACGCAGAAGGTAGGCTGTATTAACACAAGGGGGATAATCTGTCCCTACAGGAAGTCTCTCTAGACCATCAACGAAAAAAGCGTGCCAGTAAATAAATACCAGCACGCTTCCTTTATATTTCAAGTGATTATGCGCAAGCACAACCACGACCTTTGCAAATAGCTTCGCCATAAAGTGACATTGCGTTCAGATAGTTTGCAATAAATGCCTTCATGACCTTCTTGATTTCTTTCAACATTGTTTTCATAATCGTTATCCTTTCTTTCTTTTTCGTTAATACTTGAGCCTCGCCGGGCTCTACTTTCATTCTCTTTCCTACAAAGGGATGGAGTAATTACTTACCCATCTCAATGTGGTTGTTTACATTGATTGCCTTAGCAATCATGATTGCTACTACTGCGAGTGCCATTACTGTTGTCATCATAATTTGTTTCCTTTCTCAATCTTTGTGGAGACATCGCATTTTCGGTCTCCTGTTCTACATGTTATCCTTTACAATCTCTCTTACCTGAAACCTTCCATCTCCTATACTTGAGATTTCTCATCTTTTTTATATATATAAGACTTCTCATCTCGCATACTCAAGATCTCTTGTTTCATCTTTACGAGTGCAAAGGTAATGCCTTTTTTTTGAATTCGGGTAACAAAAGGGTGAGAAAATGATGAAAGAAAGCGATTTTTTGATACAAGTCAAATACTGGCAGTCTGCCTCTTGACACAGGTCAACCACTGTCAGTTTCTTATTTCACATACTTCAGAATCTCCTTGCTCTTTCTGCCTTTTTTGGCAGGAAGTGGCATAAATCCCTCGGTAAGTCCCGTTTTGTCGGTCATCGCCTGGAATACGGAGGCGGCATAGCTGTCGAGTTTCAGCTTCTTCAGTTCCTCATGGATGGCATCCTCATCATAATCGTCTGCATATAATAAGGTATGCAGGTCGTCGAGATACTTCTGTGGGATGTTCTTATGCGGCATTCTGCTCTGAATCTGCATAATCTGGGCGATGATGGCATGCTGAGTCTGCTGGGCGATGGCTTCTGCCTTTCTGTGCTCGAAATCGGCGAGGGTAGAGGCATCCGTCTCCTGCCAGTCTTCCATCGTACCTTCTTCGGTGATGAGATGACTGTAGCCGAAGTATCGGATGAGGGTGATATGCTTGTTCCATCCGAGTTTCTCCAGATAGGCTTTCTCCAATGGGGTGGTGGCGATGATGAGGTCTGAGTGCCTGTACATCGTCTTCTGGTACATCAGGGT
>ERZ772900.3430-NODE-3430-length-10231-cov-2.811026_pt1 | contig 10231 bp, 9 predicted proteins | sample MGYA00512124_ERZ772900 | MGnify/ENA primary metagenome ERZ772900 (study PRJEB29015, sample SAMEA2737716) | human gut metagenome | biome: human gut; feature: human-associated habitat; material: faeces | place: China | collected 2012 ... | reverse complement strand
AGCGTAGTGCTTAATTCGCTGAGGTTGAGATTAGCGTAAAATGATAGAAAATGGCCGGAGCGGCGGCCGAAAATCTTTGCAAACTCTTCCTGCACGCGGGGCAGGACTTCAAGCGCCGTATTGAAACGGTGCTGCGCGAGGTAACGGACTTCGGTAAACGCTTCCGGTCCCACCATGGCGCCGATCGACACCGGATCCTCAGGATCGAGCACCTGACGCGGCTCATAGGGCGGGAGGAACTGATCCACCTGCTCCTGGGACGGAATATCCATGCGTTCGAGCGCGTGCGTCAGAACGAAACCGTCCATGCAGACCATCACGGGGAGCGACAGCTCTTCGGCGATACGGAAAGCCTGGATATGGAGATCGACCGCTTCCTGGTTATCTTCAGCGAACAGCTGCAGCCAGCCGCTGTCGCGCTGGGAGAGAGAGTCCGACTGATCGTTCCAGATGTTGATCGGGGCGCCGATCGCGCGGTTCGCGACCGTCATCACGATCGGAAGACCGAGACCCGAGGCGTTATAAATCGCCTCAGCCATGAAGAGCAGGCCCTGGGAAGCCGTCGCCGTGTAGGCACGGGCACCGGCGGCGCTTGCGCCGATCGCGACGCTCATCGCGCCGAATTCACTCTCCACATTGAGGTACTCGCAGTCCTCAATCTTTCCCGCGCGCACCAGGCGGCCGAGCGCCTCAACGATATGGGTCTGGGGGGAAATCGGATAAGCGCAGACGATATTGGGGCGGCACAGGGCCACAGCCTGCGCGACGCCCTGCGAACCTTCCAGCTGCTTCAGCATTATTCTTCTCCTCCATTCTTGATAAAGTCCCAGGCCCCGCGCGCGACATCCGCGTTCGCCTGAGCGACCTTACCGGAATATTTCTGACCGTAGGCCGAGTTGATGCTTTCCAGCTTCAGCATGCCCGTCATCGCGGCGAAGCCCGCCAGCATGGCGGCGCCCGGCAGCGGGCGGCCGATGAACTTCAGCGCAAGGTCCGTCGCGGGAACCGTCTTCACGTGTCCTGCGGGGAGCCGCTTCACCAGTTCGCCAAGCCCGATCTCTTCCGGGGACGAGGCGCTGTTCACGAGAACATAGCCTTCGGGGTTCAGACCGCTGAACACATCCACCGAGTCAATCAGCGTTCTGTCCTGCACCAGCACGACATCCGGTTCCTCAATCGGCTCATGAAGCCGAATCTCATGATCACTGAACCGGGCAAAAGCGGTCACCGGCGCGCCCGTGCGCTCGGAACCGAAACTCGGGAAGGCCTGGGCGAAATGTCCTTCCATGAAAGCTGCCAGCGACAGCATTTCCGCGGCAGTTACGACACCCTGCCCTCCGCGGCCGTGCAAACGAATCTGAAACATAAATGTGCGACCTCCGCTGTATGACGGATTTACGGCATATATTGGTATACCATTTCATTATCGCCTGTAATGCTAAAGAAAAAGACCTTTGATTGCCATACTTCGATAGAACAATTTCTATTTGAGAATCAATATCATTTAGGCGCTGCAGAGACCACGGGATCAGACTCCCGTTTCTTCGTTACGTTCTCTTCTATTTCCTGCCGAAATCACCTTAATAGCATGAAGGGAAACTGATAATTTGTTAAAATTCATCCCTATCGCTATTGAAATTCGGTCTATTTTCTGGGGGTGTCTGAATGGTTCCAACAGCAACGACGGTAGGCGGTTTTCTGCAAACCCTGCCTCCCGATCGGCGCGTCGCTATGGCACGCGTTTGCAGTCTTATCCGCCGCAACGCGCGCGGCGTGCATGAGAGCATGCGCTACGGTCTGGCGTTCTATGAATATGAGATGAATCCGCTGTTTGCTCTGGAGCCTGGCGAAACCAGCATGACGCTGTATATCGCTGAACCGAAGGTGCTCGAGAACTACGAAGGCAAGATTCCCGGCGTCAACACCGAAACCTGCTCGATCTTCTTCGACAACCTCAACCGGCTGCCGCTCGATGTCGTCGAGAAGGTGATCCGTGAATCTGTCGTCTCGCGCCAGGAGCGGCTCCGCGAAAACCAGCCGGTTCCCGGCCAGGACGAGCTTCTGAAGATCTGGCAGATCAAAGCCGAGGCCGCCGCGGTGCCTCCCCCGATCATTCATATCCCGGTCGCCCCTGCCGAAACCGAACAGAAAGAGTAAAAAGAGTACACAGAAAACGGGTTTTCCCGTATAAAATCCCCCGAAAAATCTTCGGGGGATTTTTTTTGCCTGATTCGCCTTCTTTGAGCGAAGTTAATCGATTTTAAGTGCTATTTAAGATGAAACAACTACTTTCATAATTTACTAAGTTTCATCATTAGGCTATTATTTTCTCAAGTTCGCCCTTCACAAAAAATACCCATGAAAAAAGGCACACGGAAAGACCAGGAAAAGCATCTGACCCTTCACCTCTGGCTCGTGATAGGGGTAAAGGTTCTCTGTATTTTTCTTCTTTGGCTGGTTTTCTTCTCACCCAGTCACAGACCTGATACGTCCGCGACTGCCGTGGGGAACGCCATCCTGGACCGGCCGATTTCGGATGCTCAGACTTCGGCTTCTGAGTCCAGCCTTCACAGAGACATACCATGATTACACCTGAACTTGTAGACCTGTCGCGATTGCAGTTCGCTGTCACGGCTCTTTACCACTACCTCTTCGTCCCGCTCACTCTCGGTCTTTCCATGATCCTCGTGGCCATGGAAGGCTGTTATGTGGTCACGGGGAAAGAAATCTATAAAGACATGACCCGATTCTGGGGCAAGCTCTTCGCGATTAACTTCGCCATGGGTGTTGCTACCGGTATCACCATGGAATTCCAGTTCGGCACGAACTGGGCCTACTACTCGCACTACGTGGGCGATATTTTCGGCGCCCCGCTCGCGATTGAGGCTCTGGTGGCGTTCTTCATGGAATCCACTTTCGCCGGTCTTTTCTTCTTCGGCTGGAAGCGTCTGAGCCGCCTGGGGCACTGGGTCTGCACGTTCCTCATGGCTCTCGGCACGAACATTTCCGCCATGTGGATTCTGATCGCCAACGGCTGGATGCAGTTCCCGAAGGGCTCCGTCTTCAACGTTGAAACGATGCGTATGGAGATGGACAGCTTCTGGACCATCATCTCGAGCGAATGGGCTCAGGCCACGTTCACCCACACGGTGAGCGCCGGCTACATGACGGGCGCTGTCTTCGTGATGGCTATTTCCGCCTGGTACCTGCTCCGCAAGAGAGACGTTGAATTCGCCAAGAAGTCCCTCATGATCGCCTGCGCGTTCGGTCTCGTGACCTCGCTCTTCACGATCCATCAGGGCGACGAATCCGCCTACCTCGTGACCCGTGACCAGCCTGAGAAGCTCGCCGCCATGGAAGCGATCTGGAACACGGAATCCACCCCGGCTCCGATTACGGTTTTCGCCATTCCGGACTCTGAGGCCCGCACGAATCACGCTGAGGTGAAGATTCCGTGGATTCTCGGCCTGATCGGTACGCGTTCTCTCTCCACTCCGGTTCCCGGCATCAATCAGCTGATTGAACGCAACGTTGACCGCATCACCCGCGGCAAGGAAGCCGTCGTGGCTCTCGAAGCCCTCCGCGCCTCCCCGAAGGATCCTGCGCTCCTCGCGAAGTTCAAGGAAGTCCAGCCGCCTTACCTTGGCTATGGTCTCCTGCTGCGTAAGTACACGAATGATGTTGCCAATGCCACGCCTGAAGTGATTCAGGAAGCCGCGGCTCACACCATTCCGTCTGTCGGTCTGATCTTCTGGAGCTTCCGCGGCATGGTGGTCAGCGGTCTGCTGATGATCGTGCTCTTCCTGGCGGGTCTCATTTACTCGGTCAAGGGTTCTGTGGACAAGAAGTCCTGCTATCTGACGGCTGCCATGATCGGTATGCCTCTGCCCTGGATCGCGAATGAACTCGGCTGGGTGGTGACCGAAGTCGGCCGCCAGCCCTGGTCCATCTACGGCATGCTTCCTGTCGATCTCTCGGTTTCGTCGCTTACCGCCGGATCCGTGTTCGGCTCCCTCGCCGGTTTCATCGTGCTGTACTCCTGCCTGATCGTGGTGGAAGTCTGGCTGATGAAGAAGTTCGCAGGTCTCGGGCCCTCTTCGCTCGGCACCGGTCGCTACTTCTTTGAAAACCACAGATAACCGGAGAATGCCATGATTGACTATGAAATCCTGAAATTGATCTGGTGGCTCTTCATCGCCGTCCTGCTCACTGGCTTCGCCATTATGGATGGCCAGGACATGGGCGCGGGAACCCTCCTCCCCTTCCTCGGTAAGACCAACGAGGAACGCCGCATCATGATCAACGCCGTCGCCCCGCATTGGGACGGCAACGAAGTGTGGCTTCTTACCGGTGCCGGCGCCATGTTCGCAGCCTGGCCGATCGCTTACGCGACCGCGTTCTCAGGCTTCTACTGGGCGCTGCTCATCGTGCTGTTCATGCTGATCTTCCGACCGGTGGCCTTCGACTACCGCAGCAAGGTTGACAGCACCAAGTGGCGCACCCTCTGGGATACGCTCCTCTTCCTCGGCTCTGCCGTCCCGCCGATCATCTGCGGCGTCGCTTTCGGCAACCTGCTGCAGGGCGTGCCCTTCCGGATCGACACCACGATGCGTGTCTACTATGAAGGCTCGTTCTTCGCGCTGCTCAACCCGTTCGCTCTGCTCTGCGGCGTTGTCAGCATCGCGATGGTGATCATGCACGGCGCCAACTACCTCGCCCTGAAGACTGAAGGTGACCTGCAGGCGCGTTCCGCCCGCGTGTCCACCCTGAGCTCGGCCGCGACTTTTGTCCTCTTCGCTCTCGCCGGCATCTGGCTTGCGATGGCGATTCCGGGCTATACGGCCACGGGCCTGGATCCGGCTGGCTTCCCGAACCCGCTCGCGAAGTCTGTGGCGATCGGCGGCAGCTGGTTCGACAACCTCTCCGCTCACCCCTACTTCTATCTGCTTCCTGCCCTTGGCCTGCTCGGCTCCCTCCTGAGCGTCGTCTTCGGCAAGGCCGGCAAGTGGGGTTCCGCGATCGTTGCCTCTTCGGTGGCGCTCCTCGGTATCGTGCTGACGCCGTTTGTCACCATGTTCCCGTTCGTGATGCCGTCCTCGCTCGACCCGGTCTCCAGCCTTACGCTCTGGGACTGCACGAGCTCCCAGCTCACGCTTGAAATCATGTTCTTCGTCACGCTGATCTTCCTCCCGCTCGTTGTGATCTACACGAGCTGGGCCTATCACGTGATGAGAGGCAAGGTGACCCACGAGTACATCTCGGAAAACTCTCACAGCCTCTACTGATGAATCCGGGAGGCGCTGAAAATCCTCAGCCGCCTCCCCACTGAAAAGGACATAACATGAGCTACTTTTACTGGATGGCTATTCTGGGGCTGGCAATCTGCCTCTCCATCGTCGTTTCCGTAGCGAAGGACTTCATTAAGAAAGACTGAGGTCTCAGCTGATCGATAAATAAGAAAGGCATCCGTCAAGGGTGCCTTTCTTTTTGCCGGAATCCGGAGCGGGGACGCGCTTACTCTGTCGCTTCCTTCATCACAGCCGGATGAATCTCAATATTGCTACCCTGGGCGTCCGCTACCCAGACCACGCGGTCCTGGACCGTGACCGCGATACGCATATGGCGCCGGGCCAGAGCGGCGAGTGCTTCAAATTCCGCGTCTGTCACACTGTAAATAGAAAGCTTCCCGATCTTCTCCAGGTCTCCGCGGCAGGATTCCCACCAGGCTTTGATACGGTCTTCGCCGTAAGTCATGACAGCCACATGGGAGCTTCGGCTCGCGGCCTTCCGCAGCTGCTTCACAGTGGGCACCCCGAGTTCAACCCAGAGGCTGATCCAGCCCGTGTCATCCGTATCCGCGAGCGCCGGCTCCCCTTCCTTGGAGAGGCCGTCAGCGAAACGGATCGTATCGCTGTCCCAGAGGCAGTAGCAGAGCAGCCGAAGCATCATCCGTCCCTCGGTTTCCGAGGGATGGCGGGCCACCGTCAGAATACGGTTCGCGTAGTAATTGCGGTCCAGATTTGAGATATCCAGTTCCGCTTTATAAATAGAAGCACCCAGAGCCATAAAAATTCATCCAGAATAAGCGGGGGAGAGCTTACCACGTTGATTCCCGTGTATTTGCTTCCGTATCCTGTTTTTTTGTGATCCGTCCATGCCTTCTTTCGATCTGATGACCTATCCGGATTTTCCGGTGCTTGTCGCCCGCTGGGGAATCTGGTTTCTCGCCGCGCTGACGCTTCTCGGAAGCGAAACCGTCGTGGCGCTTGCCGGATTTCTCTGCTGGATCGGCATCCTTCAGGCGCCGCAGTCTTTCACCGCGGCGTTTCTCGCGGCTTTTGCCGCGGACGTGATCTTCTACTTCGCGTTCCGGAACCGTGCGGACTCTCCTGTAGCCCGTTTTTTCGTATCACAGACACTGCTTGAGAGGCGGCTCCCGCTTTATCGGGAAACGCTTCCCGCGGTGCTCTTCTACCGTTTCCTTCCGCAGAAGAAAGCCCGGTTCCCGCTTCTCGCGGCCCAGTCCCCGACACTCACCTCGGTCCGGTTCCTGATTTTCGCCGCCATTGGGTCTCTGCTCTGGGCCTCCGCCATTCTCGCGATCGGCGGCATTATGGGGGCTGCGACAGAAGCCGTCGCCGGAAGCCGTTCCGCCATCTGGAACCGCCTCCCCGGCTTTCTCCTTCTGATGATTATGATTTTTCCTCTTATTCGTTTTATCCTGTTATACGAAATGGATAAGATCACCGCGCTGAGGCAGAGTAAAAGAAAATGAGAATCCTCCTTGTTGAAGATGACCCGATGATCGGCGAAAGCGTCTCCGAGTGGCTTCAGGGAGACGGATACGCCGTCGACTGGCTGCAGGATGGCGACTCCGCGCTGCTCGCACTGCATACAACGCCCTTTGCTCTCGTCATTCTGGATCTCGGTCTTCCGGGCCGCGATGGACTCGAGGTGCTGAAGGAAATCCGCTCCAAGGAAAGCCATATTCCGGTTCTGATCACGACCGCGCGTGACACCGTGGATGACCGTATCGCCGGGCTCGATTCAGGCGCGGATGACTATCTGATCAAACCCTTTGACCTTGAGGAGCTCTCTGCCCGCATCCGCGCGCTGCTCAGGCGCTCTGCCGGCCGGGCGGATCCCCTGATCACACGGGGCCGCCTCACGATCAATCCTTCCACCCGGGAGGTGACCTTCGACGGGAAGCCAGTCATTCTCTCCGCGAAGGAGTACGCCCTTCTGGAAGCGCTCGCTGAACGGAAGGGGCTTGTGCTGTCACGCGCCCAGCTGGAAAGCAAGCTCTACAACTGGGACTCCACCGTAGGCTCAAACGCGATTGAGGTGCATATCCATCACCTCCGCAAGAAGCTTTCTGAGGACGCCATCAAGACGGTGCGCGGCATGGGCTACATTCTGGAGACCTGAAGAGCATGGGGTCTATCCGCCGAAAGCTGCTCTTCACCCTGATCTTTACGGAGCTTCTGGCCGGTATCGTCGCCGCCTGGGCGTCGTTCTACACTGCGCAGTCGCAGTTCGATCAGTTCCTTGACTCGGAGCTGAAACAGATGGCGACCGCGCTGGCTAAGCGCGGCAACATTCCGCCTTCGAGCCTCACCCTCGTCGGAAGCAACCCGGAGCACCGGATTCTCGTCCAGGTCTATGAGTCAGGCAGCAACTCTCTTTTTCTCTCCGCGAAGACTTCCCCCTTCCCGATTCTCGAGCGTGAGGGGTTCTCGGACATTCAGTATGAGGGAGCCGCCTGGCGCGTCTTCACGACGACCGCCGGTTCCGAAATCATTGAAGTCGGACAGCCTGAGTCTGTCCGCGTGAGCCTTGCCGCGTCCGCGTCGCTTGAAATTCTGCAGCCGCTTCTCATTCTTCTGCCGCTCACCGCGATCATTGTGTGGCTGATCGTAGGGCAGGGTCTCGCGCCGCTCGACCGCACAGCGCGAAGCGTCGCGAGCCGTTCTCCCGAGTCCCTGAAACCGATCAGCACCGAAGGGCTCCCCGCTGAGCTCCGGGGGCTCGTGAACGCTATTAACAGCCTCATGGAGCGCCTTTCCGCGAGCCTCGAGTCGCAGCGCCGTTTCGCCTCAGACGCGGCGCATGAGCTCCGTACGCCGCTCACCGCGATCAAGCTCCAGGCGCAGCTCGCGAAGCGCGCGAAAACCCCTGAGGCGCTCGCGAAGAACCTCTCGCGGCTTGATGAAGGCATTTCCCGCGCCACGCACCTGATTGAACAGCTCCTCACGATCGCGAGGCTCGACCCGGATTCCGCGAGGCGGCCTTTCGAGCGGGTCTCCATCGGGGAGCTTCTCTCCACCGTGCAGCATGATCTTGAACCAATCGCGGGCGAAAAATCGATCACGATCACCGCGTCCCCTTCTGACCTCACGATCCGCGGCATGAAGGACGCGCTTCTCATGATGGTGACAAACCTCACCGATAACGCGATCAAGTACACGCAGGAAGGCGGCCGGATCGAGCTCACCGCGCTTCAGGACGGCTCCCGGATCCTCGTCCGGGTGTCCGATAACGGCCCGGGAATCCCGGAAAAAGACCGTGCCCGCGTGTTTGAGCGCTTCTACCGGGCGCTTGGCACACATGTATCCGGAAACGGTCTCGGGCTTGCCATCGTGCAGCGAATTGCGGAAATACATCATGGACATATCGATGTAAAGGACGGCCTTGACGGGCAGGGGACAACCATGGAAATCAGTTTCCCCTCAGACAGTTAAAACCGATTGGCTTTGTTACAAATTCAGGAATCGGTTCACAACCTGAAAAGCGCAGTTCCCTTTTTTCCACTATCTTTCTTCTATCCATTCAGAAGCGGTTCGAAGCGGTCTGTTCGAGTCGCCCAGGCAACCAATTAGGAGATTTTCAGGTGATTTCTTCCAAATTTATCAAGCCGGCCCTGGTGGCGGCGGCAATTGCAACAGCGCTTGCCGGCGGTGTCTACACGGCTTATGCCAAGAGCACCCCGGTCCAGGACGCTCCGGCCGCTCCGATTGTCAATCAGTCGAAGCTGCCTGACTTCACCGTTCTCGTGGATCACTACGGCAAAGCGGTCGTCAATATCTCGATGGTGAAGAAGGCCCATAAGGAAAAGGTGGACAGCCCGTTCGGCAATCTGCCTCCGGATCAAGCTGAAATTCTGAAGCGTTTCGGTTTCCCGATCTTCGGTGGCAATGGGGGTGAACGCACGGTCCCTGAGGAGCGCGGCACGGGTTCCGGCTTCATCATCAGCTCCGACGGTCTCATTCTGACGAACGCCCACGTTGTGAACGGCGCTGACGAAATCACGGTGCGCCTCACCGATGACCGTGAGTTCCGCGGCAAGGTTCTCGGCCTCGACACGCAGACCGATATCGCGGTGGTGAAGATCAACGCGAAGGATCTGCCCTATGTCCGCCTCGGCAACAGCGATAACGTGAAGGTCGGTGAGTGGGTGGCCGCTATCGGCAGCCCGTTCGGTCTCACGAACTCGGTGACCGCCGGCATTGTGTCCGCCAAGTCCCGCAATCTGCCGGACGAAAACCTCGTTCCGTTCATTCAGACTGACGTGGCCATCAACCCCGGCAACTCCGGCGGCCCGCTCTTCAACATGAACGGCGAAGTGATCGGCATCAACTCTCAGATCTTCTCGACCTCCGGCGGCTCGATGGGCCTCTCCTTCGCGATCCCGATCAATATCGCGACCCAGGTGAAGGACCAGATCCTGAAGAACGGCAAGGTGACCCGCGGCCGTATCGGTGTCATGATCCAGTCGCTCACGCCTGAACTCGCAAAGGGCTTCGGACTGCCTGAAGACACGAAGGGCGCTCTCGTCTCGAGAACCGATAAGGACAGCCCGGCCGCGAAGGCCGGCCTCCAGTCGGGCGACATCATTGTGGGTGTCGATGGCACGCACGTGAAGAACTACAGCGATATTCCGCGCCAGATTTCGTTCGCGAAGCCGGGTTCCACGGTGAAGCTCACCGTGATCCGCAATAAGAAGGAAATCACGGTTCCGGTGACCGTGGGTGTGGCTGACGGCAAGACGAATACGCTGAAGGCCGGCGAAGAATCCGATACGCCGAAGGCTGAAGCGAAGGCCGGTAAGCTCGGCGTTTCTGTCCGCCCGCTGACCGCTAAGGAAGCGAAGAAGGCCGGCACTTCGGGCCTCCTCGTCGGGAATGCCACGGGTGCCGCGGCGTCCGCCGGCATCGCGAGCGGTGACGTGATC
>ERZ772900.3421-NODE-3421-length-10276-cov-3.875061_pt1 | contig 10276 bp, 7 predicted proteins | sample MGYA00512124_ERZ772900 | MGnify/ENA primary metagenome ERZ772900 (study PRJEB29015, sample SAMEA2737716) | human gut metagenome | biome: human gut; feature: human-associated habitat; material: faeces | place: China | collected 2012 ... | reverse complement strand
TGGCTATGAAGATGGGTACCGACCAGCTGCTCAACTGGCTGGACAGCGTGGAGCGCTCCATGCTCAAGGCCGAGGCCGACGCCGGTTTCTACGCCCCCGGCCCCTTCAAGGAGCTGGTGGAAAAGCCCGAGGGGGTCATCTCGCTGGGTGCCAAGATGGGCGAGGGCTGGCTGCTGACAGCTGAGATGATCGAGCTGGTACAGGGCGGTTACGGCAACATCGTCTGCGCACAGCCTTTTGGCTGCCTGCCGAACCACATCGTGGGCAAGGGCATGGTAAACAAGATCCGCGCGATGTACCCCAGCGCCAACATCACCCCCATCGACTACGACCCCAGCGCCACCAGGGTCAATCAGGAGAACCGCATCAAACTGATGCTGGCCGTAGCAAAGGAGCGTCTGAATGCTCCTGCCGAGGCGAAGCCCCTGACCGCCGAGGAGATCGCGGGCGGTGCGCCCAGCCTCTCTCACGTCTGAGAAACTACAGAAGAAACAAAGAAGCCGCACGGTACAGTTTTCGCTGTACTGTGCGGCTTTTCTTATGCGCCGGAGCGCTTATTTCTTGTGATACTTGCGGTCTTCCTGCTCATAGGCGGGCTCGCAGGTGAGGTACATTCCCAGACGTTTGATGGTGTCCGTATCCACGCTGGACAGGATGACCGTGGAGTGCATGTCGCAGCCCTTGAGCTTGGAGAGCTGCTGCAGAGCGACAGCAGCCGTCTCATTCTCGGCGGCAGAGCTGGACAGCGCGATCAGGATCTCATCGGTGTGCAGGCGGGGATTCCGGCTGCCGAGGTAGTTGGTCTTGAGGGTCTGGATGGGCTCGATGGCGCGGGCGGAGACCAGGTCGATCTCATGGTCGATGCCGGCCAGCTTCTTGAGGGCGTTGAGCAGGGCAGAAGAGGCTGCGCCCAGCAGGGGACCGTTCTTGCCGGTGACGACGGTGCCGTCCGGCAGCTCGATGGCGGCAGCGGGTGCGCCGCCGGTGCGCTCGGCCACGGCGTGAGCCTGCTTTTCCACGGCACGGTCGCCGACAGCCAGACCGGCCTGATTCAGCAGCAGCTCCAGCTTGAACAGCTCGCCGTCCACGTTCTTGCCGGTCTTCTGGTCGCAGAGGGCCTTGAAGTAGCGGCGGATGATCTCGTTGCGGGAGGCCTCGCGGCAGACTTCGTCGTCCACGATGCAGTTGCCGGCCATGTTCACGCCCATGTCCGTGGGGGACTTGTAGGGGCTCTTGCCTGCGATGAGCTCGAACATCGCGTTGACCACCGGGAAGATCTCGATGTCGCGGTTGTAGTTGACGGTGGTGACGCCGTAGGCCTCCAGATGGAAGGGGTCGATCATGTTCACGTCGTTCAGGTCGGCGGTAGCGGCCTCGTAGGCGAGGTTGACCGGGTGCTTGAGGGGCAGGTTCCAGATGGGGAAGGTCTCGAACTTGGCGTAGCCCGCCACCACGCCCCGCTTGTGGTCGTGGTAGAGCTGGCTCAAGCAGGTGGCCATTTTGCCGCTGCCCGGGCCGGGGGCGGTGACCACCACCAGGGGGCGGCTGGTCTCCAGATACTCGTTTTTGCCAAAGCCCTCGTCGCTGACGATCTTGGAGATGTTGTGGGGATAGCCCTCGATGGGATAGTGGCGGCAGACCTTGATGCCCAGGCCCTCCAGCCGGGCCTGGAACAGGTCGGCGGCGGGCTGGCCGGTATAGCGGGTGACCACCACGCCGCCCACCGGCAGGCCCCGGCTGCGGAAGATGTCGATGAGCCGCAGCACGTCGCTGTCATAGGTGATGCCCAGGTCGCCCCGGACCTTGTTCTTCTCGATGTCTCCGGCGTTGATGGCGATGATGATCTCCGCCTTGTCCTTCAACTGCTCCAGCATGCGGATCTTGCTGTCTGGCTCGAATCCGGGCAGCACCCGGGAGGCGTGGTAGTCGTCAAACAGCTTGCCGCCGAACTCCAGATACAGCTTTCCGCCGAACTTAGAGATGCGGTCCCGGATGTGCTGAGACTGCATTTGCAGGTACTGTTGGTTATCAAAGCCGACTTTTGCCAAGGCGATCTCCCCCTCTAAGAAAAAACTACACAATCATCAAATATTTTACCCCGCCCGGGGAACAGCGTCAAGAGGTTTTCCGCCGGTCGGGGGCCAAAGTGCGGCGGGATTTCCGGGAAAATTTCGATGATTTTTCTGTTTTCCTCTTTACTGCTGGTAATGCTTTCAGGTATACTATACCAAGTGTATTGCAAACTTTTGAGGTGACTGCTTGTGAATGAAGAATTTTCCCGCACCCTGTCCCTGCTGCGGCAGGAGAAGGGGGTCAGTCAGCGCGCTGCCGCGGGGGTGCTGGGCATCTCCCAGGCGCTGCTGTCTCACTATGAAAACGGCATCCGGGAGCCGGGTCTGTCCTTTGTGGTAAAGGCCTGCGACTATTACGGGGTGTCCGCCGACTTTTTGCTGGGCCGCACCCTCAGCCGCCAGGGCACTACCATCGCCCCGGAGGAGCTGTATGACCTGAGCGACGAGAAGGACAACTCCGTGCGGGGGGGCGTGCTGGCCCTGCTGTCCAAAAAGCTGCTGGTGAACTCGGTGGGCGCTCTGTTCGACCTGCTGGCCAAAACGGGCAGCCGGGATGCCATCCGTACCGCCTCCAACTATCTGTCCACCGCCCTGTATGTGGTCTATCGCCACCTGTATCAGGCCAACCCGGACAACAACCCGGACTTTTTCTCTGTCTCCCCCCAGCACTTCCACGCCGGTCTGGCCGATGCGGACATGAAGTGCTCCCTGGCCGAGCTGGAGGATGCCCTGGCCGCCCGGGTGAAGGAGAAGGGCCCAATGCCGTCTATGTCCAACAATGACCTGGTGAAGAGCTGCCCCACCCTCTACCCCTCCCTGCTCCAGGTGGTCCACAGCGCTGGAGAGCGGGTGGCCGCCCTGCTGCCCCCCCGACAGAGCGGCAAAAAGTAAGACCGCAAGATATGCGGAGCCTGTTTTAACTTCTGGAGGATATCTATGACCGAACGAGATAAGATCAGAAATTTCAGCATCATCGCCCACATCGACCACGGCAAGTCCACCCTGTCCGACCGGCTGATCGAGCAGTGCCACGCCGTGGAGCAGCGGCAGATGGAGTCCCAGCTGCTGGACAACATGGACCTGGAGCGGGAGCGGGGCATCACCATCAAGGCCCGGGCCGTCCGCCTGGAATATAAGGCCCAGGACGGGGAGACCTATCACCTGAACCTCATCGACACCCCAGGCCATGTGGACTTTAACTATGAGGTGTCCCGGTCTCTGGCCGCCTGCGAGGGCGCGGTGCTCATCGTGGATGCCAGCCAGGGTATCGAGGCCCAGACCCTGGCCAACACCTATCTGGCCATGGAGCACGACCTGGAGATCCTGCCTGTGCTCAACAAGATCGACCTGCCCGCCGCCGACCCCCAGCGGGTGAAGGACGAGATCGAGAACATTTTAGCCCTGCCCGCCCAGGACGCCCCGGAGATCTCCGCCAAGCAGGGCATCAACATCCCCGCCGTGCTGGAGGACATCGTGCAGAACATCCCCGCCCCGGAGGGGGACCCCAGCGCCCCATTAGAAGCCCTGATCTTCGACAGCCAGTATGACCCCTATCAGGGCGTCATCGTCTATTTCCGGGTGATGAACGGCACCATCCAAAAGGGCATGAACGTGAAGATGATGGCCTCCGGCGCTGCGTATCAGGTGCTGGACTGCGGCTATCTGCGGCCCTTGGGCATGGAGTCCTCCGGCCAGCTCACCGCTGGAGAGGTGGGCTGGTTCACCGCCTCCATCAAAAACGTGAAGGACACCCGGGTGGGCGACACCATCACCGGCGTGGAGAACCCGGCGGCCCAGCCCCTGCCCGGCTATCGCCCCGCCCAGGCCATGGTCTATTGCGGCATCTACACCGAGGACGGCAGCAAATACCCCGACCTGCGGGACGCTTTGGAGAAGCTGCAGCTGAACGACGCGTCGTTGTCCTTTGAGCCGGAGTCCTCCGTGGCCCTGGGCTTCGGCTTCCGATGCGGCTTTTTGGGGATGCTCCACATGGAGATCATCCAGGAGCGGCTGGAGCGGGAGTTTGACCTGGACCTGGTGACCACCCTGCCCTCTGTCATCTACGAGGTGACCAAGACCGACGGCGAGGTGGTTCGGGTGGACAACCCCCACAACTACCCCGACCCCGGCGCCATCTCCGAGGCACGGGAGCCCTTTGCCAAGGTGACCATCATCGCCCCGCCCGACTATGTGGGCAATATCATGCCCATGTGCCAGGACCGTCGGGGCGTGTTCAAGGACATGCAGTATCTGGACACCAACCTGGTGGAGCTGCACTACTCCATGCCCATCGGGGAGATCATTTACGACTTCTTCGATGCCCTGAAGGCCAACACCAAGGGCTATGCCAGCCTGGATTACGAGCTGGAGGGCTATCAGCCCAGCCAGCTGGTGAAGGTGGACCTGCTGCTCAACGGCGAGCAGGTGGACGCCCTGTCCTTCATCGTCCACAAGGACAAGGCCTATGCCCGGGCCCGGCGCATCTGCGAAAAGCTGAAGGAGAACATCCCCCGCCAGCTGTTCGAGGTGCCCGTCCAGGCCGCCATCGGCGGCAAGGTCATCGCCCGGGAGACAGTGAAGGCCATGCGCAAGGACGTGCTGGCCAAGTGCTACGGCGGCGACATCAGCCGAAAGAAAAAGCTGCTGGAGAAGCAGAAAGAGGGCAAAAAGAAAATGCGCTCTCTGGGCTCTGTCCAGCTGCCCACCGAGGCATTTATGGCGGTGCTCAAACTGGACGAGGAGTGAGATCTATAATCCCCTCTGTCGCCTGGGGCGGCTGAGGGGGTTAGAAAACAAGATACCCTGCCGGGGGATTGACAATTTTCCAAATCATGTTATACTGAGCACAAAGAGGGGCGCTGCCGGTAGACGGGAGTCCCCGCGATTATAAGAAGTAACCGTTAGCCGGGAAAGCTTTGGCGGTTACTTCTTTTTATTGCTCTGGAGGACCAGAGAAATGATGCTGACGATCAAAATGCCGAGCTGGAACAGGTCGGAATAAGTGACCATGACATCACCCCCCTCCTATGTAGTGGAGGAGGTACAAAGAAGTGCGGCCTCCTCCCGGAAAAGAAGGGACCACCCGCCTACCGTCACTGGCAGCGCCAGCGCATATCCATGCGCCAGAGATATTATAGCATATTATGTAGAATATGGCAATCAAAGTATTTTAAAATTGGAGGACGGTTCCTGTGACCTAAATCACAGGAACCGTCCTCCTGACTTTGGTGAGGATCACTCCAGCACGAATTCCCAGCTGAAAAACTCCCGGCTGCCGTGCAGGCCGAACACAGCCCGGTATTGTCCGGGGGGGAGGCTTGCGCGGTAGGGAACCAGGGAGAAGTCAAAGGAGTCAGAAGTCCCGGGGGAGACGTACAGCAGGTTGGCGGTCTCGCCGGTCTGGTCTGTGGGTGGGACGGAGTACCATACGCCGCCTTTCTGCATCTCTAAACAGGGCTTGTCCAACTCCTCCGCATAGCCTCCGATATTGGAGACATGGAAGGTGATCTGCTCCGTGTCCAGGGGATACCAGTCTGCGTCGGCGGTGCAGAGAAAATGATCGGAGGGCTGTCCGGTGTAGGGGGACAGTCCGGCCCTGTGGTGCAGCCACAGGAGCAGCCCGGCGGCGCAGAGCAGGACGGTCAGCGGCAGAAGCAGTCGTCTTTTACGGGAAAGGTTGCGGGCGGTGGAAACGGCAGACATGTGTCATCCCTCCTGTGATCCATGATCTAAATCAGCGGCAGACGTTCTTCCATCTAAAGTGTATCATGCCGGAATCGAAATCGTCAACAAAAAAGGACCGCCGGCGGCGGCCCTTTTTGCGATAAACCGGAGATTCACGCCGTTGCCGGGAACAGCTTTCTCAGGCGGCGGATGCAGTGGATGCAGGCGGGGAGGAGAAACAGATCGGCGCACAGCCAGGCGGCGGGGGAGGCAAAGCAGGCGGCGGTATAGCCGAAGAGGGGAACGAAAATGCTGCCCACGGCGGTGCGGGCCAGCATCTCCAGCACCCCGGCCAGGATGGCGAACATGCTGTAGCCCATGCCCTGGATGGAGAAGCGCAGAATGTTCACCAGGGCCAGGGGAAAGAAGAAGGCGGCCAGGGTGGTGATGTATTGGGCGGTGAGGCGCACCAGCAGGGCCAGCTGTTCCTCCCCCGGGTCCAGAAAGAGCATGGCGCACGCCGGGGCGAACAGGAGCATCCCGACCAGAGCGATCACCGCATAGACCAGGCCCAGCAGGCTGCAGGACCGCACCCCCTGGCTCAGGCGGTCCAGCTTAGCCGCCCCCACGTTCTGGCCGCAGTAGGTGGCCATGGCTGCGCCCATGGCATCGTAGGGACAGGCCAGCAGCTGGAACAGCTTGGCCCCGGCGGCCACCGCCGCCACATAGGTGCTGCCCAGGGTGTTCACGGCGGACTGGAGGACGATGGAGCCGATGGCGGTGATGGAGTATTGCAGCCCCATGGGGATGCCCATCATGCACAGGGTGCGGCAGGAGTGCCCGTCCAGCCGCCGTTCCTCCTTGCCGGTGCGGAGGATGGTATACTTTTTCCGCATGTACACCAGACAGGCCAGGCCGGACACCGTCTGAGAGGTGACGGTGGCGATGGCCGCTCCCGCCACCCCCGCCTTGAAATACAGGATCAGGGTGAAGTCCAGGAAGATGTTCAGGAAAGAGGACAGGGCCAGAAAATACACCGGCGTTTTGCTGTCCCCCAGCGAGCGGATGACGGCGGCCAGCAGGTTGTAGAGGAAGGTGGCCGGGATACCCATGAAGATAACGAAGATATAGGCATAGGCGTTGTCGATGATGTCCGCCGGGGTGCGCATCACCACCAGAATGTTCCGGCAGAACAGCCCCGTGACCACGGTGAGCACCAGGGCGAACAGGGCGGAGAGATAGGCGGCGTTGACCACGAAGCGGCGCATCTGGGAGTACTCTTTGGCCCCCATCCGCTGGGCCACCGGGATGGCAAAGCCGTTGCACACCCCCATGCAGAAGCCGATGACGAAAAAGTTGATGGACCCGGTGGAGCCAACCGCCGCCAGGGCCTGGGCCCCCAGCAGCTTGCCCACGATCATGGTGTCCACCAGGTTATAAAACTGCTGGAACAGCATGCCGCACAATGTGGGCAGGGCGAAGGCTAAGATCAGTTTCATGGGGCTGCCGGTGGTGAGGTCCTTGGTCATAGATACGCTCCTTTGTGACATAAAAACTTGGGTTCCAATCGGATACCGGATTATTATAGTCATCCGTCCCGCCCCTGCCAAGCGGCTTTTTTCACAATTTTCAGCCCGGATATGGCCCCATCTCCCACCAGAATAGAAATGCCCCCGCCGGTGAGGGCGAGGGCAGAATACAGGTTTACGCTTTTACTCCTCCCGCTGCCGGTGGGCGGCGGACAGGGCCATGCGGCGGCAGGACAGAAGGGTGGCCAGGTAATAGCCCCCATACACCGCCAGCAGCAGGGTGGCGGCGGACAGACTGCCGGAGGAAGAATCCAGGTTACCGGTGACGGTGATGACCTGGTTTACCGCAGACAGGCCCACGGCGGCATGAATGAGACCAAGCCCTAAAGGCAGGAGAAAGGCAAGGGTGACCTGGTGGGCGGCGGAGCGGGCCAGAGCCTTCTCCTCCACCCCCAGGCGGCCCAGCAGAGCATAGCGCCGGGCGTTGTCCGCCCCCTGGGACAGCTGCTGGAGGGCCAGCACCGCTGCGGCGGCCAGCAGGAAGGTAAAACCCAGATACAGCCCCAAAAACAGCACCAGGATCTTTGAACCCATGGTCTCCTGATACAGGTCCAGGCGGCTGTCTGTCCTGATGTCCGGGCCATCCAGGCCCTGCGTGGCACCGCTGATCAGGGGGAGGATCGTCCCCTCCGCCGTCTGCTTGTCCCCGGCGTAGTCCGCCGACCACAGCTGACGACGGACCTCCAGGCGCTGGGCCACGTCGTCCTCCACCAGAATGCACTGCATCCCAAGGCCGCCGGTGGCGGGGACATCCTCCTCCCAGGTGAGAAGGTGGGGCAGGGGGCCGGAGTAGGCGGGGCGGCCCAGGTGCTCTGCCAGGGCGTTATAGTCACTGAGGGCGATGGCCCCGCTGGCCTCCTCCAGGCCGGTGACGGCGGGGTCGTTGTAATAGAGTAGGCAGTCATAGCTCCAAGCCAGGGCATTTTCGGCCCCACCTGCCCGAATGGCGGCATCTAAATCCACTGGGCCGGACTGGTCTGCCGAGCGGTTCTGCACGGTGAGGTCGAAGGGGGCCTGTTCGTCGGTGAGGGACTGAATGGTGGAATTGAGGCCCACGGAGCTGGCGGTGATGCCCATGGCCAGCAGGAGCAGGATGGCGATCACCGTCTGAGACAGATAGGTGGAGTGGACCCGGCTGAGCCACTGGCGCAGGGTGAACAGGTTCAGCCCCCGGTAATAGAGGGCCGGGCGCTTTTTCACCCCGTGGAGCACAAAACCAGGGAGGGAGCGGAAGAGGAGCAGAGTCCCCGCCGTGCCCAGGATCAGCATGGCGGCGCACAGGGGCAGGATGACTAGGGCCGTCACCAGGCCGAAGTTCAAAAGAATGCCGTAGGCGATAAGCAGGCAGGCCACCCCCGCCACGAACTGGATCACCGACGCGGACAGGGGTCGGAGGGGGAGCACCTCGTTTTTCCGCTCCCCCCGCAGCAGGCCGATGAGCCTGGCACGGGTGACCTCCACCCCGCTGAGGGCCATGACCAGTAGCAGGATGGCCCCGAAGCACACCGCCGTCTTCATGGCTGCCCCGGGGGAGAAAACCAGCCCCAGCTGGGCGGACACGTCCATCTGGAACAGGGACAGGGTAAGGGCGGACAGCCCCGACGAGGCGGCAGAGCCTAAGATAAGCCCGGCGAACAGGGAGATGAGGCCGGTCACCACCGTCTCCAGGATCAGCAGCCGGGATACCTGCCCCGGGCTCATGCCCAGCAGCAGATAGCAGCCCAGCTCCTTTTTCCGGCGGCGGAGGAGGAACCGGTGGGCGTATAAAATAAGACAGGCCAGCACCACCGCCACAAAAACGGACAGGACGCTAAGCACGGTGAGGATGGCCCGCACCGTCTCGTGGCTCTTCTCCCGGAGATAGAGGATGGCCCCCTGGTCCTCCACGGAGTTGAAGGTGTAGAACAGGCACACGCCGAAGGTGAGGGTGAGGAGATAGACACCGTAGTCCCGGAAGGAGCGGCGCACGTTGCCCAGGGCCAGCTTACAGAACATTTTGGACCTCCCCGCCCAGCTGGGCCACCACGTCCATGATCTGCCGGAAGAAGTCCCGTCGGTCCCCCTGGCGGAGGAGCTGGGTGAAGATCTGCCCGTCCCGCAGGAAGATGACCCGGCGGCAGCAACTGGCGGTGAAGGCATCGTGGGTGACCATGAGGATGGTGGCCCCCAGGTCACGGTTCAGGCTCTCCAGCCGCTCCAGCAGCAGCCCGGCGGCCCGGGAGTCCAGGGCCCCGGTGGGCTCGTCGGCCAGCACTAAGTCAGGCCGGGTGACCATGGCCCGGGCGGCGGCGCAGCGCTGCTGCTGGCCCCCGGACATCTGATAGGGATACTTGTCCAGGCAGTCCTCGATCCCAAGGCGCTGGGCCATCTCCCGCACCCGGCCTTCGATCTCCCCCGCCGGGGCCTTTGTGATGGCCAGGGCCAGGGCGATATTCTCAAAGGCGGTGAGGGTGTCCAGCAGGTTGCAGTCCTGAAAGATAAAGCCCAGCCGCTCCCGGCGGAAGCGGGTGAGGGCCCGGCCCCGGAGACCGGTGAGCTCCTGCCCGCCCACCCGGATGGAGCCGGAGGTGGGCCGGTCGATTGTTGCGATGCAGTTGAGCAGGGTGGTCTTGCCCGAGCCGGAGGGGCCCATGATGCCCACAAACTCCCCCTGCTCCACCGACAGGGACACGCCGCCCAGGGCCTGGGTGGCCGCCGTCCCCCGGCCATAGACCCGCTTTAAGTCCCGGACGGATAAAATTTCTTCCATATATACGTCGCTCCTTTTCCGCCTGTCCGGCGGGTGATGTGCCATTAGGATAGCACCGGGAAGTGGCGATTTTCTGGAAGAAAGTTTTAGGATTGATTTAAGAGCATGTGAAGATTTTCACAGCAGAAACAGCCACCCCAGCCACCCGGCGCTGGCCGCCGCTGCGCCGATGGCGGCCCACAGGGGGGCGGGCAGCCGCTCCA
>ERZ772900.3416-NODE-3416-length-10285-cov-10.491789_pt1 | contig 10285 bp, 7 predicted proteins | sample MGYA00512124_ERZ772900 | MGnify/ENA primary metagenome ERZ772900 (study PRJEB29015, sample SAMEA2737716) | human gut metagenome | biome: human gut; feature: human-associated habitat; material: faeces | place: China | collected 2012 ... | reverse complement strand
CCACGTTCACCTTGCCCACCTTCACGTCGGTGCGCTCCTCGGCCACCTCGTCCACAACGGGACTGAGCAAGCGGCAGGGGCCGCACCAGCTGGCCCAGAAGTCCAGCAGGACAGGCTTTGCGCTCTGCAGCACCTCCTGCTCAAAATTTTCCTTCGTGATCGTAACAACTGCCATATTTTTACCTCCTGAAGGGTGTTTGTAATTTCACTGACAGCATCAGTATACCCCGTCGGAGTGTGTTTTTCCGTGACCGGGTCACACAGGGGCGCAAAAAAGCCCGAAGCAGGAAGAAAGAATACTGCTCCGGGCAGGGAAACGCTTATTTCAGTGTTCTGTCAGCAGGGTATCAGACACCGGCCACGCAGTTCTTGCCGGCGATGTAGCCGTAGTAGACGCACAGGCTGTGGCTGATGCCGCGCATGCAGATGGGGTATTCCACTGCGTAGCGGCTGCCCTGCACATTGCCGCAGACATACAGGCCCTTGATGATGTCGCGCTTGGGGCTGGCGGGGTCCTCCTCGGTGAAGGTGTGGCAGTTCTCGTCGCTCTCCAGGCCGCCCACGCACACCAGCATGGAAGTGGTGCCCCACTGGCATGCATAGTACGGGGGATTCTCCAGCGCGAACATCCGGCTTGCGGGCTTGCCGAAGTCATCGTCGGAACCGGCCTTGGCCAGCTCGTTGTAGCGCTCGACGGAAGCCAGTGCATTATCCAGTGCATCGCCCTCAAAGCCGCACTGGGTCAGCAGGTCTTCCAGTGTATCGGCCTTGAACTGGTAAGCCTCGGCCTTTGCGCTGATCTTGGTGTACTGACGGTCGGTGTAGTTGGGGTTGGACTCATCCTCATCCTCGGGGATGATGTAGCACAGGCCGCCGTGGTTTGCGGGCATGTAGGGCACCTCTTCGCCCCACTTGGAGTCGTACAGCTGGAAGGAGGTGCACTCGGGCTGCAGCTCGATCTGGTTTTCCAGCTGCTGGCCGGGGATGCACTCGTTCATGAAACGGTCGCCGCGCTTGTTGATCTGCAGGAAGGGGGTCACGCCCATGCCGCTGCCCATGTGGTGGGTCATCGGTGCGTGGAAATCCTGCACCTTTGCGCCGATCCATGCGCCCATGCGCAGGCCGTCGCCGGTCTCCACGGTCTTGCCCTCCACGTCAACGCCCAGCATACCCATGGCACCCATGTTGGCGATCTTCTTCTCCACGATCTCGGGAGCAAAATGCTTCATGATCTTCTCGTCGCCGGAGTTGTCGCCGGTAGCCAGGATCACGCCCTTGGAAGCGTTGAGCTGGATGTACTTGTTGTCATTCTGTGCGTCGCGGATGATCACGCCGGTCACGCGGCCGTCGCTGTCCTTCAGCAGCTTGGTGCCGAAGCAGCCGAAGAAGGTCTGTGCACCGTTCTCAACGGCCTTGTTCAGGTTGGCTTCCACTATAAAGCCCTGCTGATCCTTGCGGGAAGAGCGGAACTCCATGCTGGAAGGGAAGGTGGGGAACTCTTCGTTGCGGTAATCGTAGTGCTCGGGCTGAGGCCATGCCAGCGGCACCAGAATACCCTTGTCGAACTGCTCCTGGGTCACGGCCTCACGGGTGGAGTCGCAGATGGTCAGCTCGGGGTAAGCCTCGATGAACCAGTCCATGACCTCGTGTGCATGGGAAGCCCACTTTTTCAGGATGGAGCGCTTGTTGCGGTAGGTGCACTCGCGCATCAGGCGGTCGACCACAACATCCTCGTCCACGATGTTCTCACGGCCCCAGCGCTTGTTCAGGCTGCCGTTCAGCAGGGCATACTCGCCGCTGCGGCAGTTGAAGGAAGAGCTCTTTTCCACGATGGCAACTTTTGCGCCCTCCTCGGCAGCCGCACGGGCAGCGCAGACGCCGGACAGACCGGCGCCGATGATGACCACATCAAAGTCCTGGGTCTCACTGGCCTGCACGTCCGGCTCTTCGCCCAGCCAGTCATCGCCGGTATCCCCGGCGGTATCTGCAGCAGGCTCTTCGGAAGCAACGCCCATAGCCTGCTCGATGCAGCTGGCGGCAGCCTTCTTGACCGCGTTGGTGGTGACGGTGGCGCCGGAAACATTGTCGATCTCAGCGTTCTGTGCCGCCATGATGGCATCCTGCAGGGTGGGAGCAGCCACGCCGCCGATGCTCTCGGTCTCGTTGGAAGCATCGATGACCACATCGGTGATAGCGGTCTCGCTGAAGGTCATGGTGACCTTCACCTCGCCGATGCCGGTAGCCGTGCCGGTGTATGTGCCGGGGGTGTAGACGGCATCGCCGGAAGCGGATGCCGCAGTGCCGGAGGAACTTGCGGAGTTGCAGGCAGCCAGAGCGCCGGCGGTGACACCGCTCATGGCGGCGGCAGCGGCAACTTTCAGAAAGCCTTTGCGGGAGATCTTTTCCATCTTGTTTGCTCCTTTTTCTTTCTTCTCTTCTTCTCGTTTCTGCGGGATTTTTATCCCGCTCCGACACTTAGTATAAAATATAACGAAGTAAAATGGAAACAAAAAATTTTTGCCACAGTGATAAAAGCTCTTTATCAGTCTCCATTGATGTGCTATACTGAAAGCAATCTTATTCTGCCCGCCGGGAAAGGAGAGGTTTCGCCCATGAACGACCGCCAGCTGCTGTGTTTTCTCACCCTGAGCCGGACGCTGAATTTTACCGCCGCCGCCCGGGAGCTGTACTGCACCCAGCCCGCCCTCAGCTACCAGATCCGCAGTCTGGAAAAGGAGCTGGATCTGGCCCTGTTTGAGCGCAGCACCACCCGCGTGGCTCTGACCGAAGCAGGCCGGGCCTTTGTGTCGCAGGCGGAGGGGATCTATCGCAGCATCCTGAACGCCCGCACCGCACTGAAGGGCTTTGCCCGGCGGCGCACACTGACCCTGCGCCTGCCGCCGGTGCTGCTGCAGCGGGATCCCATTTATCCCATCCTGATGGCACGGCTGCACGCCGCGCTGCCGGGATATGAGTTTGCTGTGGACACTCGGCCCGTGTCACGCAATCCCCACGAAATGCTCTGCAGCGAGGCAGACGCAGCCCTCTATCTGCCCTTTGGGCCGCTGCAACCGGAGATCGAGCGCACCCCCATCCTGCACAACACCTTTTACCTGATCGTATCGCCGGAGCACCCGCTCACAGGGCGCAGCACTCTGGCACTGGCCGATCTTGCCGGGCAGCAGCTGTTTTATGAGCCGCTGTATCAGGAAATGGTGGATCTTGCCGTTGTTCAGCCCGGCCTTCCGTTTTCCGCACCAAGCTGGCACATGGTGGAAAACTACGAGTGTGTTTACAACGATCTGCTTGCCGGGCGCGGCATGTTTTTGTGTCCGATGAAATACCCGGCCTTTCCGGCTGCATGGTATCTGCCGCTGCAGCTGCCGTTGCCGGACACCTGTCTGCTGACCCTGCGGGACGACCCGCGTCCCGAGATCCAACGGCTGCGGGAGGTATTCACCGCTGTATACGCCAGCCGTGCAAAGCTGCTGGGAGAGGCGTAAAAAGCAGCGCCGGAACGGCAAAATCGTTCCGGCGCTGCTTGTTTCAGAAGAGATCAGGCTTCTTCCGGCACATCATCAAAACCGATGAACCAGAGGATCGCAAAGGTGGCCACAAAGGCGATCGCGGCAGAGATCAGTGCGTTGATCACGTTCATGGGATTTTCACCGACATACAGGCCGATGGCTGCCAGACCGGCACCACCGCCGCCAAAACGGCGCACACCGGTCAAACCGGCATACAGGCCGCCCAGACCACCGCCGATGGTGGTGGCGATGAGAGGCTTACGCAGACGGACGTTGACGCCGAACAGAGCAGGCTCCGTCACGCCCAGCAGAGCGGTCACACCGCCGGAAACGGCCAGCTGACGGAAGTTCTTGTTTTTGGTCTTGATGGCAACGCAGAGGGCTGCGGCACCCTGTGCAATGTTGGAAGGCAGATTACCGGGGCCGATGACCGTCTCATAGCCCAGCATGGACAGAGAGTTGACATAAGCGGGCAGCAGGCTGTAGTGCATACCGGTCATGACCAGGAACGGCATAAAGGCACCGATGACGGTGGGCAGTGCCCAGGGGCAGACCTTTTCAATGGCCAGCAGGACGTTGACCAGACCATCGCCGATGATGCTGCCCAGAGGGCCAAGCACGCACAGGGAGATGGGAGCCATGATGAGGATGGTGAGCACCGGCCGCAGGATGAACTTGACCACAGAGGGCACGACCTTATTGACAAATCGTTCCACGTATGGCAGTACCAGCGTGATAAGGAAGATGGGGATGACTGAGGAAGAATAGGTTACCATCTTCACCGGCAGACCCAGCACATGGACCACATCGGCATCGGCTTTCAGGGCGATGAAGTTCGGGTGCAGCAGGATGGCCCCCAGCAGCATGGCCATCTGCGGGTTGCAGCCGAACTTTTTGGCCGCGGAGTTGGCCAGGAAGATCGGCAGGAAGTAATAGGAAGAGTCTGCGATGAAGTTGAGGAAATAGTACAGATTTCCGCTCTTGTCGATCCAGCCGAAGAGGGTCAGCACAGACAGCAGAGCCTTGATCATACCGGCACCGGCGATCAACGGCATCAGCGGGGTGAACACACCGGCCAGCGTGTCCAGAATGATGCTGACCCTGCTCTTCTTTTCCTCGGCCGGGGCGGCAAGCTGTTTGACTTCCTTACCGCCGAAGTCGCCCAGTTTCATCAGTTCATCGTACACGGCAGCCACTTCGTTGCCGATGATGACCTGATACTGGCCGCCTTTGTTCACGACACCCACCACGCCGGGTACGGCTTTGACCTTGGCCTCGTCCACGCCGTCCATTGACTTGAGGTTGAACCGCAGGCGGGTGACACAGTGGGTCAGAAATGTAACATTTTCTGCGCCGCCGACCTGTTCCAGCACCTGCTGGGCAGTTTTCTTTGCATCCATTTGTTTTGCCTCCTTCAATATCCTAAAAAATGCATTGCTTACAGGGCGGTGTCTGCGCCGTTGCTTGCAATGACTTTTTTGTACCATGCAAACGACTTTTTCTTTTTGCGGGCCAACGTGCCGCTGCCGTCATCCTTCTTGTCTACGTAAATGAAGCCGTACCGTTTGCGCATCTCGCCGGTGCCCACCGAAATAATGTCGATGGGACCCCAGCAGGTGTAGCCGATCACCGGAACGTCATCCAGCTCAATGGCCTGCCGCAGCGCATCAATGTGACTGCCCAGAAAACGGATGCGGTAATCGTCCTGAATGCTGCCATCTGGCTCTACGGTGTCGATGGCACCCAGACCATTTTCCACAACGAACAGCGGCAGTTCATACCGGTCATACAGCTCATTCAGTGCGATGCGCAGGCCGTCCGGATCGATGGGCCAATCCCAGTCGGTACGCTGGAGATACGGATTGCTGCGTTCTACACAGCAATCCGTATCTTCCGTTGCACGGGCAACTGAAGAAAAATAATAGCTGAATGCGATGTAATCCACAGTTCCTGCGGCCAGCAGCTCGGCATCGCCCGGCTGCATCTCTACCGAAGTGCCCATGCGCCGCAGCTGTGCCGTGCACAGGCTGGTGTAGTGTCCGCGGCACATCACATCGGTGTAATAATAGTTCGGCATCATCTGGAATCTCTGTGCCAGCACATCCTTGGGTGCGCAGGTGCGCGGGTAGGTGGTGGGATACTGGATCATGCAGCCGATTTTATTTTCCGGGTCGACCGCATGCCCGATCTGCACGGCCTTTGCACTGGCAAGGAACATGTTGTGGCTGACCAGCGCTTTGACAGCGTTGTGCTCCTCGCCTTCGGCAAAGAGCACGCCTGCCTGATGGTATGGCTCGCTCTGGTTCATGGTCTCGTTGATCTCATTGAAGGTCATCCAGTACCGGACCTTTCCTTTGTAACGCCGGAACACCGTTTCACAGTACCGGGCAAAGAAATCGATCAGGGCTCGGTTACGCCAGGAACCATAGTGCTGCACCAGATACAGCGGCGTTTCGTAATGCGAAAGCGTGACCACCGGTTCGATCCCGTAGCGGTGCAGCTCGTCGAACACACGGTCATAGAAAGCAAGCCCGGCCTCGTTCGGCTGCAATTCATCGCCCTGCGGAAAGATGCGCGGCCAGTTGATGGACATTCGGAAGCACTTGAAGCCCATCTCGGCAAACAACGCGATGTCCTCTTTGTAATGGTGGTAAAAATCCACGGCTTCATGGCTAGGGTAGTAGTTGCCCTCCATGACCTGTGTATGAATCTCGCGCGGGACGCCGTGGCGTGCACCTTTTTCCACGTCGGCAATGCTCAGGCCCTTGCCATCCGTCTGGTAGGCACCTTCGTACTGGTTGGCGGCGGTCGCACCGCCCCACAGGAACTTTTTTGGCATCTCCATAAGCTTGAAAACCTCCTTGCAGGTATAGAATACTTGCAGGGAGGTTTTTGTGCAATATTTTTTAAACTTATTGGTACAGTGTTAATTTTTCCGTTTCTTTTTGCATGATCAAAAACGGAACAGTGTTTCATTCCGCATTTTCTTTGTGCAGATTCAACAAAATAGGATTGGTGGAGGTGCGGTGCTGTTCCAGCTCTCGGGCGCGTTCCAGCTTGTAGGTATAATTCTTCTGGTAATTCTGCCGGAAGTACTCGGAATACAAGATGTCCAGTAGAAGGGTCATGGACAGATGGGAAGCATAGTCCCCAAGATTCTGATAGATGCTTTCTTTGGTGGAAAGGGTCAGCTTGCAATCCGCATAACAGGTCAGGCTGTTTTCGCCAAAGCTGGTCAGCGCAAGGATGGGTGTTCCGGAGCGTTTGCACTGCCGGGCAATCTCCAGCATCTGCGCCGTTTCGCCGGAATAGGAAATGATCATGGCAAGGTCCCTCTCGGACAGACAGCAGGCCTGATACCGCTGGTAGTTCAGATTGTTGAAAATGACCACCCGCTTGCCGATCTTGAGCATCTTTTCTCGGAAGGATTCGGCCTGATTGATGGCCGTCCCGGCGGAAAAAATGTGGATTTCCTCGTGATATTTGAGCAGGAGCACCGCTTTGTGCAGGTCTTCGTACCGGAGAAGCTGCATAGTGTCCTTGACGGCTTCTTCGTACAGCTCGCCGATGTTCTGCGCCACCCGCATGGGGCTGTCGTTTTCAGCAAAGGGAAAATTGAAATCCACCTTGCCCTGTTGCTGGTCGAGATATTCCAGTTCACGCACAAAATTTTGCTTGAAGTCATCAAAGCCGGTAAAACCCAGCTTTTTGCAAAGGCGCAGGACGGTCGGCGGAGAGGTGTAGGTCACTTCTGCCAGACTGCGGGTGGAATATTTGGCAATTTCCATCCCATGCGCCAAAATATAGGCGGCCAGCGTTTTTTCCCCTTCCGAAAGTTTTTCCTGAAACGCAAGTTTGTCCACGATCAGCATTGCGATTCTCCCTTCCGCTTTTTCTGTAAGCATATCATATCCTGCAGTATTTGGCAAAAAAATTTGCGGCATGCAAAAACGCCGCCGCGTCAGCAAATGACGCGGCGGCGCAGATACAGTGGGAGAAGCGCTTATTTGCCCAGCATTTCGTGGGCAGTCTTGCAGATGGTGGCAGCATCCAGACCGTAGAACTTCAGCAGATCCCATGCAGGGCCGGAGCAGCCGAACACGTCCTGCACGCCTACGCGGCGCACAGGGGTGGGCAGCTTCTCGCTCAGCACGGCGCAGACGGCCTCGCCCAGACCGCCGATGACATTGTGCTCCTCGGCGGTGATGACCTTGCCGCACTCCTTTGCAGCCTTGAGGACGATCTCCTCGTCCAGAGGCTTGATGGTGTGGATGTTGATGACCCGGGCATGGATGCCCTCAGCGGCCAGCTGCTCCGCAGCAATGCGGGCTTCGTTGACCATCAGGCCGGTGGCGATGATGGCAATGTCGCTGCCCTCGGTGATCTGCTCGCCCTTGCCGATCTCGAAGTGATAGTTCTCGGCATCGTGGAACACAGGCACAGCCAAACGGCCAAAGCGCAGGTAGACGGGGCCTTCCATTGCGTAGGCAGCACGCACAGCGGCGCGGGCCTCCACATCGTCGGCGGGGCAGATCACGGTCATGCCGGGGATGCTGCGCATGAGGGCAAAGTCCTCGCAGCACTGATGGGAAGCGCCGTCCTCGCCCACCGAGATGCCGCCGTGGGTGGCACCGATCTTCACGTTCAGGTGGGGATAGCCAATGGAGTTGCGCACCTGCTCGAAGGCACGGCCGGCGGCGAACATAGCAAAGCTGGAAACAAAGGGCACGTAGCCCATGGTGGACAGGCCCGCAGCCACGCCCATCATGTTTTCCTCGGCAATGCCGCAGTCAAAATGACGATCCGGGTAAGCCTTGCGGAACATACCGGTCTTGGTGGCAGCAGCAAGGTCTGCGTCCAGCACCACCAGATCCTCGTGGCCTTCGGCGGCCAGCTCCTTCAGGGTGTTGCCGTAGCTTTCACGGGTAGCGATCTTCTTCACATCTGCCATCTTAGTTTTCCTCCTGCTCCAGCGCGGCGTATGCGGCGTTCAGTTCCTCAATTGCGATCTTGTACTCGTCATCGTTGGGGCCCTTGCCGTGCCAGTCCACAGAGTTTGTCATATAGGAAACGCCCTTGCCCTTTGTGGTGTCCATGATGATGCAGGTGGGCTTTGCAGTCTCTGCATGGAATGCCTGCATGGCGGCTTCGATCTGGTCGTAGTCGTGGCCGTCGATGGTGACAACATTGAAGTTGAAGGCCTTCAGCTTCTCTTCCAGCGGGGCGCTGTTCATCACGGTCTCGGTGGTGCCGTCGATCTGCAGGTGGTTGCGGTCCAGCACAACGCACAGGTTGGAAAGGCCGTAGTGTGCGGCAAACATAAAGGCTTCCCAGCACTCGCCCTCTTCCACCTCGCCGTCGCCCACGATGGCATAGACGTTCAGGGCCTTGCCTGCGTGTTTGGCACCCAGTGCCATGCCGGCGGCGGCAGAGATGCCCTGGCCCAGGCTGCCGGTGGACATATCCACGCCCGGCACACTGTTCATATTGGGGTGGCCCTGCAGGTAGCTGCCGATCTTGCGCAAAGTCTTGAGGTCTTCCACCGGGAAGAAGCCGCGCTCGGCCAGCGCTGCATACAGGCCGGGGGCTGCGTGGCCCTTGGAGAGCACCAGACGGTCACGGTCCGGGTCCTTCGGAGCCTTCGGATCGACGTTCATCTCTACAAAATAGAGGTAGGACAGCACTTCGGCGATGTCCAGGCTGCCGCCCGGATGGCCGCACTTGGCGCTGTGCGTGCCCTCGATCACGCCCATGCGGATGTGGCAGGCGTGCTTTGCCAGGGTGAGTTTTTCTGCATTTGTCATGATGGTCCTCCCGTATGAACCTCAGCGTTTGCATCGGAATGTCTGCGCAGCGGGCTGTTGCGCCCCAATACGCTATTTTTCAAGTATATATTATCTATTCTATGTAAAAACGTCAAGGTTCTTTCGTCAAAATGTACATCAATTAGCAAAAATTCGCTCAATCGCTTCCGTTTTTGTGAAAATTGCAAGGCTTTCTTCCAGCTTGACAGCGTTCGCCGCATCTGCTATAATTTTCACAATTCCGGCACGAAGCCGGGCACCGGGCCGAAGCCCGGCTTCATTTTTTCATTGCAGATTGTTGAACGGACACCATGAAGGGGTCTGCCTTTGGCGAGGAATGCCGGGGCAGGCCCCTTTTTTGTCTGCCCAGAGGAGGAACCATTCATGAACACCAAGACCCACTCTCCCGCACGGGATCTCGTTCTGGCCGCGCTGTTTCTGGCGCTGGCCTTCGTCCTGCCCATGATCACCGGCCATGTGCCCCAGGTCGGCAACATGCTCTGCCCCATGCACTTTCCGGTGCTGTTGGCCGGCTTTGTGCTGGGCGGCCCCTGGGGCCTGGCCCTGGGCTTTCTCGCGCCGCTGCTGCGCTCGGTGCTGTTCGGGATGCCCCCGCTGTACCCCATCGCCATCGCCATGGCCTTTGAGCTGGCCACCTACGGCGCTGTGGCAGGCTGGATGTACAAAAAAGTCCGGCACACGCTGCCCATGATGTATGCCGCCCTCGTCACCGCCATGGTGGCGGGCCGTCTGGTCTGGGGTGCCGTGCGGTTCGTGCTGGCGGGTCTGTCCGGCTCGGCCTTCCCGTTCTCGGCGTTCCTGTCCGGTGCGCTGCTCACCGCCATCCCCGGCATCATTGCCCAGCTCATCCTCATCCCGCTCATCCTGACCGCCCTGCATAGAACTGAATGCTGGCCTCAGATACGAACATGTTTCTTCCAATTACTATAATAC
>ERZ772900.3415-NODE-3415-length-10291-cov-4.200078_pt1 | contig 10291 bp, 9 predicted proteins | sample MGYA00512124_ERZ772900 | MGnify/ENA primary metagenome ERZ772900 (study PRJEB29015, sample SAMEA2737716) | human gut metagenome | biome: human gut; feature: human-associated habitat; material: faeces | place: China | collected 2012 ... | reverse complement strand
GCTGCTTGAACAATTTTTACTTCAAAATATTGTCTAACTTTTTGGGGTCACTTCAATCCCGCTGGCTGCTTTTTCTCACTTTACGCATGCTCTTCAATCACGCCGGAGATGTCGACGGGCTTGCCGTCGCGCCAGAGACGCTCGAGCCCGTAGAACTCGCGGGCCTCGGCGTTGAAGACGTGGATGGCGATGCAGCCGTAGTCCAGCAGCACCCATGTGCCGCCGCGATAGCCCTCGCGGTGCAGCGGCTCCTTCTCTGCCTCCTCATGCAGCACCTTCTCGACGTTGTCGACGAGGGCGTTGATCTGCGTGTTCGAGGAGCCGGTGGCGAGGACGAAATAATCCGCCAGCGTCGTCAGGTCGCCGATCTCCAGCACCTGAATCTGCGCGCCCTTCTTGTCCGACAGCGCACGCGCCGCCAGCAGGGCCAGTTCCTTCGGTGTTTTCATTGGTTTTTTCCTCTCAAAAGATAGTCTCGTGCTTCCACGGTGTTGGGGTGGACGGGGTTGCCGCGCTGGCGCATCTCCTCGATGCTGTCCTCCAGCGCCATGAGCAGGCCGTGCTCCAGATCGGCGTGCACGGCGCGGCGCAGCTTCTCCACGCCGGGGAAATCGCGGCTCGGCTCGATGTAGTCGGCCAGATAGATGACCTTCTCCAGCTTCGTCATGTCCGCCTTGCCGGTCGTGTGCCAATAGATGGCCCAGTAGATCTCGTCGCTCACACCGAAGAGGTCGCGCGCGATGGCCGCGCCGGTCTTGGCGTGCAGGAGCTTGAGGTTCTTGCGCTCAAGCTCGTCGAGCGCGATGCCGTACTGTTCGCACAGGGCGAGCTGCTCCTCCATAGAGAGCTTCTTCGTGCAGTCGTGCAGCAGCGCTGCGATGCGCGCGCTCGTCACGTCCGCGCCGTAGCGCCGCGCGAGCACCGCCGCCTCGTGCTCCGTGCCGAGTACATGGGGCATGCGCTTGGGCTTGAGAAAGCTCAGCGCAATCGGGCGCAGCTCCTCGGGCGTGAGGTGCTTGAGGTCGGCGTGCGTACCGTAGAGCCCGCGGCGCAGGACGTAGCCGTAAACGGCCTCGGTGAGAAAGCTCCTCCCCCGCCCCTGCGCGAGCTGCACGCGCAGCTCCGTCGAGGATATCTCCACGACGTCTGGATTTTCCAGCAGCGCGACGCGCGCGCCGTAGATCTGCTCAAGATACGCCTTCTGCTGCGCGAAGCGCTCCGTCTCGTCGCCGCGCGTGCGGTGAAAGGCCGCGATGCCCGCAAGGCTCAGAATTCTCTCCGGCTCGTGCCACTCCTGCAGCGACAGGAACATATCCGACCCCACGAGCAGCCACAGCTCGTCGTCCGGATACTGCGCGTGGAGCTCTGCGAGCGTGTCGCTTGTGTAGCTCGGGCCGCTGCGGCGCAGCTCGAGGTCGAGCACCTCCATGCCCGGCACCTCGCCCGCCGTCAGGCGGCACATCTCCAGCCTGTCCTCGCCCGTTGCGCTGCCCGCGGGCAGCTCCTTGTGCGGCGGAAGGTTATCCGGGATCAGCAGCACCTTCTCCAGACCCAGCGCGTCCGCCGCCGCGCGCGCCGCCGTCAGATGCCCCCTGTGAATGGGGTTGAAGGTTCCGCCGTATATGCCGATTTTCATACGCGCTTCTTCCTCTCCGGCACAAGCTCGATCTTTCGCCGGGACTTGTCATGCTGCATCCGGTAGAGGACGAACTTGCTGCCAATGACCTGCACCACCTCGCAGCGCGCCTTGACGCGCAGCTCCTCGGCCGCCTCGCGCGCGGTATACATCGAGTTCTCGAGCACGCGGCCCTTGATGAGCTCGCGCGCCTCGAGCGCGTCATTCACCTGCTTGACGAGGTTGTCGCCGATGCCATCCTTGCCCACATGGACGATGGTGTCGATGCCGGCGGCCATGCCGCGCAGCTGGGCTCTCTGTTTGCTTGTCAGTTCCATCCGTTCTTCTCCATATATTCTTTCAGTTTCTCCGCGAAGGCGCGCAGGGCGTTTCCGCGGTGGGAGATCGCGTTTTTCTCCTCGGGCGTGAGCTGGGCAAACGTCTTTCGCAGCTGCGGCACGAAGAACACCGGGTCATAGCCGAAGCCACCCTCGCCCTGCGGAGCATAGGCGATGGTGCCCGCACACTCGCCCTCCGCCGTCAGCACATCGCCGTCCGGGAAGCAGCATACGACCGACGTGTGGAAGTGCGCCGCACGCGTCATCGCCCCGCGCAGATTCTGCAGCAGAAGCTGATAGCGCGCCTTGTCGTCGTCGAGCCCGCCGTAGCGCGCGGAGTAGATCCCCGGCGCGCCGCCGAGTGCGTCGACGCACAGGCCCGAGTCGTCCGCGATCGCGGGCAGGCCGGAGGCCTGCATGACGGCTTTGGCTTTGATCATCGCGTTTTCGGCGAAGGTCGTGCCGTTCTCCTCCGGTTCGAGCGCAAGGCCGAGGTCGGACTGCAGCACCACCTCCACGCCGAGCTGGCCGAGGATGCGCTGCATCTCGGCGAGCTTCCCCTTGTTGTGGGATGCCAGTACAAATTTCATGCGTGTTCCCTCCTCATCCGTTCATCCGCCAGACGGTCCAGATACCGGTTGCGCAGCGTGAGCGCAACGTCCGTCAGCACCATCATCAGATCCAGTATGTAAATATAGACGACCCAGCCTGTCTGTGCACTGAGGAACTTCCCCGCGATGCCGCACACATAGCCCGCGCAGACAATCAGCTCATAGAGGATACTCTTGCCGCGGGCGGTTCCCGCGCGGACGGATTTGGCTATATTCACCGGCCACGAGCATCCGAAGAGGATCAACATACTCGCCTCCAGAATCTGCGGGCTCATTCGCCCACCCCCAGCGCTTTCTTCTGCAGCGCGATCAGTTCGCCGCAGCCCTTGGCGCACAGGTGCACCAGCGCCTGCTGCTCCTCCGGGGTGAAGGCGCGGCCTTCGCCGGTACCCTGCAGCTCGATGATCCCGCCGCGCTCGTCCATGACGCAGTTGAGGTCGACCTGCGCGCGGCTGTCCTCGCTGTACTGCAGGTCGAGCATGGGCGTGTCGTCCACAATGCCCGCGCTGATGCCGGCGGCAAAGCCGCGGATGGGGTTTCTCTCCACCGCGCCCTGCTCCACGAGCTTCCGGCATGCAAGCGCCAGCGCCACGAAGCCGCCCGTGACCGAGGCGGTACGCGTGCCTCCGTCGCCCTGCAGCACGTCGCAGTCGATCGTGATCGTCCGCTCGCCGAGCGCCTCCATGTCGACGGCGGCACGCAGGCTCCGGCCGATCAGGCGCTGGATCTCCGCGCTGCGCCCGGCGAGCTTGAGCTTATCTATGTCGCGGCGCGAGCGCTCGCGATTCGCGCGGGGCAGCATGGAATACTCCGCCGTGACCCAGCCGTGGCCGGGCTTCACATGCGGCGGCGTGCGCTCCTCCACCGATGCGCAGCAGAGCACCTTCGTGTCGCCGCACTCGATGAGCGCGCTCCCCTCGGGGAACTTTACAAAATCCGTTGTGATGCGCACGGGGCGCATCTCGTCGCAGCTTCTTCCGTCTGCACGTTTCATCCTGGCCGCTCCTTTCTTCCGTTAAAACAGCTCCTGCAAAAACTCGCGCGCGTCGAACGGGCGCAGATCGTCCGCCCCCTCGCCGACGCCGACGAACTTCACCGGCGTCTGCAGCTCCTGCGCGATGGCGATGACGATGCCGCCCTTGGCCGTTCCGTCCATCTTCGTCAGGACGATGCCCGTCAGCCCCGCCGTCTCCTTGAAGGTGCGCGCCTGAATGAGGCCGTTCTGCCCCGTCGTCGCGTCGAGGACGAGGAGCGTCTCCTTCGCGGCGTCCGGCACCTCGCGGTCGATGATCTTGCGGAGCTTGGCCAGCTCGTTCATGAGGTTCTGCTTGTTGTGCAGGCGGCCCGCCGTGTCGCAGATGACGACGTCGCTGCCGCGCGCCTTGGCGGCCTGCAGCGCGTCAAAGAGCACCGCGCCGGGGTCGGCGCCCTCGTGCTGGCGCACGATGTCGACGCCCGCGCGCTCCGCCCAGATCTCGAGCTGGTCGGCCGCGGCGGCGCGGAACGTATCGCCCGCGCAGAGCAGCACCTTCCTGCCCTCGGCCTTCAGGCGCTTGGCAAGCTTGCCGATGGTCGTGGTCTTGCCCACACCGTTGACGCCGATGACGAGGATGACGCTCGGCTGCGTGCTGAGGTCGAGGGCCGTCTCGCCCACGTCGAGCTTCTCGGCGAGGATGTCGCGCAACGCCTCCTTCACCTCGTCCGCGCGGGTCAGCAGCTTCTGGTACACGCGCTTTTGCAGCTGCTGCACTGCGTCCGACGCCGTCTCCACGCCGACGTCCGCGAGGATCAGCGCCTCCTCCAGCTCCTCATAAAACGCGTCGTCGAGGTTATCGAAGCTCATCGACGCGAGCCATGCTTCCTTAATCTTCTTGAACAGTCCCATACCTGCCTCCTTACTTGATCTTCAGTTCCTTTGCCATGTCGTTGAGGTTGATGGTCAGTACCTTGGAGATACCGCGCTCCTGCATCGTCACGCCGTACAGGACGTCGGCCTCCTCCATCGTGCCGCGGCGGTGGGTGATGACGATGAACTGCGTCTTGCCCGCGATGCGGCGCATATAGCGCGCATAGCGCACGACGTTGCTCTCGTCAAGCGCTGCCTCGATCTCGTCCATCACGCAGAACGGCGTGGGATGTACCTTCAAAATGGCGAAATACAGTGCAATCGCCACGAACGCCTTCTCTCCGCCGGAGAGAAGCGTGATCGTCTTGAGCTGCTTGCCCGGCGGCTGCACCTTGATCTCGATGCCGCAGCCGAGGATGTCGCTTTCATCCTCGAGCTCGAGCCGCGCCTTGCCGCCGCCGAAGAGCTCGAGAAACGTCTCCTGAAACGTCTCGTTGAGCAGCCGGAACTGTTCGGCGAAGATCTTCGTCATCTGGTCGGTCAGCTCGTCGATCACGCCCGTCAGCTCGCCCATGGCGCGCTCGACGTCCGTGCGCTGCTCGGAGAGGTAGGTATAGCGCGTGTTCACGCGCTCGAACTCCTCGATCGCGCCGATATTCGGCGTGCCGAGAGCCTTGATGTCGCGGGTGAGCTCCGCGATGCGGCGCGTCGCCTTCGGGACGCTCTCCAGCTCCACGCGCTGCGCCTGCGCCTCGGAATGGCTCAGCTCATAGCGCTCCCAGAGCCGGTCGAGGATCTGCTTTTCCTCCATGGCAGAGGCGTTCAGCTTCTGCTCCAGGCGGCTCACCTCGCGCTCGCTGGCGAGCAGCGTGTCGTTTGCCTCGCGGCTCTCGCGCTCGGTCGCGGTGCGCCTGGCCTCGAGCGCCAGCTTCTCCTGTGAGAGCGCGTCGAGCGCCGCCTGCTTCTCCTGCGCCGCGGCGTGCAGCGCCTGCGCCTGCTCCGTGCGGCGCGCAATCTCGGCCTGCGCGTCCTCGTTCGAGCGGCGGAACTTCTCCGCCAGCTCCCCGCGCCCGGCGCGGTCGGCCTCCATATCCGCCCGCAGCGCCGCCAGATCCTCCCGGCTGCGCAGGGCGCTCTCGCGCTCGGCCTGCAGTGCCGCCAGCGCGGATTTATGCTCCGTAATCTTCTGCGACAGGTCGCCGCTGCGCGTCAGCAGCTCCGACTGTCCGGCGAGCTTCTCGCCCGCCTCGGCGCGCAGCGCCTGCACCTCCCGCTCGCAGCGGTCGATCGTCTCCTGCGCACTCTGCGCGCGGGTCCGGTCGGCCGCGGTGCGCGCGGTGATCGTCTCCGCCTCGGCGCGCAGGCTCCCGCAGCTCGTCTCCAGACTCTCGGTCAGCACGTCGTAGTGGTTCTTGCGTCCCTCGAGCGTCAGCATGCGGCTCTCGGCCTGGCGCTGCTGCTCCTTGGCGACGTCGAGCTCATACTGCGCCTTCTTCAGGTCGCGCGCCGTCTCCGCCGCGCGCTCCTCCGCCTGATGCAGCTGTTGCTCAAGCCCGCCCTGCTTTTCGCGCAGGGCCGCGAGCTCCGTCGCGCGCGACAGGACGCCCGCGCTGCGGCTGACGCTGCCGCCGGTCATCGAGCCGCCGGCATGGATGACCTGTCCGTCCAGCGTCACGATGCGGAAGCGGTGCCCGTACCGCCGGGCGATGGCGATGCCGCAGTCGATGTCCTCGACCACGACCGTCCGCCCCAGCAGGTTCTGGAAAATGCCGTCATACTGCCGGTCATAGCGCACAAGGCGGCTCGCGATGCCGACAAAGCCCGTCTCCTGCTCCAGTCCCTGCTCGCGCAGGGCATTTCCGCGCACAGTGCTCACCGGGAGGAACGTCGCGCGGCCGCCGTCGCGCTGCTTTAAGAGCGCGATGGCGCTCTTCGCGTCGCTTTCGCTCCCGACGACGATATTCTGCAGCCCGCCGCCGAGCGCAATCTCCAGCGCGACGGTATAGGCCGGATCCGTCTCCATCAGGCTCGCCACCGGGCCGCGGATCCCGCGCAGCGCGCCCTTTTCGGCGGCGCGCATCACAAGCTTCACCGCGCGGGAAAAGCCCTCGTACTCCTTCTCCATCTCGCCGAGCAGGGCGATCCGATCGGTCAGCGTCTTGAGCGCCATCGTCAGCCGCAGCTTCTCCTGCTGTGTCTCGTCGGCGCGGCGCCTGCGGCCCTCCATGCGCAGGCTGTGCCCCTGAATGATATTCGCGGCGGCCTGCTCGTCCTCCTGCGCCTCGCGCAGGGCATGGCGGTTCTCCTTCGCTTCGTGCTGCGCCTGCTCCAGCTTTTCCTCCGCCGCGGCGAGCTCCTGCCCGATGGCCGTGCGGCGCGCGAGCGCCGCGTCCATGCCAGCCTGCAGCGCGGAGAGCTCGGCGCGCGCATCCGCGGCCGCGGACGCGCTGAGCGCTTCCTTCGCACGGAGCGCTTCCGTCTCCTGCGCGGCGCTGCCCGCCTGCTGCGCCAGCTCCTGCGCGCCGGCGAGCCATCCGTCAAGCTCCGTCTGCATCTGCTGCGTCTGCCGCTCGATCTCCGCCGCGCGGCGCTCGAGCGCGTCCATCTGGCTCTGCAGCCCATCGGCGCGGCCCTGCGAATCCTCCATCTCGCGCGCGAGCCGCTCGAGCGACTCCTCGTTGTGCGCGACGCCCGTGCGCAGCACGGCGATCTCCGATTCCTGCTCCGCGGCCTGACTCTCGAGCGCGCCCATCTCGCTGCGCAGCCCCTCGGCCCGCACATCGCACGCGCGCATCTGCTCGGCGCAGTCCTCCGCCGCGGCATAGACCGCGTCGAGCGCATCCTGCGCCCGGTCCTTGTCCGCCTGCGCCGCCTCAAAGTCCGTGCGCAGCTTCAGCGCGCCGGTCTTGAGCGCCTGCAGGTTCTCGAGCCAGACGGAAATCTCCAGCACGCGCAGCTCGTCGCGCAGGACGAGGTATTTCTTCGCCGTCTCCGCCTGTCTGCGCAGCGGCTCGACCTGCAGCTCCAGCTCGGCGATCTTGTCGTTGATGCGCACGAGGTTTTCCTGCGTGCGCTCGAGCTTGCGCTCGGATTCCTCCTTGCGGTGGCGGTATTTGCTGATGCCCGCCGCCTCCTCAAAGACCTCGCGGCGCTCGCCGCTCTTGACGGACAGGATCTCGTCGATCTTGCCCTGTCCGATGATGGAATAGCCCTCGCGGCCCATGCCCGTGTCCATGAAGAGCTCGTTGACGTCCTTGAGACGCACCGACTGGCGGTTGATATAGTACTCCGACTCGCCCGAGCGGTAGTACCGCCGCGTCACGGCGACCTCCGCCTCGTCGCGGGTGGGAAAAATGTGCTCGGTGTTGTCGATCACGAGCGTCACCTGCGCAAAGCCCATCTGGCTGCGCTTCTCCGTGCCGCCGAAGATCACGTCCTCCATCTTCGCGCCGCGGAGCTGGCGGCTGTTCTGCTCGCCCATGACCCAGCGGATGGCGTCGGAGATGTTCGACTTGCCGGAGCCATTCGGCCCGACGATGGCCGTGATATCCTCGCCGAAGTTGAGAACGGTCTTGTCCGGAAAGGATTTGAACCCCTGAATTTCCAGTGCCTTCAGGTACACGCACTTCACCTCATTCCATACGATAACTAATTTAGTATAGCAGGCAAGCTGCGTTTTTTCAAGCGCAAACCGGCCTAAACCGCGGCTTTTCGCCGTTCATAGTTTGTTCATAGGCACGGAATTGACAGAACGTCCGCACTGTGTTACAATTTGGTTACATATTTAAATTGTAAAGGAGAGTTTTTTCATGGCAGAAACGAAAAAAGGCGAAGGCCTTGTCTATAAAAACCACCCCTTGCGCCGCGTCGACAATCTGATCTACTACGGCAGCATGGCGGACAAATACATTGTCCTGCTCCAGATCCTCGACACGAAGAAAGAGAAGGACATGGACGTGGCGACCCGCGTCTCCGTGCAGCTGCAGCTGACGGATCCGGATCTGAAGTCCCGCGACCGGGTGGTCAAGAGGTCCGAGAAGGACAATCTCTATGCGGCAATGGACGTCGGCTGTATCTGGCTCGAGCGTGCGCTGTCCGGTAAATAATCCCCCCTGCACGAACGAGAAAGGAAGCACCACATGAAAACGCCCAGCAGAAAAATTCTGTCCGTGGTTCTGGCCGTGGCCGTGCTGGCGTCCCTGCTGGCGACGTCGGTCTTCGCCGGGCAGCGCGCCGTCGGTGTCGGCGCCGTCACCGCGGCGCAGAGCACCATGCGCACCGGCCCGGAGTCGGACGCCGCCGAGCTCGCGCAGCTCACCGCCGGAACGGACGTCGCCGTCCTCGGCCAGAGCGGCGACTGGTACCACATCAACTACAACGATCAATACGGCTACCTCCCCGTCTCCGAGCTGGAGGTCTCCCCCACCGCCGATGATCTCGAGACGACCGGCTCCGTCACGGCGGGCACCGCCGTCGTGCGCAGCGCGCCCGAGCTGACCGCCGCGGGTATCGGCTCCGCCGACCGCTACGTCTCGCTCGAGGTCACGGGCTTCGAGAGCGGCTGGTTCCGCGTCATCTTCGGCGAAAAGGAGGGCTATGTCCGCAGCGACGAGCTGACGCTCAACGGCGCGCCCATCCGCGTGGACGATCCCATGACCGAGGAGCAGATCGCGGCCGAGACGTCGCTGGAGGACGATCCCGTCGAGCAGGACAGCCAGCTCGCCATCATTAACGGCTCCGGCGTGAATCTGCGCGCTGAGATGAGCACCGATTCCGAGGTACTCGCCGAGCTCTCGCGCGGGACGGTTCTGACCGTGCTCGACGTGTTCGACGGCTGGTATCAGGTGCAGACCGGCGATCTGACCGGCTATGTCGCCTCCGCCTTTGTCACCCTCGCCGAGGGACACGATCCCTCACAGCTGCTCGCCGAGACACTGCCCGAGTCGAGTACGTCCGTACTCGCGGTGGGTCTTGTCGTCGGCTCCGGCGTGCGCATGCGCAGCGAGCCGAACACCGACTGCTCCATCGTCTCCACGCTTGACCGCGGCGCAGCCGTATGTGTGATGGGCGCGGCAGACGGCTGGTACCGCATCGACTACGGCGGCAAGGGCGGCTACATCGCCGCCGATTACCTCACCGTTTCCGAGGCAACGGAGGGCTTCTCCTGCTACGCGCTCGTGCTGGCCGATTCGCTGAATATGCGTTCCGCGCCGGATGCCGGCGCCGGACGCGTCACCAGCGTCTCCTCCGGCAGCTATGTGGACGTGAGCGGCTTTGAAAACGGCTGGTTCCACGTCTCCTACAACGGCAGCACCGGCTTCATGTCCGGCGACTATCTGACGCTCACGGACTCCAAGCCCGCGCCCGTCAAGACGACTACCTCCGCCAGCTCGTCCTCTTCGAGCAGCAGCAAGGGCAGCACGTCGCTTCCGAGCGGCGGCTCCGCGGGCCGCGGCAGCGGCACCGGTGCGGATCTCGTTGCTGAGGGCGAGCGCTATCTCGGCGTCCGCTATGTCTACGGCGGCGCATCCCCCAGCGGGTTCGACTGCTCCGGCTTCACGATGTACGTCTACGCGCAGTTCGGCTACAGCCTGCCCCACGGCGCGAACCGTCAGCTGAGCTACGGTACGCCCATCTCGAAGGGCGATCTCCAGCCGGGCGACCTCGTGTTCTTCTACGGAACCGACGGCGGCGACAGCTCCTCGGCCTCCCATGTCGGCCTGTATGTCGGCGACGGCACGTTTATCCACGCCTCCTCCGGCTCAAGCCGCTGCGTGAAGTACTCCTCGCTCTACGAGAGCTACTACACGAACCACTATCTGACCGCCCGCCGCATTGTCGGCTGACGAAAACAGCAAATCAGCAGCACTCCCCCGGCCTT
>ERZ772900.3414-NODE-3414-length-10292-cov-15.980561_pt1 | contig 10292 bp, 6 predicted proteins | sample MGYA00512124_ERZ772900 | MGnify/ENA primary metagenome ERZ772900 (study PRJEB29015, sample SAMEA2737716) | human gut metagenome | biome: human gut; feature: human-associated habitat; material: faeces | place: China | collected 2012 ... | reverse complement strand
TGCATATCTCAAGAATTTTTACGAAATTTGCATACAAGTTGTGCATAGCGTGAAAGATTATAACTTTATGTTTTGACACCACAAAGTTACTAAAAATCAGCGAGATGCACAACTTTTTCTCCATAAAAGATACTAATTTTTAGGCGAATTTTAATTCCGCCAATGAGTTTTTATTTTACTACAAAATAAAAGGAAAAAAGAGAGAAAGTGAGCATTTTTAGCACTACACTTCCTCTCCTCGACTTTTATGGATGGGTAGGTAATTCTATTACCATTTCCACAGCTATTTCGTCACGGCATTATACAATTCCTGATAATCCTTGACAACATCGTAAATGTAACCATTCTCGCTGATGGCTGCAAAATGCTTGCGGGCACACGCTATCTTGCTTCCCTCGATGCCTCGCAGATGTGAACCCTGGATATCATTACCCTTGGTTTCTGCCACAAAATAAACATGCTTCACACTGCCATCACGGAATGCCACAGCCCAGTCGGGATTGTATTTGCCCATAGGCGTGTTGATGTAGAAGCCACGAGGCAGTTTGGTATAAACCACCACGTCATCCTGACGCTCCAGAGACTCAGCAAAGTTCTTCTCTACACCCATACTGTCGAGCACTACGAGGTCGTAGAGCGACTTCTTTGACTCTATGGCATTGATACCCAACTTGCCTCGCAGAGCATCCACCGTAAAGATGTCGGTAGAGAACTCATCATTCAGTTTCTCGTATGTAATACACTGGATAACGGCAAGAGCCTTGCAGTCGTTGATGATCAGTCCACCCTTGATGATGAATTCCTCCGGATTCATCTTGAACATTCTGAATGTTTCCGGCTTGATACCCTTCAGGATTTCCACGATGGTCTTTCTTGTCAACCCCGTAGCCGTTACCAGCTGACCTATCAGGTCGTATGTCACTTCCTTGCCCACAGCTTCCGTTACATGGATGGTCCGCACATCGCCCTGATTCATTGCCACGCCCGCTTCAAGCGACTCCTTGTCTCTGATTTCATCCATCGAACCGCCTTCTACCACGATGCGGATTTCCGTAACCCTCAACTTTTCATCAAGTTCCTCGATGGCTTTCTTCACAAGACCAGAAGTTTCAAAGCTTACCTGATAGTAGGTGCGGCGGTTGATGCGCTTCCAGAGATTCTGGAACTCCTTCTTGGCAAAATTGTCCTTCTGCAACTTGGCAAGCTTAGGCTTTCTACCATTCTCCGGTCTTACAGCCGCAGGATCAAAGACGGTATCAAGGGCTGCAATAATGCCCTCCCTCCAATCATTAGCCTTACCGAAGTCGAGCCTGTCATTGCGCTTATCCTCAAAATACTGAGCAGTCAAAGCACCGTTATCATCCACATAATCTTTACGGATGAGGGCATTATAGATAGCTCTTGCCTGATTGACGTCAAACTTGCCATTGGTTCCATCTGCCATTGTATAAGACCTGCCCTCGAAAAGGTTAGCTGTGATGATGATTGGTCGGTCGGCACAGGCTTCAGCCATCTCCGTCTGCAGTTTCTTGGCAAAATCATCATAACTCTCGCTGGCTATCACGGTGAGGATATTGGTATCAAACACATGGTCGCCCAATACATCCGCATCCTGGCGTTCACCCTTCTGATTCACGCAAAGGCGCATACCTCGACCCACTTCCTGGCGTTTCTTGGTCTCATTGTCCGAGTTCTTCAGGGTGCAGATCTGGAACACGTTTGGGTTGTCCCAACCTTCCTTCAAGGCGGAGTGCGAGAAGATGAAGCGGACTGGCTCGTTCAGCGAAAGCAATCGCTCCTTATCCTTCATAATCAGGTCGAAGGCACGCTCTTCGTTCTCTCCCTGCTTTTCCTTCGATTCCACCGCCTTGCCCTTCTTATCCATGGAGAAGTAGCCCTGATGCACCTTGGATGCCGCATTGCGAGGGTCTGAAAGATAGCGCAGATAGGCTTCATCCGTAAACGATGGCAGCATTTCTGAAAGCACTCGGTTATATTCTTCCTCAAACATCTTGGCAAACTTACCCTTGCTATCCTCGCCTTCATAGAGACGGTAACTGTCCACATGGTCGATGAAGAACAGACTGAGCACCTTGATATGCTGACCATACAGCTGGCGCTCACGCTCCAGATGGGTGCGGATGGTTTCACGAATCTGAATACGACGGATATAGTCTTCGTTCACACTGCCCACGGCATCGCCTTCATGCAGAGTCAGACCGTTGAGAAAGCGGACGAAGCCCTGCCTGCCGTCTATGCGTTCTACGATGAAGTTGTTGTCATACTCGGCAAGTCCGCCACTCTGCTCCTTCAGGTTGAATCGCTCATCCACGAGTCGGCTAACCTGCTTCGTACCGGTCTGCGTCTTGATGTCGAAGCTGATGCGAGCCTGCGGATTGCCCTTGCCGATGACGATTTCCTCCAGATAGACGTAGCCGTTGGTGGCGGTACTGCCTATCTGTCTGATACCCTTCACCTCAATCTTCTTCACCAGTTTCTGGTTGTAGGCATCGATGGCATCCAGCTTATACACCATATTATATATATCACCCTTGCGGTGGGTGGCACTATACAGAAGGGTAAAGAGCGGCTTGAACATGGCAATACCCTTACGGGTCTTGTTCTTCTTGTCCACACCCAATACCGACTGAGGTTCATCGATAATCATGATAGGATGGGTCTGTGCAAGCACGTCGATAGGACGGCGGGAACCGAACTCATCACGGCGTTCGAAGATGATGCGGGCAGCCTTATCAGCTTTCTTCAACTTGCCTTTCTCCATCTTATCGGTTGACTTCTCTTCATCCATAGATGCGTTGAATGCCTGGGTATTGATAATCATCACGTGCATGCCTGCATCGCTGGCAAAGGCATCAATCTTGCTGAGCTGCTTGGAGTTATACATAAAGTATTGCATGCGCTTGCCGTATTCCTGGGCAAAATGCTCCTGCATGCTCTCAAAGCTCTTCAATACGCCTTCTCGGATGGCGATGCTTGGCACCACCACCACAAACTTGGTCCAGCCATAGCGGGCATTCAGTTCATACATGGTCTTAATGTAGGTATAGGTTTTACCCGTACCCGTCTCCATTTCGATGGTGAGGGCGGTACCTACGCCTTGCAGCTGCTGCAGCTGCTCAATGGGTTTCAGACCCTGTTCTGTCTGTATGGCTCTTACATTCTCGCAGACGGCTTCCGGTGCGAGGATGACGTTCTTGTTGCCAAAGCCTTTTACTACAAAGAGGTCTTGATTAACTCCCTGGTCCACGATATGGTCGCTCAGTCCGTCGCTTTTGGGCTGACCAGTAAAGGCATTAGCCACAGCCAGCGCCGCTTCGGTTTGGAAGCGTTGATGTTTATATCTGAGTTTCATAGGCTTAAATCACTCTAATATTCTTCACTACTTCCTGGTCGCTCCAATCCAGCTTCTGCTTGAAGGTCTCGTAGATATTGATCTTGTCGGCATCCTGAGCAAAGCAGCTGTCACGGAAAATGACACGCAAAGGCATCTTTTCTGCCATGGCTTTTACTACGCCTTCTGATACGTTCTCGGCGAAGCAGGCCACCAGGTCGCCGTCGTTCACGGTATAGATGGTCTTGCCATCCACCACTTCCTGGGTCATAGGCAGAGAGAGCTGAACGCCCCAGTCGATCATGCATCCAAAGAGCAGGTCGAGGTCGTTTCTGTCGGCCTTGATATTGTTCAGGAACAGATCGAGCTGGTCTTGCTTGAATTCCTTCGGAGAACGCTTTACGTCCTCGTAATTGCCTTCGTCGAGACGAAAGACACGGAAGCCGGTATCGAGGTCGGCGGTGGTAAGTGGAGATTCCTCCTTGATTTTCTTGCCGGCACGGCGAATTCGCTCCTTGGCGATTTCCGGGATGGTATGTGGCTTCTCTATTGAATCCAAAAAGTTTATAGCAACTTTAATTGTTTTCTTTGCGTCTGAAGCAGCTTTCACTAAAGACTCGTCTAAATTCTCTGGATATTGAACAAGAATCGTCTTACAATGGAAACCTTCATTTATAGCATAATTAAATGCCGCATGCGCAGTTGTTCCTGAACCGGAAAAGAAATCCAACACAATGTCTTCATTACGAATAAATCCATATTTTATTAATCTCTCAATGAACTGTGTTGGCTTAGGATAATCGAAAACTTTTAAGTTATCGAAAAGACTCATAATTTCCGTTGTACCAGTTTTGGTTGTTCCAGCATTTAAAAGAATCGAACTCGGAGTTTTGACATCACCTTTTTCAATGCGCTCTTTATAATATAATTTTTTCTTAGGAGAAGAATCATCCGAAAGCCCAAACTTAATTCGACCATCTTTCATAAGCTTATCAAAGGTTTGTCTATTATAACACCAAATTCGCCCATTAGGAGGATAATAATCAACTCCTGTCTTAGGATTTCGTATTGGATATAACGTGTCACCTCCTACATGATTTGCATCAATAGGAACTAATTTCCAAGGACCACGAGGATCATTGTCAGGATTTACGTATTCCGATTTATCTATATCTTCTCCACCAAAAGTCAAGTTTTCTCTATCCTTTGCATATATTAATGTGTGGTTGTGATTTGTTGATACTTCATAGTCATTAGATATAGAAGTGCGGGATTGCCATACTATATTAGAAACGAAATTAAACTCACCAAAAATCTCGTTACAAATCTTCTTTAGATTCTCAACCTCATTATCATCAATCGAGATAAATATCATTCCATCCTCTTTCAGCAACGATCTCGCCACCATCAGTCTAGAATAAATCATAGAGCACCAATCCGAATGAAAACGTCCATTCGAATCCATATTCTTGATATATTTATTACCTAATTCATCTACTGCTCCCGAAGCCTCAGCATACTCATCAGCAGACATTGCAAAATCATCATGATAAACAAAGTCATTACCTGTATTGTAAGGTGGATCAATATAAATCATCTTTACCTTACCCAGATAAGACTTCTGGAGAAGTTTAAGCACTTCGAGGTTATCTCCCTCAATATAAAGGTTTTGGGTGTTGTCCCAATCCACGCTATCCTCCTTTACAGGACGCAGCGTCTTCTTAATAGGCTTCAAAACTTCGGCACGAGCTGCCTGCTTGCCAACCCAGTTGAACTCGTATGCCTCAGGAGCATCTTCTACTGCGTTGTCACCAAGAAGCTGGCGAAGTACGTCAAAATTAACTACACGTTTTGCCCCCCCATATCAGGGTCGGCTACCTCCGTAAAGCACGAAGGCGCAATCTGATAAAGCGCATCCAGATTCAGCTGCGCTCCATCTGCCGACTGCAATTCCATTCTATCTGGTCTATCCATATAATTTATTATTTTTATTATTGCTTGCTATTTTTCTCCAATTCTGCCTCAATATCCTCAATACTAGGTAATGAACTCTTAAACTCTGTAGGCAGCAAGTTTACCCCCTCAAACTCAGAGATTCCTATCGGCTGATTATAACCTTCAAGAGAATATTGCGCAAATATATTATCTTTCGATTTACAGATGAGCAAACCAATCGTAGGATTGTCAGCATCACTCTTTAGTGTATGGTTTACAAACGATATGTAGGCTGATAGCTGTCCCAGATATGAAGGTTCAAACTCGGTAACTTTCACCTCTATCACCACATAACTATGAATTCGCGTGTTGTAGAAAAGCAAATCAAGAAACTGCTCTTTCGAACTAACCTGTAAACGATATTCTTGCCCCATAAAGGCAAAACCACTTCCCAATTCCATAAGAAATCGGATAATATTATCTATGAGAGCCTGTTTCAGTTCTTTTTCTTTGAAACCTTCTGTCATCGTCAGGAAGTCAAAGTTGTATGGATCATGCAACAATTCCTTTGCCAATTCACTCTGTGGTGTAGGAAGTGTGTTACAGAAATTGTTCACAGCATTACCTGTGCGTTCGTAAAGATCTGTGTCAAGATGGTTCAACAATACAGCACGACTCCAGTTTCCCTCCATTGCCTTTGCTACAAAAAACAATCCTTTCTGTACATCACCCTTTATCTTGTCAAGGATGAACTTATGGTGTGTCCATGGTATTGAAAAAAGCATCTCCGCAATGTCTTGCTCCTTTTCTCCAACTTGAGGTAAGAATTGAACAGAATGTGGTGTTTCAATTTTTCCCCCAACTTGGGGGAAATTTATAACTATCTGATAATAAGTAGTATAGAACTTTTTGATATAATAGAGATTCGTCTTAGAAAAACCATTCTCTTCCGGCATAGCATCCTTCAAATCCTGGCTCAGCGTTTTCATAATGCCTTCACCCCATCGCTCTTCAATATTCATATTTACCATATCTCGCCCAAGCTGCCAATAGTATATCAGCAACTCACGATTCACCTTCACAGCAGCCTTAATCTGTGCACTGCGAAAGCGATGTTTCAAATCCGCAACCCATGCGGCATATTCTTTATCTGTTGATATTAATTTACTCATATATCTATTGATTATTTAGTTCATTTTTTCTTTTTCCCACTCAGCAACCTTCTTCTTCAACGCCCGAGCCTCGTTGTTCAGAAAAAGAGACTGCAGCTATTGACACACGAGATCCTTTAGATAATTTGGTCTTCAAATCATCTATCACCCGTTCTGATATGTTGTTTATAACCTTAATCAATTCCATGTTCAATTCGTTGATATTTACAAAGTTACGTTGTTTCTAAGTTCTACTTTATTTATTTTATCCTTCAAAAGTACAACAATATTTTGGAACAAGCAAGAGATTTCTTCAAAAGTTTCAGAAAAAGTTTTTCAGCAGCATGTTGACAAGCAAATGAAATCACCCCAAAATCCGCAACTAAGCCCTTTCAGCCTGTTCAACCGTACAGTTAGAAAAGGTGCCGCATTATTACAACTACCAGCTGATACCGCCTAGCGGACTTGCGTTCTTGAAAAACTAAAAAAGGGTGCGTTATAGACTTATGACACACCCTCTTATATCTTGTCAAGAAAACCTATTAATACTTCTTTGCCAACGACTTCAATGTCGTTTCACACCATCCCCTCGGCAGCTTACTATATTGGGGATTATCACAAGTGATTGATGCGTTTGAGCAATTGTTTAATCTTCCTCTAATTTCTTTATTTCTTCATTCTCCTCAAACTCCTCAATCCATTCCTTCACCTTGGCTTGCAGCAAGGCTTTGTCGGGCAGATAGAGCTGGTAAGCCGCTGCATAGACATATGCCTGTCATAATAGTTCACGTACATCTGCATTTGCCCCAAATCTTGATGTGTCAATTTGCCCATCTTTAGGTCAATGAGTACATAACATTGCAGCAGGCGGTTGTAGAACACCAAATCAACAAAGAAATGTTGCTCGTCAAAAGTAAACCTCTTTTGCCTTGCCTCAAAAAGAAATCCCTTGCCTAATTCGAGCAAGAACTGTTGCATTTTATTAATAATAGCATTTTCTAACTTCGATTCAGAATATGCTGTATCTGGATTTAATCCTAAGAATTCCAATGTCAGAGGATTCTTTATTACATCAGATGACTTTTCTGCAGTTTGCCCCTCTTTAGAAAGTCGCATTACTTCTTCCTTGTTACGGCTTAATACCAAACGCTCATACAGGCAACTCCCCACTTGTCGGCTCAGTTCTCGCACGCTCCAATCTTGTTGTGTCGCTTCAATTTCATAAAAGCGGCGTTCCTCAACTCGCTCAATGCGCATTAGAATAAGATAATGCGACCATGAAAGTTGGAATTTAGGGACTTCATTCAATTGGGGCAACGGTGTTGCCCCAATTTGATATGGACTATATGCCTTATAGAAAAATCTGCATCTCTTTAAGGTATCAACAGTCCATCCGTTTCCATATTCAGCACAGAGTTGTTCAGAAAGTTGCTTAAGCACTTTCTTTCCGTATGCGGCACGTTCATATCCATTCTGCTCATCCTCAACAATGTATTTTCCTATTCCATAATAGGTATATACCATTGCTGTATTAATAGCAGTCTTTGCTTGTTTCCGAGATTTTTCAATCAATTTAGAGATGTGCTCAAAGAGAGCATCCTCACGCTTCTGTATATCATTCATTTTCATCTTCCGATAATGCAATATTATAATATAGGGACAAAAATACAATAAAAAGTTGAAAATAATTAATTTGCTATTGAATATTTTATTATTTTAGCAGAAATATGTAGATTCTAAGTCCTTAAAAAATGAGTTACCGCCCCAGTTCGTGCATTTTTTTAAGGAACTGCCTTTTCGCTTACGGAGAAAAAGTGGCAATATTGCCAAAAAATCTTCGTAAGATATCATCCAGATAGCACTCGATGATATCGAAAATTCAGAACTTAGGGAGCCACTTACTCTCTACAGACACATCAAAGCCAAGATGATAGACGACGACCTGTACTATATCCTTCTTGACGAAGTGCAACTGGTACCCAGATTTGAGGCACTGCCAAAAATCTCAGAAAATACGCAAATCTTTTTAGTAGAAATATTAGAAAATACGCAAATCTTCTATAATATTGTAGTAGTTTTACCAACCTTCTATAGAAAATGGTCTCCTTGCTAAGGATTAAGGGGACGTTATATTCTGCCGCAAATCGCTAAAAAAGTATAATTGCGGCAGAATATAGCATATTATATTTTGCCGCAAACTATATTTTTTGTACTTTTGCGGCAGAATATAATAAGTTTTGAGACTATGATAGTAGGAAGAAAAGAGGAAATTGCAGAACTGGACAAGTTGTATTACAGTGACCGACCTGAGTTTGTCGCCGTATATGGCAGACGACGTGTGGGCAAAACGTTTCTTATCAAGCAGGCACTGAAAGATCGCATTACCTTTCAGCATACAGGGGTTTCGCCAGTTGACCAAGATAGTGACAAAAGTCGGATGAAGGTTCAACTGGAGAGCTTCTATTATGCGCTTCTAAATCAAGGACTTGAGGGATATAAACAACCTAAGTCTTGGATGGAGGCATTCTTCCAGCTGGAACAGTTGTTGCAGCACTTGGATACAGGTGAGCGACAGGTCGTCTTTATAGATGAACTGCCATGGATGGATACGCCTAGGTCAGGCTTTCTTCCTGCTTTCGAGAACTTTTGGAATGGATGGTGCAGTGGCAGAGATAACATGATGCTGATTGTTTGCGGCAGTGCTACCTCATGGATTCTTAGCAATTTGTCGAGAAACAAAGGTGGACTTTATGGCAGATTGACTGCGGAAATCAAACTATCTCCCTTTACCTTGCGAGAGTGTGAGGAGTATTTTGAGCATGCTCAAATCCAAATGAGTCAATATGACATCCTGCAAAGCTATATGGTGTTTGGAGGCATACCCTATTATATAAGCTATTTCCAGAAAGGATTGAGCTTCGAGCAGAATGTGGACAAGATTCTGTTTGGAAGCAAGCCTCGTTTGCGTGATGAGTTCAACCGGCTTTTTGCTGCTATCTTCAATAATCCAGAGGATAGCAAAAAGGTAGTCAGGCTGTTGGCTACTCGTCATACCGGTTTTACCCGTGAAGAAATCAGTAATGCCACCGGTATTCCTTTGGGTGGTGGATTAACGAATACGCTTGCAGCTTTGGTGGAGAGTGATTTTATCATGAGATATCATCCTTATGGCAAGGCGAAGAGTGTGGAATGCTATAAGTTGATGGATAATTTCTGCCTCTTTTGGCTGAAATATGTGAAAACTAATGCATGTGATGCAGGATTTGCCAATGATAACATGACTTCTGACATCATGAAGGCTTGGCATGGGGTGGCTTTTGAGGAGGTTTGTTGGCAACATATAGAGCAAATCAAGCGTGCTCTTCAGATTGCTGGCGTCAAATCTTCTGTTTCTGCCTGGAGTGTGAAGGGAGATGATGAACAGGAAGGCGTGCAGATTGACTTGTTGATTCTTAGGGATGACAACGTGGTCAATCTATGTGAGATGAAGTTTGCCAGTGCTCCTTATCATATAAGTAAGGACGAAGAAATGCGTTTGCGCCATCGCATAGAGGCATTGAAGAGCACTTTGTCGCCCAAACAGACTGTTCATCTTACGCTGATTACCACTTATGGTGTGGCGTATGGCAAGCATAGTGGAATTGTGCAGAAAGAGGTTACAATGGAGAATTTATTTAAGTGATTTGTAAAACTTTCATTCGGTGGTTTGAAGATTTTATCCTCAACCTTGATGCACTGTTTTAGTGCATCAAGAGTGATCACAGCTATCACAATAACAGTTATCACAGTTTTTACGGAGGGGGTATCTGAAGGGAAGGGAAATGTTAAATAGAATTTAACTATATATATTATTA
>ERZ772900.3406-NODE-3406-length-10305-cov-5.233463_pt1 | contig 10305 bp, 6 predicted proteins | sample MGYA00512124_ERZ772900 | MGnify/ENA primary metagenome ERZ772900 (study PRJEB29015, sample SAMEA2737716) | human gut metagenome | biome: human gut; feature: human-associated habitat; material: faeces | place: China | collected 2012 ... | reverse complement strand
ATCCCTGCGACTGTCATAAAAGAGAATCCCTTATCATTAGCGCCCTCGGAATTTGTGCTGTTTGGTGCGGTGACACTGGGCACGAACCTGAAGGACCACAACGGCCCCGGCATCAGCAGCGGTGCATGGTCGATTGCAGGCGGCGTGCTGATCATTGCCGTTGCTACCTACTTTGGCACGCTGACGGTCAGCTGATGGGAGGTATGCGCTATTTTTGAGGATACGATACGAAGCCAACTGGCGGGTATTTCGGCCACCGTAAATGCTATGGGGCAGAACTCCGGTCTGCTGAGCAGTCTGACCGATTGGAACAGCACACTGGCCGGCTATGCAGATTCTATCAGCTCCGGCGTAGTTATGCCGATTGCACTTACCGTTCTGGCACTTTTTATGGTTTTGGAACTGTACAATTTCACCCAGACCATAGCCATAAACGGCGGCAGTACAGCTTTTACGATTCAGCAGGTGGCGCTGGTCATGCTGAAAATCACGCTTTGCCGCTGGGCTGTTCTACACTCCACGGAAATTCTAAATGCGATGTTTGAGGTAGCGTCCACGGTGACAAACGGCATAGCCGGTTATGTGGGCAATGGACAGGTCAACACCGAGGTCGACATTGAAAACGCAATCAGCGCACTGCCGGGCGGCATCGGTAATATGCCTGTGGCCATGGAGCTTATGGTCGTAAGCTGGATGCTGCGTCTTGTCAACATTGTGATCAATACCATCGTTGCGGCCCGCTTCATTGAGCTGTACGTTTATAATGCCCTGGCTTCCCTGCCAATTGCCACGCTCTGCTATCGGGAGCTACATGGTATTGCTGTAAACTTCCTGAAAAACTACATGGCGGTGGCGCTGCAAGGGGCCGTTCTCTATCTTGTCATTGGCTTCTACCCTGCCCTGACAGCTTCATTGGGCAGTGGCGGTGACATTACCGAGCAGGCCTGGGCCATGCTGGGCAAATCCGTTATTCTGCTGGTGGCCGTGTTTATGAGCGGACGATTCACCAAAGCCATCACCAGCGCCATTTAATGGAGGAGTTCACCTATGCTCTCAACAAAAACCAATCTCGAAATCACGGAATATCACGAGAAATTCTTTCTCGGGCTTTCACTGCGTCAGCTGGCCTGCTTTGGTGTCGCTGACGTGCTGGCCATAGCAACCTGCTTCGTTTGCCTGCAATGGCTTCAGCTGGATATTCAGCTGGTTTCCTACATCGTAATGGTAGAAGTTCTCCCCTTTCTTGGGCTGGGATTTATCAGCCATAACGGGTATCCGTTTGAAAAGCTTGTAAAAATCTACTGGGCATGGTACTGCGGCCCCGCCGAGGTCGCAGTCTGCCCCCGTCAGGAGAAAAATTATGTTTTTACCAAAAAAGCACGCCAACTTGCCCATCGAACCGAGTGTGTTGGAGTCTTTGCGTGCACAGGAGAAATCGTTAAAACGCGAAAAAAGGAAAGCCGCCAAAGAACGGCGGCAGCACGCAAAGCAGTTAAAGAAAGCCGAAAAGCATGCAAAAAAACGCATTGCCGCACGCAAAGCGCCACAGAAAGCCAGTGACTGCCTGCAATACCTGAGTATGTCGCAGGATGGCATCTGCGAGGTGGAGCCGGGACTTTTCTCGATGACGATGGCTTTCACCGATGTGAACTTCCAGATTGCCATGTTGGAAGAACAAAAGAACATTTTTACGAAATACAGTGAGTTTTTGAACTACTTCGACCCCTCGCTGCATCTGGAAATCAACCTTGTCACCCGCAGCATGGACGAGGAACAGTTTCGCAGTGACACCTTCCTGCCGCTGCGCGGGGATGACCGTGACCGCTATGTCGAGGAGATGAACCAAGTCGTGGCGGAAAAAGCACTGCGCGGGCAAAATGGCCTGATTCGTGAGAAATACGTCACCTTCAGTCTGCACGCCGAAAATTACCAGCAGGCGAAAGAGCAGCTGGAGAACCGTGCTGCAGATATTGCCGATCACTTCAAGCGTATGGGAAGCAGTACACGCATCTTGTCCGGCATTGAACGTCTGAGCCTGTTACAAGGCATCATGCGGCCCAATGAGGAAATGAGCTTTTCCTATGACTGGCTGCTGGCTGAGGATGACCTTACTACGAAGGATTTTATTTCACCCAGCTCTTACAACTGGCACCCGGAGCACGACGACTCGCGCGCCGTTTACCGTGACCGCTATCAGTTTGGCGATAAAATCGGCAAGACAATGTATCTGCGGGGCATAGCACCGGAAATGAAGAACGGTTTGTTCTCTATGCTATCGGAGCTTCCTTTTGACCACGTCATCACAATGCATGTTGACGCTATGGACCAGGCAGAAGCCGTCCAGGAAATTGAGAAAAAGCTTGCTTATATGCACAAGGAAGAATACGATGCCATTGCCAAAGCGCGCGAGCGAAATATGCCTGCCAGCATAGCTGTGAGCTATGATCTTAAATCCAAAATGCACCACACAGAGCAGATGATGGATGACATTACAACCAAAAACCAAAAAATCTTCAAAGTCTGCATCCTCATTCACACCTATGGCGATTCCAATGCGCAGTTGGACGAGCGTGTGCGGCGCATTTGCAGCACAGTACAGCAGCAGACCTGCCGCTTCGACAGCATTTTGTATGAGCAGCGCTATGCCATGAACAGTATGCTGCCGCTTGGCAAGAAATGGCTTGGGCTGGAGCGCACACTGGAAACCGTCAGCACGGCCATCTATGTGCCGTTCACCACACAGGAACTGTTCCAGCCGGGCGGACTGTACGAGGGCATCAACGCCCGCAGTAAGAATCTGATACTGTGTAACCGCAAGCTGCTGCCCGCCCCTGCCGGTATGGTGCTGGGCATGACGGGCTACGGCAAGTCTTTCTCCGTAATGCAGATGGTCACCAATATCATGCTTCGGTGGCCTGATGATGATATTGTTCTCATCGACCCGGAGCAGGAGTACACGCATCTCGTTACAGCCATGGGTGGCGTAGTGATTGACATTTCCGCGTCCAGCCCCTCCCATATCAATCCCATGGACATTACCGAGGACTACGGCGACGATGAGGACCCCATCCGGCTGAAAAGTCAGTTCTTGCAGAATTTCTGCCAGCTCATTCTACACAGCTCCGAATTGTCGCCCCAGGAGCGAACCTTTATTGATGTAGCTGCCGGCCTGACCTATCAGCGCTATATGGCAAATCCCAAGCGCGAGGAAATGCCAACGCTGCACGACTTTTATAGAAATCTTGCGCTGCAGGGAGAAGAAGTCAAGCCACTGCTTACGGCATTGAAGCTATATGTAAGTGGCTCCATGGACCTGTTTGCCCACCAGACCAATGTGAACGTACAGAATCATTGCATCTGCTTTAATACGGTCAAGCTGGGCAAGTCGATGCAGTCTATCGGCATGCTGACAGTACTGGATCAGGTTTGGAACCGCATCACTCGGAACCGCGTGTTGGGTCGCCGTACCTGGGTGTTTACCGACGAGTTCCAGCAGTTGCTGGGCAACAAGGACTGCACGGACTTTTACTTTCAGCTGTCCAGCCGCGCCCGCAAGTGGGGTGCGATTCTGACCTCTATCACCCAGCATGTGCGCTCGGTGCTGGACAACGAGGATGCGCGCCGAATGCTGTCCGACTGCGGATATATCAAGCTGCTGAACCAGTCTCCAGACGATGCCAACGATTTGGCGCGGCTGCTGCACATTTCCAACGAGGAAAAGCGGTACATCGAGAATGCAGAGGTCGGCAGCGGACTGCTGATCGTGTCTAAGACGGTGGTGCCCTTCAACAACGATTTTCCGAAGGATACCGATCTGTTCAGGCTGATGGATACATCTCCTAATCGAAAGTCTTAATGCGTTATGCTTACACCAGCACATCTCTAATAATAACCTCACGGAGTCTGCCATGTCAGAACTATTCACGCAAAATTATAGCGACAAACCTTTATTCCATACCGATACTGACATATCGGAAAGCCTGCACAATCAGGTAGATGAAGCCTCAAACGGCGAGGAACTGCTGGATAATACTGAAAAGCAAGCCGAATCACTGCTATCAAATGACGATTATGTAAGTGAAACGAAAAATAGTATTTTAGACGATAGAGATGATGCAGCAGAAAACTTATCATCTCCCGCCGAAGGCAACCGGAAATATATCACCGGTACCAACACGCCCCGGGCCAGCCGCAGCAATGCCTACTACGAACTGCTGTGCAATCAGCAGACAAACGGCTACCGCTCCCCTGCCATGCACGGCACAGCAGCCGCAGCGCACGGCATCACGAGTGCAAGCGGGCTGGTCAGCTATCAGGAGGACTTTGCAACCGATGCCGCGCAGGATGTCGGCGTGCACGGCGCGGCGGCGGAACTGATTATGCAGGAGACGTTTCTCGGGACTGCTGCGGAGGACGTCGGCATACTGGGCAGCTACGCCGTGAAGGGCATCAAGGATGTGCAGGACGGCACGCGCACCGCCGAGGAGGTCCTGCACACAGGCGGCGGCGTGCTGCGGATGGAGTTAGGAAGCTCTGCGGTACAAATCGGCTCTGCCGGTGCCAGGACGGCCTTGCATTATGCGGAGTCGTTCTCGACCAGTGCGGATGATTTTGCTGACCGTGCGCCGGGTATCATCAGTAATACAGGCTTTCAGACCGGTCATAGCGTTATCAAGGTTGCACGGTTCTTTGCCCATCCTGTCAAAGTGCTTGCTTCTATCGGCAGGACGGCGCTTATTTGTGGCACAATCGTTCTATTGTTGCTGATTATTGGGCTGCTAGGCCAGATGAGTGGTACTACAACGACCAGCGTGCTGTGTGCTGACAGGCCGGAGGATATTCAGCAGCTTGTCGAAAGCATCAATACATACCGCAATGAAGCTGCAACTGATGAGCTTCGCAGGGCCTTTCGCAACGATGTTGATCCCAACGGCAACCCCTACGGCTACGACACGCTGACCGGCCAGCGCAGCAACAATATGCAGCACGGCGTCACCTGGAGCTACGCCAACGGCATCTACAATGACACTGCAGAAATTATCTCGATGGCCGCGGTCTATTATCAGCAGGACTGGCCCAGTTCACGGGACCTTGCGGCTTTTACAGACGACGTGCCATTTACCCAATATTGCCGCGCTCTGACAGCCTACGGCATGGAAATCACCGCACGCGAGTCCGCACCTTACTCCTGCATCAGCTATGGCGGCTGCGTCAATGGCTACCGCAGCGAGGGTGAGACCGTGACCATCACAGAGTACCGATGCGAAACGCACACCTGTGCCCAAGGCAACGAAGAATGCGGGCACTACCACAACGGAATATGGGAATGGAGTGACGACCACGCGGAAGGCAGCAGCCGCCCCGAATGGATCGAAGACGGCACACACGATGTGACCGTCTTTTTTCCTGTCATTTTCCCGGATGGGGCCACCCAGTCAGAGCTGTGCATCCTGCCGGATGACTATACCCAAGTTGTCGATGGCAAAATTGCCGCAGAGCATTGCACCGGCAGCATCGTGCTGGATGAAAGTGCGAATCTCTACAAGGGCGAGCTGAATGAGTGGTTCTATGCTCCGAACGAGCGCATCGCCACCTTTACAGTGGAGACCGCCGACGGTGACGAAGTCATGACGAAGGACTATACCGTGACCTTCGCCAACGCAACCGCTATCCCATGGTGTCCCGGAGAACTGCACGACGGCCAGTACGGCCACTATGATCTGAACTGCACCATTTACCTGACCGGCCATGACCGCTATGCTGACCCGGAAACCGAAGCCCCCAATGGTGCGGACGGCGGCACGGGTAATCTGGAGGCGCTGGCCGCAAGCAGTAACGACGGCACGCTGACACGTACCGTCATCAAGCAGGACCAGTACGGCAATGAATACGCCGGAAATGCGGTCACTGCCCGCTTTACGAAAACTGTAACGCTGCCGCCCGGTGCGGCGGGCTTCAAGGGATGGTACGAGAACGGCGCGGACACTTATGGCAACGTGGAATGGGCATCCCTGCTGTATCGCATGGACTGGGAGGCGCTTTACGGCGTTGCGGACGGTGTCAAGTGTCGTTCGGTAGGCTCCGCTTTGACTGCTGAAGAACTGCAGGCATTGCTGGCCGGACTGAACATTGACCCCGACACCGCGCGCGGGCAGGTCGTAGCCTTTGCCATTAGTTGCCAAGGTCATTTTGTGTACGGGCAGCCCTCGTCGCTGCGCGGCGGCCCCGGCAATGCCAGCGTCGGGATGAATTTAGACTGCTCCAGCTTTGTGCAGTACTGCTACTGGGCACAGAGCTTGCCGTTCTCAGCCGGTAATACAGCCGCCTATGGCCGCACCGGTGACTTGCGGGCAATCTCCCCAGCCGAGGTCCAGCCGGGCGACCTGCGGGTCGTCTATGCCGCTGGCGGTGAGCAAGGCCATGTGCAGATGGCACTTGGCGGCGGTGCGTGGATCGAATGCTGTTATGGCTACGGCGTCTGCGTAAACATGTCCAACGCATGGATGGAGAGCCGCGGCTGCCATTACTTTACCTATGCCGGATTTTAAGGAGGCGCTTTTCATGAAAAGAGTTCTGGCAATTTTGCTTTTTGTTCCGTTTGTCATGGCGCTGGCACCGCCCTGCCATGCGGCAGGAAACGGAGAAGTTGCAGTATCCTTTGTAGATGTTCCCGCGGAGCTGCAGAAACGTTCCGTGCTGGTCACGCTGGGCAGCGGTCCCAACGACACGGACGCTGTTCTTGTAACGCTGAACGGCTTGAACCGGTATAGCCAGGCTGTGACGTTGCCGGATGGCATCTATTACTGCAATGCCGCTGTGCAATACGATGCTCTAAACGATTGGCCGCTGCGCGAGGTTGATGGCACCACCTTTTTGCTGGTCGAGGCTGGTGGTCAGTATGAGCTGCAATATGAGTTTGCAGGTGAGAGTTGGTTCACGGAAGTAACCGGGCAGACACGCTATTATACACCGCTGCCGCTGCACCAACCGCCTGCCGACTATCAGCCAACAACAGCCCAAGTCAGCGCATACCTGACGGCACCAGTCGGCTTTTCTCAACACTGTATCGTCTACCTGCAGAACCTGTACAGCGGTACGGTATACGCGCTGGATGTATACGAATCCAATCAGCTGGCCGCCGTTTGCACGGAGACTGACAGCGGACTGTATGCGCTTCTATCTGCCCGCGTTGTGGGCGATGCAGCGGAACGATACCAGTTCGAGTGCAAGCAGAAGGAGCTGAATACCGATGACGGCGCGAGCTTTCACCTGACGGTAACGGACATGAAAAATCCAGATGCCGAGTTGTGCACGCCCAGCCGTGACGAGAACGCCACGGTACAGCGCGCGGCGGCCTATAATGCACCAGCTGCCGCTGCGCCGTCTGCGACACAGACACCGGAGCCGACCTCTTCTCAACCTGTACAGCAGAGCAAAAAGTCAGCAAATCCGTTCTGGAATGTGCTGGACTTTTTGCCCATCGTTTTTATCGGAGCCGGGCTGTTCTGGTTTCGCCGGAAGAACTGCCGTGGCGGCCCGAAGGGGTAACGTGAGCGAAAGCGAACGTTAGCAAGCATTGCATCTGTAAAACAGATGCACATTTAGGGACACCCTAAAACCCGTTTGAATACAGATTTTCAAAAGAGTACTTTGAAAATCAAGAGGATATTATATGGACAAACGTGAACGACCAATTTATAAAGGCATCTTTTTTTCTGAGCAAGAATGGCAACAGGTAGCAACAAAGATGGCAGAAAGTGATATGCCTAATTTTTCGGCTTTTTGTCGGGAAATGCTGCTTGCCGGTAAAGTCAAGCATTATGATTTTTCTGTTATAAAGGAAATCTCTTCTAGCTTGAGTCATATCTCAGGTAACATTAACCAAGTGGCTAAGCGCTGCAACACGAATCAATCTGTTACCACCAATGATGTTGAGCAATTGCGACGTGAATATTTACAGCTGAAGTCGCTCTATCAGGAACGATTGGTGAAAGCTCTGCGAAAACTAGTCTAATATGTATGCAACGAAATATTATGCAAAACCCAATCATGCCTTTAGCAAGTGGGCATGTGAGAACGGCTATTTGTTTTTGTCTGTTATTGACGTTTTTCGCCCGGCCCTGAGTGACAATCTTTACCTGTTTCTAACATAGAAGGAATCTATTATGGCTATCACTAAAATTCATGCGGTAAAAGTTCGGCTTGGTGATGCAATCAACTACATAGAAAATCCTGACAAAACCGATGGACAGGAATTGATTTCAGGTTACAATACTGCTCCACAGACTGCAGTGCTTGATTTTTCCATTACTGCAGCAATGGCACGCAAAGCACGAAATACAAGTGCGAAAAAGCAAGGAAATCTTGCCTACCACCTGATTCAATCCTTTTCACCGGATGATGCCGTCACGCCGGAGCTGGCCCATAAGTTAGGTCGCAAGCTTGCGATGGAATTTACCGATGGAAAATTCGAGTTTGTCGTTGCTACCCATATCAATAAAGATTCTATACATAACCACATTATTATCAACGCCATTTCTTTTTATGATTACAAAAAGCTGCGCACTATTCCCTACCGCACCGCGCAGCGAATCCGTAGTATCTCGGATCGGCTCTGTATGCAAGCACAGTTGTCCATTATTAAAGACCCGCAACAGCTAGGCCAGCTCTACCCTACTTACGTACAGAAGAAACGCACAACCAGCAATCGCACTGAAGTCCGCAAGAAGCTCAACTTCTGCCTGGAGCGTGCCACCAATTATGCCCAGTTCCTGCAAATGGCACAGGAACTGGGCATTTCTGTTTGCCAGCGAGGCAAGCACATGACTTACCTGCTGGATGGTGCGGGGCGTGCGATCAGAGATACATCACTGGCCGATACCGACAAGTTTACGTATACCGGCCTCGTGGAGCGCTTAGAGGATAACGCTGCCGAGCAGCAATTTATTCGTGAGCGCATAGCCAAGATTTTTCCGAGTGTCTCGACTTTTACCGATTTTATAAAGCAGCTGCAGTCGGAGGGCGTTAAGGCGCGTGTAAAAAAGCAAACCGGACAGCTTTTGTATAAGGCTGCCGACTTAGATGGCACATGGGTGCCTGCTGACGCTTTAGGAGATGGATTTACACTTGCGGGCTTGGAAAACACAATAAAGAATAAATCGGAAGACCTTGATACAAATCATAGTACACCGATTGCAGAGCTATATCAAGAATTGACTACAAACTATCCGCAGAGTTGTGATACATCTGTCAGACTCACGTCCCGTCAGATATGTTCTACCGGCAAGCGCGGTGTTCTGCTGCAAATCCATGACTCAAGTGGCAATCCGGCAAAGCTGATGATTGATAACAGCCATATTCATACGACTCCTGATGGGTCTGTATCTGCCGACATCGGCGCGGCTTTTTCATATGATATAACTTACGATGACGGCACACATGGCACAATTCGGGGCACTGATTTGATTCGACAAATCGATGAAGAAAATCTGACGCAGCCACTGATTGTAAGATTGACCGCTGATCAGATCATGTCCATGAGCCTGCGCGGAGTGACAGTGCATTTGCCGCAATATGGCATTGAGCGGCTATTTATTCCGGAACGCTATGTTCAGCGAAACGTCGACCAAGGAAGCTGTGCAATCAGTCTATATCCCGGTTGGCAGTACAGCTATGTGCCAATTGACAGCGAGAATACGCGAAACTCAATCAGTGGCGCTGAACTAGCGCAGTCGCTAGGAGGTGTGGTGCAGGTTGACACTTCTGAAAGCAGTTTGGCCCGTCGAGTCGCTAATGTGGAACGCCGTGCAGGAATTGCAAATGCCCAAGAGCTTGGAAAACTCTTGGGCAGCATGGCTGATAATTGTTTACATTCAGCTGCTGACTTTGATAAACAAATCAATGCATATCGACGCGAAGAAATGAAGCTTCACAACGAGATTGCAGGGCTTCGTTCCAAAAGCAAAATTTATGCAGCAACGGCTCATAATCTGCAGGCGTGCCACACCTATAAATCTGTTTGGTTGGAGTATGCATCCAAACCACTTGCCCAGAGGGATACCTTCTACAAGCAAAATGAAGCCGCCCTGCAGACATACAGCAGAGCGGCTTCACAGCTTGATAGAATGGGAATTTCACAACTTGTTGAGCCGGAGAAAATTCAAAGGCTAGTTTCAGAAACAGAGAATCGAATCTCCGACCTTATTGCCGAATTGGAAAAAATGCAGAAAACTGATAAGGCCATGCAGGAAGATAAGGAAAAGGTCAAGCAAATTCAAGATAATAAAATGGAACTTTTTTCTTCAC
>ERZ772900.3403-NODE-3403-length-10315-cov-10.350000_pt1 | contig 10315 bp, 9 predicted proteins | sample MGYA00512124_ERZ772900 | MGnify/ENA primary metagenome ERZ772900 (study PRJEB29015, sample SAMEA2737716) | human gut metagenome | biome: human gut; feature: human-associated habitat; material: faeces | place: China | collected 2012 ... | reverse complement strand
GTCGCTAAAGCGACCCGCCGCAGGCGGAGAATCCTGCAAGCAGGATTCTTTTTCAGGAACAGAGGAGCTTACGGAGCAGGTACAGGCAGAGCCAATATGGACGGAGCAGGTACAACAGGGACCGGTACAAATCAGGCAGCCACTGACGGAAACTCCGGTATTAGAGAGAAAAATGATCACAGATGCTTCGGGAATTGTAGAGGCGGTTGGACTGCCAGTTTCGTATCTGGCGGCTGATGGAACGAGAAAGCCGTATCGTTATGAACTGCGGGAGATCACGGCACCAGATGGTTATGTGTGCTCTGATCAGGTCTATCAGTGGTATTTTTCAGGAAAAGCAGGGATGAATTCTTACCAAAATGGAGAGATGGCGCTGGTGGAACTGACTGTTCAAAATAAAGAAAAGGAGACGCCAACAGAACCAGAAAAACCAACAGAGCCGGAAGAGACCACCAAACCGGAAGAGACCACCAGACCGGAAGAGACCACCAGACCGGAAGAGACTACCAGACCGGAAGAGACCACCAGACCGGAAGAGACTACCAGACCAGAGGAGACTACTGTACCGGAAGAAACCACCGGACCAGATCGTCCAACCAGACCGGAACGGGAAGAAAAGGAGACAGAAACCATTCCAGAGACTGAGCGGGAAACGATACAGGAGACACCAGAACAGCCGGAAAAGGAAGAACGTCTGATTGGAAGGATCTTTGTAGAATACCGAAAGGGACGAAATAAGGGAGGAAAACAAACCTTTGGAGGTATCACCGCTCAGAAGATCCCAAGACTTGGCTATGTGGAAGAAGAAATTCCATGGGTATGGATTCTGGTCTTTGCAGGCAGCACGTCATTGCTGATGCTCTGCTTTGTGAAACAGATATGGGAAAGGAAACGGAAGAATGGTAAGAAGTAAGAAGCTTCGGAAAATGTTTCGACTGCTATCGGTATTCCTGATGATCTTTCTGGTTGGATATGGAGATTTTATGGGGATAGAAGTGCAGGCGGAGCAGAAGCAGGAAACGCTGCAGATCATCAGTGATGCTTTTTTAGAAGCCTACGGTGAAAAATACCGCCCAGCCCAGATCTATCAGTATGGAACCGCCAGGTACGAACTTCAAAGTCTGGAGCAGATTAAGAAGGAAATTCCGCAGAAAGAACAGGCGGTGGAGGAAACGGTCCAGTACACAGCAGTAGAACAGGCTGAACAGCTTCCGGAAACGTATCATGCATGGGTAAAGGATCAGGATACGGGAGTGGAGACAGAAGCAGAACTTCCGGTCAAAGATGCAGAGTTTACCAACTGGAGGTGGGTGGATGGATTTTCTCTCCCGATCACGGTCCAGCAATATGATGCAGAAGCCTACTATCTGGGTGATCAGGTGGTGAGAGCCAAAGAAGGAGATCCTTTTGCGGCATATGCGAAGGAACTGTTAAAACTGGCCGGATTATCTCCAAAATATTATAAAATCACGTCTACCAGATGGGAAGGAGGACCGTGGCTTGGAGAAGACGGGTATTGGTACCGGAAAGCAGAGGCAGAGGGAGAAAAATATGTGGCGGACTGTGAGGTGATCTATGGAGATGTGGTCATGCTCCCGGCAGAAACGGGATACGCCTGGAAGGCGGTATACAAAAAGATGCCAGAGATCACCATGGACCAGACAGGATCATCGGAGGAAGAACAAAAAGAAATGATGGAAGAAAGCTTTTGGAAGGAACTGGTCCGTCAGATTTTAAAGATCACCATCTTTTTATTCCCGGTATTGCTTCTTCTCCTGTTACTTTTATTACTGATACATAGAAAGACTTGCAAAAAGAACCATTCCTCGCTACACTGATGATAGTGACAGAATCTTTCAGCGGCTGGATTTTCTATCAGATGCACTCAAATCTGGTAAAGCGGACATTCGCAATCCGCTTCGCTACTTGCTCATGAATGCAGTCGCTTCGCGATCTGTCAGTGGGAGCTTTCAACTCCCACTGACATAAGCATCCCCCCTTACCCGCCGCTTAGTGCTCCACGCACTTGAAGCGGGGGAATGCTTATCTGCGTTCACAAAATCAAGCGCAGAGAGATTCTGGGAGTATAGAACAACAGTAAGGAGGATCAGGGCATGAGAACATGTGGCGTATTGCTGCCAGTTGCAAGTCTTCCATCAAAGTATGGAATTGGTACATTTTCAAAAGAGGCATATGAATTTATTGATCAGTTATGGGAGGCAGGACAGAATTACTGGCAGATTCTGCCTCTGGGGCCTACAGGATATGGAGATTCGCCCTATCAGTCTTTCTCTGCATTTGCGGGAAATCCTTATTTTATTGATTTAGATCAGTTGAAGGAGGAAGGGCTTCTTACAGAAGAGGAATGTCAGGAGGCGGACTGCGGTCAGAATCCAGAAGAGATCTCTTATGAAGCGGTGTATCAGACCAGGTTTCAGGTGCTTCGCAAAGCTTATGATCGTCTAAAACAGCTGGAAAAAGAGGAAAATGAAGCAGGAAAATCCTTAAAAGAAAAATTTGAGGAAGAATTAAGTCCGGAAACCATCGATTATTGCTTTTACGCAGCAGTAAAGAAAGCATTTGGCGAAAAGAGCTGGAGCCAGTGGGATGAGGATATCAAACTGAGGAAACCAGAAGCGGTCGCCAGATACCAGAAAGAACTGGAAGATGAGATCTGCTTTTACGAATTCCAGCAGGTAACTTTCTTAAAACAGTGGAAAGCGTTGAAGGAATATGCCCATAGCAAGGATATTCAGATCATCGGTGATATTCCTATTTATGTGGCATTTGACAGTGCGGACAGCTGGGCTCACCCGGAATTATTTCAATTTGATGAGGAATGTCAGCCGGTCGCAGTAGCTGGATGTCCGCCAGATGCTTTTTCTGCTACGGGACAGTTATGGGGCAATCCATTATACCGGTGGGATTACCATAAAAAAACAGGATTTTCCTGGTGGATGAAGAGAATCCGGTTCAGCTTTGAGCTGTATGACATGGTGAGGGTCGATCATTTCCGTGGCTTTGACCAATATTACGCGATCCCATTCGGAGAGACCACTGCAATTCATGGCGCATGGGAGGATGGTCCTGGAATCGCAATCTTTGAGAAGATCAAGGAGATCTTCGGCAAGGTTAATATCATTGCAGAAGATCTTGGATTTTTAACACCAAGCGTTCTGAAGCTGTTGGAAGATACAGGATTCCCGGGTATGAAAGTGCTGGAATTTGCCTTTCAGGCAGGGGAAGAAAGCAGCTACCTGCCGTATCTGTATAAACAGAATTGTGTGGTGTATACAGGAACCCATGACAATGATACGGTTGTGGGCTGGTATCGCAGCTTAAGCCCGGAAGACAAGAAATTTGTTAATGATTATATGGGAATCCATGATCTGGACAAAGAAAATCTTTATAATTCCTGTGCAGCACCGGAAGTAACGGAAAAAACACGATGGGAGAAAGAACTTTCATGGGAAGTGATCCGTCTGGCTCTTGCAAGTACGGCAGATCTGGCGGTAATCCCGATGCAGGATTATCTGGGTCTGGGAACAGAGGCAAGAATCAACATGCCATCTACCCTGGGTGGAAACTGGACCTGGAGAATGAAAAAAGGAGCTTTTACACCGGAGATCCAGAAATGGTGCAGACAGATGAACCGGCTGTATGGACGGAGAAATTCCTATTAATCGAACGTCCGTGAGATTTGGTGCGTGATTCGGGTCAGTGTTAGCGGACATATCCCGCGGAGCGTTTTTGAGTCATAGGACGAAGTTTCTTATGACATAAAAAAGGCAGTACAGGATCCCATCAAAGATGATGGGGCTGTACTGCCTTTTGACATTTTCAGGCATATGATCTGCGAAACATGATAACAGGCATCCATCCGCTACTGCAAAATAACAGTACCTTCCGATCCATCTCCGGTGCCTTCTGTAGATTTTACTACAGAGAAGGTCGGCTGGTATTCATTGCCAGACATATCCTTAATGGAAACAGTAACACCGCCTTCTGGAAGCTGGAATGTGACTTTACCGTTGGTTTTATCAATGGATAATGGCTCATATACGGTACCATCAGCGGAAGTAGCATGGAGAGAGGAATAGTCCACGCCGGACTGGCTGTCGCTTAAGGTCAAAACCAGAAGACCGTTGTCGATATCGTAGGAAACGACATCCGGACATTCATCATCCAGGGTGTCCACAACCTCATAATTAGAGACACACATGCCATTAAAGTTCTGCATGTAGACATCCAGGATTCCATTCTCCGTTAAAGTCGCCTGATAGGTTTTCTTTCCCACGCTGACCAGATCCAGCGGCTGGGAATTAAAAGTAATGGTGACATTCTTAAGCGGCATGTGGGATGTGATCTTAAATGTCGCAGTGGTGGTCTGATAGTCGTTAGTCGGTGCCACGGTCAGTTCGTATTTGGGCTTGGCAGTGACCACAAAGAAAATAATGGAATTGATCACAATAAATGGCAGTATGTAAAAGAGAAGGATCTGCAGCAGATCAGAATCCAGAGGATTGGACCGCTGGTGCATGGCACTTCTGGTGCGTGTTGTCTGATTCATAAAAATAACCTCCTTTTGATTACCCATAGCATAGCAGAAAATGAGACTTCTTACAAGTTTATCTTCAAAATTCCAGAGTGGTATGATATGATTAATCTAAATTTAACATAACTGTAAGAACCTAAGCGGTTACCAGGCAGTTATCATTTACAAATAGAGGGAGGATTCTCCATGATCCAGAAAGCTGCAGAATTTGCTGCCCATGTTCATGCCGGTGCTTTGAGAAAAGGAAGTAAGCTTCCGTATATTGTGCACCCAAGAGAGGTAGCTATGATCGTTGCAATGATGACAGAAGATCCGGAGGTGATCGCAGCGGCGTACCTTCATGATGTGATCGAGGATGCGGGAGTCCGTTATGAAGAACTGGAAGAGCAGTTTGGAAAGCGGGTAGCAGATCTGGTGCAGGCAGAAAGTGAGAATAAGTTATTGACCTGGCAAGAGCGGAAGCAGGCCACCATTGACCGGATGAAGCATGCGCCTGAAGATATGAAGATGATCGCGTTTGGAGATAAACTGAGCAATCTGCGCAGTACGGCCACGGACTATTTGATTATTGGGGAAGAGCTCTGGAAGAAGTTCCATGAGAAGGACAAGCGGATGCATGCCTGGTATTATGGCAGTATGGCAGAAGCCTTTCAGGAATTTGATCGATTCCCGTTTTACGAAGAATATCATATTTTGTGGAACCGGGTGTTCTGGGACATGAAGGAATATGGAAGGTTTTAAGGTATGTTTACAAGAAAAGACTTAGCGAAGCTGCTGCTCCCCTTGATCGTGGAGCAGCTTTTAGCCGTTTTGGTGGGAATGGCCGATGTGGTCATGGTAGCGGCGGTCGGGGAGACGGCGGTTTCCGGTGTTTCCCTGGTGGATTCCATCAGCATTCTGATCATTCAGATGTTAGCTGCTCTGGCGACCGGTGGTTCTGTGGTCTGTGCCCAGTATATTGGTAAGAAACAGCCGGAGAATGCCTGCGAGGCAGCTGGTCAGCTGATCCTGGTCACGACTATGGTGTCTGTGGTGATTGCAGTGATCGCACTGATTGGTAACCGGCATCTGTTAGCCATGATTTTTGGCAAAGTTGAGAACAGTGTCATGGAAAATGCCCAGATATATTTCTGGCTTTCCGCATTATCGTACCCATTTCTGGCAGTATACAACTCCTGCGCTGCATTGTACCGGGCCATGGGCAATTCTAAGGTTTCCATGTATGCCTCCTTAGTCATGAATGCCATCAATATCGCAGGAAATGCGATCTGCGTGTTTGGATTACATATGGGGGTTGAAGGTGTCGGTATTCCGACCCTGGTATCCAGAGCCTTTGCGGCTATTCTGATGCTGTTTCTGATCCAGAGACCACAGAATGTGATCCGGATCCGCAATCTCCAGGAACTGCGGTTTAACGGAAGGATGATCAAAGACATCTTAAAAGTCGGTGTTCCAAATGGTATGGAAAATACTATGTTCCAGTTTGGCAAATTATTTTTGCAGAGTCTGGTGTCTTCTTTGGGAACCGTGGCAATCGCCAGCTATGCAGTTGCCAGTAATCTGGTAACCTTTGAATATCTGGTAGGCAACGCCATCGGTCTTGGTATCATCACCATTGTCGGTCAGTGCGTAGGCGCTGGTGAATGGGAACAGGCAAAGCAATACACGAAAAAGCTGGTACTGGTCAACTATGCGGCTTTAGTGGTGATCTGTTCTCTTATGATCTTGTTCCGCAATCAGGTGGTGGGAATCTACAACCTGTCCCCGGAAGCGACCAGGACATCGGCAGAGATGCTGTTTGCCCATAGCCTTGCCATGGTGGTATGGCCGTTGGCATTCACCATTCCGTATTCTTTAAGAGCCAGCTTTGATGCACCGTTTACCATGTATGTCTCTGTGGCGTCTATGTGGATTTTCCGGATCGCGTCCGCATATTTCTTTGTTAAGGTACTAAACTTAGGGGTCATGGGTGTCTGGTATGGTATGTATATCGACTGGGTATTCCGTGGATTATTGTTTGTAAACCGTTTCCATCATTTTGGACAGAAGCGGAAGATTCTATAGAAAAGAGGAATTGAGAAATGTTATTTTTTGTAAATGATTATTGTGAAGGTGCTCATGAGACAATTTTGCGGCGCTTGGTAGAAACCAATATGGAGAAGCTGCCAGGTTACGGTTTTGACAAATATACAGAGTCCGCAAAAGAAAAGATCCGCAAGGCCTGCGGATGTCCGGAGGCAGAAATTTATCTGTTAGGAGGAGGTACCCAGACCAATGCCGTAGTGATCGCTTCTATGTTAAACCGCTATGAAGGCGTGATCGCTGCAGAAACCGGCCATGTGAATGGCCATGAGGCTGGCGCTATTGAATATACCGGGCATAAAGTACTGGCTTTGCCTCAGGTAAATGGCAAGCTTCAGGCAGAGACAGTAAAGGCTTATGTGGAGCGTTTTTATGGAGATGCCAATCACGAACATATGGTATTTCCTGGAATGGTTTACATTTCTCATCCAACGGAATATGGTACACTGTATACAAAAAAGGAACTGGAAGAATTATCTGCCGTGTGCAGACAGTATGAGATGCCGTTATTCTTAGACGGAGCCCGCCTGGGATATGGACTGGTGAGCAAGGAAACGGATGTGACATTAGAGGATATTGCCAGACTGACGGATGTGTTTTATATCGGTGGAACGAAGGTAGGGGCACTGTGCGGTGAGGCTGTGGTATTCCCAAAGAAAGCGCCAAAGTATTTTATGACCCTGATGAAGCAGCAGGGAGCGCTTTTGGCAAAAGGGAGACTGGCAGGTGTCCAGTTTGATACCTTATTTACAGACGACCTGTACTGTAAGATCAGTAAAAATGCCATTGAGACTGCAGATCGGTTAAAACAGGCATTGAAAGAAAAAGGATATCAGTTCTTTATCGATTCTCCAACCAACCAGATCTTCATTGTCCTGGAAGACTGCCAGATGGAAGAACTGGGCAAAAAGGTGGAGTTTGGTTTCTGGGAGAAATATGACGAGAACCATACGGTTGTCCGTTTTGCAACAAGCTGGGGGACAAAAATGGAGGATATCGAAGAGCTGATCAGATTATTATAAGAAATGATTGTGCGGTAAGGCAACTCGAAATGCCAAATTGGTATTTCAAGTTATAGAGGAGATGGAACGGCGGATCAGAAGGCCAGGGAAATGGAACCAGAAGAATAGAAAAGTAAGTTATGTAAACAGGCGCAAGTCATAGAAATATGGTTTGCGTCTTTTTCTGTCTGGAAAAGAAATGCCCACTGCGAAGTTGGCAAAAAATAAGTTCACAAATTCTTCACAAAAAATTAGCACTCACCTCTTGACAGTGCTATTAATATGTGTTATATTACACGTAGAACAAAGGAAGAGGGAACGAAAGAGAAAAATAAAGATCTCGGAAATCCCCGAATCCCAAAGGTTTTAGATCAACGACAAAAGGAGAGATGACTTATGATGTTGATGCCTAGTATTTTTCATGATGATGTATTTGATGATTTCTTTGATTTCAGCGCTCCGGCTTATTCAGGCAGTGAGCTGATGAATACAGATATAAAAGAGACGGAGAAAGGTTATGAACTGGCGATCAGCCTTCCGGGTGTGAAGAAGGAAGATATCAAGGCGGAAGTCAAGGACGGATACCTGATGATCACCGCAGCTGCTAACAGTAAGACTGACGAGAAGGACAAAACCGGTAAGTATATCCGCAGAGAGCGTTATAGTGGCTCGATGAGCAGAAGCTTTTATGTTGGTGATGGCGTAAGCCAGGAAGACATCAAAGCAAAATTTGAAAATGGTGTTCTGACACTGGATGTCCCGAAGAAGGAAGCAAAACCGGCAGTCGAAGAAAAGAAGACCATTGCGATTGAAGGATAATGGAGTTGCAGATTCCACATTCCCATTTGGAATGTGATAACAATACGATATGAAAGACATATTAAAAAGGAGAGATGACTTATGTTAATGCCTAGTATTTTTGGTGAGAATTTATTTGATGATTTCTTTGGTTTTCCATTTTATGATGACAAAGCAGATAAAAAGGTTGAGAAGAAGCTGTATGGTCGTCATGCCCAGAACCTGATGAAGACCGATATTAAGGAAACTGATGCGGGCTATGAGCTGGAGATCGATCTGCCTGGCTTTACCAAGGATGAGGTTTCCGCAGAATTGAACAACGGTTACTTAACGGTCAGCGCAGCTAAGGGGCTGGATCAGGATGAACAGGAGAAAGATACCGGACGTTACATCAGACGTGAGCGTTACGCAGGTTCCTGTCAGAGAAGCTTCTATGTTGGCGATGATGTCACAGAAGAAGATATCAAAGGCGAGTTCAAACATGGTATCCTGAAACTGTTTGTTCCGAAGAAAGAAGCAAAACCTGCAGTTGAGCAGAAAAAATACATTGCAATTGAATAATCAGACTATATTGCCTGAACTGTGATTACACGATTTGTCTGAGTTATGATTGCACGATAGAAACGGGAGCGGAGAGCGATAAACTTTCTGCTCCCGTTTTTTTTCTGCACTGCGTGGTATCATAAAAACTGTGATCGTCAGCCGTTCCTGCTATTTGCATCGATCCCTGAACCATGGGATCACAAGCTCTGGAGCTGTTTCATGTCCTCCATCAAAAACGAAGCTTTGTAATTGATGGGGACAATCAAAAATCTGATAAGCTTCCCTGACTACGGAAAATGCTTTTTGGGCACCAGATAAAGCGAATACATGGTCAGTTTTTCCGGTCAATAAAAGCAAAGGTTTTGGTGCGAAAAGAGAGATGATCTGAGGACCATCGGCGATCCGTGTCATACCTGGAACGAAATTATCGATACAATGGTGATGGACAAATAAGGTGTCAGGCCATGTACATGGATACCCGGAGAGAATCATATGGTCAATACGGGAATCGCAGGCACTCAGATACATGGCCCCCATACCACCGCCGGAAATACCGAAAACGGATATGGTTTCTGCATTCTGCTGTTTCATAAAATCTACGATCTTCATGGCCTGAAATGAACGAAGACCGGCCAAAGAGAATCCGGAGGCCAGTAATTGCGTTCCATTTGGAAAACAAGAGCCTTCTTTACTATTTCCCATGTCATAATGCTGTTTATGAGCTTCCCCAAAACCTATCATTTCAGGAGCGTAGACCCGGTAGCCTTCCCTGGCAAGAAGAAGAGGAAGATATTTATGGTATGGGAAAGCTTCTAAGTGTTTTAAGGCACCCTGGATACCAAATTTATCATGACCGTGTAGGTATAAAATACTTTTTGAGGCAGGATTGTTAGCACCTGCAATATAAAGCGGCGTATTCAGATGCCGAATACCCTGGAGACAATATTTTTCTATAAGAACATCATCCGTATAAAACTGTTCTATGAGCTGGGCAGAAACTGGAACAGAAAGAAGATTGGATAATTCCTGAATACGCAGAAGATCCTGCACTTCATTTCTTTTTTTGATCTGCCATTTAGAAAAATCGTCCTTGGTGTAATCGGGAGGCAGAGGCGTAGGGAGTGTTTGCGTGTAAAGATAGTCCAGCAATGCATCGCTACAAAAATCAGTATTTGACATATCGGATCCTCCTCGTATGGAATGATGTTAGTTATGTTAATTATAGCAGAAAGAAAAAGTCGGAAAAAGTTATATTGCAAGAAAATTTTGTTTGACTTTTAAAAAAACAGGAAATATAATTACAACGAACGAGTAGCAGGTGAGCGTAAATCCAGTT
>ERZ772900.3401-NODE-3401-length-10317-cov-4.152407_pt1 | contig 10317 bp, 10 predicted proteins | sample MGYA00512124_ERZ772900 | MGnify/ENA primary metagenome ERZ772900 (study PRJEB29015, sample SAMEA2737716) | human gut metagenome | biome: human gut; feature: human-associated habitat; material: faeces | place: China | collected 2012 ... | reverse complement strand
GGTCTACTGCTCTGACTGCTTCGCTCGCATGAAGCAGAACTAAGCGCTGATTTTTCTTTAAATCGGTTCTGTTCCGGAGAGCTGTGGTTTTGCCGCAGCTCTCTTTCTTTATGCAAAAACTCCCTCAGGCATCGTGCAGCGATGCCTGAGGGAGTTTGTTTTTACATCAGCGGTGCGATCACCTTCAACAGCAGGCCCATCAGGCGCAGCAGCTTTTTGCCCTGCCAGACGCTCTGCAGGGTCGCTTCCACGGTGCGGCAGCGGGCCAGTGTGTCCTGAAAATCCGTCTCCATGTCGCGGATGCTGCCCACGCGGCGCATCCACACAGCGTTCTCAAAGTGATGGTACAGGCTGCGGTAGTCCAGATTGATGGTGCCCACCACGGCTTCCACTCCGTCCATCACCACCAGCTTTGCATGGGTGAAGCCGGGCGTCCACTCACTGATCTTCACGCCCGACGACAGCAGCGCCTTGTAGTGCGTTTTGGCCAGCGCATAGGCGAACTGCTTATCCGGCACGCCGGGCAGGATCAGGTGCACATCCACGCCGCGCTCTGCCGCAAAGCGCAGGGCAGTTTCCAACTCGCCGTCCAGAATGAGGTACGGCGTGATGATGTGCACATACTTCCGGGCACGGTTCAGCAGGTCGATGTACACCATCTCACCTACCCGCTCGCCGTCCAGCGGGCAATCACCGTAAGGCACCACAAAGCCCTCCGCGCGGGCCGCCGGGACCTCCGGGCGCAGGAACTGCTCAAACTCCGGCTCCTGCAGCACACTCCACATCTGCAAAAACAGCGCGGTCATGGAGCGCACGCCTTCGCCCTCCAGCATGACGGCGGCGTCCTTCCAGCGGCCGTATTTCTCCACATGGTTGATGTACTCGTCGGCCAGGTTCACGCCGCCGGTAAAGCCCACCCGCCCGTCGATGACCAGGATCTTCCGGTGGTCGCGGTAATTGTAGTGGGTAGAGACGAACGGCTGCACCGGGCTGAACACCTTGCACCGGATGCCCAGCGCTTCCAGCCGCCGGGGGTAATCGCGCGGCAAGGTCGAGAACTCGCAGGTGCCGTCGTACATCACCCGGACATCCAGCCCCGCTGCGGCCTTGCGGGCCAGCACTTCCAGCACCCGGCCCCAGAACAGCCCCTCGTCGATGATGAAGTATTCGACGAAGATGTACTTTTCTGCCGTTTCCAACTGGCGCAGCAATTCCTCGAACTTGGCCTCGCCGCTGGGGAAGTAGGTCATGGCGGTGTTCTCATACACCGGGAAGCCGCCGCCCCGCCCATACAGATAGGTCGCCAGCGACGCCGCGCCGGGTTCGGACGCTTCCAGCTTCTGGACGACCGATTGGTTTTGCGGCAGCTGGGTGCGCAGCACATCTTCCAGTTCCAGCAGCCGTTTGCGCAGGATGTTGTGGCCGAAGTTGCTCTTCACATAGAAGAACAGCGGCACACCCACCACCGGAAAGAGCGCAATGACCACCATCCAAGTGATCTTTGCACTGTTGTCCATCTTGCTGTTCAGCAGGTAGAGGACCATGGCCGCCGTGACGACCACACTGCCGCCGAAGTAGTGGGGCAGCAGATTGCCGAACCAGCGGAAGATGCTGACCAGCAGCCCCACCTGAAGCAGCAGGAGCAGCAGCACCAGCCCGAACCGGCTGAAGATGGCGTGAATGACCCCCTTCTGGCCCTTTTTCAGCAGCCGGAGGCCGCCGTCCTCAAACTTCTGGGCGTAGCTTTTGACATTTTGTTTCAGTTCGTCCCTCTGCATGGCAGCTCACCTCCTGCGCAGGGTCACAGCGAACATTCCCTGCGCGGCATGGCAGGCCTCCACCAGCGCCTTGGGCTGGCAGCAGAGGCCGTGGTTGTGCCATGGGTCATTGAACCAGTAATGCTCTGCATCGTAGCCCACCAGCAGCAGGCAGTGCTCGTTGCACTTCCAGGCAAAGTCGGTGCCGTCGGCCAACAGCCAGTGGTCCCGCTGTTCGGGCACCGGCTGAAAGTCCAGCGTCGCCCAGAACACCACCGGCATCCCGGCGTCGATGTACCGGCAGAGTTCCGCCGCCGTCTTGCCGCTCTCGTCCACCACCTCGAGCTGCCCGGCCGCGCCCTCGTGTTCCAGCGCACTGTTCAGCGCCCGGACGATGCAGGGCGCATAGCAGCCGTAGCCGGTGTGGTCGTGCGGGTCGCCGGGGTAAACCTGCCATGGGTCCGGGCCGTAGAGTTTCCCATCCTGCTCCCAGTAGGGAGCATGGGGCAGGTCCCGCTCGATGAAGGTGTCCGGGTCGATCCGGATGCCCATCGCCTGCAGCAGCATCACCGCGCTGATGCTCTCGCAGCCGTTCACCCAGCGGTCTGTCTGGTCAATGTAGGGAGCCAAAACGATTTTTTTCATCAAATTTCCTCCAAGAGCATGGTTTGCTCTGTCAAAAACCGCGTTTTTGTGTTATGATAGGCAGTAAGATACCGTGTTTCTATTATAACTTATTTTGACCGGTTTTTCTACCGAAATCGGCAGGCGGGAGGATTTTGGAGCATGAACAATCTCATCATCGGCATCGCGGGTGGTTCGGGCAGCGGCAAGACCACACTGGCCATCCGGCTCAAGGAACGGTTCGGGGAGGACGAGGTGCGTCTCATCTCCCACGACAGCTACTACAAGCGCCACGACGAGCTTCCCTTTGCGGAGCGCTGCAAGCTGAACTATGACCATCCGGATGCGTTTGACAACGACCTGCTCATCGAGCACCTGCAGGAGCTGAAGGCAGGCCGCGCCATCGACTGCCCGGTCTACGATTACGCCGACCACAACCGCAGCAGCGAGGTGCAGCACATCGAGCCGGCCCCCGTCCTCATCGTGGAGGGCATCCTGCCCCTGGCCGAGCCGGAGCTTTGCAAGCTGTTCGACTACAAGATCTATGTGGACACCGACGCCGATGAGCGCATCCTCCGCCGCATCCTGCGGGACGTCAAGGAGCGCGGCCGCTCGCTGGACAGCGTCATCACCCAGTACCGCACCACGGTCAAGCCCATGCACGAAGCCTTTGTGGAGCCCAGCAAGCGCAACGCCGACATCATCATCCCCAACGGCGGCGAGAACGGCCCCGCCATCGAGATGCTGGCCCACCACATCCGCAGCCTGATCCAAAAGGCCAACATGCAGTAACATTTTCCGATACCACACAGCCGCCCCGCCGCGTTGTTTTCTCAACGCAGCGGGGCGGCTGTTGTTATGGTCTTCGCTTGTATTTCAGGGGCGTCTGCACCTCAGCGCGGATGCGGGTCAGATAATTCCGCGTCTCTCCGGTGCTGCGAAGGATGGCGTCGAGCTGGGCCTTCTGTTCCCCGGTCATGCCCTCATCCTCGGCCAGAAGCTCGGCATTGCCCTGAATGACAGTCAACGGCGTCTTCAGCTTGTGAGACAGTTGGATAATGCTCTCCCGCTGCCGATGCTCCATTTCCCACTGGGCCTGCAGGCTGTCGGTCAGTTCCTCGCCCATCAGCTGCAACGCACGCAGAGCCTCATCGTACTCCCGCACCTTTGCCCCGGTAAAGTCGATGTCCTCGATGCCCTTTTTTTCGGCCACCTGCCGGGATGCCTCCGTCAGCCGAGCCGTCTCCCGTCTCAGAAACGCGCCGGAACGGTGGGTGCTCCACGCGACCACCCCCACCAGCAGGAAAATGCCCAAGATCAAGTGCATCGTCTGCACATCCGGCAGGGTATCGCGCAGAGTTGGGTCTGCATAGGGCACTGCGTAGTCAAATTGCAGCAGACAAACCGTCCCGTCCTGCAATCTCGCGCGCAGATAATACTGTTCGTATCCAATCCCCCAGCGAAGATCCCCCGTCCACTCCCGCATTGCCTTTTGCAGATGGGAACTGTCCATGTTGGTGGCAAGCACCGTATTCCCCTCTGCATCAATCAGCACATACCGGCACAGCGGGTCCAGCTCAGCCGGGTCAAATGTTTTCGCCGTCCGGTACGGCAGGATGTTCTGTACTGCCTCGTTCGAGACCCGCGCCGCCCGGTTGGCCGGAAGAAGCCATCCGCTGTCGATGCACAAGAAAAACAGCAGGACCCAAAGCACCGCTGCCACAATGCAGCTCACCGCTGTCTGCACAAGATACCCCAGCAGCACGGCCCGCAGCGAGATCAGTTTTCGCTTTTCCATTGATAGCCCACTCCCCACACCGTCTTCAAAAGCGTCTCCGGTGCCCCTGCGGCCCGCAGCTTGACCCGGATGTTTTTGATATGCTGGGTGATAGCGGTGTCGTCCGCTGTTCCATCCACGCCAAACACGGCTTCGTAGATCTGTTCCTTGGTGAAGGTCTGCCCGGCATGAAGCGCCAGATACTCACAGATCGCGTACTCCGAGCGGGTCAGCGGCAGTTCTTTTTCTGCGTAGGACGCCGATTTGCCCGTCATATCAAAGCTCACCCCGCTACGCACCATCCGGTACACCGGAACACGATTCTGCCGCCGCAGATGGGCCGCGACCCGCGCCCGCAGTTCGCTCACCCGGAAGGGCTTGGTCAGGTAGTCATCTCCTCCAATGCCCAGCCCCTCCAGCACGGATGCCTCATCGGTCCGGGCCGTCAGGAACAAAATGGGTGCATCCGTCTGCTCCCGGATCCGGCGGCAGACAGCAAAGCCGCTTTCGTTTGGCATCATCACATCCAGCAGGATGCAGTCCGACCAGCGGCAGAGTGCTTCGGTCAGGTCTGCCCCGGAGCTGCATGTCACCACCCGGTGGCCATCCCGCTCCAAGGCCGTCTTGAGCAGGATGCACAGGTCCGGGTTGTCATCCACCGCCAGAATATTTGCCACAATATCACCTCAATACGTTATAAAGCAGACAAGATGCCCCATACAGCAGATACACATGGGCCGGGTAGAACCAGTAGAACAGCTGCTTGTGACCCTTGCCGCGCTGGCCGTTGTACAGCAGCATCAGCAGCACCGCCGCCACCCCGAACCACTCGTAGTAGGCGGTAAACATCTGTGTCCACACAAAGCCATCCTGTCGGCAAACCATCGCAAAGGGCAGCACCAAATCCCACAGAAGCGCATTCAGCGCCCACACGCCCAGCTGCACCGGACGATGCCCCCGCAGGGCATACAGCAGCACACCACCCAGCAAAAAGCCCCAGCTACCGTCTGTGACAGCCGTCCACATGGGCAGCGGACTCGTCATCAGGAACGCCACCACCGCAGAGGCAATGGGCATATCCTGCACTTGGGGAAAAACCAGCAGAAAGGCCACGACCATATAAGGCCAGCAAAGCACCGCTGCAATGGCTGCTGCGCCCTTTGCAATTTTCTTTTCGCGCAACCAGTCGATGCCCTGCCAGATCACGCACAGCAACACAAGATCCTGAAAGATGGCATTCTGCGGATAGAAGCCGTCTCCACGCCGGAAGGCACCGGCATAGATCATGAAAAATTCCAGTGCCGCCATCGCCGTTCCGATTGCCCAGATGCGGAGAACGTAGCGCTTCCGGTCATGGGTGTGCGCAAAGCCCTCCACCGTGCAGAACAGAAACAGCGGCGCACTGAGCCGCCCCAGCATACTGAACACCGTCGGGATGCAGCCGGTGAACTCGAAGAAATAATGAATGTGATCCAGTACCATCAGCACCAGTGCAATGGTCTTGAGCTGGGTACCGTCCAGCCCGTTTTTCAATTTTGTCAACATACAAATTCCCCTTTCGATGATGCTATCATTGTAACAGGGAAATCTGTAGGAATTCTGAGGGAGAACTTATTTTTCCAGAGAATAGCGCACCAGATCCGTGGGGCCGCGCTCTGCATGGCGCATGGCCTTGTGTTCGATGCCCTCATAGGTGAAGCCCAGCATTTTCAGCAGCTCCCCGGAGATGGTGTTATAGGCATAATGCCCACCCGTGAAAAGCACCGTGTCCGTTTTCTCGAAGAACGCCTGAATCACAGCCGCCAGCGCTTCCCGGGCATAGCCCTGCCGCCGGACATCCGGGGCCATCTCAATGCCCAGCTCCCAGCCGGGCACGGCACGCTCGGCATCCATCAGCGAGATCACGCCGATCACACGCCCATCTGCCTTGCGGACAACGCTGTAACGGGTCTGTCCCGCAAATTTCTGCATCAGACGGTCATATTCCTCATCCATTGCATCAAAGGCATGATAACCGCCGCAATCCAGCGTGGTCTGCTCATCCGAGAAAATCGCAAATACGTCCTGCGCGTCCTCCACCCGGAACTGCCGCAGCTGAAGACGCTCTGTCTCGATTTCAAATACTTCCATTTGCACCTCGTTATTTTCAGGTTTTATCGTACTTTTTAATGATACCACTGTTTTCCAACCCATGCAACGTAAAAAGCCCGGCCATGCGGGCACTCCCACACAGCCGGGCCAATTCAATTTCATTTTGCAGAACACTTTTCGGCATCAATAGCCAGCACGAACATCAGCACATGGAGCGCATCTGCCGGGTCAACGATATCCAGCACATAGGTGTCCGTCCATTGCAGCAGCTCTTTGGAAACCGTTGCGACTGTCTCTCCCACCGGCTTTGTAATGGTGTAATCCCACCCAGGGAAATCTCCCTCCACATGCCAGCCGTTGAAATCGATGTTGTACTTGGGCTTGAACCAGCCCAGTTCCTTTTCGAGGCAGCCGATATAATTTTCACCCTCATAGAGTTCAAACTTGGGCAGCCAGGTCAGCACCTCCTGCTTGACAGTACCAAGCTCGTTCTCTTCCGTGTCGAAGATTTTCAGGCAGTGCCCCCACGAGAGCTGCCCTTTTACCACATAGACCGTGTTCTCGTTTTCATCATAGATATCGTAGCTGTCGAACCATGAAAACATCCGTTGTTTGAATAAAAGCTTCATCCTGCCCCTCCTCTTTTTGCGATTTCATCGCAAACGGAATACATGCTTATCCCATATACGATTCAGGGACGGGTTTTAAGGCGCCCTCCCGACAGAAAATTCGATTTTCTCCTAACAGAAGGACTTATCTCAGATTCTAGGTCGTCGAAATCACACAGCCCGCCACGTGAAATGCTCGTGCAGCAGGGTCGATTTTTGTTCTTTGGTCATTCGCAGAGTTTCTTGTACGCTTTCTGCACGATTTGTGCCATCCGCAGTCTGCGCTCTTTCAAAAACTCTATATATTCCATCTTTTCAAAATCCGGTGGAAGGGCATGATCCTCGCAGGTTTTGTGATATTCTGTTTCCCCCATCCGGTTCCGATAACGTTCCACATACTCCACCGGCGGGTCATCAGAGATATCAATGTTGGTCACATAATCCAAATAAGTAAAATTTGCAATCTGATTGCGTTCTCGGTCGGTCATATAGCCAATCTGTGTCAGGTAATTTTTAGGGAAAATGTGATGCTTGTCGACCGCATTCTTGGTTCCGCTTGCTCCAAGAATGAAATACTTTGACACCGGCGTCGCACTGAACAGCATCGGTGTATTTAATACGACCTGCGCTGCAATATAGCCGTTCCAGGCCGGAGAAATTGCCGCAGCGCTGTTCAGTTCGTTCGGCAGCGTCAGTCGGAAGTAATCTTCCGTAAACCGCGTTGTAATCGTCCGCTCAATGTACGCGATAAACTGCTCCGCATCATGAACATTTCTCAGGTCAGCAAACTGCTTTTCTACTTCGCTTTCGGTCGATCCGGTGTAAAAGTAGGTAATAGCACCCATAAAAAACCATTTGGCAATCGTCTTTTTGAGCCTGACCGCATCCAGTTTATAGTCATATTTTGCAATCAGGTAAAGTACATAGCTAAAAACCACCGCATTGGATGATGCAATCTGTGTTTTGCTGATGTATCCTGCCTCTCCAATGCAGTTCAAAAATGCATGCCAGTTGTTCAGGTCCATCACCTTGAGCAGGGCTTCTTTGAACTTCGCAAGATTCTCCTGTCGCTCCTCGGCAGAATATTTTCCGGTTTCCAGATTTTTCCCTCGTAGCAGCATATATGCATAGCGCAGTCTTGCCCTGCGGAAACCAACACCGACAGCCATTCGGATCAGATGGGATGGCTCGATTGCAATGATGTTATTATAGGACGTTCCACTTGCCGGGATGCGGGATTGCTCGCAGAACAGGTTCATCTGGTCACTGGTCTCATTTTCATAAACCGAGATTAGGGTCTGGATAAAATTATTCTCTGTCAGGCTTTGTCCACCAGAGTTGACCCGCACAAAAATATCTGCTACATCTTCCTCTCTGGCATTGTAGCTGATTTCCAGTGTCGGAAGTGAATACTCTGAAAGGTTAAGCAAATCATTTATATTATTTTCGATCAGATCTTCTTCCGCATCTGTCAGCGCTTTCTCTTCACGCTTGTTCCTTGCTTCGTTTACTGCCCGGATATACTTACGTCGAAAAGCACTAATCGTATTATTTTCTTTTGCCAAAAAGACATCCGACACTTTGGGAATCCATTCCGGCGTCCGCTCAAACGCAGACGTCCACACCGCAAATTCTCGCGTCAACGGATTGAAAGAGATTTTAATTTCACGCTCCACAAAGTTTTTATCTTTTACTTTCACGCCATACATCGACGCTACAAGCGCCGTCAGGCGTTGCTGCCCATCAATAACCAGTTCTTTTGGCTCTGTATAGATTTTACCGTTAATGCCTATGCCGCTTTTCTTCTCATCATAATCCGCTGGTGACTCCCACAGCATAATGTATCCGATTGGATAGCCTTTCAGCATCGAATCGTAGAGCTCACGTATCTTATTATCTTTCCAGACAAACGGCCTTTGCAAATCAGGCAGTCCGATTTTTCCGATTCGGACATCTCGTACCAGATCGCCGACTTTGCTTGGAATATTTTTAAACAGTTCCGTTGCCATTTTTTCTGCCTCCTTTTCTTTATTATAATAAACCGATGTACAAAACACAACAACAAAAACCGCCCTGAGAAATCCCTCAGAGCGGTTTTACATTAAGTCGGCGACTACCTATTTTCACGCGCCGTTTCCAGCGTGCTTTGGTGTCGTAGTATCTTTCTGCTTTGAGTATTTTTTGCAGGAAAATGTCGGCGGAATCATACTGACCGTTCAGGAAATAGGCATTGCCAAGTAGTAGGAATGTCCTATAGCAGTGCAGGGTATCTTTCAAACCAGAATAGTTGAGGCGTGCATACTGCAATGCTTGTCCCGGCTTGGGCATAAGATTGTAAAGCATACTCAAAGAGTGGTAGATAGGAACTAATACCATACTATCAGAAAAAGCTTTTCCAATAGACAAGGCTTGCTGCATCTGCTGTTCTGCTTTTGGGTAATAATTTTTTCCTTGTGTAAGACTTATCATTCCACGTTGTGATAAAGTATAGCATAAAGAAGTGGTGTCTTTTTGCGATTTTGCCAATAATTCTGCCCGTTGGTAGATAGAATCTGCTTCGGAATTAAGGCCTTGTGTATAGTACAGATAGCCGAGGTTGCTGTATAAGGAGGTTTTTAGCTCTGCGTTTCCTGGGTGGTCGTTGATATGCGACAAGGCTATGGCGTACTTGTCTATGGCTCCGGAATAGTCGTTCTGGTCTCTATAAAGACTTCCCCAATAGTAGTATGCCCGTGCTTGCAGTGGGGCATCCTCATGCGTGTCATAGTAGCGCACGGCCACTTGTATCAGCGAATCATCCGTCTGCCGGATGTAATTCTTGTCCCGTGCCTGTGTCAGCAGCAGTGCATGGTAGGCGCGGTCTGCTTTTGTGCTCAGGTTCTTGGTTGATATGCCTTGCAGCATGTGCAGTGCGCTGTCCGGGCGTGAGGCCATCAGCGAGTCTGCTTGTACCAATGTTGTATTGTAGTCTGTCTTTCCGGTGCAGGCTGTCAATAATGCGGCCAGTATGGCTATGAGGGCTATGGTTCGTTTTTTCATGTGGCTTGCAGCTTGATGCACTGCAAAAATAATGTTTTTTGTTTAGCTTGTCCTTGTCTGTTTGCCTTTTTTTCAAAGAACGGATACTGTCAATAAGCAACTTCAGGCTTCTCATTCCCTTTGTGGAACTTTCAATTTGAACCGTATTCATCGTGTGCTGTGCAGGGTTTCTTTGTGTTCCGCATACGTGTTTCTCCCGAAAAGCCCTTTGATTTGCCAATGCTCCACTGTAGTGAACAAGTCGGCCCACTAAGGTGAACGAATCGGCTCACCAAGGTGAACAAATCAGACCACTTGGGTGAGCCGTTGTCAATACCCTGCGTTTGGCACAAGAAATGTATATGCTTTTCTTAATAAAGGACGGGGGAGAGGTGGACGAAATCGGCGCAATCGTCGTCCGCAGCATGGGGAGGGGGTCCTC
>ERZ772900.3392-NODE-3392-length-10343-cov-20.518177_pt1 | contig 10343 bp, 9 predicted proteins | sample MGYA00512124_ERZ772900 | MGnify/ENA primary metagenome ERZ772900 (study PRJEB29015, sample SAMEA2737716) | human gut metagenome | biome: human gut; feature: human-associated habitat; material: faeces | place: China | collected 2012 ... | reverse complement strand
TTTATTTACTGCCAGAGCCGCTTAGGCTTGGCGAATTTTTAACGAACTATTGTAATAAAATCCAGGCTAATTCTTCTTTTTCAATTTTTTGTGTCAAAGCTTTTTTGCGCAAATAAAACAAAGTCCAGTCGTATGGAACCTTTTTTACTTGGTTGTTGTTTTGTAAAAAGTCATTGAGCATCTCTTGGAACGAGCTTTGAAAGATAAAGTAAGAAGGTTCATGCGTATTTGTTGTCCAAGCGAGCTTGGGCTCGGAATTGGCTATAAACTTTCCATACCTGTCTAATTGGCTGGCATAATGCTTTGGAAGAAATCCTAATAATTGTAGGATGCGATGCAATCTTTCTCTTCTGAGCTTCTTGCGCTCATATAATCGGCGTACCCCACGAAATTGTGTACGGTTGGCGGTTTGTGAAACAGTGTTTCCTTTATTGAAATCTCCTAATTGGGCGGCATCCATTGGAATTATTCTACTTCCTGCAGTATTGATTCCTATGAGTTGTTCTTTTTGAGTGTTTTCTTCTTTTATGGCATTGATAACTGCCCATCCTATACTATTGGTACCTAAGTCTAAACCTAAAATATGTTTCATAGTTGTATTTTTCAATTTTCTCAAAACTACTAATTTTTTATGAAAAAAACTTGTCTTTTGTGTTGTTTCTTTTTATTTTTGTAAAACTAAAATGAAGCAAATCACAATAAGGATTATTCCGTTGTGAAAACATTTAGGCGCTTGCCCATCGTCCTTTATCGGTGGGCTTTTTTATTGTTTTATGTTTTCTATAAATAAAAGATCCCCTCCAGAACTCATTCATTACAAATAGTTCCGGAGGGGATTAATTTTATCTATATCTTTAAGTGGTACGGATTATTTGTATTCGTCCCAGCTCTTGATAGCGATGTCGTCAATGCTCATAGAGCAGAAGGCATTGATGAATGCGCTTGCCAGACGGGCATTGGTTACCAGAGGAATGTTCAGGTCGACTGCGGCACGGCGAATCTTGTATCCGTTTTCCAACTCGGTAGGAGTGAGGTCACGCGGAATGTTTACCACCATGTCGATTTCTTTCTTGTGCAGCATTTCCAGTGCCTGAGGCTGACCTTCTTCGCTTGGCCAGTATACGCGGGTGTTTTCCACTCCGTTTTCTGCTAGGAACTTAGAAGAACCGCCGGTAGCGAAGATGTTGTAACCTTTGGCCTTGAGGGCGCGCGCTGCCTGAAGCAAATCTACTTTCTGTTTCAGTGTACCGGTAGACATCAGGACGTTCTTTTCCGGAATGCGGTAGCCTACAGACAGCATGGCTTTCAGTACGGCACATGAAGTGTCGTCGCCGATACAGCCAACTTCACCTGTAGAAGCCATGTCTACACCCAGTACAGGGTCGGCCTTCTGCAAACGGTTGAACGAGAACTGGCTGGCCTTGATACCTACGTAGTCGAGGTCGAAGAGGTTCTTTTCAGGCTTTTCTACCGGCAAGCCTAACATGACTTTGGTTGCCAGCTCGATGAAGTTAATCTTCAGCACCTTGCTGACGAACGGGAATGAACGGCTGGCACGCAGGTTACATTCAATTACCTTGATGTCGTTTTCACGAGCCAGGAACTGGATGTTGAACGGACCAGAGATGTTCAACTCTTTCGCAATCTGACGAGAGATACGCTTGATGCGGCGTACGGTTTCTACGTACAGTTTCTGCGGCGGGAACTGGATGGTAGCGTCGCCTGAGTGTACACCGGCAAACTCGATGTGCTCAGAGATGGCGTAAGCTACGATTTCACCGTTCTGTGCCACGGCATCCATTTCTACTTCCTTAGCGTGTTCGATGAACTGGCTTACTACTACCGGATGCTTCTTCGACACGTTAGCGGCCAGCTGCAGGAAGCGTTCCAGCTCTTCCTGATTAGAACATACGTTCATGGCTGCACCAGAAAGCACGTATGACGGGCGAACCAATACAGGAAAGCCTACTTTTTCGATAAATGCGTTGATATCTTCCATAGAAGTCAGTGCGCTCCATTCAGGCTGGTCTACGCCGATACGGTCGAGCATAGCCGAGAACTTGTCGCGGTCTTCAGCGTTGTCGATGCTCTTGGCAGAAGTTCCCAGGATGTTTACCTTCTGTGTGTCCAGGCGCAATGCCAGGTTGTTCGGAATCTGTCCGCCAGTAGATACGATGACTCCGTGCGGGTTTTCCAGGTCGAGGATATCCATCACACGTTCGAAAGTCAGTTCGTCGAAGTACAGACGGTCGCACATATCGTAGTCGGTCGATACGGTTTCAGGGTTGTAGTTGATCATTACTGAGCGGTAGCCTTCCTTACGGATGGTGTTCAGTGCCTGTACGCCGCACCAGTCGAACTCTACGGATGAACCGATACGGTAAGCACCTGAACCCAGTACAACGATACTCTTGTGGTCGCCCAGGTAGTGTACATCGTTGGCCACGCCGCTGTAAGTCAGGTATAGGTAGTTGGTCTGTGCCGGATATTCGGCTGCCAGCGTGTCAATCTGTTTTACTACCGGCACGATGCCTACACTCTTACGGTGGTTACGGATTTCCAGGATACCGTCTTCCATATCGCCTTCGTAGCCGATGGCACGTGCCACCTGGAAGTCGGAGAATCCCTGACGTTTTGCCTTGTAGAGCAGCTCGTTCGGAAGCTGTGAAAGCTGTGTATGGTTGTTGCCCCACTCGTGGAGTTCCTTAGAAGTCTGCATGATGTTCATCAGCTTGTCGAGGAACCACTTGTCAATCTTGGTGAGGTCGTGAATTTGGTCTACTGTGTAGCCTGCACGCATAGCCTTTGAGATGACGAAGATACGCTTGTCGGTCGGTTCGCGCAGTGCTTTGTCGATGTCTTCGATAACCAGCTCCTTGTTTTCCACGAAACCGTGCATGCCCTGACCAATCATACGAAGACCTTTCTGGATGGCTTCTTCGAAGGTACGTCCGATGGCCATGACTTCACCTACCGACTTCATGCTGGAGCCCAGTTCGCGGTCTACGCCGTGGAACTTACCCAAGTCCCAGCGAGGAATTTTACATACGCAGTAGTCCAGTGCCGGCTCGAAGAAGGCAGAAGTTGTTTTTGTTACCGAGTTCTTCAGGTCGAACAGTCCGTAACCCAATCCCAACTTAGCTGCAACGAAAGCCAGAGGATAACCTGTAGCCTTAGATGCCAGTGCAGAAGAACGGCTCAGACGGGCATTTACCTCGATTACGCGGTAGTCTTCTGATTCAGGGTCGAACGCGTACTGTACGTTACATTCACCCACGATACCGATGTGACGGATGATACGGATGGCCAGTTCGCGCAGTTTGTGGTATTCGCTGTTGGTCAGCGTCTGTGACGGAGCGATAACGATAGACTCACCGGTGTGGATACCCAGCGGGTCGAAGTTTTCCATGTTGCAGACCGTGATACAGTTGTCGAAACGGTCGCGCACTACTTCGTATTCCACTTCCTTCCAGCCTTTCAGACTCTTTTCTACCAGCACCTGCGGAGAGAAAGAGAACGCTTTTTCGGCCAGCACGTTCAGTTCTTCTTCGTTGTCGCAGAAACCTGAACCCAGACCTCCCAGTGCGTAAGCTGCACGGATGATGACCGGATAACCCAGTTCCTTCGCTGCACGGCGGGCATCTTCGATGTTTTCTACCGCCTCACTCTTGATGGTCTTCACGTTGATTTCGTCCAGTTTCTGTACGAAGAGCTCACGGTCTTCCGTATCCATGATGGCCTGTACCGGAGTACCCAGTACGCGGGTGTTGTATTTCTCGAACACACCGGCTTTGTAGAGAGCCACACCGCAGTTCAAGGCAGTCTGTCCACCGAATGACAGCAGCACGCCGTCGGGACGTTCCTTGTCGATGACCTTTTCTACGAAATACGGAGTAACGGGCAAGAAGTAGATTTTGTCTGCCACACCTTCCGAAGTCTGCACGGTGGCGATGTTCGGGTTAATCAGGATGGTTTCGATACCTTCTTCCTTCAGCGCTTTCAGAGCCTGCGAACCAGAGTAGTCGAATTCACCAGCTTCACCGATTTTCAGGGCTCCTGAACCTAACAGCAATACTTTCTTTATGTTTTCTTTCATTGTCTTCTTTGTTTTTTAGTGGATTACAGCAACTTTACAAACTCATCGAACAGGAATTCCGTGTCGGTAGGACCGCTGGCAGCTTCCGGATGGAACTGAGCCGAGAACCAGGGGTTCTTTTTGTGACGGATACCTTCGTTCGAACCGTCGTTCATGTTGATGAAGAGCGGTTCCCAGTCGGCTCCCAGTGTATTGTTGTCTACGGCATAACCGTGGTTCTGTGAGGTGATAAAACACTTTTCCGTGCCTACCATGCGTACCGGCTGGTTATGGCTGCGGTGACCGTATTTCAGTTTGTAGATTTTGGCACCTCCTGCCTTTGAAAGCAGCTGGTTACCCATACAGATACCGAAGATAGGAAGTTTTTCGTTCTGCATGGCCTTGCGGATGTTCTGTACGGCTGCATCACAAGTGTCGGGGTCGCCCGGACCGTTGGAGATGAACAGACCGTCGAACTGCAGAGAGTTGAAGTCGTAGTTCCAGGGCACGCGGATGATTTCCACGTCGCGCTTGAGCAGGCAACGGATAATGTTTGATTTCACGCCACAGTCTACCAGCACAACTTTTTTCTTGCCTTCGCCTTCGTTGTAGCGAATCACTTCCTTGCAAGAAACCTTGTCTACGTAGTTCACACCTGCATAGGTAGCTTCGGGAATGTTATTTGGTTCATCGTCGAACACGATTTTTCCCATCATCACTCCATGCTCGCGCAATACCTTTGTCAGTTCGCGTGTGTCGATGCCCGTGATGCCCGGAATCTGTTCGCGTTTCAACCAGTCGCCCAGACTTTCCACTGCATTCCAGTGAGAGTATTTTTCACTGTAATCGCTTACGATAATCGCTTCGGCATGGATTTTCTCGCTTTCCATGAAAGTGGGTAGTCCGTTTGCTTCGAATGTGAAGGGAGGCACACCATAGTTACCTACCAGCGGGTAAGTCAGTGTCATCAACTGACCGGCATACGAAGGGTCGGTCAAGCTTTCGGGGTATCCGGTCATTGCCGTATTGAAAACTACTTCACCGGCTACCGGTTTCTCATAGCCGAACGACTTGCCATGAAAGCGGCTCCCGTCGTCGAGGATCAATGTTACATTTCTCATTACCTTGTTACTAATAATCTTTATATCTTGTATTTTTTCTATTCTACTCTCGTATATACGAAAAAACGCCCGGACTTGCCGAAAAGCAGTTCCGGGTGTTTGAAAAAATAGGAAATCTTAAATATTCAGGAAATAAGTGACATAAAAGAAAAAAGAAATAGCTTCCGGCATTTGTCCATTCCGCCGGAACTCCGAATGTGCGCTTATTCTTTTTACTATGTGTTATACAGTAATACATCAAACTCTTTTGTCACGTCATAATTCGGAGTGCAAAGATAATGTTTTCTGCTCAAATGAAAGGATGTTTGCCAAAAGTTTTTACAAAAATATTTCATTTTCCTCTTTTTATTTCTTTTCTCCGCTGTTTCGGGCGGCTCTTTCGCGCATGATGCTGTCCGACCACTCTTGCAGGCGCTTGTATTCTTCTTCGGTGAGTCGCATGAACGAGCCGTGCTGCGGATGTTTCACGCCCTCCATGGTGACGGGGGAGTGGAAGTTGGCGAGTTTTTCATCGGCCTGGCAGATGCGATATCTTTTGGGCTTGGAGGAGTATTCGATGTAGGCCACGCGCCAGGTAGAGTCGCCCACCAACTGGAAGGCAGAGCAGCCCTCACACTTTTTGTTGCCTTCAAACTTCACATAGTCGTTTTCATCTTTTATTTTATAAGGACCGGTCAGTTTTGTAGCTGTAGCGGCAAAGATGCCGGGTGTACTTCCTTCTTTCTTGATGAGCATGTGATAGAGTCCGTCGGCCGGCACATAGTTAATGTCGGCATCGATGGTAGCATATCCCCAGTCCACCAGCAGGCGGGGTTTAGTGAGACGTGTAAAGGTGGCGTCGGCATAGGAATAGAACACGCGGTCGTACTGGTCTTCTGCCGGATTAAGCAGTGAATAGTATATCATGTATCCGCCCTTCGTGCCATCGGCCCATACGTACGAAGGGTCCCAGAAAATTTGCGGTGCCCATACGCGTTTGATGGTGCTGTAGTCCTTATAGACGTCGGGCGACTGAGGGTCACAGAAAATGTCCGGGCCCTGGCGGAAGTCGAAGGTGGTAGAAGTCCAGTGAATCAGGTCGTCACTTTTCAGCAGGTTGATGCCGTAGTTGAACCACGAGCGGCTCTTGGCGTTGCTCATGTCGGTAGTCACCATCAGGTAGCCCTTTCCGTCGGACGTACGGCAGATAAAGGCATCGCGTGCTCCTCCCTCTATTTTTGACATTTCTTCTACATTGTATACGGGGTCGCCATCAATCAGGTCGTGAAAGTGTACGCCGTCACGGCTCAGGGCGTAGGCCGTCCATTCTCCTCGTCCGCTCATGTGGCAGTACAAGTATCCGTAGTCTCCCTTTTGCAAGTTTTGTGCTCCGGCTCCCAGCGAAGCCAGTGCCAGCAGTGAAATTATCAGTTTCTTTTTCATGGTAGTGTAATGTTTCATTTTGCGGGTAAAAGTAGAAAATCGGCAGAAGGCAGACAAGGGACTATTGTACAAATTACACGTAATAATGTGTCAAATGCTCCTGTGATGTAACGGAAACGGGTTGTACGGGCTGGAAAAATGTAGTTTCTCGGAAAAAAATCTCTTTTTTATTTGGCTGTTTTCAAGAAAACAGTAATTTTGCAACCGTTTTCAACGAAACACGTTGCCGAAATAACTCAGTTGGTAGAGTAACTCATTCGTAATGAGTAAGTCGCGGGTTCGAGTCCCGCTTTCGGCTCCGAGTTAAGTCTAGACATCTTGCAATTATATAGCTTGATTTCTAGGCTTTTATTGTTAAAGTATTGAAGTATAGCGCATTTGCGGATAAACTCAAAATAAATGTTTAACCGTCTACGTGTGTTTGGGAATGTATATAAAAGCATTTTGCAATACCATATTTTTGACAAGTATTGCATTGGTATTGCACCTGGTATTGCACTTTTCATACATCCGTAGCAAAATCGCAAATGCGTATGTTAAAGTTACCTAAAGTCAGAGCGGTGTTTGACCGCAAAAAGAAATCTTCTGCCATTACTACTGGTATGGTGGAAATTGAAATTACATTCAATCGTACTCAAAGAAAAGTATTGTCTTCTGGTATCGAACTTTATTCAAATCAATGGGAGGAAGGTCTTGTTGTAAGGCATGCAGATTCTAGGAAGCTGAACAAACAAATTACAGATCTTATTAAGAAGTACGAAGGAATTGCGCGTACTATGATCCAGCAAGGAGAAGAAGTGACATATCAGACCTTTTCTGCTGCATTGGAACGAAAGTCCGGAAAGTATGGTACAGACTTTATTGATTTCTGTTACGATGTTATGGATAAACGAGGACTACGTGCATCTACTCTTCGTGCGCATAAATGTACTTTAGAAACTCTGAGAGAATCTAAGATAATTCGTACCTTCGATGATCTGACTCCGGAAAACATTAAGAAGTTTGACACATGGCTGAAGAAGCAGGACCCTAACCGGGAACAACCTACCATCTATAATTATCACAAACGCCTAAAACCTTATATCAATGAAGCTGTATCGCTGGGTATCATTGAAGAATCTCCTTATCTTAGATTCAAGGCTGAACGCGGAAAGCACAAGCCAAAAGAGGCCTTGAATGAAGAAGAACTTGCATCAGTCAGGGCACTTGACTTGACTGATGATAGCCTCATCAAGGCTCGTGATCTATTTGTATTCTGCTGCTTCACTGGGCTGGCTCATGCCGATATGGATGCTTTCGATTTTTCGAAAGATGTTGTAACTGTGCATGGTTGTAATTACATCGACAAACAGCGTATTAAGACTGGTACAAAGTATTACACACCAATTCTTCCACCCGCAATGGCTGTACTAGAGAAATACCATTATCAGCTTCCACATTTCAGTCAGCAGGCATACAACCGGCTGCTGAAATGTATCGGAAGCCTTATAGGGACGAAGAAGAACCTGTCCTCCCACATCGCCCGCCACACGTTCGCTACTACTGTATTGCTTGCTCACGAGGTGCCGATAGAGTCTGTGTCTAAGATGATGGGGCATACACGAATACAGATCACCCAGGTATATGCGAAGATTCTTAACTCCAGCATAGAGAAACAGGCTGAAAGACTATCATCCATATTGTGATAAACCAAAGCCCCTTCCTGATATTAATCTGGTCGGGGCTTTAGTTGCTTCAATAAAGATAATTCTACAATACAAAGATATTATTTCTTTATTTTATACACAATCAATATAAGTATCGATATTACTACAATACACATAGCCCATCCACCGAAATCCATCCGAAACTGTTGCCATCTGGTGAGTTCCTTTTCGACTGGGTAAGGCACTTGGATGCTATCCGTCTTAGCCATATATAGTGTATCTCTTATAAGCTTATCACGATATAGATACTTATATTTTTCAATAAAAAAGGTATCTCCTTTTTCCTTTACATACACGCTGTCGAGCATGTATATACTATCTCGCTGTAACTTGTTGATATAGGTAGTATCAACCTTTATCGTTTCTACCGGAACATACTTCACCGTCCGGCAGGAACAAATTACAAATAGCAAACACATGAAGGGAGCCAGCGTAATGCACTGACTCACCTTCTTAATTATGTAGTTATAGAGTTTCATGCTGCAAGCAAATCTTTATATTCCTCTTTAGCATCAAAACAAGGGCACATCTTCGTCCACTCGTTAGGCTCAATAATGCCGTCACCGTCCAGATCTGGCGAAGTATCACGATGTCCCAGTACTTCCTTAATATCAGGGTACTGCTTAATCAGTTTAGAAATTAATTCACGGAGTGCCTTCTTTTGTTCTGGCGTTCTGGTGTCGGCTGCCTTACCGTGCACATCCAGCCCACCAACATAGCAGATACCTATCGAGTGTTTGTTGTAACTTACATCACTGAAACCTTTCGAGTTACAATGTGCTCCATCAATCGTCAAGCTTCTACCAATCTCTACCGTACCGTCTAACCGGATGACGTAGTTATACCCGATACACTGGAAACCACGAGCAACGTGCATCTGATTAATCTCTTTCTTGCCAATGTCCTGCCCTGCATGTGTAGCAGAGCAGTGAACTATGATTGCATCTATCTTATTCATTTCTTATCCTCCTTTATTTTCTTAATTAATTTTTGTGCTTCTTCAGGAGTTAGACATTCTACAATCTTGGCGGCCATATCAGCAACTTCAGCAGCATGACTTTTCTTCTTCCTGAGGTTCTCCACTACAGAGAAACCTTCTACAAACAGAACTCCAGCTGTACCGATAACAGCTCCATAAGGGAGCGTGTACCACGGGAAGCATAGTCCTAAAATGTCAATAAGAATGAAAAACATAACCAGCCTATAATAGTCTACAATCTTAGTTCCTGTCTTTCGTAAAGGTCGACTACATATCTTTTCTTTGCTGGCTCGTGCAGCATCTATTCCGGTCCACATATCCAGTAGACAGGCAAATACGATAAGCACAAGACAGGCGAATATAATTGCCACGCCTGCCCGCAAATCTTGTGTGATAAATCCTACATATTTTTCCATTGTATTAATCAAGAAGCTTGTTCAACATAAATACCTACTAAGTCCGACAAATCCTGATAGACTGCCTGCTCTGTATTTCGTGTACATTTGTAAGTCACACCGTTCTGAGAGTAGTATTTCCCTTCAAACAACTCCATATTGTTGTTGTAAGGGATCGGAACTTCTAGTGTGCCTGCATGACCTCCTTCCTCAACTGTAGGATTGATTTCCTCATACAAAGCTGCTGTATCTATTGAAGGTGGCTGATTCTCAAGTACGGTAGATATTGTCTGTTTAACCTTGTATAGTTTATCCTGATACAATACCTTGTAACCTTGCTCAAGCTGTTTGTTGATAAATGTTTCCCATTTAGGATAAATATTCTTGAACTGCAATGCTTGTTCGTCTGCCAGGCTCATAGTATTGATAAAAGTTGCGAACAATCCAATCATTTGATTTACCTGCTCTTCGGGATATTCTACATTCCCTTTGGCAGCGTTCTTGACTGTACGTATTCTTTCCGCTTCCGCTTCGTCTATCTCAGCAAATTGATCCAGCCCTTCCCATGACGGTACTGTGATAGTCGTGAATGCTTGTGCTGCCGTCGATTACAGCCACGAAGTTGGGTGTGCATACGATGCCGTC
>ERZ772900.3388-NODE-3388-length-10350-cov-3.389509_pt1 | contig 10350 bp, 8 predicted proteins | sample MGYA00512124_ERZ772900 | MGnify/ENA primary metagenome ERZ772900 (study PRJEB29015, sample SAMEA2737716) | human gut metagenome | biome: human gut; feature: human-associated habitat; material: faeces | place: China | collected 2012 ... | reverse complement strand
ATTATATCAAATCCGGCACCACTGGCAATAGAAATTTGCAAAAAAGAAAAGAAGATTACTAAACCACCTACTAAGAAAAACGCATTTACGCTGAACGAACTTATGAATTTATTATTGACCGCAAGAAAAATGGATTATACATTCTATTTATTTTTACTGCTGTCTGCTTCAACAGGAGCACGTGTAAGTGAAACAAGAGCGATCTGTTTTTCAAAAATCGACTTTCAAAAAAAACAACTCTTAATCGACTGTCAGTTGGGAAGAGGATATGATAATGAGGGGTTCGATGACAATACGTTACTTTCTCAAAAGAGGACATTAAAAACTCGTAACAGTAAAAGATACGTCCCGCTTCCTGATTTTATTATGGATGAGCTGTATCTGGCAAGAGCACGATATGAAGAAACACTGAAAAATGATCCGGAATTTGATGAAAACTTAGATTTTGTTTTGTTTAGGGATCACGGGAAGGCAATCGCAAGACCGTATTATTATTTTAAGAAACTGATGAAGAAATGTAATATTGATTGTACAAAACATGTATGGCACGATTTACGGCACACTTATGCAACACTGTTAGATCAAAACAATATGAACATGAAAGTAGTATCGGAGATATTAGGTCATTATTCAGAAGAATTTACAAATGAAGTTTATGTCATTCATAAACCAGAGGTCATCATCTATGATACAAGTGAAGTAATGAACTCATTTATTGAGTCATTAAAACTGGACTCAACAGAAAGAACCATACCTGTATATGATATTTCGTTCATTCAGGAATATTTATTTTAAACTATTCTGACAATTCAAATTTTTATTTATTAATTTAATTTTAGTGTTACATTTTTAACAAAGCTTTTGGCAAAAATATGTAATACTTAATGCTTATCAATGATTTTTAATCGTTATTAAATAAGCGAAATCTTTTGAAACAGAAAAGAATTTTTGCAGATTTTAAAATTTTTAAAACTAAGATATTTTGTTACAACAGAAAAGCAACAAAAATACAACTAAAAGTAGTTAAGATAAGAGATATTTTAACAAACATCAAAAAGCTATAAATCGGAAAAAAATCTTCTAAATATACATTTGTTATATAGAAGTAACAAACAGATAGAAGAAATACACTATAATATTAAAAAAATCACAATTTTATCGCCCCAAAGACTTGAAAAAGAAATTCGCGAGTAGTACAATTGTGTTAAAAGATTAACACAATATTTTAAAAGGAGCGTGTTTGAAATGGCAAGATTTACATTACCAAGAGATGTTTATCACGGAAAAGGATGTTTATCCGAATTAAAGAATCTGAAAGGTAAAAAAGCTGTCCTCGTAGTCGGCGGCGGATCTATGAAGCGTCAGGGATTCCTGGACAAAGCAGTGAACTACCTGAAAGAAGGCGGAATGGAAGTCAAACTGATCGAAGGTGTTGAACCAGATCCGTCTGTAGAGACTGTTATGAAGGGCGCAAAAGTAATGCAGGAGTTTGAGCCTGACTGGATCGTAGCAATGGGCGGTGGATCTCCGATTGATGCTGCCAAAGCTATGTGGGTATTCTATGAGTATCCGGATGAGACATTCGAGAATATTATCACACCATTCAGTTTCCCTGAACTTCGTCAGAAAGCGAAATTTGCAGCTATCCCATCTACATCAGGAACTGCAACAGAAGTAACAGCATTCTCAGTAATCACAGATTACAATACAGGAATCAAATATCCTCTGGCAGACTTTAACATCACACCAGACGTTGCAATCGTTGATCCTGAACTGGTAGAAGGACTTCCTCAGAAACAGGTTGCTTACACAGGAATGGATGCACTGACACATGCGATCGAAGCTTATGTATCAACACTCAACTGTCCATTTACAGATCCGCTTGCATTACAGGCAATCGAAATGGTTCTGGATTATCTGCCGGCATCTTACAATCTTAACATGGAAGCAAGAGAGCAGATGCATTATGCACAATGTCTTGCAGGAATGGCATTCTCGAATGCATTACTTGGAATCGTACATTCTATGGCTCATAAGACAGGTGCAGCATTCTCAACCGGACATATTCCTCACGGATGTGCTAATGCGATCTATCTGCCATATGTAATCAAATACAATGCAAAAGATAAAGTAGCAGCATCCCGTTATGCAGAAATCGCACGTAGAATGGGACTTTCTGGAACATCAGAAAAAGCTCTGATCAACAGCTTATGTGCAAAGATTGATGAGTTCAATGCGAAGATGAATATTCCTAAGACTCTGAAAGAATTCGGAATCAATGAAGATGAGTTCAAAGAAAAACTGGATAAGATTGCAGAACTTGCAGTTGGTGATGCCTGTACAGGATCTAATCCAAGAGCAATTGATCCTGCAACAATGGCTAAATTATTTACATGTACATATTATGGAACAGAAGTTGATTTTTAAATAATAAAAAATCAGATAACGGCGGCTGTCACATAGGTTTATGTGGCAGCCATTTTGCGTATTTTGCTATAAAAATTAAAATTTATTCCATATACAATAAAACGAATCTTGAACAATTTTATCGACATTTTTTGAAAAATATGGTTTTACTTGCGAAATAGAACAAGCCGTATTATGATAATAGTAATATTGGGAATTAGGAGGAAATAAGATGTACAAAATTTTAAAAGCAGAACAATTAACTGCTAACATCTTTCTGATGGATGTAGAAGCTCCTCGTGTAGCAAGACATTGCGAACCGGGGCAGTTTGTCATTGTGAAGATGGATGAAAAAGGGGAAAGAATCCCACTCACAATCTGTGACTATGACAGAGAAGCCGGAACGATCACCATCGTATTCCAGCCGGTCGGAGCATCCACAACCAAGATGAAAGAATTAAAAGCAGGAGATTATTTCCGCGATTTCACAGGTCCGTTGGGAAATGCTTCAGAACTTGTAGAGGAAGATATCGAAGAACTGAAGAAGAAAAAGATCCTGTTTGTCGGAGGCGGTGTCGGAGCAGCACCTGTATATCCACAGGTGAAATGGCTCCATGAACACGGTGTTGATGCTGATGTTATCATCGGTTCGAAGACAAAAGATATGTTGATCCTGGAAAAAGAGATGGAAGCAGTATCTGGAAATTATTATCCATGTACGGATGACGGTTCTTACGGTCATGCCGGAATGGTAACAACAATGGTAGAAGAACTGGTGGAAAAAGGAAACAAATATGACGTATGTATCGCAATCGGACCAATGATCATGATGAAATTCGTATGTCTCCTTACAAAGAAACTGGAAATCCCTACTGTTGTAAGTATGAATCCGATCATGGTAGATGGAACGGGTATGTGCGGAGCCTGTCGTCTGCATGTAGGAGATGAGATCAAGTTCGCATGCGTAGATGGTCCAGAATTTGACGGCCACCTTGTCAACTTCGATGAGGCTATGAAGAGACAGCAGATGTACAAGACTCAGGAAGGCCGTGCAATGCTGAAATTACAGGAAGGTGACACACATCATGGCGGATGTGGTCAGTGCGGAGGTGACGAGTAATGGCAGATGTATTAAAGAAAGTTCCTGTAAGAGAACAGGAGCCAAAGGTTCGTGCTACGAATTTTGAAGAAGTATGTTACGGATATAATAAAGAAGAAGCAATGGAAGAAGCAACCAGATGTCTGAACTGTAAGAATGCAAGATGTATCCAGGGATGTCCTGTATCCATTAATATTCCTGCATTTATCGCAGAGATCAAAAAAGGCAATATCGAAGAGGCTTACAAAGTGATCGGTCAATCTTCTGCACTTCCTGCTATCTGCGGACGTGTATGTCCACAGGAGTCACAGTGCGAGAGCAAGTGTGTCCGTGGTATCAAAGGTGATGCAGTATCTATCGGTAAACTGGAAAGATTTGTCGCAGATTATGCACTGGAAAATGATATCAAACCGGAAAAACCGGAAAAGACAAACGGACATAAAGTAGCAGTCATCGGTTCCGGTCCGTCAGGACTTACCTGTGCCGGCGACCTTGCAAAACTCGGATACGAAGTAACTGTATTCGAAGCACTGCATGAACTTGGCGGTGTTCTGGTATATGGTATTCCTGAATTCCGTCTTCCAAAGCAGAAAGTTGTTAAGAAAGAAATCGAAAAAGTCAAAGAGCTTGGCGTTAAATTCGAGACAAACGTTGTCATTGGTAAATCTACAACCATCGACCAGTTGATGGAAGAGGAAGATTTTGAAGCTGTATTCATCGGTTCCGGAGCAGGTCTTCCGATGTTCATGGGAATCCCTGGCGAGACAGCCAACGGAGTATTCTCAGCAAATGAATACCTGACAAGAAGTAACCTGATGAAAGCATTCGATGATTCTTATGATACACCGATCGCAGCAGGTAAGAAAGTTGCCGTTGTCGGTGGTGGTAATGTTGCTATGGATGCTGCCAGAACAGCACTTCGTCTTGGTGCGGAAGTACATATCGTATACCGTCGAAGCGAAGCAGAACTCCCTGCACGAGTAGAAGAAGTGCATCATGCAAAAGAAGAAGGTGTTCAGTTTGACCTCCTTACCAATCCAAAAGAAATCCTTGTCGATGAAAACGGATGGGTTAAAGGTATGAAAGTGATCAAGATGGAACTTGGTGAGCCGGATGCTTCCGGAAGAAGACGTCCGATTGAGATTCCTGGATCTGAATATGAGATTGAATTAGACACTGTTATCATGTCCCTTGGAACCTCTCCAAACCCATTGATTTCTTCTACAACAAAGGGTCTTGAGACGAACAAGAGAAAATGTATCGTAGCAGAAGAAGAGAACGGACAGACTTCAAAAGCTGCCGTATTCGCAGGCGGCGATGCCGTAACAGGTGCTGCAACTGTAATTCTTGCTATGGGTGCAGGTAAAGCAGGCGCAAAAGGTATCCACGAATATCTGTCTAAGAAGAATGCTTAATTATCCACAGGATAAAAGATTCTATAAGTATTCAGATATGAATATATGATAAAAGAGATATGCATAAGAAAAAATCTTGTGTGTATCTCTTTTTTGATGCTGTATCCGGACTTGAATAAAAACAGCGGTATGTGGTATGATTGTAAGATACATTTAAGTACTGAAAATAATTATAAAATCAGTCCTGCTGACAAGTAAGGATAAAACAAAAAGACAGGTTGGAGATTATGACAGAATTAGATTTGAAAGACGGAAAGATATTTTTAAATAAAGTAACGGAGAAGATCCGTACACGGCTGACAGAAGTAGATGCATCCATTGAAGCCGGACAGAAAGACATTCAGAGTATGAACGAATACTACTGGGAGAATTACACTGAGATGGACGAATATGGTTATGAGAATTACGATAACCAACAGGCACTTTTACATCAGGTAAATGATAATCAAGAAAAGCAGAAGATGAGACATCGTCTCCGTAAGATGTTGGAAGCCCCGTTTTTTGGACGTGTAGATTTTATCTATGATGGGGAAGAAGAGCCGGAGATTTTTTATATCGGTATCGGCAATTTTGCAGAGCGTACAGGTATGCTGCCTTTGATCTATGACTGGAGAGCACCTGTCAGCGGATTGTTTTACGATTATGATAAAGGACCGGGTTCTTATAAAGCTCCCGCCGGACTTATCGAAGGCGAAATTGCCGCCAAATGGCAGTATAAAGTAAAAAATGGAAAAATGGTCTATGCATTTGAAAGCGATACCAAGATTGATGACGATATTTTAAAACAGGAACTGGGAACCAACAGTGATGTGCAGCTGAAAAATATCGTACGTACGATCCAGAAAGAACAGAATGCCATCATTCGTAATACACAGGATCGGATCCTTGCAATTCAGGGGGCAGCCGGAAGCGGCAAGACTTCCGTTGCATTACACAGGATCGCATACCTGTTGTATCACGACAGAGAACATTTAAAATCCTCTAATATACTGATCCTTTCTCCCAACAGTGTTTTTTCGGACTATATTTCTCATATTCTTCCGGAACTGGGCGAGGAAAATATTCAGGAGATGAGTTTTGATCTGTTTGCATACCGCGAATTGAAGGAAATCGTTCCGGACTGCGAAGACCGTTATGACCAGCTGGAGAGGAACATGAAGCTTCAGGATCTGTACCTGACAGAACGCTTTGAAGAAAAACAGTCGGAAGGCTTTGTCGGAATGATGGAAGGATTTCTCGCAAGCCTGGAAGATGAACTGATGGATTTTCGAACGATTGAATATAAAGGAATTCAAAAGACGGAAGAAGAGCTTATTAATCTGTTTTATTTCAAGTTCCAGAATATCCCGTTGCTTAGCCGTATGGATGCGATCCGGGATTATTGTGTGGATGAATATGAGACATTACTTGGACGTGACCTTAGCGAAGAGGAACTTCTGATCGTACAGAATAAGTTTGACAAGATGTATGTGACAAAAGATATCTATAAGATATATGGATGGCTTCTGGAAGAATGCGGGTATCCGGCACTTCCGGATGTCGAATACGAAAAGCGCAAGCTGGAATACGAAGATGTATTTCCGGTGTTATATCTGAAGTACCGTCTGACCGGAAAAGCTGTGCATAACCACATCAAGCATCTGGTCATTGATGAAATGCAGGATTATTCTTATCTGCAGTATGTGATCCTGAATCAGATCTTCAAATGCCGGATGACAATCCTCGGCGATAAGGCCCAGACACTGGATGAACAGATGCGAGATGTATTACAGTTCCTTCCGGGGGTGTTCGATCAGAAGATCCATAAGATTGTAATGAATAAAAGTTACAGAAATACGATGGAGATTGCCAGATACGCTGAAAAACTAACCGGTGTAAAAGACGTGGAACTTTTAAAGCGTCATGGAAAAGAAGTCATTGAAGAGAATTTCCAAAATGAAGATGCTGTGCTGGATGAGATCTTTTTAAAAGCAAAACTTGGAGAAGACGAGTATGAGACTGCTGCCATTATTACCATGACGGAAGCAGAAGCGTTCACATTGTATCAGATGTTAAAAGCCCGCGGCGAAGAAGTGCACTATATTGACCGCAACAGTTCTGCATTCAAAAAAGGGCTTACCGTCACAACCTTTTATCTTGCGAAAGGACTGGAATTCGATCAGGTATTCGGAGTCTTCCGGGATATTGAAAATCCGATGCAGAACCAGGCAAAATATATCTGTGCAACGAGAGCATTGCATGAATTATATATGTATCAGATAACAGAATAGTATATAGAAAGAACAATAGAATGAAGATAACATTAATCACAGTAGGAAAAATAAAAGAAAAATACTTAAAAGACGCGATTGCAGAATACAGCAAACGTTTGAGCCGTTACTGCAAACTGGAGATCATCGAAGTAGCAGATGAAAAGACACCGGATAACGCAAGTGAGACTGTAGAAGACGGCATCCGTGATAAAGAAGGTGAACGGATTCTGAAATATGTCAGAGACGATGCCTATGTTGTTACGCTGGAAATTGAGGGAAAGCTTCTGACCTCCGAAGAACTGGCGAAAAAGATTGAGAACCTTGGAATTCAGGGGACGAGCCATATCATATTTATCATCGGTGGTTCGATCGGACTTGGAAAAGAAGTGCTGAAGCGTTCAGACTATGCACTGAGTTTTTCAAAGATGACATTTCCACATCAGCTGATGCGGGTAATTCTGCTGGAACAGATTTACAGAAGCTACCGTATTATCAGCCATGAGCCATATCATAAGTAAACTGCCGAAATAGAAGAAAAATCTTGTATCAAAATCCATCATCCTTTATACTAATATGGATGAAAATGTCAGGAGAGGGTATGATATAACTATGAAACACTTAAATTTAAAAAATCTGTGCATGATCTTACTTGGGAATACGATCTATGCACTTGCAATCGTCATGTTTATTCTGCCAAATAATATGATCACAGGCGGGACAACAGGGCTTGGTATTGCGATCCATCATTATTTCGGACTTCCAATCCATAGTTTTGTATTGCTATTCAATACATTGATGTTCCTGCTTGGAGCGGTTGTCCTTGGAATGAAATTTGCACTTACGACATTGGTCAGTACCTTTTATTATCCGGTTATTCTGGGAGTGCTGGAGCAAATGCCTGCACTTCAGAATGTAACAGACGATAAGATGTTATCTACTATATGCGGCGGTCTGATGATCGGGATGGGGATCGGCGTCGTGATCCGGTGCGGAGCCTCTACCGGAGGAATGGATATTCCGCCGCTGGTTCTGAACAAGAAGTTTGGTCTTCCGGTATCTGTGATGCTGTACGCATTTGATTTTGTTATCTTAATCTCACAGATGCTCTTCACCAATAAAGAAGAGATTGTATATGGTATCTTGTTGGTACTGATTTACACAGTCATTTTAGACAAGGTGCTTCTGATGGGATCTACACGTACAAAAGTAGAGATCATGACAGAAAAATATGAAGAGCTGAACCGTCTGATCCAGGAGCAGCTTGACCGTGGAACAACACTTGTCTACACACAAACCGGATATCTTAAAAATGATCAGCCGATGATCCTTACCGTTGTATCCAACCGCGAACTGATGCGGCTGAACCAGCTAGTACAGGAGACTGATCCACATGCATTTATGATTATCGGAAATGTAAATGAAGTACGTGGAAGAGGATTTTCACAACAGAAAGTCTATAAAAAAGAACAGGAAGAAAGATAAGAAAAAAAGCTGGTATTTTTAGCCAGCTTTTTTCTTACGTTCTTTACAGATCCATCTGGAATCCTGATATATAAAATGCCAGTATTCAAAGATCTTTTCGGATGTATTACTATCTTTTCCCCGGACAACAACCCAGATATCTTTTAGATCGGATTCCTGTTCTGTATGTTCTTCATCCGCAAAATCCGGAGCTTTTACAGGAGAAACTGTTGTAAACTTAATGTGTTCCGATTTGATATTTTTCTCTATCTCTTCCTGAATGCTCAGATAGCCATCGGTAATCCCGATCTGCCGGTACTGCTCGGCAAGACGGATTCTTTTATTTCTCCCCGCCAGGATAAGATACGTAACAATGGATGTGATGATCGATGCAACAATAACAAGTGCCAATATGATCAAAACAAGAAATGATGTATGCATAGATAAAACCTCCTTAAAATATATGGCTTTCAAAACCATACTATCTGACCTTGATGCAATGATGCAGGCTGATTTTACATAGATTTAACGTAAATCTAATAATCGTTTGGAAATACTATGATACATTAGAAACATTGGAAATGCAATACAAAGAAAGGTGAAAAAGTTATGAGTAAGATATATATGAACCGGGAACTTTCCTGGTTAAAGTTTAACGAACGTGTTCTTGAGGAGGCAGAGAACCAGGAAGTTCCGTTGTGCGAAAGACTGACATTCGCATCGATTTATCAGAGCAATCTGGATGAATTCTTCATGGTGCGTGTGGGCTCTTTATATGATCAGACACTTCTCGATAAGAAGATCTGCGAAAACAAGACAGGAATGACATCGCAGGAACAGATTGATGCAATTTTAAAGCAGACTAAATTGATCAACAAGAGAAAAGAAGCCGTATACGAAGAACTGATGGCACGTGTGGCAGAGCAGGGAATCCGTATTTTGCGTTTTAATGAACTGGATGAAGACGGTGCCCGTTATCTGGAAGGTTATTTTAAGTCAGAGATCGCACCGCTTATTTCGCCTACTGTTATCGGAAGGAGACAGCCATTTCCGTTTTTGAAAAACAAGGAGATCTATGCGGTAGCGGTACTCGGTGCAAAAGGGAAAAAAGACCGTCTCGGAATCATTCCATGTACAAGCAATATTTTCGGACGTCTGATCGTAGTACCGGGTATGCCTGGCACATATATGCTTGCTGAAGAACTGATCCTTCATTTTGCACCGGTTGTATTCAAAGGGTATAAGATCAAATCCAAATCTTTGCTGCGCATCACAAGAAATGCTGACATTGATGCGGATGCTTTATACGATGAAGATCTGGACTACCGCGAATTCATGGCAGGTCTGATCAAGCAGCGTAAGAAACTGGCTCCGATCCGTCTGGAACTTTCCAGAGATATGGACAAAAAAGGAATTGCCGTATTGTGCGAGTATCTGGAACTGGATGAAAATCATGTATTCATGTCCTCAACACCATTGGATCTTTCGTTCGTATTCCAGATCCAGGATCTTAACCTGACAGCCGATGTTGATGCGGTCTAAGTCAACCTCATCTTCTACAACGACCTCTGCATTCTTCAGGATCTTTTCCAGCTCTTCGATTCTCGCCTCGATATCACGCTGTTCGTCCTTTGCTGCATCATATTCCGCGTTCTCGGAAAGGTCGCCCTGCTCTCTTGCTTCTTTGATCTTCTGAGCAACTTCCTTTCTACGAACA
>ERZ772900.3383-NODE-3383-length-10364-cov-21.936657_pt1 | contig 10364 bp, 6 predicted proteins | sample MGYA00512124_ERZ772900 | MGnify/ENA primary metagenome ERZ772900 (study PRJEB29015, sample SAMEA2737716) | human gut metagenome | biome: human gut; feature: human-associated habitat; material: faeces | place: China | collected 2012 ... | reverse complement strand
GCATTGCAAGATAAACTTGAAGTGATGAACAAATCACCTCAAAAGAAGGTTGTAACCCATCGCTTCGAGCCAACCTCAAAGAATGTTCTTCTTTTAATTGGAGGATTGGCTCTATCTCCTGTTATCTCCATTTGGGGCAACCTCACCCAATGGAGAGAATACCAAAACTGGGAGGAGGCAGACTTGAAATATCGTGTTTTAAAGATGGTGCTTCCATCTGATGATCCGAACATTCTCTACGTAGAAAAGTACTTCTCTATATGTCGAGACGAAAATGTTATAAATAATGTGAGAAATCGTGTTGCTGTTTATGAGGATTCTGTTCGACGCCACCACGAAATGATTGAAATGGCTGCTTACAAAGATAGCATAGCTAATAAACTTTTGGAAGAATCCAATGTATTAAACGTATATTAGAAAATAGAAAGTGATATCATCATGGTCTTTTAATAATAAAATAGCAGGTAAAAGCCCTTAATAATAGGGAGATATTACCTGCTATTTCAAGCTATATTCTTTTGAAGAAACCTTCATATTCTTCATCCAAGATTTTCCAAATACCTTTTTTGCGACCTCCTTCTCTGACTATCAAGTTAAGGTCCGAAAGCTGTTTAAGGTATCGCTGTACTTGGCGTAGAGAAACGCCCATATTCTCAGACATTTGCGTAGCATTGATTTGAGGCGTTTGTGAAATCAATTTATAGATTTGTCGTTGAGCCTTTACGAATTCTTTTGTGACATTAGCTTTGGCTTTTACGACATTTTCTGCCTCTTTTACGACATCTTTGGAAGCTTTTACGACATGAGAATTGTCTTTTATGACATTCGTACCATAGTTGAGGTTCCACAGGGTAGCGTGGAATTCTGAAGCACTGGAATTGAACTCTGGAGCATGATAATTCTCCAAATTCTCAAAATGCTTATATTCACCTATAATCTTCTTCATACCACTACCTCTACGCTCCATCAGTTTTAGACGATGAAAGAAATCTGCAAGTAAAGGATTGCGACGTTTCGATGGAACTGTCATAGGGTTGAGTTGTTGTATCAAACGTCCATCAAACATACCGCCTGGAGAATACACCTCCATTCGGTCATCATACATATCAATGTGTATTTCGCTACCAAGCTCCATATAGTCTCTGTGAATGATGGCGTTGCATATCACCTCGGTTACTGCACGTTCTGGATAATCGGGCAGTTCCTCCCGATAATCTGCTTCTTTCCACCATCTTCTATGTGAATTGTTCCGAACAAATGCGACCGCATCTTGTAACAGACCTATAACACTGCCTTCAAGTTCTGTATCATCCAAAGCCTCGCCCAAACCACTAGTCATGTCTAAACCATTCCATCGAGTACAGAATATGCGAGAATGGCGTATAGGGCAATCATCAGCCAAAAGAGCACCAGCATTGGTGAGTTTGCCATCATTATCTACAATGCCCCATGATACGAAATCGCTTTCATCAAACGATTGATTCAATCGCTTGAAGTGTACGGATTTGAGCTTTGAAAAAGCCATATCCTCAAATTTATAGGGTGAAGGAATAGCATCAAAGGAGCAACCTGCACCTCTCATTACAAGATTTTTTAGCTGAAGTCGGTCTGCAACAACAGACTCATTGCCAACTCTTACAAATGCCAAGCGTTGCTTATCGCCTATATAGTAATAAGGTGTCTCTTGCCCCTTGTATACGTGAAGCAACACAAGTTTCTTTCCATCCACCTCCTTAAATTCAAGGTTGATGGTTGGTATTGGGTCCAGTTTTGTTTTTATCTCTTCGCTTATTCTTTCGGCATCACTCTCTGCATCAGCAAGTCCAACCACTTGGCCTTCATCACTGATACCAAACACTAATGTTCCACCTTCGCCATTGGCAAAGGCAGATACACTTTTAAGCCAACTCTTAGGTCGCTTGACTTCGAGCTGCAGTTTTTTGTCGTAGGCGGTTGCTTCACCTATAAGATTATTTATATTCATTTCCAGAATTAGTTTGATCTTTATTACGAAAATTCTCATGTACAACTTTAGGCATCTGTTGAATAACTTCTCCTTGAAGGAGTTTCCCATTCTTCTTCTTGTTGCCTTTTATTCCTTCTTTACTCCAAGTTCCCCATTGTTTGAAGAAAAAAGGTATTGATTTTTGTTCCGCTTGTCGTTTTATATTCAATACCCATTCTTCTTTCATAGGGCGTGCTATAGGACCACTTTCACCTCCTACAATAATCCAATCTACACCTTTTAAATCAAGATCCCCCAAATCACACAATAATGGTTCACAAGAAAGAAACTTTACTCGTGCAGAAAGATTTCGTAAAAAATCAATTCTGTACTTCGTAGAAGTATCCTCAACGGTCACCCCCAACCATACGTTTTGAGGTATTAATCGTAAACTAAAATACTCTGCCATTCTTTCAGCACGCTTTGTCAAAAGCTGATAGGTATGTTGTGGAGTTTTGCTGATTACATCCATCACATTATCAACAAACTCAAATGGAACATCTTCATGAAAAAGGTCCCCCATTGAACATACAAATACAACTGAGGCTTTACGCCATTTTAAAGGTTCTTCTAATGCCTCAGGATGAATCGTATTTTTAAATCCATTCCTGTACTTATAATTACCCATAGCAAACAACCTGCGTGCCATAGCTTCAGCATAACAGTGTTTACATCCATTAGAACGTTTGGTACACCCTGTTACAGGATTCCATGTTCGTTCTGTCCATTCTATTTTAGTTGCTCTCATTTTAATACAATTGAATATTCAACTACTTTATGAATATTTGTTGCCTGCTTATTGAATTCACCAACTATGTCAACTTTTTTACTTAAAATTAGTTCTGATATTGCTGTAACATATAAAGAAGGCTCACAACCATTCTGTAGTGCAAACATTAAGCCTTTTTTATTATTTGTAATATTCCCTAATAGGATTTCTTTTTTTTATTTTTTCTAATACACGTTGCTTTTTGTTTGTATTTGCAGGATTAAAGAACAGTGTTCCTGGTTCAAAATCATTCTCTATATTACAGTTTGATTCTCCTGCAAGTTTATCATGTTTCCAACATACCTTTAAAAACTTTTCCATTCCTAAGGTGTGATTTGTACCAAATATCAAGCCGTAATAGTTCTTCCCTTTTTGAATGGTATATGAGTGAAGATAATATTCCTTATTTGTAGGAATAAGACTCCTAAAATAGTCTGTGATAACTCTATGGCATTCTTTAGGCTGTGATTCATCAAAATTTATTTTTTTCTTATGAAAATAATTTGTTACAGCAGGAAGTTCACTAAATCTTTTGATAAAGGAAGAGGCTATGAAAAATATGAAATCCGTTTTTGGAAAGCCAATCAACTTTATAAATATATCATCGGCAATTTGTTTAAATCCGTATTGGTCTAAAAGAACAAATTTCGCACTATTTTTATCTTCTAAATTATGAAGCAACTTCGTGCTTTTTATTAGTGTTGTGAAATCTGCACTTTTGAAAAATATATGTCCATTAAAGGGACATTTGAAGAAGCATTCCTTTTGACAATTCTGCATATAATTAGATATATTAGATTCAAGTTCTACCTCCTTGTGAGTTAACAATTCATTGAATCCAAAATATACTTGCGGAGCATTTCGTTTAGACAAGAAAGTGCAGTGTTGCTTATTTTCTCCTTTTGCCTCTTGCAATAAGATAAGCGGTGAACCATAGTTGCCCATCGCATCCATACCACTTCCTGCAAACATATCATAAATAAGTACGTTTGTTATATATTTATTATGAATGAATACAGGATACCATTCTCGAAAGCATTCCTGGAATATTTCCAGTTTTAGTTTTGTCTCTTCCGTGAATTCCTTTTTATTTATATCTTTTGCCATATTTTCTAATTTTATTATTTACACAAATCAGATTTATTTGAATACTTTGCATCATATCTCGTAGTAGAAGTATACTCTTTCTTCAAAGAATCTATGCTTAAAGATTCTATTCATTACATATACTACATCTGCACGTTATATTGAGATTCTTGTGTATATCTATTGGTGAATCCTCCGAAGACTTCATAAGTCGTTCTCTCTTTACTTGGAAAAGATGTTGTCCAATGTCTTTACGAGTGTGGAATGACTTGTTCTACCAGTACCCCCCAAGCTGTTGAATTTGTGGTTTGCCAATGGTATTTGTTGTATCGTTTGGCTTGTCTTCGTTTGATTATTTTGTTGATACATCTTTGAGGAATTTCAATAAACAACGCAAGACGAAACCATTGACGAGGACATCCAAGTCTATCGTTAAGTCGATTGATTGAGCCATTTGTTGTTCTCAACTTACAAACTTCTTTTAAAAGATGAAATTGTTCTATAATAATGGCCTTATTCCTATCCTTTATACTAACATTATACATATCTTTTAAGCGATAAAGAATAATTTCATTTTGTTGTATTGCCATGTTCGTAGTTTTTTATTCGACAACGTTTATTCTAAGAAGTTCAGTAACTTCTACATTAAGAAGCTTAGCAGTCTTCATTAAACTTTCCAAGTCTGGTTGGCTTGAATTGGTACACCATTTGGATATAGTTGTTTTATCTTTTCCCAATTGTTCTGCTAACCATTTGTTTGTCCGTTGCTTATCTGCGAGGACAACTTTTATTCGATTTAAATTCTTACTTGCCATGATACTATGAATTTCTTTTTTGCAAAGATATACATTTAATATCAATAAAAAGAATAAACGTTCTCTTTTTACAGTTTATTAGCAATAAAATGAATTTGTTTCACCTTTAATCATGGACACTCTTAAAACGCTGTAAAAAAGGAAGAAACACAACATGTTTTCAGATGTTTGAATTATCTTTATGCTCGTAATCAGAGCGTTCTTTGTATATTTCAAAATTGTGCAAGAAAAGAATATTGTTCCTTTCTAAATCGTTTGTAGTTACTTTTTTATACTTAATTCACAGATTTTCAACAGATACGCAATCTGATAAAAAATGTCAGAGCTATATAAATTTGAAAGTTTAATAGGAAAAAGCTTGAAATGGACTTTGTTTTGCTATCCATTTCTGACAAGGAGACTCTTTTTATACCTTAGAGTTCTATACTATGAATCGCGAATTCAACAAGCAAAATTGATGAAGAAGCAGTTTGCATGAATACTAATGAGGATAAGCATGTACAAAATGTACAGAAACAGAAAAGCGATGCCGCCTACAAATCTGCAGGAAAGCACCGCACAATCTAACCCTATTCACGTACAAAAAAAGAATTCTTCATGTTAAAACTACTTTGCCTTGATGACGAAGCGGAATTCGCGGTCGCCATAATGCATGCGGTATTTCTCCATAGGCTTTGACATCCAGCTGTCGATGCAACCTAAACCATACTGGCGTTGCTGGATATGTACCTGTGTCAAGCCCTTGTCAACCAAATCACCGCTATGCTGTCCCCAAGCATGCTCCTTTTTATCGCCAGAATCCAAATTCTCAATAGAATAAGGAATGGCACTGCACTCCATCGGAGCATAACCCTCGAAAATAATACCCTTGCCTGATGCAGGATTGAAGATGGAGAAATAACGGATATCTGTATGGTTGCCACTCTCCTGAGGACGAATATAAGGATAATACTCATCCTTTACATCCGACTCATATTTGCCAATAAAGGTAGAAGAATGACGGTCGATATAATTCTCCTCCGGACCACGGCCATAATATTCCAACTTAGAGAATGATGCAGGCAAATCCAATACCATACCATATCGGAACAAGTCAGCTACCTTAGCCGCTTTATCCGTGGTCATCTTCTCGGTAACAGAAACCTCACCTTCCGCATTGATGCAATAACGAAGTATCAACTCAGCCTTCACCTCAGGCATTTCAAAGGTAGCCGTCAGGACAATACTATCCTTCATCTCACTCTTATCAAATGACTTCAAGTTCATTACAGGATTTTTCCAAACCTTCAACTCCTTCTGCAAAGAAGCACCATAATCATTATCAGTAGGAGCACGCCAGAATTCAGGCTTCATGCTCTCGCGGAATTTCAAGATAGGTTCGCCATCTACGTCAAGATAATCAATCATACCCGTCTTCTTGCCTATGGTAACCGACATTCTCTTGGCAGAAACCTTCACATAGCTATTGGTTTCCTCTACCTCGATGCTACTGTTATTTTGGAGTTTCCCTTTCTTACCAGAAATCTTAGTAGAAGTCGCTGCAATAGGAGTATCTACCTTATCAAACTGATATTCATTGATGACAAACTGCTGGCGGGCCATCACCTGTCCCTTCTCTACCAATGGTTCTGTACCATCGCTGGCAAAGGCAAAATTGACTGTAATTTCCTCCTTACCATGTTCAGACTCTGCTTCAGCAATAGCATACTTCAAAGCATCACTCTTCACCATTTTAGTTGTCTGAGGAGCAATACCCTTAGTCTCAGGAATCTCAACAGTAGATAACTTCACACCATTGGCATAGATAGTTGCAGTAAGGTGCAGGTCGTCAATATTCTTAAAGAAATTCTCATTATAGATATTGAAAGCACCATTCACGGCATCCAGATCCTTGATCCATACATTCTGATGCCAATACTGGATTTCGTAGGCATGCGGATTCAAACGGCGGTCTGGAGCAATGATACCATTGCAATTGAAGTTGTAGTCGCTGGCAGGATAACGTCCATAGTCGCCACCATAGGTAAAGATTTCCTTACCGGTAACAGGACTCTTGTCACGCAGACCCTGATCTACAAAGTCCCAGATGTATCCACCCTGATACTTAGGATATTTGCGAATCAGATCCCAGTACTCCTTGAAACCGCCCTCTGAGTTACCCATCGCATGAGCATACTCACATTGGATATAAGGTTTTACGCCATCACTCTTGCAATATTTCTCACTCTCCTCATAGTCGATATACATCGGGCAATGAATATCGGTCTTACTGTCATATCCACCACGCTCATACTGCACAGGACGAGTCTGATCATAGGCTTTCACCCAGTCATAGGTCTTCTCGAAGTTGATGCCATAGCCACACTCATTACCCAAACTCCATACGATGATGGAAGGATGGTTGATGAAAGTCTTCACATTACCCTCGTTACGCTCGATATGAGTCTGGAGGTATTCAGGGAACTTGGCGAGAGATTTCTCATCATATCCCATACCATGAGATTCAAGGTTTGCCTCAGCAGTCACATAGATTCCATATTCATCACAGAGGTCATACCAGCGAGGATCATCAGGATAATGACAGGTACGAACAGCGTTGATATTCAACTGCTTCATAATCTTAACATCCTGAATCATGCGCTCCACGCTGACTACATAGCCACCATCAGGATCTATTTCATGACGGTTAGCACCCTTGATCAGGACAGGCTTGCCATTGACCAGGAGCTGTGCATTCTTGATTTCCACATTGCGGAAACCTATCTTTTGAGGGATAACCTCCGATACACCCTGCTTATTTTTCAAAGTAATGAATGCCTTATATAAATAAGGTGTTTCTGCAGTCCATGCCTTCACCCCTGGCACCTTAATAGTACCCTGTACACCAGAAGCCTCAGCAATCTTCTTGCCATCCTTATCACACAATGTAAGAGTAACATCAGTCTTACCACCCTTCAAGGCTACCTGATAGTTCAGGACACCATCCCGGTATTGATTTTCCAAACCTGCATCCAGACGGATATCAGCTGCATGAACTTTCGGACGGGCATAGAGATATACCTCACGGGCAATTCCTGTAAAACGCCAGAAATCCTGATCCTCAAAATAAGAACCATCACACCAGCGCATCACCTGCATAGCAATGAGGTTTTTGCCTGGTTTCAGATATTTGGAGATATTAAACTCTGCAGCCACCTTGCTGTCTTCGCTATATCCCACATACTTGCCATTCACCCAGAGAGTCAAATTGCTGGTAGCAGAACCTACATGGAAATATACATCCTTGCCCTTCCAGTCCTTAGGCAGGTCAAAGGTGCGGCGATAGGAACCCGTATAGTTATTGAGTTCGCTGATATAAGGAGGATTTGGGTCAAACTGGGTAGCCCAGGCATAACCGGTATTCTTATAAGTAGCGTCGCCATAGCCATTCAGTTCAAACAAGCCCGGTACAGGAAAATCCTTCCATTGAGAATCATCAAAGTTGGCAGCGAAGAAATTGACAGGACGCTTGTTGTAGTCCTTGACGAAATTAAATTTCCAAGTGCCTTCCATCGAAAGGTAGTTGGCTGAATTTTTCTTTTCGAAAGCCTGAGCCTTATCCTGATTCTCGAAAGCAAAGAACGCAGCACGGCGAGGAGCACGATTCTGCTGATTGACATCTACATTATGCCATCTGCTGGCATCTTGCGCCCTTACTTCGCCATGCCCATTAAGAACCATGGCACCCAGTAGGGCAAGAAACATGAAATTTCTTTTGTTCATATTTATGATTTAAAAACAGGTTTTACCTTATTATATATTTAATGGAACAGTTGACTATCTTCAACATCCGCAAATTCCTTGGAATTATCCTTGCGCATCTGCAGGTTGAGTCCGTTCCACCAAGAAGGCCAGCCACCAGTAATATTGGCTATGAAGACATACTTGATAGGATGTAACCCCTTAGCCAAAGCTACGCAGTTGTCACGATGGGAAATACTCTTCACTTCGCTGGAGTTGTCGATAAGCAACTTACTGTCAATCCAAACCTGGTCGGCACGGGAAGAAACATAATATACACCATCCTCTGGCACCATCACATATCCTTCAGCAATAGCAGCATAACCATTCTCTCCACGCAGAGTGCGAGCATCGTCAGCCTGCTTCAATTTCATTTCGCCAAAGTTGCGGATAACAGAATTTTCCCAGACGCCATCCGTCCATTCTAAGTCATTCACATGATGATAATACCCCTTGATACGCTTCATCTCCAAACCCGGCTTTACATCTTTCACCTCAACAGAAGGAGCATAATTCTGTTTCTCCACCTGGATGGTTCTGATGCGACTCATCTTACCAGAAGGCAAAACCGTAGCAATATTGATGATACAATCATGGTTTACAGGGATAGGAGCAGTATAGACCAGAGACTCTGGAGTAGGTTTCGTGCCATCCAGTGTATAGACCATTTTCATCGGGCGGGAAGTGGTAAAGGTTACGGTAGTATCCTTGGTAATCAGCACTTTATCGCAGGATCCGTATGGCTGTTCCGGCAGAGGAAGATGATATTTGATACAACGTTCATCAAGTCTTACGAGGTTAGCATCCACTCGTTTGCAGAAATCCGTAAAGTTCTTACGACTCAATGGCGACCAGGCAACCTCAGAGAGTGCCAGGGCACGAGGATACATCATATACTCCATCTTGGCATTGGAATACATATATTCAGACCAGTTGTTGCATTGCACACCCAAAATATGCTTATCAAGTCCAGCCTTGCGGATTACATCAGGAACAGGGTCGAAACTATAGGTTTTGGCCAGATAGACAGGACTGCTTGGAATCGTGATTGGTTCTATCTTACTGTCGCCCTGATAATGATCAAGGTAAAGACCACCAGAACCAGGAGTCATGATAACATCATGCCCTTGCTTAGCAGCTTCGATACCTCCATCAATACCTCGCCAAGACATGACGGTAGCATTCTCACTCAATCCACCTTCCAGAATTTCATCCCATCCGATGATTTTCTTACCATACTTCTCCAGCATCTTTTCTACACGCTTAATGACATAGCTCTGCAGTCTTTCCTCTGCAGAGTGCTTGCCATCGCCCTGAAGATGCTCGTCAACAATACGCTTCTGACAAGTAGGGCAGGTTTTCCAACTGGTTTTCGGGCACTCGTCGCCACCTATATGGAAATATTTACCAGGGAAGAGCGGCACCATCTCCTTGAAGATATCATCCAGGAAATGGAACATCAATTCCTTGCCGGGACACATCACTATGTCCTCGATACCCCAAACCATTCTTGGAGTCCATTGCTCTCCCTTGCAGGACAATTCCGGATAAGCAGCAATAGCCGCCATCATGTGTCCAGGAAGATCCACCTCAGGAATCACCGTCATATAGCGCTTGGTAGCATAATCCACGATATCCTTAATCTCCTCCTGTGTATAAAAACCTCCATAGATAGAGCCATCGCCTTCCTTGCGATAACCGCCGATAGAAGTCAGTTTAGGATATTTCTTGATTTCAATACGCCAGCCCTGATCTTCCGTCAGATGGAAATGCATCGTATTGACCTTGAGAGAAGCCATCAGGTCAATCTGCTTCTTCACATTCTGTACAGTAATGAAATGACGGCATGGATCAAGATGGAATCCACGGTAGCCGAAGCGTGGAGCATCCTGGATATCACAGCATTGTG
>ERZ772900.3380-NODE-3380-length-10372-cov-14.364447_pt1 | contig 10372 bp, 10 predicted proteins | sample MGYA00512124_ERZ772900 | MGnify/ENA primary metagenome ERZ772900 (study PRJEB29015, sample SAMEA2737716) | human gut metagenome | biome: human gut; feature: human-associated habitat; material: faeces | place: China | collected 2012 ... | reverse complement strand
GTCACCGACATCAGCGTGGCTTCTGCCTCCTTGATACGTTGTTGGGCGGAAAGCAGGTCAGTGTTGCCTTGCAAGGCTTGCTCGATAAGCGACTGTAATTGCGGGTCCGTAAAAAGCTCGCGCCAGGAAAGGGAAGCGATGGAGGCAGTGTCCGATGCCGCAAACAGACTCAGGCTATCCAGACTTTGCCCATCCAAATCGTGTCCATAAAGTCCATCGGTCGTGATGTCCTCCGGGCGCTGGTATTTGGTATAGATGCCGCAACTGGTCAGTACCAAGCCGACGACAGCTAATAATATGAATTGTTTCTTCATTATTTTTTTATGTTAGTTACGCGATAATGTACTAATGTGATTCTTCTATCTCCTTCCGGCTTACTTTCATCTCTTCCTCAATCTGCCAGTCGCTCGTCGGGACGGATTGGGCAGGACGAAGCCGCTCCTGCAACCACTGGAAACTGATGAACAAGACAGGAACAATGAACAGCAGCGCCAATGTGCCGATGAACATACCACCGACAACACCCGTACCCAATGAACGGTTACCGTTGGCTCCCACTCCACTTGACATCATCAACGGGAACAGACCGAAAATCATCGTCAATGCCGTCATCAGAATCGGACGCAGACGGGCTTTAGCCGCACTGACCGCAGAAGCAATCAGCCCCATACCTGCTTTACGACGTTCGGCAGCATATTCCGTCAGCAAAATAGCCGTCTTCGCCAGCAGACCGATCAACATAAAGATTACAGCCAGCACCGTCACCACACACAAACTGCTGGTAAACAGCACATCGCCACGTTTTTCATTTCCCGTGCCCTTCATAATGCCGTATTTTGTTCCGCTTCCGATACCCAGCATAAAGCCACAGCCGTTCATCACGCTGAATACCGGTATTGCCAGATTCAGCGCCGTCAGGCCATCTGCCCCAACACCTTTCGATATAAAATACGTATCAGCCAGAATATAGCAGGATACACCAAGCTGACTGAGCACGCTCTGTGACACGTATTTTCCAAATTCCTGCAAAGTATTCTCTTTTCCTGCCATGCCTCATCCCCCTGTATTCAGCTAAGTAAAGCGGACATTCGCAATCCGCTTCGCTACTTGCTCATGAACGCAGTCGCTTCGCGATCTGTCAGTGGGAGCTTTCAACTCCCACTGACATAAGCATCCCACTCACCCACCGCTTAGTGCCCCACACACTTGAAGTGGGGGAATGCTTATCTGCGTTCAAATCGGAGCGTGACTGTGACTTTTTTATTTATTCATGGGCATGATTTTTCTATCATTCCTTCTTGGAAAAATGTGATTTTATCACGGAGAGTTTCTCCGAAACAGGTTATACTACAAATACAAAATACAAGGAGGTATTCTTATGAGGCTGAAAGATAAAGTTGCAATCATCACCGGAGGCAGCCGTGGCATTGGCTACGCTACCGTAGAGAAATTTTTGAAGGAAGGGGCTACGGTAATCTTGACCGCAAGCTCGCAAGGTTCTGCTGACAAAGCGGTTGCGCAGCTGAAAGAAAAGTACCCTGATGCAACAGTTGCGGGAATCAGTCCTAACCTGTCCAATTTGGAATCTGTCCGCAATGCTTTCCGAGAAGCTGCCTCAAAATACGGTTGCATTGATATTCTGGTGAACAATGCCGGTATATCCGAAAGCACTCCCTTTACCGAGTATACGGAGGAAACCTTTGACAAGGTTATGGATCTGAATGTAAAAGGCGTGTTCAATGCTACAAAAGCCGCCAGTGAGTGCATGATTGCAAAAGGTCACGGTGTTATTCTCTCCACCTCCTCAATGGTTAGCATTTACGGCCAGCCTAGTGGCTTTGCATATCCCACATCCAAATTTGCTGTCAATGGCCTGACGGTTTCCCTTGCCCGGGAATTGGGTCCGAAGGGTATTCGAGTGAATGCAGTCGCTCCCGGGATTACCTTGACCGATATGATGAAGGCTGTTCCCAAGGAGGTAATTGATCCGCTCATCAATCAGATTCCCCTGCGCCGCCTGGGTCAGCCGGAGGATATTGCCAATGCATTTGTATTCCTGGCATCTGATGAAGCATCCTATATCACAGGTGTTGTACTCAGCGTAGACGGTATGGCAAGAACATAAAAATCGGAAACAGGGCAGCTGGAAACGGCTGCCCTATCTTCAAAATGTGGAGGTATTCACATGAAAAGAATCATTCCTATTTTAATGGCTTTACTGCTTTTGTCCGGTTGTGCAACACAATCCGCCAAAAAAACCTATCGACAGATTTCCATGGAGGAAGCTGTCACGATGATGGAGGAGGAAACCGAATACATCATCCTCGATGTACGGACTGCTGAGGAATATAGTGAAAAGCATATTCCAGGTGCGATTAATATTGCCAACGAATCCATCGGCACAGAGGACATTCCGGAGCTGCCGGATAAAGATCAGTTGATTCTGGTATACTGCCGCAGCGGTAATCGGAGTAAGCAGGCCTCTGAAAAGCTGGTAAAACTGGGCTACACCAATATCGTTGAAATCGGCGGTATTAATAGTTGGCCCGGTGAAACCGTCGCCGGCGATAAGTGACAAAATCACGGAAAAAGCAACGACTACTGGATATACTAAAGCCATAAAAAAGAAAACAGGAGGACTTAAATATGTCTGCTATCAATGTAAATAAAAACAATTTCAATCAAGAGGTTTTGAACTCGGACAAGCCCGTCCTGATGGATTTTTGGGCTCCCTGGTGTGGTCCTTGCCGCATGGTAGTTCCTCTGGTAGAGAAAATTGCCGAGGAGCGCTCCGATATCAAGGTTGTTAAAATTAATGTGGATGAGGAACAGGAACTGGCTATGCAGTTTGGTGTGATGAGCATTCCCACTCTGGTGGTTATGAAGAGCGGCAAAGTCGTAAATCAGGCCACCGGTGCCAGACCTAAGGCTCAGATTCTCGCCATGCTGTAAGGAGGTGCAAAGATGGGATTCTTCGATTTCCTGAAAGGCCCTGACATCAATCAGGGTGTCAAAGAATATAGCGTTACGGATGGCGCAGTCCTGCTGGATGTTCGTACCCCTGACGAATACCGGCAGGGGCATATCCCCGGCAGTAAAAATATTCCTTTGCAGTCCATTAACAAAGTGGCTGGCGTGATTGACAATAAAGCTACCCCCATTTTTGTTCATTGTCTCAGCGGCGCAAGAAGCCGTCAGGCATCTGCTATTTTGCAGCAGATGGGTTATACCAATGTGAAAAACATAGGCGGAATTTCCGCTTATGCAGGAAAGGTGGAACGCTGATATGAAAGTTGTTATTGTAGGTGGTGTGGCAGGCGGTGCTACTGCTGCCGCCCGTATTCGCAGACTAAATGAGCAGGCAGAAATCGTAGTTTTTGAGCGCTCGGGGTATATCTCCTATGCCAACTGCGGTCTGCCTTACTATATCGGAGATGTAATTACCGATCCGGAAGATCTGACCCTCCAGACACCGGAGAGCTTCTTCTCCCGGTTCCGTGTGAACATGAAGGTACGCCATGAGGTCACGGCTATCCATCCTGACAAAAAGACCGTTTCCGTCAAGAATCTGCAAACCGGAGAGGAATTCGAGGAAAGCTATGACAAGCTGATTCTTTCTCCCGGTGCCAAGCCTACCCAACCCAGGCTTCCCGGCTTAGGTCTTGATAAACTGTTCACCCTGCGCACCGTGGAGGACACCTTCCGCATCAAAGATTACATCAATATAAACCATCCTAAGTCTGCCGTACTGGCAGGTGGTGGCTTCATTGGGTTGGAGCTGGCAGAAAACCTGCGTGAACTGGGAATGGAGATCACCATTGTCCAGCGTCCAAAACAGCTTATGAATCCCTTTGATTCCGATATAGCTGCTTTTATACACAATGAAATGCGCAAGCACGGTGTTAAGCTGGCACTGGGTCATACCGTGGAAGGGGTTGCGGAAGTGAGCGGCGGCGTGGATGTGCTACTGAAAGACGAACAGCCTCTCCATGCGGATATGGTAATCCTGGCCATTGGTGTTTCTCCCGAAACCACCCTTGCAAAAGATGCCGGGTTAGAACTGGGCATTAAGGGAAGTATTGTGGTCAATGACCGGATGGAAACCTCCATTTCAGACATCTATGCTGTGGGTGATGCGGTGCAGGTGAAGCACTTTGTCACAGGGCAGGATGCTCTGATTTCTTTGGCGGGCCCTGCTAACAAACAGGGACGAATCGCTGCGGACAACATCTGTGGTGGAGACAGCCATTATACCGGCTCCCAGGGAAGCTCTGTCATCAAGGTCTTTGACATGACCGCCGCCACCACCGGCGTGAATGAGACCAACGCCAGAAAAGCAGGACTGGATGTTGATACGGTTATCCTGTCGCCAATGAGCCATGCAGGTTACTACCCCGACGGGAAAGTCATGACCATGAAAGTGGTTTTTGAAAAAGAAACTTATCGCCTGCTGGGTGCTCAGCTCGTAGGTTACGAAGGTGTGGATAAGCGCATTGATGTACTGGCTACCGCTATTCGCGCAGGAATGAAAGCCCCAGAGCTGAAGGATCTGGATCTGGCCTACGCACCGCCTTATTCCTCAGCCAAAGACCCGGTAAACATGGCGGGCTTTATGATTGAGAATATCGCAAAGGGTATTCTGAAGCAGTGGTATCTGGAAGATACAGATAAACTTCCTCGTGACGGAAGTGTAACTCTGTTGGACACCCGCACTGTGGAAGAATTCACCCACGGACACATTGACGGTTTCTTAAATATCCCAGTGGACGAGCTGCGGGAGCGGTTGGATGAGCTGGACAAGCATAAGCCTGTCTACGTCATCTGCCAGAGCGGCCTGCGCAGCTACATTGCCTGTCGCATCCTGGCCGGAAACGGATTTGACTGCTATAACTTCTCCGGCGGCTTCCGGTTCTATGATGCTGTATTCAATGATCGCTGCCTCATTGAATCCGCCACCGCCTGCGGTATGGACAAATAACAATAACCCCTTCTCAGATTCCACAGGAAATGAGAAGGGGTTATCCTTTAGTAAATGATAATTCCAAGCACAGCCAAGGCGATAATCAGCAGGCTTAGCTGTTGCTTAGGCATTTTGCAGTTCCTCCAATGCAGCTTCGTCTGTAACCTCCACTGTTCCACGAGTCAGCTTGACCATCCCCTCGTTCTGGAAATAGCGAAGCATTCGAGTGACTACCTCACGGGCGGTACCCATGTGGCCCGCAATGGTTTCATGGGTAATCTTGAGGATGTTTGTTCCCTCTAAGCTGCATTCCTCCAGCAGAAAGCCTGCCAGCCTTTTATCAAAGCTTTTCCACATGATCTGCTCCATGAGCCACATAACCTCAGAAAAACGGGTAGCCATAATTTCGTTGGTAAAATTAGCTACCACAGCAGACTCTTTCATTAAGCGTCCATATGTGTCAGCAGAAATAACCCACATCGTGGTATCCTTCTGCGCCTCAATGGTGATCTCAAACTGAATGCTGTTCATCATACAGGAGGCGGAAAACAGGCAAATATCCTGATCAAACAAACGATAGAGGCTAATCTCCCGTCCTTCATCGGAAAGAATATAGGCACGAAGCTGTCCGCTTTTTACCAGCAAAAGACCGGTACACTTCACAGTTCCGTTGTGAATCACATTCCCTTTGTCCACTTTTCGTAAAACTGCATTTCGTTCCAAAATCTGCTGCTGGGTCGGTGTCAGTTTGTTCCAAATTGGAAAATAAGATGAAAAATCCATGGGTACACCTCCTTGAATACACATAGTATAAAACAATTTATGGCATATGTCAATAACTCCGTTGGCATGTGGGAAAGGGAGATGTACAATGATCGTATAAATGGCATATGCCGCAAATAATGTGGAGGTGAATCTATGCCAAGACCGAGAAAATGTAGAAAAGTATGTTGTCTGCCGGATAATGATGGTTTTGTTCCGGTTCGTGGCGGCGAGGAACTGACTCCCATTGTCCTGAATGTGGATGAGTATGAAGCCATTCGTCTGATTGACCGTGAAGGTTTTTCTCAGGAGCAATGCGGAGAATATATGCGTATTGCCAGAACAACGGTTCAGCAGATTTATGCAGCTGCCCGTAAAAAATTGGCAGATGCGCTGGTTGAGGGACTTCCTCTGCGAATCGAGAGAGGGGATTTTGTGCTCTGCAGCGGAAACAGCGCAGCCTACGGGTGCAGAAATTGCTATCAGCAAAAAATCCATCCGATGCTTTCGAAACACTTCATCGAGTGGGTCTATGTCCAGACCGAAAACGGTGGACAGCGCAAGGCTCTGAAACCCGATGACAAACCCAATGTCACCTTCTGCTTGGGAGATGATAAAGCTGTTGCGGTTTACGCCTATTGCAATCTCCACGGCCTGTGGATGACTGAAGTGTAAAAAGTATGCCGCCTGTCGGTTTCCGGCAGGCGTTTTTTTTACAGGAGGATACCTATGAGTCAAGACAATGCCAGCTTTACCTTTTTACATCGCATAGAGGAAGTAGAACTGAACATTGAGGATGGACGCTGGCAATCTGCTTTGGCATTGGCGCTGACTTTGCCTGATATTTGCGGCGGCATTGCTTTCCCAGAAATTGTAAAGCGTTATCGGGATGGACGTGCTGTTCTGGACAGAAATCAGAGACCAACCCGTGATGTAGGAAATCAATATATTCGTTGGTTTAATACATACGCAGCACCTTTCTTTAAAGTCTCTGCGCAGGATATCTCTCCCTATATCTGCGGAGAACGATGCTGGCAGCTTCGGTGCGAATACCTGCACCAGAACAAAGGCTTTGCAAATACTGAGGACAATACCTCGATTCGTTTTCACTTGGGTGTGAATTGCGGAACCTCAGTTTGCCAACTGGATAGAATAAGTTCTGCCAACAGCCTCACGGACATCCGTATTGATATTGAACAGTTTTGCCGAAGAATGTGCCGAGCGGTCAGAGCTTATTATGAAGCAGTACATACAGAGAAGGATTTCAACCTTTATAATACGCCTGTTCTGGATTTTATAAAGGCATCACAAGATGAGAAATCAAATGCTACGATTGCCATTATGTGCAGTGATTCAGCCTATGGGAACGGACTGAGACTGGTACTTCAAAACTTATCCAAACATATCCTTGTATTTGAAACCCCGGAAGCTGCAAGAAAAGAACTTGGCAAGAAAAAGCCTATGCTTTGGATTGTTACAGAACCTATGACAAAAAAGCCAGATCAGCCATGGAGGGCAGATAAAAGAACACCCGTGATTCTTCTGTCCAATCAACCGGAATCAGAAATAGCGATTGAAAAGAATGCGGGTAAATTGACTGTCTTGCCCTTGCCTGTTCTGCCGGAAACTCTCCGTAATGCACTTAAGGCTTATCTTTTGACAAAGGAGGATAAGAACTAAGAATGATTATTATTATTTTTTCACTTATCCTGTTGCTTCTTGCTTATTTCCTCTATGTCCAAAAGAAAAAAGTGATATCACTTCAACAGCAGATTAGTGATCTCCAGAGTAAAATTAGTATACTTGAGAAGCAAGACCTTGCCGCTGAACAGTATAACGATTCTCTCCGGCAGGAAGCAAACACGGTTCATTTATATGCTTCTCTCTCGCTGGAGGAGACAAGAAAAACATCCATAAAAGATAAACAGTCTCAAATCATCCGTTCCAGTGAACATATCCTCGAGTTACTTAATAACGAAAAAGTTTAGTGCGGCAGCAATGCAGCTCTTTTTATGTGATATCATCACCGAAATGTTATTTTAGATTGGCTATACTATAATCAAACAAAGGAAAGGAGCTGGCAATATGGCAGTTATCAATATTAATAGAAATCAATTTGAAGAAATGGTGCATAGCGGAAAGACTGTTCTGGTGGAGTTTTCAGCTCCCTGGTGCGTATATTGCCGCCGTCTGGCTCCGGCATTGGAAAGCGTGGCTGAGGAATATAAGGATACGCTGGTATTCACTGCGGTTAACATTGATGATGAGCCGGAATTGGCTGAGGCCGAAGCTATAGAAGTTGTCCCTACTCTGCTGATCTATCACAGCGGACAGGCTCTTGGCTCTATCATCGCTCCGGAATCCAGGGCGCAGTTGGTGGCGTTCATTGAAGAAACTTTACAGCACCAGACGCAGGAAGCAACTACTGTGCAGCATATTTACGACATGATCGTGGTAGGAGGTGGTCCCGGCGGCTATACCGCAGCCCTTTATGCCGCCAGAGCAGGTATGAACACCGTGGTTTTAGAGAAGTTGTCCGCTGGTGGGCAGATGGCTCTGACCGAGCAAATCGACAACTATCCCGGCTTCGAGGATGGTATCGACGGCTTCTCCCTGGGAGAAAAGATGAAGCGAGGAACGGAACGATTTGGAGTGGAAACCAAGCTGACTGAGGTGCTGTCCCTGGAACTGTCCGGTTTTATAAAGAAAGCGGTGACCAGCGAAGGTCCTATGTACGCAAAGACCATTGTGCTCGCTACCGGAGCTGGCCCCAGAGAGCTGGGTGTTGATGGTGAACAGGAGTTAATCGGTAAAGGTGTCCACTACTGCGCAGCCTGTGACGGAATGTTCTATCGGAACAAAACGGTTGTCATCGCAGGAGGTGGCAATACCGCTGCGGCGGATGCCCTTATCCTCTCCCGTATCTGCAAAAAAGTCATCGTCGTTCACCGAAGAGATACCTTAAAAGCAACAAAGATCTACCATGAGCCTTTGATGAAAACGGAAAATATAGAATTCCTCTGGGACAATGAGATCGTCACACTGCTCCATAACGAAAAGCTGACCGGTATCCGGACTCGGAATGTGAAAACCTGAGAGGAAAGCACGCTTGCTTGCGACGGTGTGTTTGTCAGCGTCGGAAGAAAACCTTCCACCGAATTGGTGAAAGATCAGATTACGATTGATCCGGCTGGATACATTATCGCAGATGAGAGTACCTGCACCAACATCCCCGGTGTATTCGCCGTTGGTGATGTCCGCACAAAGGCATTGCGGCAGGTCGTGACTGCTGTAGCCGATGGGGCAACCGCTGTTCACTATGCAGAGGAATATTTAGCAGGAGGAATATGAGATGAAAGAAAATATTAAAAAATGGCTGAAGCCAATTCTATTTACCGCAGGCGGCGCTCTGGTCGGCCTTGCATATTACTACTTTGTGGGATGCTCCACAGGAGCTTGTCCGCTAACTTCTAACCCTTTTATCACGATGGCCTATATGGGCTTTATCGGTTGGCTGTTGTCAGGTGTGTTCGGAAAGGGGTGCAGCGGTTCATGCAATATGCAGTAGCCTTCCTGGAGGGAATCATCACCTTCATATCGCCCTGACTGCTTCCTATGCTGCCCATCTATACCTCCTATTTTGCAGGCGGTGGGCAACACACCACAAAAAGACTTTGTTGGGCGCAGAAACCCTGCAGCGAGGAATTGACATGATTATTTCCGACAGGCGATAATCAGCATATTATATCAAAGTAAAATACAAAAAAGTAGCCACGATCCGCACCCTTTGGAGGAGTGCAGACCGTGGCTTTTTGCTTTAACGGAAGTTCTTCTTTTCCTCTTTCTCTTTCTCTTTTTCCTGCTCTTTCTGCCTGTCGATATTCAAAATCGTTTCAACCGTCCGTTTGGCAATCAGCAGTTCTTCTTTCTCTTTTCTGATCTGACGGTACTCAGCGTAGTCCTGCTTTTTCTGGACTGCCAGCTGATGAAACTCCTCATACAATGATTGCATGGACGGGAGCTTTGTAATCTGCAATTCGTCAAAGGCTTGCTTCGCCGCTTTATGAATTGTGATTTCCTGACGGTGTTCCTCAAAGAACTTTTTGCTATATCCAGACTTACGGTACTCGATATAGATTTGCCTTGTGCTGCGATAATTTTTGATGTGCTGCTGCAATGTCTGAACCTCAACCATTCGTTTCTCTGCGGTCTTGATAGAATCAGAAAGCGCATCGAACCGGGCAGACAGATTTTCAATATGATCGGTCAGATCGTCGTAGTTGCCTAAGCCTTTTTCTTTCAAAAGGATGACGGTTCGGGCAGCTTCTTTTCGGTTGAACTTCTTCGCCCACTTTTCATAACCGGCCGTCTTACCCTCGGCCATCTTTGCCTGAATATCAATCAGCATTTGGAACTGCTTCGGGGCAGGAGCCTTAGCAGAACTGCCTTTTGATTTGTCCAGGTTCTTACCGGAGATAACAGCTTGAATTTCCTCTTTGCTATATCCTTCGCCCAGAGAACGTAGCCGAATGAAACGCTTCTGATTCTTGCCCTTGAACGCAGGCTGCTTTCCATCCTTGAACTCAAATCCCATATCAGCCAGAGCCTGAACAAAGCCATCAAAGCTCTTTGGTTTCTGCTTCAGCACCG
>ERZ772900.3375-NODE-3375-length-10379-cov-3.116428_pt1 | contig 10379 bp, 9 predicted proteins | sample MGYA00512124_ERZ772900 | MGnify/ENA primary metagenome ERZ772900 (study PRJEB29015, sample SAMEA2737716) | human gut metagenome | biome: human gut; feature: human-associated habitat; material: faeces | place: China | collected 2012 ... | reverse complement strand
GGACAGTTGATGGTGAACGGAAAACCTATCAAACTGCGTGGTGTGAACCGGCATGCATTCCATAATATAGATACCATAGAAATCAATGTATCCAATTTAATCAATCCAATAATAATGATTGTGATTCCAAATATATATATCCATAAATTTCTTTTCTTCATAAGCACCTCACTCCCTTATTCTAATACATACGCGTATACTTTTTAAATAATTTGTCATTTCTTTCTTCCGTACCATCACAGTTTAAAGATGAAAAAACAGGTACTTCTACATTGTGTTCGATCAAATACTTTGCACATGCCACATTGATGCATTGTGCAATGAAAGAATTGGCCATACTTGATGTTGGACAAAGCTTGGCATCCAAGCCATCAATAGATAAAGCACAATCTCCAACTTCTCCACAATTATCAATGACAATATCTGCAATTTGGTACAAATTCTTTCCACAAGAATGACGAGAAGATTGAGCAGTTGTATGTTTCATACTTGTGATGGCAACTACATGTGCACCTCGATTTTTAGCTTCAAGTGCAAGTTCGATTGGATAGGCATTACGCCCAGAATTGGATGCGATCAAAACAACATCACCACAAGATACTCCATATAAATCCACTAAAATTTTGGCATAACCACTAAGTCTTTCAATATGTGAACTCTTTGTCGGATGCTCCGTCATTGTAAGTTCACTCGTTAAAATAGGAACCACAAAAGCTAGGCCTCCAGCACGAGCATACATCTCTTCCGCCATTGTATGAGAGTGTCCACTTCCACTCACAAAAAACTTATGGCCATCCATAAACGCTTGGGCCATTAAATGACCGGTTTGTTCTAATTTTTCAGACTGTGTTTCTTGAATCTTTTTAATGATATCAAGACCCACTTCAAATACTTCTTTCATATTATTATTTCTCCTTGATATGCATATTTCTTTATATTCATTATACAACAAGAAGAAAAATAAAAAACAGCCATTAAGGCTGTATATTGTTTAAGTGGTGCCGACTATAGGAATTGAACCCACAACCTACTGATTACAAGTCAGTTGCTCTACCAATTGAGCTAAGTCGGCATGATTTATATGGTGCAGAGAAAGGGATTTGAACCCTCACGCGATCTCTCGCACTGCCGCCTGAAGACAGCGTGTCTGCCATTTCACCATCTCTGCGACTGAGTGTATTATACTAAAAATTCAAACAGTACGCAACCAAAAAATGTGACCTTTTTAACAGTCACATTTCGCATATATATCAATTAGATTCAATAAGATTTCCACATTCTTTTCCATCGACTGAATGGGAACATATTCAAAACGTCCATGCGCATTCTCATATCCCGCCGATAAGTTAGGACAAGGAAGTCCTCTATGAGATAAGGCTGAGCCATCGGTTCCTCCTTTAAATGCCCGTCTTTAGAGGTTTGCACCATGAATGTTTAGAGGCTGTTTCTGAGAAAAAGTTGAGATTCTCCAGTATTTATCGTTGTTTTTTGTACTTTAAATTTATTTTATTTTTAATGATTAATAACAAAAAAGCAAGAATTAATTCTTTTATTTAAGGAAAAGAAAATAAAAGATATCTAAAACTTAAAATATTTTGGACTAAACTTTTATAAATTTCCCCAAATTGTTATGAACCTCATAAGTCAGGATTTTATTACAATTCTGACTTAACTTAACGACATTGAAACTGATTTCGAAACTCCTGCAAATGATTTTAAATCATCAGTTTCTACTGTATACAACACTTTAAAACTTACATCTGTTATTTTTTCAAATCTAAACAAGATGTTATTCATTATTTTTGCCTCTTATACATATCTAGACAATATTTGAAATAATATAGTATACTTAAATTAGAAAGGCAGGACATAACTATGAAAAAATTAGCTATCGCAATCACAAGTTTACTTTTAATGACTGGATGCTCTTCTACACCTACCATCACAAACACAAATAATATTAAGGAGCATATTCTAAAGGATAATGTAGCTTATGATTCATTCTCTTCATATAGTGATTCAGATACAATTATTCGTTTGCCAAATGGAGAATATATACATGGAACAAAAGAAGTGAATGGAAAGTATTATGACAGTGATCAAGATTCAGGTGCCATTCAGGCTAAAAAAGCGAAATATTATGCTTTACTAGCTATGGATGTGAACAACTATTTAACTGAAAAATTTGAAGGATTCAATGATTCAGATGAAGTTTTCTATAATAAAGAAGGCAGCTTCACAAATGCATCTACAGTCATTGATGAAAATGGTAATGAAAAAGACTTGGCCAATAATCCTGACTATGAATCTATGACAATAAAAGAAGCAAAAGAAAAAGAATACAATCGTTTGATCCAAGAAGATGCTAAAGAAGAAAAGAAAAATCTATCTTCTCCAGTAAGCGAATTAAACGAATTATTGCCAAAAACAGATTCTATTTCAAGAACGGTTTTCAACAAAAAGAATAAGTATGCCATTCATTATTATGAAGTAGAAAAAAATGAGTATTTTGACTACATAAAGAAAATTAAGGAGAAATGTTTTGATTCCATTGATCCAAATTCTCCAGAAGAAACATTTTTAGGCGTTAACAGTGATAATATATCAGTCAATATACACTATGATGCAACAAATAAAACTCTTGATGTAGATATTCGAAGACAATAAATTTAAATTGCTCAAACAACATATAGTTGTCTGAGCTTTTTTAATACAAAGAAAAAAAGACTGGAATTTTCATCCAGCCTTTGACATTAGAATAATCCTACGATTTTACCATTTTCATCCACATCCATGTCTAATGCACTTGGATGTTTTGGAAGTCCTGGCATCGTTAATACTTTACCTGTTAGAGCAACAATGAATCCTGCACCTAAACTTGGGCGTAATTCACGAACTGTAATTCTAAATCCTGTAGGACGACCCATTACTTTACCATCATCGGATAATGACATTTGTGTTTTAGCCATACAAATTGGTAATTTATCCCATCCTAATTCATTGAATTTCGCAATTTGTGCTTGTGCTTCTTCTGTAAAATCAACACCATCTGCACCATATACTTTTTTGGCAATGGTTTCTATTTTTTCTTCAATAGTCTTATCTAAATCATATAAAGGAGCATAGTTATTTTCTTGATCACATAACGCAACTACTTTGTTTGCTAAATCAATAGCGCCTTCTCCACCTTTTGCCCATACTTGAGATAATGACATTGGGTGTTTGTTTTCTTCACACCATTTTTCTAATGCAGCTACTTCAGCCGGTGTATCTGTCGCAAATTCATTGATCGCAACAATGTATGGTAAACCAAATTGTTGTACAGTATCAATATGTTTTGCTAAGTTTTCACATCCTGCAAGCATAGCCTCTACATTTTCTTCTTTTAAATCTTCTAAGGCAATTCCACCATGCTGTTTTAATGCACGAATTGTTGCAACAATCACAACCGCATTCGGTTTAAGATTTGCCAATCGACATTTGATATCCAAGAATTTTTCAGCTCCTAGATCTGCACCAAATCCAGCTTCTGTAACTGTATAATCTGCAAGTTCTAGACATGCCTTTGTGGCAATAACAGAGTTACATCCATGCGCAATATTCGCAAATGGACCACCATGAATCAATACTGGATTGTGTTCAAGTGTTTGAACAACATTGGGCAATACAGCATCTTTCATAACCATAGCCAATGCACCTTCAATACCTAAATCATGTACATATACAGGCTTATCATCATAAGTGTATGCCACAAGCATTTTTCCAAATCTTTTCTTTAAATCCATTAAATCATCTGCCAAACATAAAGCAGCCATGATTTCACTCGCAACTGTAATATTAAATCCATCTTTACGTTCTACACCATTTGCTTTAGCACCACAACCAATTGTGATATTACGCAAAGTACGATCATTCATATCTAAACAACGTTTGAATGTTACTTTTTCAGGATCAATATTCAATTCATTTCCCTGATGAATCACATTATCTAGACATGCACTTACTAAGTTATTGGCAGTCGTAATCGCATGCATATCTCCCGTAAAGTGAAGGTTGATATCTTCCATTGGTACGACTTGGGCATAGCCACCACCTGTAGCTCCACCTTTTAATCCAAACACTGGACCTAAACTAGGTTCACGTAAAGCCATCATCGTTTTCTTACCTAAACGATTTAAGGCATCTCCCAAACCAACTGTTGTCGTACTCTTTCCTTCTCCAGCTTTAGTAGGATTAATAGCTGTGACTAATACTAATTTTCCATGAGGATTATTTTCAATGGATTTTAAATAATCAAAAGACAATTTAGCTTTATATTTTCCATAATGTTCCAAGCTATCTGCAGGAATTCCAATTTTTGCGGCAACCTTTTCAATGGGTTCCATGACACATTCTTGTGCAATTTCTAAATCTGTTTTAGCCATTTTACATATCCTTCTTTCCAATATCATTTCTGTGAAATAAATCTTTACATTGAATCTTTTCTAATTCTTTATATGTATGATCAAATGCAGTCTGTAAGTCATCTTCTAGAGTAACGACCATTAAAACACGTCCACCATCTGTGACTAATCCTTCATCTGTCATTTTTGTTCCCATGTGGAAAACCAATCCATCTACATCGTCAACGCCTGTAATCAAAGATCCTTTTGTAGAGCTTGCAGGATAATTTGTACTTGCGAGTACAACACCATGACTTACTTTATCTGTCCATTTTAATTCAACTGGTTTATTATCCATTAAATCTAAAATAGCTTGGACAAAATCACTTTCTAAACGAGGCAAAATAACTTCGGCTTCTGGATCTCCAAAGCGCGCATTGAATTCAATTGTTTTAATACCTTTTTCTGTCAACATCAATCCACCATATAAGAATCCAGTAAATGGTACACCCTCTTTAACCATGGCACTTGCCATTGGTTTCATGATTTCATTCATAGCCTCATCGATAATTTCAGAAGTAATCTTCTTAACTGGACTATAAGATCCCATACCACCTGTATTAGGACCTTTATCTCCATCAAATACACACTTATGATCTTGGGCCACTTCTAAAGGTACTACCGTTTCATTATGTACTAGACAAATCAAAGAAAATTCAAATCCAAATAAGCATTCTTCAATCACAACTGAATTATTTTCAATCGCAAATGCAATATCTAATGCTTCTTTAGCCTGTTCTAATGTAGAAGCTACAGTAACACCTTTTCCTGCTTTTAAACCATCTTCCTTAATAACGATAGGAGCTCCTTGTTCTTGTACATAAGTCCATGCTGAATCTAAATCATAGAATGTTTTATAAGCTGCCGTTGGAATATTATATTTTGCCATGATTTTCTTGGCAAAATCCTTACTTGATTCGACTTGAGTCGCCTTCTTATCTGGCCCAAAAATTTTTAGGCCTTCTTTTTTAAACGCATCTACAACACCTAGAGCTAAAGTGGCCTCAGGACCTACGATGGTTAAATCTACATTTCTTTCTTTTGCCAAAGTGACAAGACCATCTACATCATTGTCTTTCACATCGACACATTCTCCAATTTTTGCCATTCCAGGATTGCCTGGTGCACAAATCAACTCATCACATAAAGCTGAACGTTTACATGCATACGCAAGTGCGTGTTCACGTCCGCCCTTACCGATAACTAGTATTTTCATTGCGTTTTAATCTCCTTTTTCTTTACCTTTCAATCATAACAGAAAAAAGACCATAATGGGTCTTTATTCACAAATTTTTAACAGAAAAAGGGTAGAAACAGACTTTCCACCCTCCATTTGTTAAACTTTTAAGAATTGTGCTACATCTAGCACGAAAATTGTGGCTCCACCAACAGTAACTTCCACAGGAAAACTTGCATAACGGCCAATATCATAACTAGCTGTACTAGGTACAATTTCCGTTCGCTTACTTGAATATTCCTTGATGATATCAATGGCTACTTCCACTTTTTCGTCTTCACAACCAATAATCAACGTTGTATTGCCTGCGCGAAGGAATCCACCAGTCGTTGCTAATTTAGTAACAGAAAAACCATTTTTATTTAGTGCATTACTTGCCACTGGACTATCGTCATTTGATAAAATTGCTAGGATAAGTTTCATAGTGCTTCCCCCACCTTTCTAAAACCATTATATAAAAATTTGTGTGTAAATACAACACCCAAAAAGAATCACAATATTTATAACAATCCACACTATTTCATGTATAATAAGAATTAAGTTTAGTGGGGTTGTATATGTTAATAAAGAAACATTCAAATCTTTTGGAGATCCAATATGATCGATAAAAGAAAAAAAGACAAATTTGGAAATGGATTGATCGCATTTCTATTTATATGTATTATTTTCTTATTGTGTTATGCTTTTAAAAATCCAATTTTATTATATTCATCCAATCCAGAAGTAGAGATCAATCATGAATATGATCCAAAGGATAATATTCAACAAGTTTTTTTCCATTCCGATTCAGATGTAAAAATTTCAGGAGATATCAATACAAATAAAATTGGAAAATATGAAATCACATATCAATTAAAGAATTATAAGAAAACATGTAAAGTATCTGTAAAAGATACAAAAGCACCTGATTTAAAACTTAAAGCATATAAAGCAGATATGAAAGAGGATGTTAAGCCTGAATCCTTTGTCGAAAGTGTTAAGGACGATTCTAAAGTATCACTATCCTTTAAGAAAAAACCTACAAAGGATAAAAAACAAACGATAACCATCATCGCAAAAGATGAACATGGAAATAAAGCCATGAAAGAGACAACTCTAACGTTGGTCAAAGATATTGAAAAACCAATTATTCATACAGATACTATTTCTGTTTATGTAGGTTCAAAGCCAAACTACAAATCCTATATTGAGGTAACAGATAATATGGATTCTAAACCAAAAATCAAGATTGATTCTTCAAAAGTAAAGACCAAGAAAACAGGTACTTATAAATTGTTAGTAACTGCTACAGATCGTTCGGGTAATAAAGCTAAGGCTAAAATCAATGTAACTGTTGAAGAACCAAGTAAAGTTGTATATATGACATTTGATGATGGTCCTAGTGAAAATACAGATAAAATATTGAAGATCTTAAAGAAATATGATGCGAAAGCTACTTTCTTTGTGACGGGAAACAATCAAAAATTTAACAGTTCTATCAAAAAGGCTGCAGATCAAGGCAACACAATTGCACTTCATACTTATACACATGATTATGCGAATGTTTATTCTTCTACCACTGCTTATTTTGAAGATTTACAAAAAGTGAGTGACATGGTCAAACAAATCACAGGTAAAGCACCAAAATATATTCGTTTCCCTGGTGGTTCAAGCAATACAATTTCAGCACAATATTCGCAAGGAATCATGTCTGCACTCGACAATATGGTGCATGAAAGAGGATATGAATATTTTGATTGGAACTGCTCAAGTGGAGATGCTGCATCCAATACCGTGCCAGCACAAGATATTGTGCGCAATGCGACAAGTTGCGATTATGAACAAATTATGATTTTGTTCCACGATTCAAGTCCAAAAACAACAACGGTTGAAGCATTACCAGAAATCATTAAAAGCTATAAAGAAAGAGGATATGTCTTTAAAGGAATCTGCGATGATACGCCAATCTTCCATCATGGAGTCAATAACTAAGTCAGCAAATTGCTGGCTTTTTTTGTACCTGCAGAAAAAAATCGAAGGAATTAACCTTCGATTACTGCTTTGTAGTACTTTAATAAATCTTGCATCAATTTGATGCTTTCTTCTACCTGATTTTCATTCATCACTGCAACTTTTGTATAGTTATGTAATAAAATAGGTCTAGAAACATTATATGTTTCAGCTAAATGATTGACCCAATCTTGTGCTTCTAAGCCTTGCTGTTTTGTGATAACACCTTCTGATACAATTACACCTTTTACACCTGCAAGAGATACGGGTACACTCCATTTAACTAGTCCTGCATGACATGCATACTTTTGTGGTTCATTCGATTTTAAAGCTCCTGTATAATTTTCAAAAGTACATTCATCACATTGACGTAATGCAGATGAACTTGTTTTTAAACATTTACAAAAGAAGTTTTTCTCCTTTGCGCTACTAATCTCTGTTTCGTCTTGCACAAAATAGCATCTTAATCCGGTAATATGGTAATACGCATCCATTACCTTTTGGATTGCTTCTTTAGGCAACATAAATAACACCTCAAATCCTTTTCTTATCTTAATTAAATCACTTTCAATGATTGATTTCAAGGTTTTTGTAAGCTGTTTCAGCTATGCTTTTCGTATATTAAAACCAGATGTTATCATCTGGTCATATTAAATTCCTTTTATTGTATGAAATGCATGTTGCGCTGCAATGGCACCATCATTACATGCGGTAACAACCTGCCTTAATTCTTTATCAATGACATCTCCAGCCGCATAAATTCCTGGTATCTTTGTTTGACAATTCGCATCTACCAAAACATATCCACGCTCATTTAATACACCTAAATCTTGTACACAATCCGTATTTGGATCTTGTCCAACATAAGGGAAAATACCCGAACATTCAATAACTTGTTTTTCATGAGTATCCACATTTTCTAACTCAATGCCAGATACTTTTCCTTCCGAACTTAAAATTTGAACAGGAATATGCTTCTTGATGACATGAATCTTCTCATTTTCTTCAATCTGACTTTGAATATGTTCTTCCGCTCTAAATACATCTCTTCGAATCACAATCGTTACACTTCGCGCAAGCCCTGCAAGATAAATCGATTCTTCTAATGCCGAGTTCCCTCCGCCAATCACGACTACATCTTTATCTCTAAAAAATGCCCCGTCACAAACGGCACAGAAAGAAACACCATGTCCAAGATTTTCTTTTTCTCCAGGTATATTTAACAATCGTTCTTTTGTACCTGTGGCAAGTATTATGGCTTTACCATTCACAACACTTCCATCGCTTAAATATACATCTTTATTTTCATCAATCTTATTTACTTCGCCATACGCATATTCAGCTTGAAAAGAAGTAGCTTGATCAAACATATCCATCGCAAGCTGCGTTCCTTCTATTTCTTTAACACCTGGATAATTACTGATTTTATTGGTTTTAATCAACTTTCCTCCCGGCGCTCCATTTTCTAAAATTAATGTTTTTAGTCCGGCCCTTGAACCATAAAGTGCTGCACTTAAGCCTGCTGGCCCAGCACCTATTATCACCAAATCGTATTGTCGCTCCATATGTGATCCTCCTTACATAATGGTATTAACTGCATCAAATCATCGATAACTTTACATGGCTTTGCTTCTTTTAATGCTTCACGTTGTTTTTCATCGACACTAAATCCTACAGAATAGGCAGCCATATTCTTTGCGGCTACAATATCCGCAACATTGTCACCGACATAAATACAATCATCATGACTAGTATGTAATAAGTTACGCGCTTCAATCAAGCCAGATGCACTTGGTTTAGGTTCTGGTAAATTTTCTTTTCCCAACACAACATCAAAATACACATCTAATCCCGATTGTTTTAATCCTCTTTTTACGACTTCAATACGCTTATTTGAAACAACTGCACATTGTATATTTTCTTTTTTCAATCCTTCAAGCATCTCTTTAGCATGAGGGATTTCTTTTAATAATTCTTTATGAAGCGATTTATTGATGATTTGATAACGATCAATGATACTTTGAACTTGATCTTCTGGAAAATACTTTGAAAAAGTAACTTCAAGGGTGGGTCCAAAAAATGTATACAATTCTTCATTTGACAATTCATAATCTGGTTTAAGTTCTTTAAATACTCTTCTAAATGTTTCAAAAACCAATTGTTGTGAATCAATCAATGTCCCATCTAAATCAAACAACACAACAGGCTTTTTCTTCCAATGAAATGTTTTATGAAATACCCCCATTAAGCCAAGACAACCAACACCCATTAAAGCTAAAGATACAAGTTGAGCTGTACGAAGACCCAATACCATTAAAGAATCTGTTCGCATTCCTTCAATCACAAAACGTGTAATGCCATACCAAACCATGTACATAAATCCGCAGTCACCGCGTCTTTTATACCAATACTTACGGAAAATAAATGTAATAAACAAGAATCCTAATAGATTGCATACACTTTCAAATAAGAAAGTAGGCATTCGATAGGCTCCATCAATAAACATTTGATTTTTAATAAATGCTGGATAATGCGCAAAGAAGCTCTCAGGTACAATGCCACCATAGGCTTCTTGATTCATAAAGTTTCCCCAACGACCAAATGCTTGTGCAAGTAAAACGGTTGGCATGATTAAATCAAACATTCTTAAAAATGAAATTTTTCGTCTTTTGAAAAAGAACAAACTAAATATGAAACCTGCAATCAATCCT